>ERZ827043.98-NODE-98-length-104148-cov-10.197698_pt1 | contig 104148 bp, 85 predicted proteins | sample MGYA00519923_ERZ827043 | MGnify/ENA primary metagenome ERZ827043 (study PRJEB31778, sample SAMEA3449251) | human gut metagenome | biome: human gut; feature: human-associated habitat; material: faeces | place: United Kingdom | collected 2010/2012 ... | reverse complement strand
GGCGGCTACGAATATGCACCAACTGACAGGCGACTTCTACACCGTAGGCGAAGTGCTGGGACACACGCTTGCGGGTATCGGCGTATCGCTTGGGCTGTCTATGAACTTTGAAGCCGTTACCGCCCGTTATGTGGACGTGCGGCTTGAACGCAAAAAAGAAGTCCTGGACGCTTATCATGGAGCTGTCAAACAGGTTGACCCGGCAAAGGCAAAGGAAGCCGAGCCGAAAAAAGCAAGGAACGCGGAAAAGAAAAAGAGCAACGAAATTGAACTTTAACCGCCTTATCTCTTTACTGCTTCTTATAGCCTTTTATAGCCCCGCGTGGGATTTGGGCACCATTTGGGCACCATTTACCGCAAAAGCACCACCGACACAGGCGATAAAAGAAACGCCGAGAACGCGCAAAAACGTAGTGTTTATGCGGGTTTCCGGCGTTTTCCAATCCCTCAACCGACCTGAAATCATCTTGTGCAAGAGAGAATTATTCTACTATTTTTTATCTCAATCAGGCTCATGCCCGTTTCCTTGGCTATCTTCACAAGGTCGTCATACTCGGCTTTCTGCCGGGAAACGCCCCAGCCGGATGCGCGCTTGATGCCTACCGTTCCTATGCCGCTGTCCTGCTGCGCCGCCGCCCTGCTGAGCACATGCCTTGCGCATACGTGCTCGCGCACGCCGAGCGTCGTCGTGTTCTTGAAGATGCAGCGGAGAATGTCGTCCCGCTGCTCCCGACGGCACAGGCAGCTGAGCATCGTCCCCGGGCGGCACTTCTTCATGCCGATCGCCGTGAACCACACGTCGAGCGCCCCGGTCTCGAACAGCCGCTCCATCGCAAAGCCGAGCTCTTCCCCGGTCATGTCGTCGATATTGCAGCTCAGCTCCAGCACCTCATCGTGCTGCCTCTCCGTCTCGCCCAGCAGGACGCGGACGGCGTTTAGCACCTCAAAGTCCTTTTTGCCAGTCCCGTAGCCCGCCATGCTGACGGTCATCACAGGCGCTTCGCCGAACTCGTCCACGAAATATCTGAGCAGCGCCGCGCCCGTTGGGGTGCACAGCTCGCTCTTTATCTCGCCCGAATACGTGGGTATGCCGCGCAGTATAAACTCCGTCGCCGGGGCAGGTACGGGCAGCACGCCATGCGCGCACTTCACGGTTCCGCCGCCGACGTTAACGGACGAAGCGTACACCCTCTCCGGTGCGAGCAGGTGCATCAGCATGCACACATTCAGCACGTCCGCCATCGCGTCAATGCTGCCGACCTCATGGAAGTGCACGTTCTTAACGGTGCAGCCGTGTACGCTGCTCTCCGCCTCGGCGATTATCTTATAGACCTCCGCCGCGTCATGCCGCACCTCTTCCGGAAGCGGCACGGACTCAATGAAGCGCGTGATCTCCCCAATGTCTGTGTGCCGGTGGTGATCGTGGTACTGCGCGCCCTCACTCTCCTCTTCGCCGTCAACAGTCATAGTGACGTGCGTGCCGGTTACGCCGCACTTGGTGTCGGGCGCGGCGCTTACAACTGCCTTGCCGTCAAACACCCTGTTCATCTCCGCAAGGAACTTCTCTTTCTCGGGGTATAGCTCCAGCAGCGCTGCGGTGAGCATATCCCCCGCCGCGCCCATCGAGCAGTCAAAATACAGCGCTCTCATACACTTTTCTCCCTGACCTTCGGGTCTATCGTCACGGAGTCAAAATACTCCGCCAGCTTCTTCTCTATCTCCGGTAAGCGCTCGTGCGCGCGCTCCGTCTGTTCGGCTGTGAATTGCAGCAGAGCGCCGTTTCCGCGCACACGGACGCGGAAATCCGTAAAGCCCAGCGAAAACAGATAGTCCTCGCTCTGCTCGACGGCGCGCAGCTTCTCCGCCGTGATCTCCTCCCCGCTCGCTATGCGCGTGGCGAGGCAGGCGTAGGCAGGCTTATCCCATGTCGGCAGCCCCGCCTCGTGCGACATGCGGCGTATCTCCGCTTTCGTCAGGCCGCATATCCTCAGCGGCGAGAGTATCCCCTCCTCGCCGAGCGCCTTGTAGCCGGGGCGGTCGGCGATATCGTCGCTGGCGTTCGTGCCGTCGATTATAAGCGCGTACCCGTCAGCGCAGCTGCGTTCGCGTATCGCGCCCATGATGTGCTTCTTGCAGTAATAGCAGCGGTCGGGCGGGTTCGCCGTGACCTCCGCGCAGGAAACGATGTCCTGCTCTATAAGCCTCATCCGCACACCGAGCTTATGGGCAAGCTCGATCGCGTCGCGCAGCTCAAACTCCGGCTGGAACTGCGACTTCACATAGTACGCCGCGACGTCCGCACCGCAGCGGCTCGCCGCGTACAGCAGATAGGACGAATCCACGCCGCCTGAGAATGCCAGTGCGATCTTAGGGTGCTCTTCAAAAAATTCCTCAAGGGTCATGTGTATCTCTCCAGTAATTTAATCAAGGTGGTTTATCATACTGGCCATATAGCCCGCGCCGAAGCCGTTGTCTATATTCACGACCGAAACGCCGCTCGCGCAGGAGTTGAGCATGCTCAGCAGCGCCGCAATGCCGCCGAGGGATGCGCCGTAGCCCACGCTCGTCGGCACCGCGATAACAGGGCAGTCGGCAAGCCCGCCGATGACCGAGGGCAGCGCCCCCTCCATGCCTGCCACAGCGACGATAACACGCGCGGACATTATATCCTCCATGTGCGACAGCAGCCTGTGTATACCCGACACTCCGACATCATAGAGCCGCAGCACCTCATTGCCGAGCACCTCCGCCGTCACGGCGGCCTCCTCCGCAACGGGGATATCGCTCGTCCCGCCGGTCGCGACGACTATCCGCCCCTTGCCGGTCGGCTCCGGGCGCTCGCCTATTATTCCGGTTCTCGACATCGGGTTGTATTCCAGCGGCAGCTGTGCTCCGACATAGTCTGCCGCTTCCTTGTTCATCCTTGTTACGAGCGCGGTCTTCTGTCCGTTTTCCAGCATCGCCCTCGCGATGGACAGAATATGCTCCTTGGTCTTGCCCTCGCCGTAGATCACCTCCGGTACGCCCTGGCGTATTCCGCGGTGAACGTCTACCTTTGCAAACTCGCCTATCTCCATAAACGGCTGCATCTTCAGCTTGAGCGCCGCCTCTTCCGGTGAAACGATCCCATCCGCTACTTTCTTGAGCAGCTCCGTCATCTCAGTTTTATCCATTGTATCAGCTCCTGTCCTGCATGCGGAATAGCTCTGTCCGAAAACATTTTATAATTATACAGCACCGCACGGATTTGCGCAAGCACTCTTGTGTCAGCAGTGCACTCCTCTCTGAAAGCACGATGTTTAGTTCTTAATATTTTCAAAAGATGATAAAATTTTCTGGACTTTTTTAGTTTCATGGTGTACACTACATATAGTAGTTTGGCATTATTTTTCATTACCATTTTGTCTATTGTTGCGTTTTATTTGTAATATGATGAAAAAGTCTTTTTTCAAAACATCATATCGCATACTGTGCGCCGCTCTGGCGGCTGCGGTCGTGCTGCCCTTCTCTCCCGAAGCATATGCGCTGACGGGTGAGTTTCAGTGCGGCCTTGAGGAGCACACGCATTATGATGCCTGCTACACTCCCGTCCTCATCTGCGAGCTTGAGGAAGCTCCCGAGTATCATGTGCATGATGATAATTGCTATGAGCAGTGCGAGGTGCTTGTCTGCGCCGATGAGAACCATGCGCATGACGAGAGCTGCTTTGAGCTTCAGTCTGTCCTGACCTGCACTCTGCCCGAATATGACATTGAGGGCGGGCACAGGCATATTGACAGCTGTTACGAAAAGGAACTGCATTGCACAGTCCCCGAGCACAGCCACAGCAGGAGCTGCTACTATGTCTCCATGGACAATGTCGAGACGCCTGAGGATTGGGAAGCCACGCTGCCTGATTCCCTGTCCGGCAATTGGCATGACGATTTCGTATCTGTCGCGCGCTCGCAGCTTGGCTATACCCCGCTTGCCGAAAATTCCATCCCCGCCGAGGATGGGTCGACCATGCTGCCCTATACCCGTTACGGCGATTGGTACGGTTTCCCCTACGGTGAATGGTGCGTCATGTTCGTCTCCTTCTGTGCAAACTACGCCGATATTCCCCGCGCCGCCGTGCCGTATGAATCCGGCTGCATTGCAATGGTCGAAAAGTTCAGGCAGGCCGGTGTGTTCGAGGCTGGCAGGAGCTATGTCCCGCGCCGCGGCGACCTTGTGTTCGTCTCATATGATGGTGGCCTGACGCCCTCGCACATCGGTATCGTCACCGATGCTGCCGCAGCATCCGGTTCCGGTGCGTTCAGCTTTGTGGATATCGAAGGCAACAGCGCCGGTACTGTGCGCGAGCGTCCGCGCCTGACGACGGATGCGGATATCTTCGGGTACATGAACATGGAAAAGGTCATTGACAACTGGAACGGTACACGCCGCGCGCTCGTTGACTGCGGCGGCACATCGCTCTGCTTCAAGTATCCCGCGGAGGAAGCGGCAGATTTTGACACGCTCCGCGCCGTAAGCGTCAGCAAGAGCAGCAAAGAATATTCCCAGCTTGTCAAAAAGCTTCCCGCTTACCTTTCCGATAAAGCCGGGTGCAGCTTTTACCGTATTAACGCGGTGCTTTCGGGCAAAACCGTCTCCCTCTCCCGCCCCGATACCGTGAGCTTTGCCGACAGCGCTGACTTCTATGACCTGAGCGCCGGCATCATCGAGCACGGCGGTGCGATCTACGCCTATGTCTGCCCGCCCGGTGCATAACGCTCACTTGACAAGATAATGCATACTGCTTTATAATTGCCGGGTTCACGGAATATCCGTCGAACCCGGTAATTTCTTTATACGCAGGTGAGGCAATGAGATCTTACAATTCCGATAAACTCAAGCTTATAATCGCGCTTCTCATATACGGCACGATCGGCGTCGTCAGAAAGAATATCCCCTATCCCTCCAGCTTCATCGCGTTTGCCCGCGCCGCTATCGGCTTTCTCTTCCTGCTATGCTTCCGCCTGATCACGCACCAAAAGATAGACCGCACCGCTGTGAAGCGCAATTTCAAAACGCTACTCCTCTCCGGTACGCTGCTCGGCTTCAACTGGCTGCTGCTCTTCGAGGCGTATAATTATACCTCCGTCGCCGTGGCCACGGTGTGCTATTATATGTCCCCCGTCTTCCTCACGCTGGCCTCCCCGCTCCTCGGAGAGCGGCTGACCGCGCGCAAGCTCGGCTGTGCCGCCGTCGCGCTCTTGGGCATGGTGCTCGTCTCCGGCGTTCTGGAGACCGGGCTGTACGGCCTCAAGGGCATCATTCTCGGCCTTGTCTCCGCCGTTACCTACGCCGTTATCGTCATGCTCAACAAGACGCTCAAGGACATCTCCGCCGGTGACAGGACTATAATGCAGCTCGGCATTTCGAGCATTGTGATGCTGCCTTATGTGCTGCTGACTGAAAACGTCGCCGCGCTCGAGTTCACTTTCGCGCCTGTCATGCTGCTCCTCGTCGCGGGCATCGTCCACACCGGCTTTGCCTACACCCTCTACTTCGGCGGCATCGCCGGTATCCCCGCGCAGACCGCCGCCGTGCTCAGCTACATAGACCCCATAACCGCGATCCTTCTGTCCGTCGTCCTCCTCCGCGAGGACATGAGCGCCGTCTCCGCTATAGGCTGCGTGCTCGTCATCGGTGCAATGCTCGTCAGCGAGATCGAGCCGAAGAAGAAAAGGATCCCAGCCGCCGAACAATAAATTTTCCACCACTGCTCCGTTTCACACGGAGCAGTTTTTATTTTCCCCGTCTTGACATAGCCGCCGGTGCCGCAATATAATGGTTCAAACCTTATAGTTGGAGGAGAGTTTATGGATCTGCAAAAACTGTCGATCGGCCAGATGGCCGAGCTTAATCATGTCAGTGAACAGACGCTGAGGTTATATGACAAAGAAGGTTTGCTCGTCCCCCGCTGCGTCGATCCCGTCACGGGCTATCGCTATTATCACATCATCCAGTCGGCAAAGCTCGACCTTATCCAGAACATGAAGGTCTACGGAATGACGCTGCGGCAGATACGCAGCTTTCTCGACAGCAACGATCCCGCGGCGCTACGCGCTCTGCTCTCCGAGCAGGCCGCCAGCATTGAGGAGCGCATCCGGCAGCTGCGCCGCTCTCAGAGCGCCATCACTCGTACGCTCGATAACTACCGCCGCTATGAGGCAATGCCGCGAAACGGTGAAATTTTCCTCGAATATATTCCTGAGCGCCGCATTTTCCGCTATAACTGCGACGTGAACTACTTCGATCAGGACGAAAGCGGCTACGAATACATGCTCCGTCAGATGAAAACCAACCTCGTCGCGAACAATATGCCCCTGTCGTATTTCACCAACATCGGCACTATAATCCGCCGTGAGCACCTTGTCCCGGACGCGCTGTTTTCAAACGAGGTCTTTCTTTTCGTCGATGAGGACGACAGCTCTCAGGCGATGGAGACGCTGCCCGCCGCGTCGTATCTCTGCCTGTGCTCGGACGAATTCAGCATGGAAGCCGCAAACGTCCGCCGCCTGCTGGACTATGTGCAGACACGCGGCTGCGAGATCGCCGGGGACTACATCTGTGAGGTCGTCGTCGACTTCCCGATGCTCGATTTTGACCGCCGCCGCATGTTCTATAAAGCACAAATCCCCGTGCGCTTTTTTGGTTGATTTGCGCAGTAAAATTTTCCTTGACATTATTGTAACAATAATCTGTATAATAAGCCTCGTAAGGTTGTTAAAAAACTAACCAAATTTTACAAACAATTTGAGGAGGCAATTATATGGATCGCAAAATCAAAGTCGTTCAGTACGGTGCAGGTAAGATGAGCCGCTATCTCATGCGTTATGTGCTTGAGCACGGCGGTGAGCTGGTCGGTGCTTTCTGCCGCAACAAGACCCACATCGGCAAGGATGTCTCCGAGATTATAGGCAACGGTTATCCCTTCGTCGGCGTCACGGTCGAGAACTCCGCCGACGCGGACAAGCGCATCGGTGAGCTCAAGCCCGATGTGTGCATCATCGCCACGCGCAGCACCGTCGCGGAGCTGGAGGATATCTTCACCATCTGCGCAAAGCACGGCGTCAACGCCATCACCACCTGCGAGGAAGCCCTCTATCCGTGGAACTCCTCCCCCGCTCTCACCGCAAAGCTCGATAAGCTCGCCAAGGAAGGCGGCTGCACACTCACCGGCGTCGGCTACTGCGACCTCTATTGGGGCACCATGGTCACGAACCTTGCCGGCTCCTCCCACAAAATCACAAAGATCGAAGGCAGCAGCTGGTATAACGTTGAGGACTACGGCGTCGCTCTTGCCGAGGGTCACGGCGCTGGCCTCACGATCGATGAGTTCAACAAGACCATCGGCTGCTATAATGACACTCCGTCCGATGAGATGAAGGAGCTTGTCGAGAGTGGCAAGTATGTCCCCTCCTATATGTGGAACCAGAACGGCTGGCTGTGCAGCAAGATGAATCTGCACATCACCTCCCAGACCCAGAAGTGCATCCCCTGCGTCGATAAGGAAGACCTCAAGTCCGAGACTCTCGGCATGGTCGTTAAGGCCGGCAACGCGACCGGTATGCGCGCCATCGTCACCACCGAGACCGAGGAGGGCATCACCCTCGTCACCGAATGCGTCGGCAAGATCTATAACCCCGAAGAGACCGACAAGAACGTCTGGACGCTGCACGGCGAGCCTGAGACGACCTGCATCGTCAATCAGCCCGCGACCGTTGAGCTGACCTGCGCCACGCTTGTCAACCGCATCCCGCAGCTTATTGACGCTCCCGCCGGTTATGTCACGACCGATCAGTTCCCGTACAATGAGTACATGGTTCACCCGATGAACGAGTATGTCAAGACCAAATAATTGATTTTCTCCTAAAATGGGCGCACTGCAATACCTGCAGTGCGCCCATTTGTCATCCGTCCTATGGACGGATCTCATTACTTTATGCCTGCGTATTCCTTTACCCAGGCTTCGACTATGCGCTTTGCCGTCTCGTCGCCGCGCTGCTTCACCTCGATGACGACCGTGTCCGCATCGTTTGCCAGCACCGCGCGCAGGTTATCCGTCAGCATCGTGAACTTCTCACCCAGCCCAAAGCTTGTGCGCAGCTCCTCGGCGTTCTCCGCGCCCTTAATGACGCCTATTATCGGCGCATCCGAGTTGAGCAGCTGCGCAAGCTCATTGCGGAACTGCGGTATCAGCATCTCAAAGCCGCCAATCTCGTCAAGCATCACGAACGGGTAGAACTCCGCCTCCCTGAGCATCTGCGCCGCGCTCTCGCGGAACACCTCGTTGTCTTTCTGCGGCGGAGTCGTGCTGAAGTCCAAGAAGCGCTGCCCGTCAAAGCCGTCGTGTCCGATCACCGCCGCAGCGGGATAGAGGTCAAAGCCCTCAGCATGTCCGTCGCTGTCCGTCACACGCTCCGTTATAAAGCCGCCCGCATAGCCTGCCGCCCTGCCAAGCGCCTGTCTTATAATAGTGGTCTTGCCGATTCCCGACGGGCCGGTAAGGAAAAGATGTTTTTTCATATTCGTCACTCCAAAGTTGATCTTACCGAAATTATACTCAGCCGCGCGCTGTTTGTAAATACGCCCGCTCTATTTATTATCAGACTTACTCTTGATGTTTCGGCGGATTTGGTATATTCTATAGAGAGAGTATCTTTGATGAACGGACGTTTATTTTATGACTGACTTTGAAAATAAAACCATCCTTGTCACCGGTGCTGCCGGGTTCATCGGCAGCTTTCTGTGCGAGGCGCTGCTGAAGGGCAACGGCGTCCATGTCGTCGGCATCGACAGCATGAACGATTATTACGAGGTCTCCCTCAAGGAGTACCGCCTTGAAAAGCTCCGTGCCCTCGCGCAGAAGCGTGAAAGCTCAGGCTGCCGCTTCTCCTTCGTCCGCGGCAACATGGCCGATAAAGCTGTTATTGACGGGATATTTGCCGAGTATAAGCCCGATATCGTCGTCAACCTTGCGGCTCAGGCCGGTGTGCGCTACTCTATCGATCACCCCGATGTGTACATAGAGTCCAACCTCATCGGCTTCTACAACATCCTTGAAGCCTGCCGCCACTCATATGATAACGGCGCAAAGGGCGTGGAGCATCTGGTCTACGCCTCGAGTTCCTCTGTTTACGGCAGCAATAAAAAGATTCCCTACTCGACGGATGACAAGGTCGATAATCCCGTCAGTCTCTACGCCGCAACCAAAAAATCGGACGAGCTTATGGCGCACGCCTATGCAAAGCTCTATAACATCCCGAGCACCGGTCTGCGTTTCTTCACGGTGTACGGTCCCGCCGGGCGTCCCGACATGGCATACTTCGGCTTTACAAACAAGCTGCGCGCCGGTGAAACTATAAAGATATTCAATTACGGCAACTGCAAGCGTGACTTTACGTATATCGACGATATCGTCGAGGGCGTCATGCGCGTCATGGCGAAGGCTCCCGAGCGCGCCACCGGTGAAGATGGGCTGCCTGTCCCGCCGTACAAGGTCTATAACATCGGCAACAGTCACCCCGAGAACCTGCTGGACTTTGTGCGCATCCTGTCCGAGGAACTTGTCAGTACCGGTGTGCTCCCTGCGGATTATGACTTTGAAGCGCACAAGCAGCTTGTCCCGATGCAGCCGGGCGACGTGCCCATAACATATGCGGACACCGCCCCGCTTGAGCGCGACTTCGGTTTCAGGCCGGACACTCCGCTCCGTGAGGGGCTGCGCCGCTTCGCGCGCTGGTACAAAGAATACTACAAGGTTTAAGCAGAGGAGAACATCTATGAAAATCGCTGTCGCCGGTGTCGGCTATGTCGGTCTGTCTCTGGCAGTGCTGCTGTCCCAGCATGACGAGGTCTACGCCGTGAGCACCACCCCCGCCAAGGTCGATCTTATTAACTCCGGCAAGTCGCCCATAAAGGATAAGGAGATTGAAGAATACCTTGCCTCACGCAAGCTGAACCTCACCGCAACGACCGATAAGGAGGGCGCATACCGTGACGCGGAGTTCGTCGTCATCGCAACTCCTACGAACTACGACCCCGACAAGAATTATTTTGACACCTCCTGCGTTGAGGACGTCATCCGCATCGTCATGGATGTGAACCCCAATGCAATAATGGTCATCAAGTCCACCGTCCCTGTCGGCTATACCGAAAAGGTACGCCGCGAGTTCGGCAGCGAGAACATCATCTTCTCCCCGGAGTTTCTGCGCGAAGGCCGCGCACTGTATGATAACCTCTATCCCTCGCGTATAATCGTCGGCGCGCCGACCGGTGATGAGCGTCTCCAAAAGGCGGCGCACACCTTTGCACATCTGCTCGTGCAGGGAGCCGTAAAAGAGGATATCCCCGTTCTGTACACGAACCCGACCGAGGCCGAGGCCGTGAAGCTTTTCGCAAACACCTACCTTGCCCTGCGCGTCAGCTTCTTCAATGAGCTCGACACCTACGCCGAAGCGCGCGGTCTGAGCACGAAGCAGATCATTGAGGGCGTATGCCTTGACCCGCGCATCGGCACGCACTATAATAATCCCTCTTTCGGTTACGGCGGGTACTGCCTGCCCAAGGACACCAAACAGCTCCGCGCCAATTACCAGGACGTCCCGGAGAACCTCATCTCCGCCATCGTCGAGAGCAACCGTACGCGCAAGGATGTCATTGCTGACAGCGTCCTGCGCAAGGCTGGCTTCTTTGACGGTAAGAAGGACTGCGTCATTGGCGTCTACCGCCTGACCATGAAGGCCGGCTCCGATAACTTCCGTGCTTCGAGCATTCAGGGCGTCATGAAGCGCATCAAGGCCAAGGGCGTTGAGATGGTCGTCTATGAACCGACGCTCAAAGAGGACAACTTCTTCAACAGCCGCCGCATTGACGATCTCGCCGAATTCAAGTCCATGTGCGATGTTATCATCGCAAACCGCTTCTGCGACGATCTGCGCGACGTTGAGGATAAGGTTTATACCCGCGACATATTTTCAAGAGACTGATACACATCGTGACATACAAAGCGAACCCCACCGGAAAAATTCTGCCGGTGGGGTTCATTTATTTTCTTATTCCTGTTCCGGCTCCTCGGTCTTTTTTATACGCGGCTCGGGCTTAAAGTCTCGTATAGTCAGGTTCAGCGCCATGCCGCAGTATATGACCGTGCTGCTCGTGTAGAGCCACATCATCAGCAGTATGATGGATGCAAGCGAGCCGTATACCAGCGAGTATTTCACCGACGCGCCGATGAACGCCGAAAACGCAATGCTCACGCCGACAAGCGCAAGCGTCGAAAGTATCGCCCCGGGAAATGTATGGTACGTATCGGTCTTTCTCTTGGGGTACTCATACACGCCCCATATCAGCAGAAACATTATTCCGCCGAGGATAACGAAGCGCATGTGGTTCCATGACTGACTGATGTCGATAAACGGCAGCAGCTCGTTGAGCTTATTCATAACGCTCCTGCCGGTGAGCATAACGACCATGCCGAAGTAGACTGCGACTATCAGCAGCAGGGAGATCAGTATGCTCACGATGAAGCCCCATATTCCCTGAAAGCGCATCCCGCCCTGCGCGTCGCCTATCGTAAACTGCATTGAGCGGATCGCCGCGGACGCGGAGGTGACAAGCACCGTAAGCCCAGCTATCATCATTGCCGTACTGTTGTTCGCCGCAACGTAGCCGAGAAAGTCCCTTATATAGCTGACGGTCTCCTCGGCCATGAGGTTCTCCGCAAACGCCACGATGCGCATCGCCTTATCGTAGCTGTTGCCGAGCAGGGTATACAGCACGATAACGACCGGGAAAAACGTCATCGTCATGTAGTACGAAAGAGCTGCCGCGGCGCGCGTCAGCCTGTTTCCGTTAAATATATCAATAAATGTGCGAACAAAGCGCACCGCATTTTTCAGCAAGCAGCCTTCACCCTCACCGCAAAAATTCAAATAGGCCGTGTCGGAATGCCTGTACGCGTTTCAACACAGCCTATTATTATACAGTATTCAAGAGCAAAAGTAAATATTCTTTCCCATGCCCCGTGTCCGGTTACACGGACTTATTTTGTATTGAATATCTTGAAGATGCTGTCAAACGGATCCTCTTCCGGAGCCGCGGACTTCTCCTCCGCAGCGGGAGCCGCAGGAGTTACCGGAGCGGCCGCGGCGGCAGCCTTCTCAGCAGCGCCGGTGAACAGCCCCTGAGACGAAGCCTTATTCACCGCGGGACGCACCGGAGCGAACGCAGAAGCGCTCTTCTCGGTAGTACCGGCGGAGGCGGCAAGAGTGCCGTCGTCAAAGCCGGTGGCGATAACGGTGACTCTGATCTCGTCGTCCATGTTCTCATCAAAGGTCGCACCGAAGATGATATTTGCATCGGGGTGCGCCGCCTCCTGAACAAGGTTCGCGGCGGTCTCGACGTCCTCGAGATCCATGTCCTCTGAGCCGGTGATGTTTATCAGCACGCCGTGCGCGCCGTTGATGGAGGTCTCCATAAGCGGACTTGCGACTGCCATGCGCGCGGCCTCTTCGGCCTTGCCCTTGCCTGCCGCGTGGCCGACGCCCATGTGTGCAAAGCCGGCATTCTTCATAATGCAGGTGACATCGGCAAAGTCAAGGTTAATGAAGCCGGTGTTCTTTATGAGGTTCGAGATGCTGGTGACGGCCTGAAGCAGAACGTCGTCCGCGATCTCGAAAGCGTTTGCGAGCGTGACCTTCTGGTCGGTCGCAAACTTCAGTCTGTCATTGGGGATAATAAGCAGGGAGTCGACGCAGCCGAGCAGCTCCTTGATACCGGCGTTTGCCTGATCCATGCGGCGCTTGCCCTCGAACTTGAAAGGCTTCGTCACAACACCAACAGTGAGCAGACCTGCGTCACGTGCGATCTCGGCGACGATGGGCGCTGCGCCCGTGCCGGTGCCGCCGCCCATACCGGCGGTGATGAACGCCATATCGGCGTCCTCAATGGCCTTGGCGATGTTGTTGCGGCTCTCCTCGGCGGAGCGCTTGCCGACCTCAGGATCGGAGCCTGCGCCCTGACCGCGGGTCATCTTCTCGCCTATCTGGAGCTTCTGGTCGGCATTGGAGACCGCCAGAGCCTGCTTGTCCGTATTGATTGCGATGAACTCAACACCCTGAGTCCCCGCCTTGACCATTCTGTTAACAACGTTGTTGCCGGCGCCGCCAACACCAATGACCTTTATATTGACCACGTTTTCGGGCCCTTCGGCTTTGAAATCCATACGTATGCCTCCCAATGTATTTACGTCGCATAAAATGCTAAGTATCGATATAGTTTCATCGTCGGTATTTTATTACATTTTTCTGCAACAGTCAATAGGTTTTTTCATTTTATAGAAAACTTTTGTAATTTTTTTGTAACTCGTTTTTCAATTTGGGCTGAAATGCGCCGTTGTACCATCGCTGACGTCGATGATACCGATGTCTCCGTCGAGCAGCTGGGACATGACGGACACGACCATTCCGAACTTGTGCTCGATGCCGGTGCTGTCCCCGAGGATCACGGTGTACTTATCGCCGTAGGTGAAGCTGACGCGCTGCTGATCCGAGAAATCCACGCGTCCGACCTGCGTGTACAGGCCGCGCTGCTCAAGCTGATACAGCACATCGGCTATAAAATCGACTACCGCGGTGTCTCCGTTGTCTGTCTGGAGCGGTTCGCCTATAAGCAGTGTTCCCGGAGAGATGCCGATTATCGGGATAAGCCCGGAAAGCTCGTCCTCCGTCGCCTTGCCAAGCACCTTGCAGCTGTGGTCGATCGTCCAGTCCTCGTCGCCAAGGACGATATAGGCCAGCGCCTGGCTTTCTTTCACAGTGATCGTGACCTTGTTCGGCAGCTTTCTCTCGACGGAGACCTCCTCGACATACGGCAGCTTCGCGAAAACGCGGCTCAGGGCGGCGAACCTGTCAAAGAAGAACAGGTTGTCGCCCTCCTCGATGTCTATGGCCCTGATAATTTCTTCATCGGTATAGTGTGTGTTTCCTTCGACCTGTATATCCGAAACTCTGAAAAAAACACTCATCACAAAAATGACTGCAACGATCACAAGGAAGAACATCATCGGCCCGCTGAAGCTGTCGAGTATCTTCTGCAGGCTTATGTTCTCCTCGGTGTCCGCCCTGTTTCTTTTCGGCTTTATATTGAATGCCATCGTGTGTCCTTTCCCGGCCGCGCCGTATGGCGTGACCCGTCAGTGCTCAAGGTAGATATCCGCGCCGAGCGCGCGCAGGCGGCTGTCAAGATGCTCATAGCCGCGCTTGACATGGCCGTCGTCGCAGATGACCGTCTCGCCCTCGGCGCACAGTCCCGCGATTATCATCGCCGCCCCGCCGCGCAGATCAGTCGCCGTGAGCGAAGTGCCGCGCAGGCGCTCCACGCCCCATATCTCCGCCGTCTTTCCGGAGAGCGTGATGTCCGCGCCGAGGCGCATAAGCTCAGGCGCCTGCCGGTAGCGGTTCTCAAAGATGTTCTCCGTTATCACCGTTTTCCCGTTTGCGCGCAGCAGCGCCGCCATCAGCACCGGCTGTGCGTCCGTCGGAAATCCCGGATACGGACTTGTGGATATCTCCCCCACCGCCGTCAGCTTCCCGTCCGAGCGCAGCCGCACGCTGCGTTTGGAGGATATTATATCACATCCTGCGAGCTTTAGGAAGTGGAGAACCGTAGAAAAATGCGTCGGATCGACCCCGCGCAGCTCAACATCGCCGCCCGTCGCCGCCGCGGCACATGCAAGCGTTGAGGCAACTATCCTGTCTGGTATGATCCGGTACTCGGCACTCGCCTCGCATATCGGCCCCTCGACCGTCACGGTGTCCGTGCCGTCCCCGGTTATCCTGCTGCCGAGCAGGCGCAGGTACGACGCCAGCGCCGATATCTCCGGTTCGCGTGCCGCTCCGTGGATGACCGTCACGCCCTCGGCGGCAGTCGCGGCGAGCATGATGTTCTCCGTCGCCCCGACGCTCGGAAACGGCAGCCTCAGCTCTGTCCCGCGCAGCTTATCAGCGCTGCAGCTTATCTCCCCGCCGTTCTCCTCTATCTGCGCGCCCATCTGCCGCAGCGCCGCGAGGTGGATGTCTATCGGCCTCTTGCCGAGCTGGCAGCCGCCCGGCAGGCTCAGCCGTGCCACGCCGCAGCGCGCCAGCAGCGCCCCCATGAATATGACCGACGAGCGCATCTCCAGCATCAGCGAATGCGGTATCGTGCTCTCGGTAAGCGGCGCTGAGTCTATGTACACATCGTTTCCCAGCTGCTCCGCCGTGCAGCCGAGGTGCCTCAGTATCCGCAGCGCCGCGTCCACATCCCTCAGCTGCGGCACGTTAGTCAGCTCCGAGCGCGCCGGAGCGGCGATAGAAGCAGCGATTATCGGGAGGGAGGCATTTTTCGAGCCTTGGACAAAACAGGTGCCCTCAAGCTTATTCCCGCCCCGTATATGCCAAATATCCATAATTAACCCCCCGCATATCAGATCAGTCCATCTTATGCCGGGGGGTTACAGTATGCTATTGTCGGAAGCTTTTTACTCTTTATGGATCGTGTCAAGGATGATGCCGCAGATGCGCTCTGTCGCGTCCTCGGCGGCAAGCGAGGTCATTGCCGCGCTCATCGCTTTGAGTTTCTCATCGTCCGCGAGCAGCTCCTTCACATCCGCAAGCAGAGACTGCGCGTCGAACTCACCCTCGAGCAGCACCTTTGCGCCGCCCGCTTCCTCAAGTACTCGCGCGTTCTTCTCCTGATGGTTGTTCGTGACGTTCGGGGACGGGACGATGATGACCGGCTTTCCCATGTAGCACAGCTCCGAGATCGTCGACGCGCCCGCGCGGCACATCACAAGGTCAGCCGCCGTCATAACGCGCGGCATATCGTAGATGTATTCGCGCAGCTCGACCCCGTGCTCCGCCATATCAGGTGCGGTCTCACCGAGCTTTTCGGCCATACCGGCATAGTACCGGCTCCCGGCGGCATGCAGCAGTCGGAAGCCCTGCTTACCGTCGAGCATGGGTATCAGCTCGGTCATGACCTCGTTCATGTGCCCTGCGCCGAGGGAGCCCCATACGGAGACCACGAGCTTTTCCCCCGCCGGGATGCCCAGCTCCGCCTTGGCCTGTTCCTTCGTCTCGCAGCCGAACTCGCCGCGCACCGGTGTGCCGGTGACCTCGACTCTGTCCGGGCGCTTATAGTACCGGCGGCTGTCCTCAAAGCCGACAAGCACACGGTCAACGTGCTCTGCCAGCATCTTCGTCGTGAGCCCCGGCACGGCGTTGCTCTCATGCACGAAGGTCGGGATATGCAGCTCGTGCGCCGCCGTCAGCACCGGGTAGCAGACGTAGCCGCCCGTGCCTATGACCGCGTCGGGCTTAAACTCGCGTATCAGCTTCTTCGCCTCATGCAGCGATACCGCGACGTTCTTTATCGTGTCAAGGTTATGCGCAAGACCGCTCAGACTGTGCTCACGGCTGATGTTCGTGATCTTCAGCCCCTCTATGCGGTAGCCCTCGCGCGGCACAAGCTCCATCTCCATCTTGCCCTCCGCGCCGATAAACAGCATTTCCGAATCGGGCAGCAGCTCGCGCAGCCGTCCCGCGACCGCGAGCGCGGGGTTAATGTGTCCGGCAGTCCCGCCGCAGGTAAAGACAAATTTCATATCCGCAGTTCCTTTCAACCGATGGTATCTATGTTTCCAATATATCCCTCGACGCACTCAGGACTATCCCAAGCTCACCGAGCTGTATGAGCAGCGCCGTCCCGCCGTAGCTGAACAGCGGCAGCGATATCCCCGTACACGGCACAAGGTTCGTCACCACCGCGACGTTCAGAAAAACCTGTATCGCCAGCAGCGTCGTTATCCCGGCGCAGATAAGGAAGCTGAACCTGTCGCGGCAGTGGAGCGCTATCCAGTAGCCGCGCAGTATGAGCATCGCAAAAAGAATGAGTATGACCGCCGCACCGATGAAGCCCAGCTCCTCGCAGGTGACGGAAAAGATAAAGTCGTTGTGCTCCTCCGGCAGGTACAGGAACTTCTGCCGGCTCCCGCCGAGCCCGAGACCACTCAAGCCGCCCGAGCCTATCGTGTACAGCGACTGGACTATCTGGTACCCCTCGTCCGAGGAGCTTGAAAACGGGTCGCGCCATGTGCTTATGCGCGTCGAAGCGTAGGGGAAGAAGGTCAGCAGCACGGCAAGTCCTGCGCCCGCCGCGGCGAAAGCTCCCGCAAACCACGCGAAGCTCACCCCGCCGAGAAACAGCATGACCGCGCCGACAGCGAGGATTATGACCGACGCCGAGAAGTGCGGCTCCAAGACGAGCAGTCCCACTATCACCGCAAGTATCCCCGCAAACGGCAGCAGCCCATAGCGCACCGTGCGCATCCGCCCGCGAAAGCGGCAGATGAGCCACGCAAAGGACAGTACCACCGCAAGCTTTGCAAGCTCCGACGGCTGGAGCGTGAGCCCGCCTATGCCGAGCCACCTGCGCGAACCGTTGGCCTTGACGCCGATCACCGGCACGAGCATCAGCAGCACCAGCGTCAGCAGCAGAAAGTGCAGCGCGTAGCGCCTGTAAAAGCCCATCGGAAGTTTAGACGCCAGCAGCATGCAGCCGATCCCGAGCAGCGCAAAGATAAGCTGCCGTACGAAGTAATATGCGGCGTTTCCTCCGGTCACATTGCCCGGATCGTAATAGGCTCTCGCGTAGCTCGACGAGAGCACCATTATCACTCCGATAAGGAGCAGCAGCATAGAAAGCGTGAAGAACGCTCCGTCAAAGCTCTGCCGCCGTTTGGTATCTCCCGATACCGAAAAGTCGGCGAGGCGGGCACCGTCATAACGCATCTTCCCACCTCCCCGACTTGTTCATTCAATCATTTTTCAGGCGAAACGCTGGTACACCCCTATAAATGATATGATAGCCATAGCCAGAGATATTCCGGTAAAGAGAACGAAAAGCTCTTTTTCGCTCCACTTTTTTCCCGTCCAGCCGCCCATCTCAAGATGATGATGGAACGGAGCCATTTTGAACACGCGCTTGCCGTGGGTCAGCTTGAAATACGTGACCTGAATAATGTCGGAAAGCGTCTCGATGATGAATATAAAACCGAGAGTTATAAGGATCATCGGCATATCATATGCGAAAGCCATCGCCGCGATGGCTCCGCCGAGGAAGAGCGAGCCGGTGTCGCCCATGAAGCATTTTGCGGGGTTGAAGTTATACACAAGAAAGCCCATAAGTCCGCCGACAAGACCGGACGCGAAAATGCCGAGCTCAAGATAATTCTGTCCCCACCGCATCGTGACCGCCACAAAGAACAGGCACACAGGGATCGACGTTCCGGATGCGAGCCCGTCAATGCCGTCGGTGATGTTCACGGCGTTCACCGTGCCGACGATGACGAAGGACGCGAACACGAAGTACAGCCACTCGGGCATCGGTATTACCTTATTGGAAAACGGGATATAGAGGTTCGGCCTGACATAGCCTATCTCGCGCATCAGCAGCACGAACACGAGCGCCGCGACGAGCTGGAGCAGGAACTTCATCTTTGCCGTAAGGCCGAGGTTCTGCTTCTTCTTGAGCTTTTCCCAGTCGTCCAGAAAACCTATAAGCCCGAACACCCACGCGAACAGCAGCACGAATATGTGTACGAAGTTGCCCTGGAGCATTCCCTCGAAGCCGACGGTCAGGCACACGAACGTGACCGCCAGAATGAACATCACGCCGCCCATCGTGGGGGTGCCGCTCTTGCTCTTATGCCATTCGACCTGTCCTTTTATTTCCTGCCCGGCCTTCTGGGCGCGCAGCCACGGAATATAATACTTCCCGAACGCCGTCGCAAACAGGAACGCCAGCACGAAAGAAGTGATCAGCTTTATCGTCATAATATTCTCCAGACTACTCGGGGCGCTCGGCGTCCCGTTTTTCTATCTTCAAGACTTTTTTCTCTCTTCAAGGAACCGCGCGACTATCTCGCGCTCATCCATATGGTGCTTTTCATGGCCGATGACCTGATAGTCCTCGTGACCTTTCCCGGCAAGCAATATTACATCACCGGGGCGGGAGTTGTCAATAGCCCAGCCTATTGCCTCTATCCTGTCGCATATCACCGTGTACGGAGTTTGCTTGTCTTTGAGTCCCGCGACTATCTCGTCGATGATCGCCACCGGCTCCTCAGTGCGCGGGTTATCGCTCGTGACTATGACAAAATCGGCATTGTCCGCCGCGATCGCGCCCATGATAGGCCGCTTGCCGCGGTCCCTGTCGCCGCCGCAGCCGAAGAGCGCGATAAGCCGCCCGCGCGTTATCGGGCGCAGCGTCTTGAGCACCTTCTCAAGCGCGTCAGGCTTGTGTGAATAGTCAATGATTATCGAGTAATCTCCGTCGGTCGGCACGCGCTCCATGCGTCCCTTGACGCCTTTGGCGCTGGAGAGCGCATGGGCGCACTTTTCAAGGCTTATCCCGAGGCTCAGCCCCGCCGCGATGATGCCGAGGGCGTTGTATACCGAGAACATCCCCGGTATCGCAAGCTCCGTCTGCACACGCTCCGCGCCGTATACCGCCTCGAAATGCACTCCCTCGCCCGTCAGGCGCACGTTCTCCGCCTTGAGACTGGCATCCTTGCCTGCCGCCGAGTAGGTCAGCATCGGGCACTTCGCGCCCTCGAGCATGAACGGCGCGCGCTCATCGTCCGCATTTACGCAGCCCATGCGGCACTGGGAGAAAATTTTCTTTTTTGCCGCGGCGTATTCGTCCATCGTCCCGTGCAGGTCGAGGTGATCCTGAGAAAGGTTCGTGAACACCGCCACGTCAAACATGATCCCCGCCACGCGCTCAAGCGTCAGCGAATGGGACGATACCTCCATTACCACATGCGTGCAGCCCGCGTCCGCCATCTCGCGGAAGAGCTTGTGCAGCTCGTAGCTCTCCGGCGTCGTGTGCTCCGAGTGCAGGAACTCGTCGCCTATCATGTTGCCGTTAGTCCCTATAAGGCCGACCTTCGCGTCAAGCTCCGCTTCGAGCAGGTGCTTCATTATGTAGGTCGAGCTGGTTTTTCCGCTCGTGCCGGTGAAGCCTATCATCTTCATTTCCGACGAGGGGTTACCGAAGAACTCGCGGCTCGCCATCGCAAGCCCGAAGCGGCAGTCCGCTATCTGCACATAGGGCGTTCCGTCCGCCGGGATATCCTCGCACAGCACTGCGGCCGCGCCCTTCTCCATCGCCTTGGGAATATAGCGGTGTCCGTCTGTCTCAAAGCCCTTTATCGCGACGAACAGATCGCCCGGACGCGTAAGGCGCGAGTCATAGCTGATCCCGCTTATCTCCGTGTCCGGTGCCGCATTCGTGCTCAGTACCTCTATATCCTTTATCAGCTCTTTCAGCTTCATTATCCGTCCTCCCGACTGCATACCTTATATTTTTATCTTGAGCCGTGATTTTAATATTTCCCGAGTATCGAATCATCCTGATCGATGAGTGATACTTCTATTATACAACCGTGGTCAACCCCTGTCCCGGCGGCTATGCTCTGCCCGCTCACGGTCTGCGCAGCGCTGTCCGTCACAGTGCTTCTCGTCGAAATATACAGCCCGTAGTATGACAGTGTATCTCGCGCCTCGTCGTAGCTCATCCCGGTGAGGTCGGGCACCGTCTCCGTGTCGGGGGATATCTCTGCGTCGAGATACAGGATTATTTCGCTCCCCTCGGCGATAGCCGAGCCCGCCGCCGGGAGCTGCCTCGTCACGGTGTCGCCGTAGCCTATCGTGCGGTACCTGAGTCCCGCGTCCTTTATCAGCTCCGCCGCGCCGTGCAGGCTCTGCCCCACAGCCATCGGCATCACGGCCTCGCCGCGCTCTGCGTCCGTCTCGGCTTCAACGCCCATGTATGGCAGGATATCCGCCATCATGCTCCCGACGACCGGTGCTGCCATCTGGCCGCCGCTTATGTATATCCCGGATCTATTCGACGGGGTATCCAGAAACACCAGCAGCGCTATGCGCGGCTTATCCGCCGGTGCGAAGCCTATGAAGGAGACTATGTATTCCTTCTGTCCGGTCTGCGCCTCAAGGCTGACTTTCTCGCTCGTGCCGGTCTTGCCGCCGATGCGGTAGCCCTTGACAGCGGCGTTTCGCCCTGTGCCCTCCTTGGAGTCGCCGACCACCTGTTCAAGTATCGTGCGCACCTTTTCGCTCGTGCTCTCGCTTATGACCTGCCGCACGGTGTGCGGCTCGCGCTCATATGCAACGCTCCCGTCAGGGTTCAGCATCCGCTGCACGACGTAGGGCTCCATCAGGTACCCGCCGTTTACACACGCGCTCACGGCGCACACGAGCTGAAGCGGGGTAATCGTAAAGGTCTGGCCGAAGGATGCCGCCGCAAGCTGCGACAGGTTTTTCGGCGAGCAGAATGTATTCTTGCTCCACCAGATGCTCCCGCTCTCGCCCGACAGGTCTATCCCCGTCTTGGCTGTGAGGTTCGCGTCCGGATCATCCGATAGGCGCAGGAAGCCGAAGGCCTCGCAGTAATCGTAAAACCGCTCCGCGCCGACGCGCAGCCCGATGTTCACAAACGCGGCGTTGCAGGAGTGCTGCGCCGCCTGCGTCAGCGTCTGCGAACCGTGCCCCGTCGTCTTCCAGCAGCGTATCGGGCTTGTGCGTCCGATGACGCTGACGTTCCCGCCGCAGTAGAAAGTGTCATTTAAACTTACTGCGCCCTCTTCGAGTGCCATCGCGAGCGTGATTATCTTGAAGGTTGAGCCCGGTTCGTAGGTATCGGACAGCGCCTTGTTGCGCCACTGCTTCGCCTGAGCTGCGGCAAGCCGCTCCGCCGCCTCTTCCTTCGTCTCGGCCTCGTCTATATATTCCCTGTCCTTCTCGCTGACCGCAAGGAAATCGTTAAGGTCATAATTTCCGAGCGACGCCATTGCGAGTATCTTGCCCGTGTTCACATCCATAGCGATCGCCCCCGCGCCGTTCTGGATGTCGTAATCCTCCACCGCCTGGCGCAGGTGCTTCTCCACGTAGTACTGTATCGTGGAGTCAATGGTCGTCACTATATCATAGCCGTCCTCACCGGGGCGGTATTCCTCAAACTGATTGAACAGCAGCTCCGTGCCGTAGGCGTTCGTCGCGCGCACGGTCTTCCCCGCCGTGCCGGAGAGCGCCGAATCGTACCTTGCCTCTATGCCCTCAAGCCCGTAGTTGTCCGTGCCGACAAAGCCTATCAGGTGGCAGGCAAGGGACGAGTTTGGGTAATAGCGCTTTGTGTCCGGTTCGAGCCTCACCCCGCGCAGGTCGTGCTCTGTCTTGAACGCGCGCACTGCGTCAGCCTTGTCGCTCTCTATCTTCCTTGCGACAGTCACATACCAGCTCCCCGTCCTTCCGGACTTTTCATATACCTCGTCGTAGTCCACTCCGAGTATCTCCGAAAGCCCCCGGGCGATGAGCGCGCGATCCTCGCCGTAGGCCTCTATTTCCGCCGGGCTGAGGTAGACGTTATCCACCGTCGCGCTGACGGCCAGCGCGTTCATGTTCGCGTCGTATATCGCGCCGCGCGACGCGGAGCCCGGAGTAGAGCGCAGCTGCTGCTCTATCGCAAGCTCCTCATAGAACTCATGTTCCTTTATCTGCAATTGATACAGCCGCGCCAGAAGCACCGCGAACACGCCTATGCCGAACACTGCCGCCAAAACGACGCAGCGCCGCAGCATCTGCCTGCCCGGCCCGCTTCTTACCGCGCTGCCGCTTTTTGATTTTTCCATGATACACTCCCGCCTGATGTTTTTTATACATCATATTCGGCGGCAGATATCCTTATCCCGGCCAGTCCAGATAAACGATCTGTCCCGGCTCCGGCGGCTGCATCCCCAGCGCGCCCCGCGCATAGCTGTCAAGCTCCTCAAGGCTTATGCTGCTGTCGTACTTTGCCGTCAGCACGCGCGCCTCAGTCTCCGCTTCTTTGAGCGCGTCCTCAAGCGCCGCGATGTTCTCCTCGGCCTGCGCAAGGCGCACCCGCCACAGCAGGCACAGCACGAGCGTACACACCGAGAACACTATGCACACAGCCTTGAAGAGCGCAGCGCTCCTTTTTCTCATATCTCTATACTCGCTCCGCCACGCGCAGCTTTGCGCTGCGGGAGCGTGGGTTGACTTCAAGCTCCTCCTCGCTCGGGAGTATCGGCTTTCTTGTGACGCTCCTGAGCGTCTTCACAAAGCCGCAGGTACAGACCGGCGCTTCCCTCGGGCAGGTGCAGCCGTTCTCCCTCGCCGCGATCCCGGACTTGACTATCCTATCCTCCAGCGAGTGGAAGCTAATGACGCACAGCCGCCCGCCGATATTGAGCTTGTCCGGTGCCGTCTCCATCATTCTCGCAATCGCGCCGAGCTCGTCGTTCACCGCGATGCGTATCGCCTGAAACGTGCGCTTTGCCGGGTGCTGCTTCTCACGCAGCGCGGCGGCAGGCATTGCACCCTTGATGATGTCCACCAGCTCCAGCGTCGTCTCCACGGGTCTTTGCGCGCGCCTTTCCATTATCGCGCCGACGATGCGGCGGGCGTAGCGCTCCTCGCCGTAATCCCACAGAATACGCAGCAGGCGCTGCTCATCCCATGTGTTCACAACAGCGTAGGCCGTGAGGCTCTCGCCCTTGTCCATGCGCATGTCGAGCGGCGCGTCATTCATGTACGAAAAGCCGCGCTCGGACTCGTCAAGCTGCGGCGAGGACACGCCGAGGTCGAACAGCATCCCGTCCGCGCCATCTATGCCGAGCGAATCGAGTATCGCCGCGGCATCTGAAAAATTGCCGTGGACGAGCGTCACCTTATCCTTAAAGGGCGCAAGACGCCTTCCGGCGCGCTCTATGGCCGTCTCATCCCTGTCGATGCAGATGAGGCGTCCCGAGCCGAGCCGGGAGGCGATCTGATATGAGTGTCCGCCCATGCCGAGCGTACCGTCAAGGTACACCCCGTCAGGCTTTATGTTGAGGTTCTCAATGCATTCATTGAGCATTACGGAAAAATGCTTTGCTTCAATCGCTTCGGATCCCTGTGTCAAAATTCAAGCTCCTCCATAACCGCGGCAATATTCTCCGGTGTCGTCTCCTCTTCAAAGACAGCCTGCCAGGCGTCGCTGTCCCAGAGCTCAGCATGGTTGTTGCAGCCGACGACCGTCACGCTCTTTGTAAGGTTTGCGTAGTCGCGCAGGTTCTGCGGTACGAGCACACGCCCCTGACTGTCGAGCTCGCAGCGCGCCGCATGCGCGAACAGCGGGCGCATTTTCCGCTGCTTGACATATGGCATTGCGTTCACCCGTTCCGATAGCGCGTCCCAGCTTTCGCTGCTGTACGCGCACAGGCAGCGGTCCATCGATATCGTTATATAAAACACCGCGCCCAGCTCCTCCCGGAGCTTTGCGGGCATGAACAGCCTTCCCTTGCTGTCAAGAGAATGCTGGTACTCCCCAGTCATCAAAATGCCCTCCCCCTATCGTGGGACATCTCACCATTTTGCCCCACTTTCTGCCACTTTGATATATATTATAGGGTGGCATAAACAAAAAAGCAAGCGAAACTTTTTGTAAGTTTTTGACATTTTCCTTATCAAAATCGGTAAAAAAAGTGCCCACCCAAAGTCTTGTGTTTTGGGTGGGCTGACTGTTATGTATATTGTGTCGGCAGTGGAAATTATTCCTCCTCGCCGCGCTGGATAGTTTCGACTCCGGTGAGCTTCACGGCGTTCTCCTTCGGCTCCTGCGGCTGGCCGCCGCCCAGAGAGCGGAAGGAATTATGCGCGTTCTGTATCGTTGCGAGCGCGGCGTTCATGCTCTCCTCGGTCTGGCGCATGATGTTGTCCACATACTCGCTCGCGACGCGGCGCAGCTGGCTCGACTTTGCCTCGGCGGCAGAGATCATCTCCGCGCTCTTGGCTCTCGCCGTGCGTATGACCTCCTGCTCCTCTATCATGGCGCGCGCCTGCTCCTCGGCGCTCTTGCGCAGCGCCTCGGCCTCGCGCTTGGCGTTGCCGATAAACTCGTCCCTTGCCGAGACGAGCCTCTGCGCCTCGGCGATGGAGGACGGGAGATTCGCCTTTATTTCGCTTATAATGTCTATGGCTTTCTCACGCTCGATAATGCACTTGTCGTTGCCGAGGGGAACGCCCCAAGCTTCCGTCACCATGCCGTACAGGATATCAAGCAGCTCTATAACGTCGTTATTGTTGGCCATGCGAGGACTACCTCCATTGTTTGGCTTTTTCTTCTATATCGGGGATGATCGCGTCCGGCACGAGTCCCTTGAGCTCCGCGCCGTACTGGGCTACCTCCCGCACTATTGAGGAGCTGAGGAAGGTGTACCGCTCGCTCGCCGTGAGGAACATCGTCTCGACCGCGGGGTTCAGGCATTTGTTAATCATGTTCATCTGAAACTCATAGTCAAAGTCCGAGGCGGCGCGCAGACCCTTGACGACCACGGGCTTCTCAAAGCGGCGCACATACTCTGTGAGCAGGCCGTCATAGCTGTCCACCCGCACGTTCTTGTACCCCTCAACGGCGCGTCGCGCCATACTGAGCTTCTCTTCGAGCGTGAACATAGGTGATTTCTTCGCCGCGTTGTGCATCACGCAGACGACAACCTCGTCAAATATCTCTGCCGCGCGGCAGATTATATCGACATGGCCGAGAGTGATCGGGTCAAAGCTGCCCGGGCAGATCGCAGTAGTCATCAAAGGCTGTCCTTTATATACACGGTAAGCTTTACCCTGCCGTAGTTATACTCTTTCTTCTTTCTGTACGGAGCGTGCATATCCGGAAGCGTCTTCTCCCGGCGCGACTCGCATAATATTATACCACCATCCGACAATATGTCAACCGAATTGATGGTTTCCAGCACGGATTCGTACAGTCCCGAGTCATAAGGCGGATCGACGAAAACGAGGTCGAACCTCCCGCAGTGCCGCAGATAGCCCAGCGCGTCCTGCTGCAGTACCGCCGCCGTGAAGCCGCAGGTCTTGAGGTTCTCCTTGACTATCTTCACTGCCGCCGTGTTCTCGTCTATGAACACGGCCTCCGCCGCGCCCCGGCTGAGGCACTCTATGCCGAGCTGACCGGTTCCCGCAAAGAGGTCGAGCACACGCCGTCCCTCAATATCGAACTGGATGATGTTGAAAACCGATTCTTTCACGTTGTCGGTCGTCGGGCGGATGTCATAATTTTCCGGCGTCTTGAGCCTGTGCCCGCGCGCCGTGCCTGTTATCACTCTCATTGTTCCTTCTCCTTGCTCTCTTCGCTGCGGAAGTATGCGTATATCGCTGCGGCGGTGTTCCTCGGCACGACGAGCGCCAACTGCTCAACGCTCGCCTCGCGTATCGCTTTGACGGACTTGAAGTATTTCAGCAGATCTCCTCTCCGCTTCTCGCCGACGCCCGGTATCGCGTCAAGCTTCGATGCGTAGCTCTCGTTTCTCAGCGAGCGCTGGTACTCTATCGCGAAGCGGTGCGTCTCCTCCTGTATCGAGCCGACGAGCGCGAACACCGCCTGATTGGTCTTTATGCCCGTCTCATGCCCGGCGGAGTCTATCAGCGCCCTTGTGCGGTGGCGGTCGTCCTTGACCATGCCGAACACCGGCACGGTGATGCCAAGGTCGCGCAGCGCGCGCTCCGCTGTCGCGGCATGCTTGTCGCCGCCGTCGATGAGCAGCAGGTCGGGCAAAGTTGAGAACTTCTCATCGCCCTCCTTGTAGTGGCTGAAGCGCCTGTATACCGCCTGATACATGCTCGCGTAGTCATCCGGTGCGTCAAGCCCGCGTATGCGGAATTTTCTGTAATCGCGCTTGAGGGGCTTGCCGTTTATATGCACCGTCATCGCCGCGACTATGCCTGTCGAGCCGAGGTTCGATATATCGAAGGCCTCTATGCGTTTGGGGAAGTCCCGCAGCTCCAGCGCTTTCTGCAGCCATTCCAGCGTCTTTGACCGGCGCTGCTCGGCGGTCGTGCGCCGCTGTATCTCCTCTCGCGCGTTGAGCGCGGCGCTCTCGATAAGCCGCATGCGCTCTCCGCGCTGCGGCGTGTCTATATACATTCTGCGCCCGGAGACCTCGCTCAGGAGACGCTCGAGCTCCTCCCGGTCGTCTATCGCGCATGGCAGCAGCACCGACTTCGGCCATCCGCCGCGGTGCGCCGTATAATACTGCCGCACAAGGTCGGACACGGCCTCGCCGTCGTCCTCAAGCGGCTCGTCCATCATCTCGACGTCCTTACCCACAAGGCTGCCGTCAACGAAATGCAGCACCGCAAAGCAGGTCTTGGCTCCGCGGCAGAAGCCTATCGCGTCAGTGTCGGCAAAGGCCGTGGCAATAACGCGCTGTTTATTCGTCAGCCCCTCTATCGCGCGCAGCCTGTCGCGCAGCTCGGCGGCGCGCTCGAATCGCAGCTCTTCCGCCGCCTGCTCCATCTGGCTTCGCAGCTCATCCGTGAGCTCCTTGCTCTTGCCGTCGAGTATCATCGCCGCCTGCGTTATGCGGCGGCGGTAATCCTCCGCACTGCTGTCCTTCAGGCACCAGCCCGCGCAGCTGCCCATGTGGTAGTTGAGGCAGGGGCGCTCCTTGCCGATATCCCTCGGGAATTTCCGCGAGCAGTCCGGCAGCAGCAGCGCCTTGGAGATCGTGCTTATAATGTCGTAGGTCTGGCTGCGCCCGCCGAAGGGGCCGAAGTATTTTGCCCCGTCCTTTCCTGCGCGGTTCGTCAGCGTCATTTTTGGATACTCCTCATGCAGATCGAGCCTGATAAAGGGGTAGCCCTTGTCGTCCTTGAGCAGGATGTTGTAGTGTGGCTTGTGCTGCTTTATGAGCGAATTTTCCAGCACCAGCGCCTCGAACTCGCTGCCCGCGACAATGACGTTGAAGTCATGCACCTTCTCCACCATGGCCTCGACCTTCGGCAGATGCTCCCCGTGGAAATAGCTGCTGACGCGGTTCTTCAGCTTCTTCGCCTTACCGACGTATATGACCTCTCCGTGCTCGTCGAGCATGATGTACACGCCCGGCAGCAGCGGCAGATTATTTGCTTTTTCACGCAGCGAATCGAGCATGACTTTCCTCCGGCCTGCGTCAGGCCTTTGCTTCCTTCGGGGCTTTCTCCTGCCCCTTGATGCACCATACCGTTATCGTCACGATAACGACCACACCTCCGATGAGCGCGAATACGCCCGGCTTCTCACCGTAGAATATCAGCACCCAGACGGGGTTGAGGAGCGGCTCCACCGCGCCGAGCAGGCTGCACGCAAGCGGCGGGCAATATTTAGTAGACTTCACATAGAGTATATATGCTATGCCGAGCTGGAACACGCCGAGTATGATTATGCCCGCGGTCGCCGTAAGAGTAAACTCAGGCTTCGTTATTATTATAGACGGCAGCCCTATCAGGAATGTGAGGAACTGGCCGATCATTATTGCTGAAAAGCGCGTCTCGCCCTCAAGGTCGCCGACCGCCATGAACATCCCCGCCATGAACATCCCCGCCGCGATGGCGACGAAGTTTCCGAGTATGTACCCCGGCTGGAGCTGGTCGAAGAAAAAAAGCGCTATCCCGAAGAGAGTGAAGATAACGACCAGCAGGTCGGCCTTGCGGACCTTCGTCTTATATATAAGTGCCGTGAATATCACGATAAACACCGGCGAGGTGAACTGCAGTACTATCGCGTTTGCCGCCGTGGTGAGCTTGTTTGCGCAGGTAAAGCAGGTATACACACACGCGGCGAAAAGCCCCGCGATAAAGGTCTGCTTTGTGAAGATGAACTTCATCCGCTTTATAAGCATATACGCCACAAAAGACAGCCCCGCTATAAGGCTGCGCATGCCCGCAACGGCAAAGCCGTTCCACGGTATGAACTTCATTATTATTCCCGCAATGCTCCAGAGCGCTGCCGCCGCAAGCATTTCAAGCATGGCCTTGGTTTCCTTTTTCATCGTGTCCCCCAGATACGGCAAGCGCCGGTATAACTCAAAAAGAGGCGTGTGTAACAAGTACACACGCCTCCGCCTTTTTATCTCTGATTACTCTGAAAAGTCAGAATCGATCAGCTCCGACAGGGTGGCGATAGCCGCTTCCTCGTCAGCGCCGTCGGCAATGATGGTTATCGCAGTGCCCTTGACGATCCCGAGAGAGAGAACGCCGAGAAGGCTCTTCGCGTTGACACGTCTGTCTTCCTTTTCAACCCAAATGCTGCTCTTGAATTCATTGGCTTTCTGAATGAAGAAAGTCGCGGGTCTGGCATGAAGACCTACCTGATTGTTAATGACTACTTCTTTGGTTATCATACTTGCCACTCCTTATACTAATACAAGACTGTGCTGACAGTTTATCAAATTTTAGGCCAATCGTCAACAGCTTTCGTCCGTTTCGTTGTTTTTCACATTTCTTAACAGACGCATCGACGGATTTTATTTCAGTTCGACAACAGTTACGCCCGCTTCGCCCTCGCCGAATCTCCCTAAGCGGAAGGATTTGACGCTTTTGTTCTTCTTGAGCATCTGCTGCACGGCGGCGCGGAGCGCGCCTGTTCCCTTGCCGTGGATGATCGTAACGGTCTTGAGCTTGCCCATAACAGCGCTGTCAATGTATCTTTCCGCCGCGAGCACGCCCTCTATCGTCTCCATGCCGCGCAGGTCAATTTCGCTTGCGACGCTGACGTTTCTGAGCTGTGAGCTGCTCCTTGCGGCGCTGCTCTTCGCCTCTGGCGCCTTCTCCCCTTCGAGCAGCAGCACCTCATCCTCCTTCGCGCTCACGTTCATTATTCCCGCCCGCAGGCTCAATACACCGTCGGGCGATTTGGAAATGACTGTCGCCTTGACGCCCATGGACTTTATCTTTACCACGTCCCCGGCCTTCACCGGTCGGGCGGACACCTTGTCCGCTTCGTCGTCCATGAGCTCCTTCTGCAAGGCCTGCTCGGAGAGGTTGAGCTGGCGGCGCAGCTGGGCGCGCGCCTCGTTCACGCGCTGCGCATCCTGATCCTTGTCCGCCGCTTTGCGCATTTCGTCAAGCTCCGCGAAGACCTGCTCGGCAGTCGCGCGCGCGTCGGCAATGATGCGCTCCGCCTCGCGGCGGGATTTGAGGTCGGCCTTGTCAAGCCGCACCTCGAGCTCCGCCTTGAGGAACGCCGCCTTCTTCGCGTTCTCCTGCGCTTCGCGCAGCTTCAGCGCCGCTTCGTTTCTGTCCTTTTCCAGCAGCAGCCGCGTCTGTTCAAGCTTCTCTATCGTCGCTTCAAAGCTCGCGCTCTCGGTGCTGACACGGTTCTTCGCATCCTCGATGATCTCATCGCTCAGCCCGAGACGCTTTGATATCGCAAATGCGTTCGACTTTCCCGGTATGCCGACCAAGAGATGATAGGTCGGGCGCAGGGAGTCGACGTCAAATTCACAGGATGCGTTCTGCACTCCGGTTTCGTTCGTCGCGTATACCTTGAGTTCGGCGTAGTGCGTCGTTGCTGCGACGATCGCGCCGCATTTTCTCACATGCTCGATCACCGCGATAGCCAGCGCCGCGCCCTCCGTCGGGTCGGTGCCCGCGCCGAGCTCGTCGAAGAGTATCAGCGATCTGTCGTCACATTCAGATATTATGTTAACTATATTGCTCATGTGCGCCGAGAAAGTCGACAGGCTCTGCTCAATGCTCTGCTCGTCGCCTATGTCGGCCAGTATGTGCGCAAACACGGGCAGCCGGCTGCCGTCGTCTGCCGGGATGTGCAGGCCGCACTGGTTCATCGCCGCAAGCAGGCCTATCGTCTTTATGGAGACGGTCTTGCCGCCGGTGTTCGGTCCTGTGATGACGAGCGTATCGAAGCTGTCTCCCAGTTCCACGTCTATCGGCACAGCCTTGCTCTGGTCGAGCAGCGGGTGCCTCGCGTGGCGCAGAACTATCGCCCGCTCGTCCATCGCCGCCTGCTGGCAGTTGAGCTTATAGGAGAGCTTGGCCTTGGCAAATATCAGGTCGAGCCTGACGAGCACGTCATAGTCCGAGCTTATATCGTCCCGGTGCTCTGCGCAGTCCGCGGAGAGCTCGGCAAGGATGCGGTCTATCTCCGCCTTTTCCTTCGCGGCAAGCTCGCGCAGCTCGTTGTTCGCCTTCACCGCGCCCATCGGCTCGATGAAAAGCGTCGCTCCGGAGGCGGAAATATCGTGCACCAGCCCCGGCACGGAGCCCTTGAACTCCGCCTTAACCGGTACGACATAACGGTCGGAGCGCATCGTGATTATCGGCTCCTGCAAAGCTTTCGCATAGCTCGGGGAGGAAATTATCTTCTGCAGTGCTTCCCTCGCTCTTGACGCCGCGGCGCGCATCTGCCGCCGTATCGTCGCAAGCTCGGGGGACGCCGCGTCGGCTATCTCATCCTCGCCGACTATCGAGCCGGTTATTTTCTCCTCAAGGAACTTATTTGTGCGCAGCGCGTAGAACAGGTGGTCTATCGGCGTCTTGCCGACGCTGTCGTCCGCAATGTATCCGCGCACAAGGCGGGCGCATTGCAGCACTCCCGCAATGTCGAGCAGCTCGCGCGTGTTGAGCGCGCCGCCGAGGTCGGCTCTCGCAAGCGAGGCGCGCACATCCTTGACCCCGTAGAATGACGGGCTGCCGCGCACGACCATCATGGTCTTCGCCGCCGTCGTCTCCTCTATCCTGTGCCGCACCTCGGCCTCATCCATGGACGGCGTGAGCGCAAGTGCGCGCTCCTTTGCCGTATCGCCCACAGCCTCGGCGGCAAGCATAGTCAAAACTTCCGGCAGCTCAAGCGTTGTAAGTGATTTTTCAAAAAAACTCATATCTTGTCCTATATAATTATTCTGCTAAATTTTCACGTTCTTCCAGTAATCGAGCGTCGGGAAGCGGCGCTCGGTGTGCAGCAGCAGGTACTCCTCCGTCGCGGCGGACAGGAGCTTTGCCCCTTCTCCCTCAAGGGAAAAGGACAGTATCTGCTTCGGAGACACCGAGCAGATATGCCGCATCGAGCTGAGCGACGCCGTGTCAAGCTTCACCGTCTGCCCCGCACCGGCGGCGCAGCGGCGGCAGCACACGCAGCCGCGCTCAAGCATAAGCACCGGGTCACCCGGCTCTTCCTCGCCGCACACCGCGCAGTGCGAAAGCTCCGGTGTGTAGCCCGCAAGGCACATCAGGCGCAGCTCGAAAGCGGCCTTGATATGCTCCGGCGTATACATGCCCCGGCTGAGCGCATATAGGCAGTTGAGCGCAAGCTGCATGAGCGGCGCATCCGGCTGATCCTCAACGCTCAATGCGTCAACGCACTCGGCAAAATAGCAGCCCAGCGCGAAGTTCCCGATATCCGTGCGCAGACCGTCAAAGCCCTCTTTCACCGTGGCTTCGTTCACCGTCCAGCGGCCTAAATTGCCGAAAAGCGTCATTTCCGAATAGGTAAGCTGCTGCGTCGCAGCGGCGGTCTTGCTGCTTTTCCTCAATGCTCCGCGCGCCTTGACGGTTATCTTCCCGTCGGTATCCGTAAGCAGGGTGAGTATCCGGTCGGCTTCCTTATACCTCACTTCCCTCAGCACGAGGGCATTCACCGTTTTGAACATCTATGTACACCAATCATCCGAGAGTCTGGGTCTGCTGACCCGTATCCTTGTTTTCCCGCTTCGTCCCGCTCTGCTTTTTATCCGCCGCAGTGTCCATGCAGACAGCCTTATACAGCAGATAATACAGCGGGTCGCCCGATTCCGCGAATGCTTTCCATATAGGGTCAGCGCTCATTCAAATCACCTCTGCGTTTATTATCTGCAAAGGCGCATGGAATACGTATGGGAAAAATTAGTTATCCTGCGTGAAGCCGAAGTTGCGCAGGGACGCCATTGAATCGCGCCAGTTCTCCTTGACCTTGACCCAGGTCTGGAGATAGACCTTCGTGCCCATGAAATCCTCGATATCCTCGCGGGCAAGCTCGCCTATCTTCTTGAGCATCGCGCCCTTTTTGCCGATGATAATGCCCTTATGGCTGTCCTTTTCGCAGTATATCGTCACTTCCAAGTCGATTATGCCGTTCTCGCGTTCGGAGAACTTCGTGACCTCGACAGCCGTGCCGTGCGGTATCTCCTTATCAAGGCACTTGAGCAGCTTTTCGCGCACGAGCTCCGCGCAGATCTGGCGCTCCGGCTGGTCGGTTATCATATCGTCCGGGAAAAGATGCGGCCCTTCAACAGCGTATTTATCAAGCTCGGTGAGAAGCTCATCCAGTCCCTCGCCGGTTCTGGCTGAAATGGGGAGGATGCTGTCAAAGTCATAGGCCGCGCTGTAGACAGCCATGACCTCAAGGAGCTTGGACTTGTCCACGGTGTCTATTTTATTGATAACGAGCACTGCCGGTGCGCCGGTCTGGCGCAGACGCTCGATAAGCGCCTGCTCCTGCGGGCCGATCGACCCGATGGGCTCGACAAGAAGGAGCACGCAGTCAACATCCGCAACGCTCTCACGGACGACGTTCACCATATAGTCGCCAAGCCTTGTGCGCGGCTTGTGAAAGCCCGGAGTGTCCATGAGCACAAACTGAGTTTCGCCGCGCTCTACAATGGCGGTGATCCTGTTTCGGGTGGTCTGCGGCTTATTGGAAACGATGGCGATCTTCTCGCCGACAAGGGCATTGGTAAGGGTGGATTTACCGACGTTCGGCCTGCCGCATATGGTTATCATCGCTGATTTAGTCATGTATTTTTTTCTCCCGTAATTTTGTATTATTGATCCATATCGTCGCCCATGATGAACTTTTCGTGGGCTCTCATCTGCTTTTTCATTTCTCCCTCATCCACATGGTCGTAGCCCAGCAGGTGGAGGATCGAGTGCACCGTGAGGTACATGAGCTCTCTTTTATAGCCGTGGCCGAACTCCTCTCCCTGAGCCTCGCAGCGGGGCACAGAGATCATCATATCGCCAAGGAGAACATGTCCCGTCTCCGGGTCACGCTCGCACATTTCGGCGTCAAAATGCCCCGGTTCAAGCTCATTCTGCGGGAAGCTGAGAACATCCGTAGCACGGTCAACATCGCGGAACTCCTTGTTCACGGCATGTATCCCCTCGTCGTTGGTTAACATAACGCTGACGATGCAGGGCACGTCCACTCCCTCTGCGTCAAGCGCCATATTCACCGCTTTTTTGATGTAGCCGGCTGACTCATTATGGCCAAGACCGGTCACCTCGCGGCTCACATAAATTTCATGCTCCATGTTCCGGCTCAGCTCCTCTTGAATTTTTTCGGCGGCAGCTTTTTGACAGGCGGCTCCGCCGGGTTTTTCTTATCGTACACCTCATAGGCTTCGATGATCTTCTGAACAAGGCGGTGACGCACAACGTCCGAACCGGTGAGCTGGCAGATGGCGATATCCTCAATACCGTCGAGCACCTTCATGGCAACTTTGAGGCCGCTGGTCTTATCCTCTGGCAGGTCGATCTGCGTAATATCGCCGGTGATGACGACCTTGGAGCCGAAGCCGATACGGGTGAGGAACATTTTCATCTGCTCACGGGAGGTATTCTGCGCTTCATCGAGAATGATGAAGCTATCGTCCAGAGTTCTGCCGCGCATATAGGCAAGAGGTGCGACCTCGATATTGCCGCGCTCAAGATATTTCTGATAGGTATCGGCGCCGAGCATATCAAACAGCGCGTCATACAGCGGGCGCAGGTACGGGTCGACCTTGCTCTGCAGGTCGCCGGGCAGGAAGCCGAGGCGCTCCCCCGCTTCGACGGCGGGACGGGTGAGGATGATGCGGTTGACCTCCTCGGCACGGAAAGCGGCGACGGCGGCGGCAACGGCAAGATAGGTCTTGCCGGTACCGGCGGGGCCGATGCCGAGGGTGATGGTGTTTTTCGCGATAGCATCGCAGTACGCTTTCTGGCCAAGCGTTTTGGGCTTTATCGGCTTGCCCTTGGCGGTGATGCAGACGACGTCCCCGGCAAGCTCGTTTATCTTCGTCTCCTTTCCCTCGGAGACGAGCTTGAGGATATAGCGGACGTTCTGCGCGTCGATATTCTCACCCTTCGCGGCAAGGGTGAGAAGACCGTTGATGGCCTTTTCGGCGAGCATGACGCTCTCCTCCTCGCCGCAGATATGGATCATATTATCACGGTCAAGCACCTTGACGCTCAGTTCGTTTTCAATAATGCGCAGGTTCTGGTCAAAGGAGCCGAACACGCTGATGACATGCTCCATTCTTTCGACTTCTATGGTTTTGTCTATCATCTTTTTCCTTTCATTCCTTGTCAATTGATGGTACGGTCAACGGCTATATTTTCGAGGCAGTGCGCGCGGAGCGTGACAACGAACAGGCCATCAGCACCAGCTTCGGTGAAGCTCTGCTGAAGCACCTGCCCATCCGTCCCGGCATCGAGTAGCGCGGAGAGATGCAGCTTCATAGCGTCGGCGTCATATCCCGTTCCTTCAGACCGCCCGTAAGGAACATAGCTCTCCTTCACGATGCGCAGCGGCAGGGCGAAAAGCCCCTCTGCCCCAAGTGTATATTCTGCAACGATTTTATCACATCCGTCAATAGCTTTTCCACTGCTTAAATATAAATTTACGCGTCTTTTTCCAAAAATGATCGCGAAGCGGCTGCGCGTGACGCCCTTTGGCTGCTTGTGCTGCCCCGTCTCAGGGCAGACGGCGTTGAGCTCCGCCCATGTATCGGCCATGACTGTAGCTCTCGCATAGACGGTGCGCGGCTCCCCGGCAAGGCTCTCTAAGCTGCCGGTGACAAGAGTCTCCCCTTCTGTCACGGCCTGACCCGGCTCGACAATAGCCTTCCCGCGCAGGACGGAAACGCGGCGGATGATGCCGGGTTTCGAGGCGGCGATGTCCGCGGCGCCCGCTTCGTTATAAATAACGGGCTTCTCTTCGCGCTCTTCGATGAGGACAATGGCGCGGGAGGAGCAGACATTGACGCTCATCCACCCGAGCTGCGGCAGACGCAGGAGCATTTTGCTCCGGATCATATCCGAGGAAAGTGACGGCCAGAAGCTGCCGCAGCCGAGGCCGCAGTCCTCAAGCGCGCGCATTATCTCCGCGCGGCTTAAGCGCTTATTGCCGCGCACATCGATATCCCAGACGAAAAGCGTGGAGGCAAGGAAGACCGCCGCGAGCACCGCCGCCGTGATAAGCAGCCACACGCGCCGCCGCGCAAAGCGCCGGTTCTCGCTGCCGCCGTGGCTCTCGAGGACGGTCATTTCGCAGGAGCAGGCGCGCGCAAGCTCACGCAGCTTCGCAAGGTCGCCCTCATGCGCATTGAAGCGCAGGGTGTTCTCATTGACGCACTCAAGCTCCCACAGCTCCAAAGCGCTCAGGGCGGAGGCATTGAGAAGGCTCTCCGGGAACGCGCCGAACACCTCTACCCTTACGCGCCCCTTTATTTGCTCAACGATCCTGTTCATAAGCTAACCCCACTCGATATTCCTGATACGTCCGCCCACCAGCAGTTCATTCTTGTTCATGGCCTTCAGGCGCAGCCCCGTGCCGTCAAGGCAGACTTTGCCGCGCGGCACGGCGACGACGATGCGCTCGGCGGTATACTCAAGCACGCCGCGGTGATTTTCTATAACGGCGCTCCTGCCGCCCGTCACGGTCAGCTTAGCGGAGCCGAGCAGCACATCCTCCGGCAGCTCCAGCTTATCTGCCAGCTCATACGGAAGCTCCCGTAGCTTTTTCACGGGCAGCACCTCCTATCCGATCTGTATAAATCTATGCCGCGAAACATAGCATGATACATGGACAAGGGAGGGATGGCGCGATGAACAGAAAGCTTGCAGTGACGGCGGCGCTGTGCGCAATGGCGGCGCTGATATTCTCGGCAAAGGAGGCAGCGGCAGCCTGCCTCAATGCATTGGAGCTGTGCGGGAGGATGATAATCCCGGCGCTGTTCCCGTTCTTTGTGCTGTCGATACTCCTCAACCGCCTCGGGCTGCCGGGGATGCTGGGGAAGGTCTTTGCGCCGTTTGCATCGAGGCTTTACGGGATAAGCGGAGCGGGAGCTTCGGCGCTGCTCATCGGCCTGACGGGCGGCTACCCGCTCGGCGCGGCATACATTGCGGACATGGAAAGGCAGGGCTCCATAACGGCAAGCGAGGGAGAGCGGCTCCTCGGCTTCTGCAACAACTCCGGCCCCGCGTTCATCATAGGCGCTGTGGGCAGCGGTGTGTTCGGCTCGGTAAAAATCGGGCTGCTGCTCTACGCGGTACATATTTTCTCGGCGCTCGCGGCGGGGCTGTTTTTCAGAAACCGCAGCTTCTGCGGCGAGACGCAGCCGGTGTTATTGGAGAGCATTGACACGGGTTCGGTGCTGGCGGAGGCGGTGAAGCAGGCGGTCGCATCGATACTGAACGTATGCGGCTTTGTACTGTGCTTTTCGGTGATGGTGGGCTTACTCGACGCGAAGGGGCTGTTCTCCCTCGCCTGCGGTTTTCTGTCATCACATCTTGGCTGGGAGCTGCACTTTTCCCGCGCGCTGCTGACGGGCGTATTGGAGCTCGGAAGCGCCGCGGGAGCGATGGCCGGGCTTGACCTCACGCCGCATAACCTCGCGCTTGCGGCGGGTGTGCTCGGCTGGGGCGGGCTGTCGGTACACTTCCAGACGCTGGCGGTGCTGGCGGGGAGCAAAATAAAAGACGCCCTGCATCTGACAGGGCGCCTGATAAGCGCGAGCATCGCCGCGGTGACGGCGTATATAATTGGCGTGATTTTATTTTAGAAAAAGAGCTTGAGAACTATCAGAAACGCGACGCCGGGGATGCCGAACACACCGGAGATAAGGCAGTTGAGAAAGCTCATAGGCAGCGAAAAATCAAAAAAGCCGCTTATGAAATTGGCGATAATAAGAAGCAGAAACCCGGAAACGGCGTTTATAAGAATTTTGAACACGAGCTTCACGGGAGCGGCAAGCAGCTTTATGACGACGACGATAGACAGTACAAGCGCAATGGCCGTAAAGATAAGAGAGGCGGTTTCCATATTTATACCATGACCCTTTCAGTTCCATTTTTTGTATGAGTATCCGCGACGCGTGCGGAGATAATAGAAGCAGACAGATTCCCGGCGGAACAGACAGAGAAAGCCGCAGGATATATGACCGTATATTGTTTAATATATGGATACATCCAAAACGGGAAAATGTCAAGCGTGCGGAGAGTTTTCCCGTAAAAAGAAAATATCCGGCGCGGGGCGGGCTGCATCAGCAGCCCGCCTTTTGCGCTTTCATTAGTCCTTTTTAGACACTCGTTTCGCTTGAAAAATGTTGGAAATGTGTTATACTATATGAGTTAAAATAGAGGGGCGTATGCCCGTAGGTTTATCATATTGTTATTGTACGCAGCGGATACCGCGCGCGTACCCGAAAGGTCAAGCATTTATGAGCAGCACTTCACCGCAATACGGAAACGACAGCATATCCCAGCTCAAGGGCGCGGACAGAGTAAGAAAACGCCCGGGGGTCATATTCGGCTCGGACGGGCTGGACGGCTGCGAACATGCCGTATTTGAAATTCTCTCAAACGCCATCGACGAGGCGAGAGAGGGCTATGGCAATCTTATCACTCTCACATATTTTAAGGACAAATCCATAGAAGTCGCGGACTTCGGACGCGGCTGCCCGCTCGACTGGAACCCGAACGAGAAGCGCTACAACTGGGAGCTGGTCTTCTGCGAGCTGTACGCCGGCGGCAAGTACAAAAACGACGCGGGCGGCGACTATGAGTTTTCCCTCGGTCTCAACGGCCTCGGCTCCTGCGCGACGCAATACGCATCGGAATACATGGACGTGACGGTCTGGCGCGACGGGAACAAATATTCCCTGCACTTTAAGAAAGGCGAGGTCGTCGGCAAGAAGGGCAAGGAACTCACGACAGAGCCCGCCGACCGGAAGAAGACCGGCACGACGATACGCTGGCGGCCGGACGTCGAGGTGTTCACGGATATCGACATTCCGGAGGAATACTTTGACGATATGCTGCACAGGCAGGCGGTCGTGAACGCGGGGGTAACGTTCCGTCTGCGCATCGAGAAAGACACAGGCTTTGAGACGCGCGACTACTGCTACGAAAACGGCATAGTCGACTACGTAAAGGAGCTGGCGGGGGGCGCAGCGTTTACGGAACCGGAGTTCATCTCCGCCGAGCGCAAGGGACGCGACCGCGAGGACAAGGGCGACTACAAGGTCAAGATATCCGCGGCGTTCTGCTTCTCAAATAAGACGAGCGCCTTGGAATACTATCACAACTCCTCTTGGCTGGAAAACGGCGGCGCGCCTGACAAGGCCGTGAAGCTCGCCTTCACCTCGGCAATAGACGCGTATATAAAGCAGTCGGGCAAGTACCAGAAGAACGAGGCCGCGATAAAGTTCCAGGACGTGCAGGACTGCCTGATACTTGTGACAAACTGCTTCTCAACGCAGACCTCATACGAGAACCAGACGAAAAAAGCGATAAACAACCGCTTCATCCAAACCTCGATGACGGAGTTTTTCAAGGCGCAGTTAGAGGTATACTTCATTGAGAACAAGCCTGAGGCCGACAGGATAGCCGACCAGGTGCTGATAAACAAGCGCAGCCGCGAGACGGCGGAGCGCGCACGGCAGGGCATGAAAAAGAAGCTCTCCGGCAGCATCGATATCGCGAACCGTGTACAGAAGTTTGTCGACTGCCGCAGCCGTGACCCGGAGCGCCGCGAGATATACATCGTGGAGGGCGACTCCGCACTCGGCGCGTGCAAACTCTCGCGCGACGCGGAGTTCCAGGGGATCATGCCGGTGCGCGGCAAGATACTCAACTGCCTGAAAGCGGACTATGTGAGGATATTCAAAAGCGACGTTATCACCGATCTGATGAAGGTGCTCGGCTGCGGAGTCGAGGTCAAGGACAAGCACGTAAAAGACCTCTCAAGCTTCGACCTCAATAACCTGCGCTGGAACAAGGTCATAATCTGCACCGATGCCGACGTCGACGGCTTCCAGATACGCACGCTCATACTAACGATGCTCTACCGGCTCGTGCCGACGCTCATAAACATGGGGTATGTGTACATTGCGGAGTCCCCGCTGTATGAGATAGAATCCAAGGGCAAGACCTATTTTGCCTACTCCGAGCGCGAGAAGGCGGAGATCATCGACTCGCTCAAGGGAGCGAAGGCGAGCATCAGCCGCAGCAAGGGTCTCGGCGAGAACGACCCGGACATGATGTGGATGACCACGATGAACCCGGAGACGCGCCGGCTCATAAAGGTAATGCCGGAGGATATAGAGCGCATGGCGCAGACCTTTGATCTGCTGCTGGGCGACAACCTCGAGGGCAGGAAAAATCACATCGCCGAGTTCGGACATCTGTATCTGGACCTGGCGGACATATCATAAATCATGGGGAGACATAGAGAATGAAAAACTACTCGACTTTCACAAACAATTTCACCTACGGCAGGGACCTTGTAAAGAAGCTCGTCATCGTGGCGGCCATCGCGTGCGTGCTCGGTCTGCTCACGCAGAGCAACCCCACATTGCAGCTCATCTTCGTTGTCGCGTCGACGCTCGTATTCATCTACGCGATATACACCATCATCAAGTACTGCCGCTGCCCGAGCTGCAACAAGGTCATTTTCTTCGGTCTGCTCGCGGCAAAGACCTGCCCGCGCTGCAAGCGCAGCCTCACCACCGGCCAGAAGGTCAAGAAGAGCAGGGCGGCAAAATACTGATATCCGGCGCTCCATGCCGGAGATAAGGGCGTAAAGCAATGGCAAAGAAAATACCACAGGAAAAGAAAAGCTACAACAATCCAAACGTCGTCGGCCTGCGCGCCGAGGTATTGGAGCAGCCGATAACCGAGACGCTTGAGACAAACTACATGCCATACGCAATGTCGGTAATAGTCTCGCGCGCGATACCGGAGATAGACGGCTTCAAGCCCTCGCACAGGAAGCTGCTGTACACGATGTTCAAGATGGGGCTGCTGACGGGCGCGCGCACAAAGAGCGCGAACATCGTCGGCCAGACGATGCGCTTAAACCCCCACGGCGACGCGGCGATATACGAGACGATGGTGCGCCTTTCGGCGGGCTATCAGGCGCTGCTGACGCCGTTTGTTGACTCCAAGGGCAACTTCGGCAAGGTTTTCTCGCGCGACATGTCCTATGCGGCGTCGCGTTACACCGAGGCGAAGCTCTCCGCGATATGCGCAGAGCTCTTCCGCGACATTGACAAGGACACGGTCGACCTCGCAGACAACTACGACGGGAGCATGAAGGAGCCGTCGCTCCTGCCGACGGCGTTCCCGAACGTGCTGGTGTCGGCGAACATGGGCATCGCGGTCGGCATGGCAAGCCAGATATGCGGCTTCAACCTCGCCGAGGTCTGCGACACGACCGTCGCGTGGCTGCGCGACCCGGAGCATGACCTGCTCTCGACCATGTCGGCACCGGACTTCCCCACCGGGGGCGAGATCATCTACGACCGCGCGCAGATGGAGAACATCTACCGCACGGGGCGCGGCAGCTTCAAGGTGCGGGCGCGCTGGCGCTATGTCCAGAAAGAGAACATAATAGAGATATACGAAATTCCGTATACCACGACCTCGGAAGCGATCATCGACAAGGTCGCGGAGCTTATAAAGACGGGGAAGATACGCGAGATAAACGACATGCGCGACGAGACCGACCTGAGCGGTCTGCGCCTGGCGATAGACCTCAAGCGCGGAGCGGACCCGGACAAGCTCATGCAGAAGCTCTTCCGCATGACGACGCTCCAGGACACATTCCCATGCAACTTCAATATTCTCGTTGCGGGCAACCCTCGCGTGATGGGCGTGGGCGAGATACTTGAGGAGTGGACGGCGTGGCGCATCGAGTGCATCCGCCGCCGCGTGTTCTTCGACCTGGGCAAGAAGAATGAGAAGCTGCACCTGCTCAAGGGGCTTGAGCGGATACTGCTCGACATCGACCGCGCGATAGACATCATCCGCAACACCGAGCTTGAGAGCGAGGTCGTGCCGAACCTGATGATGGGCTTCGGGATAGACCAGACGCAGGCGGAGTTCGTCGCAGAGATCAAGCTGCGCAACATAAACCGCGAATACATCCTCAAGCGCACCTCCGAGACGGAGGAACTCGAGCGCGACATTGAGGAGCTGGAATCGATCGTCAACAACCGCCGCAAGCTCAAGGCGATAATAATCGACGAGCTCAAGGCGATATCCAAGAAGTACGGTACACCGCGCAAGACCGGCATCGTCTACGCATCCGAACTCGAGGAGCCGGACGAGGACGAGCAGGTCGAGGACTACGCCGTGACGCTCTTCCTCTCATGCGAGGGCTACTTCAAGAAGATAACCGCGCAGTCGCTGCGCATGAGCGGCGAGCAGAAGTACAAGGACGGCGACGGGCTTGCGGTGAGCTTCGAGTCCACGAACCGCGGCGAGCTGCTGTTTCTCACCGATAAGCAGCAGATGTACAAGGCGCGCGTGTCCGACTTCGAGGACGGCAAGGCGTCCGTGCTCGGCATATATCTGCCGACGCGGCTCAAGATGGATGAGGGCGAGAGCGTCATCGCGATGATAGACCCCGGCGACTATAAGAAGCACCTGCTGCTGATGTTCGAAAACGGCAAGGCCGCGCGCATTGAGCTGTCGGCCTACGAGACGAAGACGAACCGGCGCAAGCTCGTCGGCGCGTGCTCTGACAAGAGCCCGGTGAAGGCCGTGATGCTGATCGGCGAGGAGTTCGACGTCGCCTGCTACTCAAGCGACGGGCGGGCATTGATATTCAACACCGCGCAGCTGCAGCCGAAGACCAGCCGCAGCACGCAGGGCGTGGCGGTGATGAGCCTCAAGGCAAAGCGCGTGTTAGAGCGGGCGCTGCCGCTCAAGGACAGCGACATTCAGAACACCGCGCGCTACAGGGTGCGCAGCATCCCGGCAGCGGGCGCGCTCATAAAGGGCGAGGACAGAGCGGAAAAGCAGCTGTCGCTCATGGACGAATAAAGATAAATAAACAAAGGAGAAAAAAAGGAGAAGCGTATGAGTCTGAACAAGGCCCCGAAGGGTACTCTCGGTCTTGCATTGAAATTCCTCATGATAATTCTCGGCTCGGCGGTATATGCCGTCGGCTTCCAGTTCTTCATGTACCCGAACTCGATAACCTCCGGCGGCATCATCGGTATAGCGATGATAATTAACGAGCTTACAAAGCTGCCCGTCGGTACGATGACGATAATCCTCAACGTCCCGCTCTTCGCGATAGCGTGGCGGCACTTCGGCGCGGGCTTCATGTTCAGCTCGTTCATCGGCATGGCGCTGAGCTCTGCCTTCGTCGACCTGTTTGCGCTCTTCGGGATAGTGGCGACGACCGACCCGATGCTCGGCGCAATAATCGGCGGCACGATAAAGGGCGCGGGACTCGGGATCATCTACTTCGTCGGCGCGACGACAGGCGGGGTCGACATCGTGGCAAAGTTCATGCGGCAGCGCTTCGCGTACATCAACTTCGGGACGCTGATACTGATACTCGACGCGGTGATAATCATGGCCTACGCGCTGATACTCAACAAATACGAGAGCGCGATGTACTCCATTATCTGCATGTTCGTCACGGGGCGGGTCATCGACCTTGTGCTCTACGGCATAGACAACTCGAGCGTGTGCTATATAATCAGCACGAAGAACAACGAGATAAGCCATGAGATAATTTCCGGGCACCTGCACCGCGGCGTGACGCTGCTCAACGCGACGGGGGCTTACTCCGGCGAGAGGCACGACGTTATCATGTGCGTCATAAAGCGCCCGCAGATTGCCGAGCTCAAGCGCCTTGTGAAAGGCATAGACGAGCACGCCTTCGTCGTCGTGACGGACGCGAAGAACGTGTTCGGCAACGGCTTTGAAAGCATATCCGAGGTGAAATGAAAATGATTAAGCGCCTTGGCGCGCTGGCGGCGCTGCTGCTGGCAATGGGTCTGCTGTGCGGCTGCGGCCTGCTGAACAATGAATATGTCTCCGTCAAGGACTACTCCCCGTCCGTTCAGGAGGAGAGCAGCGATGACGGAAAGGTCACGGTGAAGAACTTCTCCGCGCTCAAGCAGGCGCTGCTCAAGATGGCCTACGCCGGCAAGACCGAGGGGACGATAGTCTTCGACGCGGCCTATGACGGGGACACCACGGCGGACATGGCGAGCGCCTGCTGGCAGGTGCGCACGCAGGACGCGCTGTGCGCATACTGCGTGGAAAACATGGCGTATGAGATAAACAAGATAGTCACGATAAACGAGGCGAGCGTCTACATAAGCTATTCGGACGTGAGCGAAGCGGCGGGAGCCATACGGCACCTCGCCTTCTCCTCGGGGATCGACGACATCATCCGCGATGCGTTCTCCGAGGGTGAGAAAAAGCTCGTTGTGCTCATAAGCCGCAGCTCATACAGCGCCGAGGACATGGCCGCCGCGGTCACGCGCGTATACAGGGAGGATCCCGCGCTCGTGCCGAAAGAGCCGCTCGCAAGCGTCAACATGTACAGCGGCACGGGAGCGCAGAGACTCTATGAAATAAGCATAAACTACGGCATGACGCTCGAGGAGCTCGACGCGCGCACGGCGCAGCTGCAGGCAGTCGACGCCTTTGCAGAGCTTGATACCTCCGGGATGAGCGAGGCAGAGCTTGCCTACGCGGCGTGCGAATACCTGATGGAGCACTGCACCGTCTCCGAGGATAAAAGCGAGAACACGGCCTACGCCGCGCTCGTCGGCGGGCGGGCAAACAGCGAGGGCACGGCGCTGGCATACATCGTGCTGTGCCGCGAGCTGGGAGTCGACTGCCGCATCGTCTACGGTCAGGAGGACTGGATAGAGCATTGCTGGAACATCGTGCGTATAGACGGAAGCTATTACCACGTCGACATCACGGCCGCGATAGAGGACGGCGCCGAGGCAGGATTCCTGATGAACGACGAGATGGCATGGGGACATTACAGATGGGATGTATCGTCCTACCCGAAGTGCTCGGGCGAGCTGCGCTGCAGTGATCTGCTTTTTGACGAATGACGCTTGAAACGGCACGGCTTTGATGCTATACTTCATTTAGATAGAAAATATTGGTGTGGAGAATTTATTTATGGACGAAAAGAAAAACTGGGGGCGCGTCATACGCGGTGAGCTATATGAGCGCTGGCCCAAGGATGAAAACGGCGAGCCGGAGGAGCCGGCATGGCTGTGCAACTGCGCAAATCTCAACATGGGCGACGAGCTGACGATAAATATGCTCGAAGCCTACGGCATCCCCTGCCTGAAAATATACCCCGGCGACGGCGAGTTCGGCCGCCTTGTGCTCGGCATGAGCGGACAGGGCACGGATGTGCTCGTCCCGCAGAGCATGCTGGAGGACGCCAAGGCGCTTCTCAGCGGAGAGGCAGAGATACCTGAAGAGTAAACACACCGGCGCGGGCCGGATAAAATAAAACCATATCCCCGGAGGAAACGGGAAAGCAAATGAAAATCTGAAGGGAGTATTCCGCTATGTCAAAGTCCTATATGGAAGAATACCAGCGCTGGCTGGACAGCCCGGCACTCAGCGAAGAAGAGTGGAAGGAACTCAATTCCATAGCCGGTGACGAGAAGGAGATAGAAAACCGCTTCTACGCACCGCTCGAATTCGGCACGGCAGGTCTGCGCGGCACGATGAAGCTCGGCCTGCACAACATGAACATACACATAATCCGCCACGCGACTCAGGCCTTCGCAAACGTCATCCTTGCCGACGGCGAGGACGCAAAGAGCCGCGGCATAGTCATCGCGCACGACTGCCGTCTCAACGGCGTGGAGTTTTCCAAGGAGGCGGCCTGCGTCATGGCGGCAAACGGCATACACGTCCGCTTCTTCGACGCGCTGCGCCCGACGCCCGAGCTGAGCTTTGCGGTGCTGCACTACGGCACGGCGGCCGGTCTCAACATCACGGCAAGCCACAACCCCAAGGAATATAACGGCTACAAGGTCTACTGGTCCGACGGCGCACAGCTGCCGCCCCACAAGGCCGAAGCCATCGCAAAGCAGATGGAAGCGATAGACATCTTCACCGGCTTCAAGACCTGCGACTTTGACGAGGCCGTCGCCGAGGGCAAGATAGAGATCATCGGTCAGGAGACCGACGAACTCTTCTTAGAGAACGTCATGACTCAGGCGATCGACAAGGACGTCGTCAAAGAGGTCGCGGACGACCTGCGCATAGTTTACACGCCGTTCCACGGCTGCGGCTACAAGCTCGTCCCCGAAGCGCTGCGCCGCCTCGGCATAAAGCACCTCTACCCCGTTGAGCAGCAGATGGTCATTGACGGACGCTTCCCGACGGTCGAGAGCCCGAACCCCGAGAATCCCGAGGGCTTCTATCTCGCGGTCGATCTGGCAAAGCGCGTGAACAGCGATCTGATCATCGGCACCGACCCCGACTCCGACCGCATAGGCACGATGGTGCGCGGAGCCGACGGCGAATACAGCGTCATCACCGGCAACCAGCTCGGCTGCCTGCTGCTGGACTACGTCATCAACGCCCGCCGCGCCACCGGCACGATGCCCGAGAACCCCGGCGCGATGGCAAGCATAGTCTCCACCTCGATGGCAAGGACGATATGCGAGAAGAACGGCGTACACTTTGAGGACACCTTTACGGGCTTCAAGTTCATGGCAGAGCTCGTGAACCACTGGGATGCCGCGGGGACATACCACTACATCTTCGCCTTTGAAGAGAGCTACGGCTACATGATAGGCAACTATGTGCGCGACAAGGACGCGGTCACGGCCTCGATGATGGTCGCGGAGATGGCGGCACACTACCACAAGCTCGGCATGACCCTGCTTGACGCGCTCAAGGCACTGTACGAAAAGTACGGCTATTATAAGGAAAAGACGCTCAACCTCGTCATGCCCGGCGTGGACGGCGTTGAGAAGATGAAGAACCTTATGGCTCAGCTGCGCAGCAACCCGCCCGAGGAGATAAGCGGCGTTGAGGTCGTGCGCATGAGAGACTATTCCGACGGCAGCATCTACGTCGCAGGTCTCGGCAAGGTCGGCACTACCCCGTTCTCCGGCTCCAACGTTCTCTACTTTGAGCTGGCCGACGGCTGCACCTTTATCATCCGTCCCTCCGGCACGGAGCCGAAGATAAAGATCTACCTGCTCGTAAAGGGCAGCGACATGGCGCAGTGCGAGGAGCGCATCGAGAAATACTTCGATTACGCAAACGCACTCGGAAAGTAAATAGCAGAAACGATCAATGCCGCCGCTGCCCGGGCGTACCGGCAGCGGCGGCAATATTTTGGAAAGCAAAAATAATCAGGGTTGTACATCACAATGTGGCGTGCTGCCCCAGAAAGAACGGAGCATATGAAAAAATACTGGGAGCTTTTTATCGCCTTTGCCCGCGTCGGAGTGATGACCTTCGGCGGAGGCTACGCAATGATACCGATACTCGAGCGCGAGCTTATAGACAAGCGTGGCTGGACGACCAATGAGGAGCTTATGGATTACTACGCAGTCGCCCAGTGCACGCCGGGCGTCATCGCCGTGAACACCGCGACCTTTATCGGCTACAAGCTGTATGGTGTGCTCGGCGGGATAATCGCGACAATGGGCGTCATCTTCCCGTCCCTCGTCATCATAACCGCCATCGCAGGGGTCCTCACGAACTTTGCGGATGTGCCGGCAGTGAAGAGCGCATTTGCGGGGATCCGCGTATGTGTGTGCGTGCTGATATTCAACGCCGTTGTGAAGCTTTGGAAAAAGGCGGTCGTCGACAAGGCGACGCTCGTGCTGTTCCTCGCAGTATTCATACTCTCGGTGTTCCTTGATATATCGCCGATCGCCTTCGTCGTGCTGTGCGCGGCGGCGGGCATAGTATTCACGAAAACGGGGGTGCGCGGGAAATGAGCCTTTATCTGCGTCTGTTCTGGGAGTTTTTCAAGACCGGCCTCTTCGCCGTCGGCGGCGGAATGGCAACGCTCCCCTTTATGTATGACATCTCCGACAAGACCGGCTGGTTCACGCACAGCATGCTGGCGGACATGGTCGCGGTATCGGAGTCCACTCCGGGTCCGATAGGCGTCAACATGGCGACCTATGTCGGCTTTGTCACGGGCGGCATCCCCGGCTCGGTCGTCGCAACGGTGGGCCTCGTGACCCCGTCGGTGATAGTGATACTGCTCATCGCACGGGTGCTCAAGGCTTTCCATGAGAATCAATACGTCGACGCCGGGTTCTACGGACTGCGCCCCTGCTCGGTCGGGCTCATCGCGGCGGCGGGCGTGCTGGTGATAAAGCTTGCGCTGTTCAACACCGAGCTTTACGCGAGCACCGGAGCGCTGCTCGATCTGTTCAACTTCAAGGCGCTCATCCTCGCGGCGGTGCTGCTGGTCGCGACGCGCTGCATAAAGAAGCTCAAGGGGCTGCACCCGATAGTCTTTATCCTCGCCTCGGCAGTGATAGGGATAGTATTCTCATTCTGACTTTTCTCCCCGGTAAACCGGGGAGAAAAAAATTGAATTGGCGCAATATATGTGATAAAATTATTTTATATATAAACAAAGATGCAAATAGGAGGCTGACGTGAAGCACGGGAGACTTGACAGATATACGCCGCGCATAGAAAAGTTAGGCGCGGCTGTCATACTTATTCTGACGATGCTTTTTATGATATATCTGACTGCGTCGGCCTTTTTGCAGACGACGGATATAAGCATCGCCGATCCCTCGGGAGAGTATGCCGAGATATACTCGGACAACATTTCCCTGAACCTGATATTGGTGTGCATCTTTCTTGCCGCACTGTATATTTTTTACCGGCACGGTACGGAGATAAAGCTGCGCCGGTTGGAGATAGCGCTGCTGTGCTGGACCTTTATACTCGGTGCGGCCTTCATCGCCTCCGTAAAGCTGCGCGCGCCATGGTACAGTGACTCCTATTATGTTACATACGCCGCGCAGAGAGCCGCCGTCGGCGATTATTCGGCGATGGAAAATTACTTTGTGCGTTTCCCGTTCCAGCTGGGCTACGTGCTCTATTCCGAAATATTCTTCCGCGCGGCGGGATTGCTTATCCCCGGGCTTCCCGAGGGCTACTACTGCCTTGCATTGCAGGGCGTGAACCTGCTGTGGCTGCTGCTGTGCTTCCACGCGCTCATACGCATTTCCCTGTACATCTACTCAAGCATGCGCATACAGAAGCTCACGGCGCTGCTGCTGTTCTTCTGCCTGCCGGCGGTACTTAGCTGCACCTTCCTCTACGGCAACATTCCTGCCTTCAGCTGCGGGACAGTCGCGGTATGGATGTTCCTCGCATTCCTCAACAGAAAGCGGCTCAAGTACGCACTCGTGTTCGCCGCGGCGATGACGCTTGCCGTGGTGCTGAAGCTGAACCTGCTGATCTTCGCGCTGGCAATGGCGATAGTGTGGGTATTCGACGTGATACGCACACGCTCGGTAAAGTCGCTTATATGCTTTATGCTGGCGACGGCGTGTGTGCTCGGCCTGAAGGGCGTACCGCAGAGCATCTACGAGGCGCGCACCGGAAAGGACTTCGGCGACGGCATACCGATGATCGCGTGGATGGCGATGGGCTTCAGCGAGGGGCACGCAGGTCCCGGCTGGTACAAGGAGGACAACACCGTAAAATTCTTCACCCACAGCGGAAACGACGCGGAGGCGACGGCGGAGCATGCAAAGCAGGTGATCTCCGAGCGCTGCGCGGAATTTGCCGCCGACCCCGGCGAGGCGCTGCGTTTCTTCTCTACAAAGCTGCGCACCCAGTGGAACGAGCCGACCTATGAGAGCGTCTGGATAAATCAGGTGCAGCTGAGCTACAGCGAAAAGGGCGGCTTATACGAGCTGTTCTGCGGACGCGGCGAGCAGTTCTTTAACGGCGTCATGAACCAGTTCCAGCAGCTTATCTTCTTTGGAATGCTGCTGAGTCTGTTTGAGCTGTGGCGCAGGCGCGACATGGAAAGCAGCCTGCTGCCGCTGATAATTTTAGGCGGGCTTCTCTATCACCTGCTGTTCGAGGCGAAGAGTCAATATGCCATGCCATACTTTGTGCTGATGATACCGATGGCCGCCTTTGGCTTCGGCTGGTTCTTTTATCGGATCGAAAACCGCTGAGACGGCGGAGGTATTTTATGGACGACAACAAGACCGCACTGACTGACCGGCTGTGGCTCGGCATCAGCAGGGCGTACAAAAATAATAAAACACCGTTTCTTGCCGCGCTGCTGACAGGGCTTCTGGCGCACGGCTTTGCCTTTACCAATAAGCTTCTGAACCACGACGAGATAGAGTCTCTCTTCGGCAAGGGCGCGACCGTGACCTCGGGCCGCTGGGGGCTGGAGCTTGTAAAGGTGCTGTTTCCCGACTGGTCCATGCCGTGGATATACGGGATCATAAGCGTGGTGCTGCTGGCTGTATCGGTATGCCTTATCGTGCGGATACTCGGCATACAGTCAAAGCCCTTGCAGGCGTTGCTCGGCGCGCTGATGCTGGCTTTCCCCTCGGTGACGGGCACATTCTGCTTCATGTTCACAAGCAGCGCCTATGCCCTTGCTTTCCTCTTCGCGGTCGGGTCGGTGTATGTATACAGGTTCTCAAGGAAGCTACGGCTGCCGCTGAGCGCGGTGCTGCTGGTCGCGGCACTCGGGATATATCAGGCGTATATCTCCGTCGCGGCGTGTCTGTATATGCTGCTGATGATAGAGAACACGCTGGATAAGGACAGCTCCCCGGTGCAGATAGTCCTGTTCGGACTGAAAGCGCTGGCGCTGATGGCCGTCTCGATCGCAATATATTACGGGATAACACAGCTTGTGTTCCTCGTCACGGGAGCGGAGTTCAACAGTTATGTGACAGACAACGTGAACGGGAGCGTCAGTCTCCTGCGCCGGGTGCGCATGGCCTACGACTCGTTCCTCTACGTATTTGAGTTCAGGAACTTCGCACTGATAACGACGGAGGCGTCGCGGTACATACACATCATCCTCGGCGCGCTCATTCTCCTCGGGCTCGGCGCTATAGCGTGGCGGAACCGTAAGCCCCTGAACGCCGCGCTGCTGTTCGTGCTTATCGCCATGCTGCCGCTCGCGATAGAGTGCATGTATCTGATAATGTCGAAAGAGTCTATCCACACGCTGGTGATATACAGCTTCACGGCGGTGTATATGCTCGCGTGCATCGTGGCAGAACAGCTGCCGGGGCGCACCGGACGCGCGTACAGGGACGCCGCCGCGCTGCTGATGGCAGTGGTAGTGCTTGTGAACGTGTACTACGCGAACATGGTCTACCTCAAGCTCGACTTGCAGTATGAGAACGCGAGCGCGTTTTACACCTCGCTGTGCGCGCAGATAAAGGACACCGAGGGCTTTGACGAAAACAGCAGGCTCGCCGTCATCGGGCAGCAGGATAACCTGATGTACATCCCGGATGAGCTTGACACGGAGCTGATGCTGGGGCCGGCGCACGACCTTGTGAACATCTACTCGCGCGAAAACTTCTTCCGCTATTACCTCGGCTTCGATATCCCGTTTGCGGATGATGCGGAGCTTGAAAAGCTTGAAAATGACAGCCGCGTTGCGGCGATGAGCGAGTACCCGTATTACGGCTCGGTGCAGAAGATAGACGATTATATCGTTGTAAAGCTCGGATGATCAATGGAGGTGCGCGCCATGCCCCTTCCCCGCAAAGCTTCAATGCGTTTCAGAATAGCTGCCGCCGTGCTGGCACTCTCGTTATTGCTGGCAGGCTGCGGTAAAGACAGCTCGGACAAGGTCAAGACCGTGGTCATTGAAAACGGCAATGTCTCGCGCACCGCGGCGGCGGATATCAGCGGGGACTGGTACGGCTGGTGGCGCATGTACGGCACGAGCGGCGAATGGGCGCAGATGGACGGCTGCTGGTGGGACTGCTGCGCCGAGATAAAGAACGGGCGCATACTGCTCTGGGATGAGGATCTGCCGAAGGACAACTACCTCGCCAAGGCGGAGCTGAGCACACGCGGCGGCGATATACGCTGCCTGAGCGGCAGCTTCCTCGACCGCAAGCTCAAAAGCGGCAGCTGGGACATCTCGCTCAGCGAGGACGGCTGCGGCACGCTGATGACTGTTTCCGGGAAATATGACGCCGTAGGCGACGGCAGCTTCAGCTATGAAATTTACCTCAGGCCGTGGGGCAGCAAATGGCCGGAGGATGACGAGGACAAGCTGCCGTATTATTACAAGGACTGGTACCTGCCGCTTATCGAGGCGGGTAAGAATATGCCGGACATCATAGGCGGCAAGAACTGAAAGGGACGCTATGAACACGATGAACATTATCGACCTGCACTGCGATACGCTGATAAAGCTGCACGAGCAGGGCTGCGGGCTGGAGGATGTGCAGGGGCACATCGACCTTGACGCGCTGCGCCGCGGCGGCGCACTGGTGCAGTGCTTCGCGGTATACACGCCGACGCACGAGCAGGTACACAAGCATAAGATAACTACCGGGCCGTGGGAGTACTTCAACACCGCGGCCGATATCTTTGACCGGGAAATGGAAAAGCACAAGGAGCTTATCCGCCCGGTGCGCTGCGCAGCGGACATAAAGGAGAACATGGACGCAGGCAGGATATCCGCGATGCTCACGTTGGAGGACGGCGTGTGCATAGACGGCAGAATGGAGCGCGTGCAGCAGCTCTACGACCGCGGCGTGCGCATGATAGCGCTGACGTGGAACTATGAAAACTCCATAGGCTTCCCCAATTCCGCCGATCCCGAGCTTCACGCGCTTGGGCTCAAGCCCTTCGGCTTCGAGGTCGTGGAGCGCATGGGCGAGCTTGGGATGATAGTCGACGTATCGCACCTGTCGGAGGGCGGGTTTTACGACGTGGCCGAAGCCGTAAAGGGGCCGTTCGCCGCGTCGCACTCCTGCGCCCGCGCACTGTGCGGGCACAGCCGCAACCTCACCGACCGGCAGCTGCGTGTCCTTGGTGACCACGGCGGCGTGTGCGGGGTGAACTTCTATTCGAGCTTTCTCACCGGGACAGACTTCACAGCGATAGACGATATCCTGCGGCACATGGAATACATCGCGGACAAGGCAGGGATCGAAGCCGTCGCGCTCGGTTCGGACTTTGACGGGATAGACTGCGGGCTTGAGTTCGGCGGTTACGCCGGTATGCCGCGGCTCGTCGAGGCAATAGCAGCGCGCTTCGGCAGCGGCAATGCCGACAGGATATGCTATGAAAACGCGCTGCGCGTGATGAGGGATGTGATCGGATGAGCGAGCGTGGATGGATGGAATACGGCAGTGAGTTTGACTGGAAGTCAAACGACGCGCTCTTTTCCGATACGCCGCAGGGCTTCGTGCAGGATGATTGGCAGCTTTACCGCAGCGGCAGGGACGCAATGAAAGCCGCCGCGCGCATTATCGGCGGGCGCAGGGTTCTGCTGCCCGCGCTGTGCTGCGAGTCGATGATACTGCCGTTTGCCGCGAACGGATATGATGTTGATTTTTACAGGCTGAACCCCGACCTCACCGGCGATGAAGCGTACGTGCGCGAAAAGCTCACGGACGGGACGGTGCTGCTGTATATGCGGTACTTCGGCGTCAGGCCGTTCACGGATGAATTTCAGCTGTCGCTGCGTGAGTCCGTGCGGGGCATAACGCTCATCGAGGACAGGACGCACGATGTGATCGTCCCGCGCGGTGAGGAAAGATTCGCGCCTGACGCGGTGCTGGCCAGCCTGCGCAAGTGGGCGGCGCTGCCCGAGGGCGGGATGCTCAGAACCGGCATGGGCAGCTGCGCAGCAGATGCAGACGCGCGCTTCGGCGATACGCGGCGCGAGGTCATGGAGATGAAGGTGCGCTACCTCGAGACTTGGGAGCCGGAGCTGAAAAAAGAATTCCTCAACAAGCTGCACAGCGCGGAGCGGCTTTTGGACGAGAGCGGTGAGCCGTGCGGGATGTCGGCAGAATATGAGGCGCTGCTGCGGTGCATCGATTTTACCGCGCTGCTGGCAAAGCGCAGGGCAAATATCGCGCGGCTGATAGAAAGGCTCGCAGCGCTCGGCGGCACAAGGCTGCGTTTTCTCTCTGAGCACCCGGAGGAGAGCACACTGTACTTCCCTGTTTATCTTGAAAACCGCGGTGATATTCAGCGCGCGATGGCGCAGCGCGGGGTATACTGCCCTGTTATCTGGCCTGAACCGGAGGCCGCGCACGGAGTATGCGAGGTAAGCAGGTACGTGACGGAGCACATGCTCGCCCTCCCCTGCGACCAGCGCTATACACCGGAGGACATGGATTTTATCGCGGACACGCTCATTGAAGCATTGGAGAAAACACATGAAAATTGACCCTACACTTTACAAAGGCCGCCCGGCCGATACACGCATCCCGAAAGAGGAGCGCTGCTATGAGCTGCTCGACAGGCTCTGCATAGAATACTGCCGCGCCGACCACGAGCACGCCGACACTATCGAGCAGTGCCATGAGATTGAAAAGCTGCTGGGCGCTGAGATATGCAAGAATCTGCTGCTGACGAACCGGCAGATGACTGACATCTATCTGCTGCTCATGCCGGGAGACAAGCCGTTCAGGACGAAGATACTTTCAAAGCAGATAGGCACAGCGCGGCTGTCCTTTGCAAGCCCGGAGCAGATGCTCGACTGCCTTGACATCACGCCGGGCTCTGTCAGCGTGCTGGGGCTTATGAACGACAAGGCCGGTAAAGTGCGGCTGCTCATCGACCGCGACCTGCTGAAAGACGAGCGCTTCGGCTGCCACCCCTGCATAAACACCTCGACGCTCAGCTTTTCGACGCGCGACCTCATCGAAAAGATAATCCCCGCCATGGGGCACGAGCCGACTTACGTCGGGCTGCCGTGGTCGGTGAATGAGTGATTTACGTAATTCGGTTTACATAACTCATCATGAAGTCACTAAAGCAAGGGCTGTGCGGGATCCCGCGCAGCCCTTGCTTTATGCTGTATTTACCGGGTTTTCTTTGTGCGCCGTCTGAGCCCAAACACCGTCAGGCTGAGAGCGCCGGTAAGCGACGCGCACATGAGAAGGCTCCACAGGCCAAGAGCGCTGTCGTCCCCGGTCTGCGGCGTTTTACCGCCGCCCGTCGCCGGGGTATACTCGGACTCATAATAGCCGCAAAAGACGCATGTGTGCGTCCTTATGCCGCGCTGGCTATAGGTCGGGCTCTTCGTGACGACCCATTCACCGAAGCTGTGCCCCTCAGCGGGAACCGTGACCTTGCCGCAGCATGACCATTTCTGCTCATGGGTGCCGACAGTCACAGTCCACTCCTCCCTGCCGGAGTGGTTATCTGGATCCTTTTCGCCGTACTCAAAGGTTTCAATCCCAGCTGCTCCGCAAACCGCGCAGGACTTATAGTACACCGCCTTTGCCGTACAGGCCGCGGCAGTCTTGAGGTACTTTGCATCGGTGTTCTCCGCCGTGAAGCTGTGCGGCAGCATCTCACCGTACTCAAAGGTCTCAGTCCCGACCGCTCCGCAAACCGCGCAGGACTTATAGTATGCCGCCTTTGCCGTACAGGCCGCAGCAGTCTTGAGGTACTTTGCATCGGTGTTCTCCGCTGTGAAGCTGTGCGGCACCATCTCGCCGTACCCCTCGCCGCAGACCGTGCAGACGGCCTTTGCAGTGCAGGTCGCCGTACCGCCGGTGTGCTCGGTCAGCTTTTTGCCGCAGGTATCGCACAGATGGTCTTTATTATTGTCGGCACATTCGCTGAGCTGCTTACCGCAGACATCGCACTTATGGTCGTTGTTATTGTCCGCACAGGTGCCGAGAAGGTGGTAACAGGCATCGCACCTGTGATCCTTGTCATTGTCAGCATGGAGCACCTTGCTGTCTACGCCTTTGCATCCGGAACATTCATGCCAATGATATGTATTGTCGCACTTCCAGTCACTGCCAAAGATATGGCCGCCAAGCTCGCCGTACTCCGTTTTGCATTTTTCGCAGACCGCTCTCTCCATGCAGTACGCAGATCCGCCGGAGCAGGCTTCTGTCACGGTGTGGCTCGCATTACGGGAGCAGACGCCGGTGTGCGTACCGTCATGGTTCGACGTCCAATTACCATAGTCATGACCGGCGGTGTTTTCCGCGGTAAAGGTTTCGGTTTTGATGATCTCGCCGCACGAGCATGACATGTAATAGACCGCGTTTTCCGTGCAGGTCGCAGCTTTTGCCAGTGCCTCAGGCTTCTGCTCCCGCACAGGCGAATGACCGGCTATCTGCTTCCAGCGCGCATATACGGTGTGATCGGTCGTCTGCATTATCCGAGTTGCCGGGAATATCTCGCTGCCGCCAGTCTCGGCGGTGAACCAGTAGGTGAAACTATACCCGTGGCGTGTGGGCTTCGGGAGATCGTACCAAGACCCATACGTGCGCGTCACGGTACTGCTTACGCCCTCCGGCAGCTCACCGCCGCCCAGCTCAAGCGTTATCGTTATGGTCTTTGGAATTATCTTGCCGTACAGATCGACCCGTTTGCCGGTGACGGTGAACTGCGAGGATTCCGTTACCCTATCTGTATCCGCAAAACTGTGCGCCTGATACCAGCCGTCCAGCTCGCCTCCGGCTTCATCCAAGCCCGTGAACATACCGGCTGCCTGTAAGGCTTGGAAGATTGCGCCAAAACCTCTGAGGTCATAGTCATCCAGCGTGGTGGTGTAATCCGTCAGGATCGCGCCGGTACCGTCGGTTTTATATTCCACGTCACCGTCAGGGTTATATATGTGATAGCGGATCTCGACAGTGCTTTCCGTAGTCTTGAGCTTGATCTTCAATGTCGGCTTTATCTCAGGCTGCTTGATATAGTCGCCGAGGAAATAACCGTCGATCTTGAGCGTACCGGTAATCGTCTGCTCCTCGATGGTATACGGGTCATAGGCCGTCTCGTCCCATATCACCCCGACTCCATGCTCGATAGTGCCGTCCTCGGTGCGGATGTAGACAAGCGGCTTCCAGAGCTTTTCAAACGGCGTGCCGACCTCTTCGTCTGTGACATCCGGACAGGGGTCGATGCTCGCCACTGTACGCTTGATCGCGTCAAGCTTTATCGTGCACTCGGCGGGAGCGTAGAGCACAGTGTCATCCGGTGTGAACACCACGGTAACATCATGCTGCCCCTCTGCGTCGAACCATTTCGGTGTACCTTCTTTAATGGAGAATGTACCGTTCACCTTCGTACCGTCTGCCATGGCCTCTCCGCCGATAAGCGCGCCGGTCTCGGTTGCCTCTTCCGCGATGTCTTTCGTCCCGATCTGGAAGAACTTGCCGATAAATATCTGGTTGTCGCCGAGCGCGTAGTCGCCCTTCGTCCACCGGAACACAGGCGCAGTCACTATCGTTGGCTCAACGGGGTCGTACTTCAGCTTCACCTTTACACTGAGCGTAAGCGGCTCATCCGGCTGTTCGATATAGTCCTTCCAGTAGCTGAGAACAAGCGTACCGGTTATGGTCTGCTCATACGGCGAATCCTTGTCGTATTGGCTCTCGTCCCAGATCACCTTATCGGTATAATGTACCCATTTATCTGCGGGATCGTCCCAATTTTCAGAAACAACAAAGCTGATCTCTTTTCCAAGCCCAAGGTCGGCAAATTCAGTGCCGAGCGGCTTTTCGGTGATAGGCGTATAAAAGCTCGATATCTGTATGGCCTTGAGCGGGAGGACATTCACAGTCACCGTGCATGTCGCGGTCGTGTAATTTCTGGAATTTGCCGGCGTAAAGACGACTGTACGCGTAAGTTCGCCGTATTTCAGACTGGTTCTAGGCCACGCCTTTTCCCCGTACAGCAGCTCATTTTCGTCAAACGAGAATGTGCCGTCTATCACTTTGCCGTCCGCCATCGCCACGCCGCCCGTAAGGCTCGCTTCCAAGGTCTCATAATGCTCATTCGCATAGAACGTCCTTGGGATCACAGGTGCTTCAATGATGGTGGTATCGAATACACGCGTGTCGATAAGCGTCACCTCGATGGTCGCTTTCACGTCGGTTTCCTCATTGATGGCGTATGCGTACCAGCTCTTGGCAACGTCCAGAGTACCGTAGATGATCTGTGTGCCAAGCTCATTCGGGTCATAGGCGGATAGATCCCAAGTCACAGGGATGGGGTTATACAACGTGCCGACGTTTGTTTTTACCTCAACGCTCGTGGCGGTGATACCCAGTTCCTCAGCAGGTGTGCCGAGCGGCTTATCGGTGATGGATATCTTAGTCCGAACCTCCGCTATCGTGTGCTTGAGGCCGATCACGATGATCTCGCATTCTGCCGCCGCGTAGGTCTCTTGATCATCGGGTATGAAGTGAACATGCAGACGGTTCTCCCCCGCAACATTTACGCTGCCGTCATTGAAACTCTTAAAGGTAAACTTGCCGGGAACAACAGTGTCCGTCCCCTTGACCTTAGCTACGCCGCCGCCAGCTTTGAGGGAGTCATCCGTGAATGTGAGACCAATATACACCTCTTTCGGCAAGGTCGGCGGAGTCACGACAACAGTCTCAAGCGGCCGGAACTTCCACACGGCGTAGACAGTCTTTTCTGTACCTTCGGTGATAATGATGGGAGTGCCGGGCTGGTACTGCGCCTCGGCGGCATCGCGGGTGTCCGCCCAGCCGATGAAGTCATAGCCGTCACGCGTCGGAAGCTGAGTGATGGTTATTTCATTTTTAACGTTAAATATCTGTCCGTACTTGTCCGTGCCATCGTTGAGGTAAAACTTCAGAGTGTATGTCACATTTAAGACAGCCGCTTCCGCCGCGGGAGTATCGGCTGCATATGTGGAATGCGCGGCGTCCGTGCTGCCGGCGTCATCCGTATCCTTGGCATCGTCCGCGTCACTGCCAGTGTCCGCGCTGCTGGGGTCTTTGACAGTATGTACTTCTTTGACGTCATCCGGAGATTCCGGGGCATCTGCGGCTATGGCTTCTTCCCCGCAGGCACACGCCTGTGCGCCATCAGCGCCGCAAACGGAGCAGTCATAGTTTACGGCTTCCTCTGTGCATGCTTCGGTGCAGACGCACACGGGCGCTTCGTCCGTGTCCCAATCCTCGGCCAGCGCCGATACGGGGAAAAGCGTCAGCGTCATGCAGATAAGCAGCAGAATACTGAGCAGTCGTCTCTTCATAGTCGTTTTCCTTTCGATGTCGTCGGGGCGTTGATCGTGTTGGCGTACGTACCAGTATTATAACATGAGGGGTGCGAAACCGCAACTGAATTATTCTTAAAAATATCCGCGATCCGTAACGAACCGCGGATATATGCAACATTTCAATAAAATGGCTTTCACAGAAGCTCCTTGGTGAAAAGCTCCGCCGCCTTATTCGTCTGAGCGTCCGAAAGCGGATCCGGCAGACCGGCAGCGCCGGTGACCTCTCGCAGCCCGGAGCCGCTGCGCTGCACCAGCTCGCAGAACTTATCGAGCCCCGCTCCGCTCTTCTCAAGTTCGAGCGCGTATATCTCCAGCGCTACGCCCGCCGACACGGCATAGCTTATCACGTAATAGGGCGCGCTGAAGAAGTGCGGAGTGTCGACCCAGCTCATGGAGTAATACGTGTCGTTCACACCGTCATAGTACCCGTACTCCTCGGCAAGCTCAAGGCTCAGCTCGTTTATCCACTCAAGGCTGAGCTCATCCGCCGCATACACACAATTCTCAAACTCCGCAAAGGACGCCTGCTGCACAAAGGTCTCGAGCGTACCGAGCAGGTTCATGCGCATCAGGTTTTCAAACTCGTCATCGGAGAGGCTGTCCTTCATCGCGGTCAGGCCGAGATACTGCATGGACTGCGAGAAGCACTCGGCAAGGTCCATCGTCTCATAGGCGTTATAGTTCACATATGCGTCGACATAGTGCCCGAACTCATGGCAGACGCTTATTATATCCTCGCTGTCGCCGTAGGGATCGACGAACAGGAACGGCGCTTCATAGTCCTGAAGATAGGTCTGGAAGGACATATTCGCCTTATTGTCGCGCAGCTCCACATCCCAGAGCTCGTAGGTCTTCATGAAGTCAAAGGCTTCGGCAATGTCCCCGCCCATGTTCTCCGCCGCGCTCTGGAGCAGCCATTTAAGCTCTCTGTCGGAGACGTACTCATAGCTGAGTGAGCTGTACGGATCCTGCTCCATTATCTCTTTATACACGGGGACGATGTATTCCTTTATCGCCTCGATGTACTGCTCGCCCTCCTCGGGGCTGAAATCGCGGTCATAGCTCAGCTCGTACTGCATCTGCGCATAGCTGTCATAGCCCAGCAGCGCCGCCTGCTCGTTGCGCACGTTCACAAGAGCGATGTATACCTCGCCGATCAGGGGGTTATTCTTCTCGTAATATGCCTCGTAGCCGCGCTGGATATCGGCGTCCTCCTGCGTGAAGTATTCCTCCAGCGTCCACTCCCGGCCGTCAAGCTCGATGCCGGTGTCCGCGGCCAGACTGCGGTACTGCGAGAGCAGCTCATTCTCCCGGTACACAAGCTGCTGGTACTCATCGGTATAGACGCTCTCCCCGGAGTCGGCATACTCATCGCAGAAGCCGTCCCAGAAGTATTCTTTCTCAAGCTTCTCACCGAGCTTCGAGGCGGCACAGGCATAGAACACGCTGTCGACCGTCTCCTGCATGTCATAATCCGCATCGCTGCACCAGTCGTACTCCGCGGCATAGTAGCTGTCGGAAACATCCTGACAGCTGCGGATGTCGGCGAGGATGTACATCGTATTAAAGCTGTAATACATCGCGTACAGCTCATCCAGCAGTGCCTTGACGGTCTTGAGCTTCGTTCCGTCGGTCAGCGCCTGCTCGATCTCCTGTGCCTTATCCTTAAACGCCTGCACGTCCGGGCGGACATACTCCATGTCGTCAAAGCGGCATATTTCCTTTGCGGTAAAGTCCGCACGGTCAAACTCAAACAGCGAGTCGAGCGCGCAGCCGCCGAGCAGCAGCACGCACAGCAGCACGGATATCGCGGCGCTTATCTTTTTCTTGAACATACTCTTTCCCCTCGGCAGTTTTCTTTTATTTCTCCTATTCTATCATACATTCTGTCCCGGCGAAAGCAGAAAATCAAAAATGCCGCCGCGTTTTTTCCGCGGCGGCATTGGCTGTTTATCAGGCTTTTATTCAATCCCGTGGACGGTGTAGCCCTTGTCCTCAACGGCGACCTTGAGCTTTGCATCGTCAAGCGCCGTGCCGGTCACAACGGCGGTACCTGCGGTATGGCTGACCTCCGCGCTCTCAACGCCGTCTATGGCTTCGAGAGCTTTCTTCACGGTCGCCTCGCAGTGGGGGCACATCATGCCTTCGATCTTCATGGTCTTTGTCATTGCCTTTTCCTCCTCAGTTTTTGTGTTCTCAATTACCGTGCTTTCAACTTCACGGTGCTTTATTTTTCTATCCCTCCTGGGGTTATAGATATCCAGCAGATTGAGCCGCAGCGCATTCGACACAACGCAGAAGCTTGACAGGCTCATTGCAGCCGCGGCAAACATCGGGTCAAGGTTGAGGCCGATACCGCTGAGTACGCCCGCCGCGATGGGGATGCCGATGGTATTATAGAAGAACGCCCAGAACAGGTTCTCATGGATATTGCGCAGCGTGGCGCGGCTGAGACGTATCGCTGCGGCAACATCAAGCAGGCTCCCGCGCGCAAGCACGATATCCGCCGCGTCAACGGCGATGTCAGCGCCCGCGCCGATCGCTATGCCGACATCCGCCCTTGTGAGCGCGGGCGCGTCGTTTATACCGTCGCCGACCATGGCGGTACTGCCCTTGGCGCACAGCTCGCGCACGACGGCTTCCTTGCCGTCCGGCAGGACACCCGCGATGACGCGGTCAACGCCGACCTGACGGCCTATCGCCTCGGCAGTGCGCTGATTATCGCCGGTAAGCATGACGACGTTTATGCCCATGTTCTTGAGCTCTGCGACCGCCTGCGGGCTGTCGGGCTTTATCACGTCCGCCACGGCGATTATGCCGAGCAGGCTGTCATTGCGGCAGAAGAACAGCGGCGTCTTGCCCTCGGCGGCAAGCTCCCCGGCTCTCGCTTCGAGCGACGCGGGGATATCGATGCGCTCCTTCACGGCCTTGAGACTGCCGCCGAGCGCCTCCGCGCCGTCTATCTCGGCGCGCACGCCGCTTCCCGGCAGAGCCGTGAAGCCGTCTATTGCTCCGGGTTCTATACCGCGGCTCTGCGCGCCGCTGAGCACCGCCTTCGCGAGCGGATGCTCGCTGCGGCTCTCAAGGGTCGAAGCAAAGCGCAGGAGCTCTTCCTCCCTTACCCCATCAGCCGGTATCACGTCCGTCATCTCCGGTGTTCCGGCGGTAATGGTGCCGGTCTTGTCGAGCACAACAGTCTCGACCTTGCCGGCAGCCTCCATCGAGACGGCGGTCTTAAACAGTATCCCGTGCTTTGCGCCCATGCCGTTGCCGACCATTATCGCAACAGGCGTCGCAAGTCCGAGGGCGCAGGGGCAGCTGATAACGAGCACGGATATCCCGCGCGCGAGCGCAAAGCCGACGCTCCTGCCGAGCAGCAGCCACACAATGAATGTGACGGCCGCAATGGATATGACCGTCGGGACGAACACACCGGAGACCTTATCGGCGATCTTTGCAATAGGCGCCTTGGTCGCGGAGGCTTCGCTGACCATTTTGATGATCTGGCTGAGGGTCGTATCCTCGCCGACGCGCAGCGCGCGGCAGCGGATATAGCCGGTCTGGTTCACGGTCGCGGCGGAGACCTGATCCCCCTCGACCTTGTCGACAGGGATGCTCTCGCCGGTCAGTGCCGATTCATCGACCGTGCTGCCGCCCTGGATGACAACGCCGTCAACGGGGATGCTCTCGCCCGGACGCACGGCGAAAATATCGTCCTTCTTGAGCTGCTCTATCGGTATCACGCGCTCAGTGTCGCCCTCGACTATCGTGGCGGTTTTGGGTGAGAGCTTCATAAGCCCGCGCAGGGCGTCGGTCGTCTTGCCCTTGGCGCGCGCCTCAAGCATCTTGCCGACGGTGATGAGCGTCAGGATCATGGCGGCGGATTCAAAATAGAAGTCCATCATATAGCGCATGACGGCTTCCTCGTCCCCGCGCACCTGAGCGCCGGTCATGGCAAAGAGCGCATAGGTGCTGTAAATAAACGCGGCGCTGGAGCCGAGGGCAACGAGCGTGTCCATATTCGGCGCGCGGTGCATGAGCCCCTTGAAGCCGCTGATGAAGAACTTCTGGTTGATGACCATAATGATGACCGTCAGCAGCAGATGCGTCAGCCCCATTGCGACATGGTTGCCGTCATAGAACTTTGGCAGCGGCCAGCCCCACATCATGTGCCCCATCGAGAAATACATCAGGACGAGCAGGAAGCCAAGCGACGCGAAAAGCCTGCGCTTCAGCACCGGCGTGTCATGGTCGGCAAGCGCGTCCTCCTCGGCGGCGCTGCTCTTCTGCACGCCCTTGACGGATGCGCCGTAGCCCGCATCCTGCACGGCCTTGATGATCGCGTCGGGTGAGGCCGAACCGTCGACCATCATTGAATTTGTCAGCAGACTCACCGAGCAGCTGTCCACGCCCGACAGTCCCGACACCGCCTTTTCGACCCTGGCAGAGCAGGCGGCGCAGCTCATGCCTGTCACTTCATACTGTGTCATTTGCTTGTGTCTCCTTTTTACGCAGCTCATTTCATGAGCTTCTGGAGCGTGCAGACCAGCTCGTCTATGACCTCGTCCTTGCCGTCGCGGATATCATTGACGACGCAGGAGCGGATATGGCTGGCAAGCAGCTCCTTATTGAATGCGTTCACCGCGGCGTTCACCGCAGCGGACTGGACAAGGATATCCGGGCAGTAGGCCCCGTTTTCGACCATGCCCTTGATGCCCCTGATCTGCCCCTCGATGCGGTTGAGGCGGTTCATCAGCGCTTTATATTCCTCCGGTGAACGCTCCTTATGCCGCTCACAGCAGCAGCATTTTTTATCTTCCATCATTTCACCTCTTCACATACCCCCTTGGGGTATCTTGAATATATACCCCCAAGGGGTATTTGTCAATAGGCATACATATATTTTCTCCGGAAAATATAAAAAATTCTCAGACAGATATATCCGTCTGAGAATTTTTGTCGATCAAAGCTGAGCAATGACCTCGATCTCGACAAGGGCGTCCTTCGGGACTCTTGCGACCTCGACTGCGCTGCGCGCGGGATAGCGTCCCTCGGTGAAGAAAGTGCCGTACACGGCGTTCATTGCGGCGAAGTTATTCATATCCGAAAGGAAAACCGTAGTCTTGACGACGCTGTCCATAGTGCCGCCGGCAGCCTCAAGGATACTGCGGACATTGGTAAGGGACTGTCTGGTCTGCGCCTCTATCCCCTCGGGGAACTTCCCGGTCTTGGGATCAAGCGGGAGCTGACCCGAAACAAAAAGCATGTCCCCAACGCGCACAGCCTGAGAATACGGGCCTATCGCGCCGGGAGCCTTATCGGTACTTATCGGTCTTTTCATTGAGCTTACCTCCTGTTTGCTTTGGTAATCATATTTTATCATCGCAGCCCTGATGTGTCAATCGAATGTGTAAGTTTCTATTTTGGTTGTATTTTGTTTATTGTTTCACATTTGATTTTTCGCAGTTTTCTGCATATTTACTTAATCTTTTCGGTTTATTTACGCAAAATCTCAGTTTTGCTTCTTTCCATTTTGGTTGAATTATGTTAGAATAAGATATATTTGAACGTCAACTGATGAAAGGAAGGTACAGTATATGAGTTGGCAGGAAGAGCTGAGCAAAGGAATACGTACCGCGGAGCAGCTCGCGGAATACATGGGATGGGATCAGGAGAAACTTGAAGCGTGCAGGCAGATCGCCGAGCGCTACCCAATGATGATAACGCCGTATTATCTCTCCCTTGTGGATAAGGACGACCCAGATGACCCGATAGCGCGCATGTGCATACCCTCGGCGGATGAGTTCGTGCCGGGCGGCTCGTTCGACACGAGTGGTGAGGCCTCGAACACAAAGCTTGAGGGTCTGCAGCACAAGTATAAACGCACAGTCCTGCTGCTCTCGACGAACCAGTGCGCGATGTACTGCCGCCACTGCTTCCGCAAAAGGCTTGTCGGCCTGAGTAATGAAGAGCTCAACAAGCGCGTCGACGAGGTCGTCGAATACGTCGGCAGCCACCCGGAGATAAACAACGTGCTCATCTCCGGCGGGGATTCGCTGCTGAACCCGAACCACATCATCGAGCGCTATCTGCGTGAGCTGTCGGCAATCGACCACCTTGACTTCATACGCTTCGGCTCGCGCCTGCCAGTCACGCTGCCTGAGCGTATCTACGGCGACGGCGAGCTTCTCGATATGCTCGATGAATACTCGGACATAAAAACGATCTACGTCGTCACCCAGTTCAACCACCCGCGCGAGCTCACACCGGAAGCGCGGTGCGCGGTGCGCGCGCTGCTCGACCGCGGCGTGCAGGTGCGCAACCAGACCGTCCTGCTGCGCGGCGTCAACGATTCACCGGATGCGCTCGGCGAGCTCTTTGCCGGGCTCACGCGCGCAGGAATTTCGCCGTATTACATATTCCAGTGCCGCCCCGTCACCGGCGTGCAGAACCGTTTCCAGGTGCCGCTGCTCGACGGCATCAGGATCGTCGACGAGGCGAAGGGGCTTCAGAACGGCTTCGGCAAGGGCGTGCGCTACGCGATGAGCCACCCGCGCGGCAAGATAGAGATCATCGGCACGCTCCCCGACAGGCAGACAATTTTCAAATTCCACCAGAACAAATACCCCGAGGACGCCTCGCGCATCTTCACCCGCGCCCTCACACCCGACAGCCGCTGGCTCGACGACGAACTAAATCCGATGTGAACATAATACTGAACAAAAAGTTGGGGTAACCGGGAGGATCGGATACCCCAACTTTTTTTATTTTGAACTTTTTAGTATATGCGCAGTTCCGTTGCGACGGCATCCATTGCGACATCGAATGAGTCAATCGGGACAGCGGCGGCGCGCTGGAGCTCAAAGGCCGCGGCAAGCTTCACAGCACGCGTACAGAGCGGCAGGAAACGGTCATAGTACCCACCGCCGTGACCCAGACGCCTGTGCGCCGCATCAAATGCGATGCAGGGAACGATGACCGCATCAAGCTTTTCCGGGGAAATAAGCGACGAATGCTCCGGGTCAGGCTCGGCAATGCCGTACTTCCCTGTCCGCCATGCATCCGGTTTGTCAGGCGAGGCAGCATACATCAGCCCCTCCGCGCAGCACACCGGGTAATATAAGCGCTTGCCGTCCACCGAAAGAAGCCCGGCAAGCACAGTCAGGTCAGGCTCCGTCCCGGCCGCGGCATAGAGCATGACGCGCTCTGCTTTGCTGAGCGCGGGGTGCTCATACAGTCTGCGGCAGATCGCGCGGCTGTACTCCGCGCGCAGCTCCGGCGGCAGAGACGCTCTCATCGCAAGCGCGGCTGTGCGCAGGCTGCGCTTTTCATTTTCAATATCCGATGCCATAGTGTGCCTTGCCTTTCGTTTCTCTGCCGCTATAATACCGCGCTCTCGCAGGTATGGCAAGTCCGGAATTTACAGCACCGTGTGTATCCAGCCGTCGGGCGGAGCGATGCGCCCCATCTGGATGCCGGTGAGCGTATCGTAGAGCTTTTGGCAGACCGGGCCGGGTTTTTCCATGCCGCACGGGAAGCTGATAAGACGGCCGTGGTCATTGATCGCGCCGACAGGCGATATCACGGCGGCAGTGCCGCACAGGCCGCACTCAGCAAAATCAGGCACCTCGCTGAAGAGCACCTCACGTTCCTCGACCTTCATGTCAAGATAGTCGCGGGCGACGGTCATAAGCGAGCGGCGCGTAACCGACGGCAGTATTGTGGACGACTTCGGCGTGACAAACACATTATCGTGCGTGATAAAGATAAGGTTCGCGCCGCCGGTCTCCTCGACCTTCGTGCGCGTTGCCGGGTCAAGATAAAGGTTCTCGGCAAAGCCGGCTGCGTGCGCAAGCTGCCCGGGATAAAGGCTCATAGCGTAGTTGAGCCCGGCCTTTATATCGCCGGTGCCGTGCGGTGCGGCTCGGTCAAAATCGCTGACGGTAAGCGTGAGAGGCTTGACGCCGCCTTTGAAATACGCACCGACAGGGCTGCCGAACACACGAAAAACATATTCATCCGCAGGCTTCACTCCGAGTGCCGCGCTCGTGCCCATTGCAAACGGGCGGATATAAAGCGTCGCACCGGAGCCGTATGGCGGGACGGAGTCCTCATTGGCTCTGACAGTCATATCTATTGCCCTGATAAACATCTCGGGGCTTATCTCCGGGATGAGCATTCGGCGGCATGAATCGGAAAAGCGCTTGGAGTTTAGATCCGGGCGGAATATGACAATGTGCCCGTCCTCAGTCCGGTATGCCTTGAGTCCCTCAAAGCAGGTCTGCGCATACTGAAACACAACGGCGGATTCGCTGAGCTTTATTTCAGCATCGCCGACAAGCCCATTCTCGATCCAGCGGCCGTCCTTATATACGGCTTCATATCTGCTCCTGAGCGGCGTGTAACCGAACGGTATGCTGCCCCAATCTTTTGTTTCTTTCATGTCTTTACCTCCGTTCAAACGCACTGTCCCCGCCCTCGGCGGGATTTCCTAAAAAAAGCAGAAAGGCGCATTGATAATTCAATGCGCCTTTGCATGTCCGAAGTTATACCACAGTCAGGTCTCTCTGTCAATGCGTGCAGAAAGAAAAACGGATGGTCGAAACCATCCGTTTTTTCATGTTAAACTTAGAAAATTTCAGGGTGTAGGCTCGGAAAGCTTCTTGTAGCCAACGTAGCCGCCGACAGCAAGACCGCAGAGGACAAACAGGGTCTTGACGAACTTCCAGAGCTTGCAGCACTTTTTCTTTTCAGTCTTTTTTCTGGACATTTTATTTTCCTCCATATCTTGAGCTGAAATCCGGTTCAGCTTTTTGCTTGTGTGTTTATTATATAACACGTCAATATAAAACTCAAGTCAACTGAAGCTCAACAATTGTTGATATTATATAGAATCACATAAGCGGTATCAGCAGCTTCTGCCCGGCCTGAAGCTTTGTCATATCAGCGCCGCCGTTATACTTCACCAGCGTGTCCTCCATGTCATAGTAATCATAGCCGTAGCTCTGGCAGACATCGTAGGCCGTCTCACCGGACTTCATCACATGCTCCATGACCGTTGTGTAATTGCTGTTCTGGAGATTTTCCTTGGTAGTCGGCAGGTAAAGGAGCTTGCCTACATATATCGTATCGAGGTCAGAAATATCATTGAGGCTGTTGATAGCGTCGAGATAGTCCTCATAATCCAGTCCCCAGCAATAATAAATGTTCGCGATCCAGTTGCCCTTTTCCATGACATATGGAATGACATAGTACTCGACCTTATCATCCCCGCTCTTGCCGCCGCTCTCGGCGCAGTCCTTTGAGGAAGCCGGGAAGATCAGCGTGGAGCCGACCTTGATGGAGCTGAGCTCGGACTCCTTTTCCATACCGTTCAGGCGCATGATCGTATTCTTGCAGATATTATAATCAAGGCCGAGGCTCTGGCAGATGCCGTAAACCGTGTCACCCTTCTTGACGGTCACCTTCGTCTGCGAAGCGTCCGCATACGCCGGGGCAGTCACGGAGAGACATATGACCAACGATATGATAAAAGCCCATATCCTGCTTGCTTTCATTTTCTGTTTCACCTGCTCTTATTTTCTGAGCTGAGTTTATCACAGAAATATAGTTATGTAAAGCTAATTATTGTTGAGTAAATTATTTCCAACTATCTTTACCCGACATGCTTTTCTGTTATTCGACACAAAATGTCCGGATCCCGTGACGAAAAACTTTCAATATTTAGGTCAACATATATATTATGACAAATATTTCGGGGATTTTTTGTCGATATTGTCAAAACGCTAAAGCAAGCATCTGTAATCATTATGCAAATATATGTAACCGCTTATTGCGTTTATGTTAACTCTTTTTTGTAAACTTGACAGTGTCTGCCGCCCGACCTATAATCATGGTCATATAAGCCGCGATCACGGAGGATAGGAAAATGATAAAGCAGAATCTGCATTGCCACACCACCTTTGACGACGGAGCGGACACTCCTGAGGCAATGGTGACCGCGGCAGTGTCCGCGGGGCTGACATCGCTCGGTATCAGCGCGCACAGTCCGGTATCGGGCGAAGTATGGTGCGTCAGTGAGGAAAACGAGCCCGAGTTCAAGGCGGAGCTGCACCGGCTCAGGGAAAAGTACCGCGGGCTGATCGATGTTTACTGCGGCCTTGAATACGACTCGCGCTCCGCGCAGCGCTTCGAGGGCTATGACTATGTTATCGCTTCTGTCCACGCACTCTCTGGAACGACGATCGACAACACTATTGAGGAGGCGCGGCAGGTCATCGAGCATTACGGCAGCGCGGACGCCGCGGCCTGCGCATACTATGCGCATTGTGCTCAGCTTGCCGATATCGCGCGGGCGGACATCGTCGGGCACTTCGATCTGCTGACGAAGTTTGGCGAGCGGCACTGTCTCTATAACAGCGGCAGCAAAGTATACAGAGAAGCCGCATTCGCCGCAATGGAGCGGCTGAACGCGGCAGGAAAGATATTCGAGATAAACACCGGGGCGATAAGCCGCGGCTACAGGAGCACGCCCTACCCCGCGCCGGAGCTGCTGCGGCACCTGAACGCCATCGGCGGCAGGATAACCGTAAGCTCCGATGCGCACTCCGCCGCGGCGATATGCTGTGCGTTTGACAAGGCGGAAGCCCTTGCGCAAAGCTGCGGCTTCACGGAACTCTGGCAGTTTAACGGGAACATGTTTGAAGCGGTGACGATTTGAATAAAGGTATAGCAAAAGCAGGACTGATGCACATGCATCAGCCCTGCTTTACCATAGTTCTTACGTTTTTTATTCTGTCCTCAATGCCTCTACGGGGTCCTTCTTCGCGGCAAGACCGGAGGGGATAAGACCCGCGATGAAGGTCAGGCCGACGCTTATCAGCACCAGCGCGATACCGCCGACGGCGGGGAGCGTGGAGTTGATGGCGTAGATGCCCGTCAGGTCGTGGACGATTATATTGATCGGTATATTCAGCAGCAGCGTCGCGCCGATACCTATAAGGCCGGCGATAAGGCCGATGATAAAGGTCTCGGCATTGAACACGCGGGACACATCGCGCTTCGACGCACCTATCGCGCGGAGAATACCTATCTCCTTTGTGCGCTCAAGGACGCTGATATAGGTGATGATGCCGATCATTATCGACGAGACAACGAGCGAGATCGCGACAAAGGCGATGAGCACATAGCTGATAACATTTATAATGGTGGAAATGGAGCTCATCAGCAGTGCGACGATATCGGTGTACTCTATCTTATCGTCCTCGGAGACGCTGTCGTTATAGCGCTCTATCGCGTCGGCTATCGCGTCCTTGTCCTCAAAGGTGGAGGCGTAGATATTTATCTTGCTGGGGCTGTCGAGGTCGACATAGCCGAGCTTCTTGAGGTTATCCTTGAGGGTGCTTGTCGAGTATACGGGCGGCATGGCGTTTTCATACAGCCAGAGGTAATCGTCGTCCTCAAGCGAGAGCAGGCCGAAGTCATGCGCAAGCGTGCTGTCGGACAGATAGCTGTACATGTTCTCCATCTGGATGCCATACTGCTCCTTGATCTGCTCGCCGATCATCTTTTCGATATACTCAAACAGCGTGTCGTCATCCATCTTCTTGAGCATGGATTCATAGCCCGGGTAATAGTCCGTCACCATCTTTTCGATGTCCGCGCGGGTCATGTCCTCCATCTGCTCATCAATGAGTTCCTGAACATAGTCGTCCTCGGGTACGCTCATGTACTTGACATAGAGCTCGGCAAGCTCCTCATCGGTCGCGTCGGCGATATACTGCTTTGCCGCCTCGATCTTGCTGTTCTTGGTGAAGGCTTCATCGGTATCGTCAAGGAAAGGCAGGCCGTTAAAAACGTCGTGCTCGGGATCCTCGAGCTGCGCTTTTACAAGCTCTTTTTCCGCCGCCTGTTCAACGACGTGCTCGATGAGCGCGTGGGTGTAGCCTATCGCGCCGGTCATCATGCCGGACATTGCGTCCTCATCCTGACGGATGATGCCGACGATCCTGACTTCAAGGCCGTTTTTATACAGAGTCTTGAGTCCAAGCTCCTCGTCGTCGACCTTGACATACTCTTCCTCGTCCTCGTCGTATTCATACTCGTCGGCGGGATAGATATAGCGGAAGGTACGGCTGCAAATGTCCTCGTAGGTCCAGCTTTCCTTATCGGTGCGGAGATTCTCCTGCGCCATGAAGGCCTCCATATCCTCGGACAGAGTGGAGTTCGACTTGAGCCCGAGGGCGTAGAGAACAAGGTCGGAGACCTCATTGTTCTTATCGACGACCAGCACGACCTCGTCGTACTTCTCCGGCCAGCGGCCGTAGAGGATATCGTACTGCGCCTTGAGCAGCGGGCTTATGACCTCGCCGTTCTCGCCGGGCAGCATCTCCTGCCATGCGTCCATTGCGGAATACGCGGAGCCGAAGGTGTCAAAGTACGCGCTGTAATCGCCGCCGAAGGTCTGCCCCATAGCGCTCTGCAAAAGCTCGACAACGTCGGTCTTGACGATGTTGCCGTCGACATCCTCGGCATAGAGGTTCATGTCGAGATCGTAAGAATACTGCACGGAGCTTATATACTGCGAGATATCCTCCGCGTTCTCAAGGTATTCTTTGAAGGCCTTGAGGTTATTGGTCTGTGTGTCGGCGGAGACCATGGAGTTCATCATTTCATACATGACGGTGCTGGAATACACGGCGTCGCGCTCGTGCTGGTTCTCCTCCGCTTCGGCCTGAACGCCCATCATGGAGGTCATCATGCTCGTCATGTCCACGGCCTCGGCCTGTATGGTTATGGGGTAGCTTGAGAGCGTGTCCTCCTGCACCTTGTCGATATAGTTCTGTATGCCATTCGAGAGCGACATGATGAGCGCGATGCCGATGATGCCGATGCTCCCGGCAAAGGCCGTGAGAATGGTGCGCGCCTTCTTGGTCATAAGGTTGTTGGTAGAGAGCGCAAGCGCGGTGAAGAAGCCCATTGAGGTTTTTTCGGTCTTGGCAGGCTCGTGCCGCTCCTCGCCCTCGGAGCTGTAGGGGGCGCTGTCGTCCACGATAAGGCCGTCCTTGAGCTTGATGACGCGGCTCGCGTAGCTCACTGCAAGCTCCGGGTTATGCGTGACCATGATGATGAGCTTATCCTTGGATATTTCCTTGAGGATATCCATGATCTGCACGGAGGTCTCGGAGTCGAGCGCGCCGGTAGGCTCGTCGGCAAGCAGGATATCCGGATCGTTCACAAGCGCGCGGGCGATGGCGACACGCTGCATCTGGCCGCCGGACATCTGGTTCGGCTTCTTGTTGAGCTGATCGCCGAGACCGACCTTTCTGAGCGCTTCGGCCGCCCTCGCCTTTCTCTCCGCCGGTGCGACGCCCGAGAGCGTCAGCGCAAGCTCGACATTCGAAAGAACGGTCTGATGCGGGATGAGGTTGTAGGACTGAAAGACAAAGCCAATGGAATGGTTGCGGTAGGAATCCCAATCGGCGTCAGTAAAGTTCTTGGTGGATTTGTTGTTTATGATAAGGTCGCCGGAGGTGTACTGATCAAGCCCGCCGATGATGTTCAGCAGCGTCGTTTTGCCGCAGCCGGAATGGCCGAGGATCGCTACAAATTCGGTCTCCCTGAACTCCAGATTCACGCCCTTGAGCGCGTGGACGATCGAGTCGCCGACGGTATAATCCTTCTTGATGTCCTTGAGTTTGAGCATTGTTCAACCTTCTATGCTAAGAATTTATTGACATACAGACAGTTCTGCGTTACAATATACAAGCTTTAAGCATGCTTCCGTAGCTCAGCAGGATAGAGCATCCGCCTCCTAAGCGGAAGGTCGCGCGTTCAAATCGCGCCGGGAGTGCCACTTGTCCGATCCGGAGACCCGTATGGGTCTCCGGATCGTTTTGTAAATACAAAGTGTATGGTATCACTTTTGGACTTGTGATTTATTGCGAATCCGTAAATTTTCGGTTTGGAAATATGAATTGTGCGCAGTCAACCTTGCTGGTCGGCTGCGCACAATTGTTTGCGGTTATTTGATTTTATTTCCGCGTTACGTCTCGCCGGGGTGCTCCTTCTCCCAGCGCTTGCGTTCGCGCACGCGGATGGCCTCGGAAATGTTCTCCTTCCACTTGGGGAACACGTCCTCCTCAAGCTTTGTCTTGCCGCGCACGATGCCGCGGATCAGGACGAAGAGCGCAAGCCCCGCCGGGAACAGCCCCGTGACTATCGCGCAGAGCATATAGAGCGCACAGGTGTCCTCCGCGCCGCGCGCGGCGTTCTCCCAATAGGGATAGACAACGGTGCTGCCGCGCATGGAGCGCGCGGTCACATCCTTGGCAAGCTTCCAGATATTCTCGGTATCGAAGCGGTGTGTGTTATCAACGATCTCGCCGCTGCCGATGGGGAACTTATCCTTGACGGCGTTATAGGCGAAGTTCTTGACCGGCTCTGCCAGAACGATCTCATAGCAGCTTATGCCGGGCTTTGTCGACGGTGTCGACGCGGCAGGCGCGGTGCTGTCCGTTGTGACGGACGACGACTGATTGAGCAGGGCACAGTAGCCGTCATAGCTCATGTAGATGCCCATGCCGGTGTCGCCATAGGCTTTTTTGCTGAAACGGTCGTCCTCGCGTTCAACAACACCGGCGACGACATACGGCACGCCGTTGATGCTGAAGCTCATGCCCGAAAGCTCAGTGCCGCCGAAGAGCAGCCACGCAGTGTCCGGGTCGAGCAGGACACGGTCCTTCATGAGATCGTCAGCCTTGATGTAGTTGCCGCTCAGCAGACGCAGCGGGTGGAAATCAAAGTAGTTCCCGCCGACGGCAGTGACGGTGACATCCGCGCTGCGCTTGTTGCCGTTCGAGACCTTGACCTTGCCGAAGGTGCTCCACGCGTCGGTAAAGAGAGTGCTGTCGGTATCGATATCCGCCGCGGCCTCGTGCAGCTTTTTCATCATCTCGGTACGGAAGGAATATATACTGTCCAAGGTGACAGTGCCGTCCGCGGGCAGAAAGCAGCTTATCTGCGCAAAGGTCGTTTCACTCTCTCCCTGCCAGCGCTCCGCCTCACGCTGCGCCTCAAGCCGGTGCGCGACGCTGCCGTAGGCAAGGATACACACGACGCAGAGCACTGTGAGCGCGGCGGCAATGATGATCATTATGCGCCAGCGGCGGCTGAGCCTTATATTTTTCAATCTTTCCATAACGGCTCCGGATCAGAGATATACGGATAGTAGTTCTCCTTAAAGGATTTCCACGCTTTTTCTACTCTCGTACTGTCATTTGCCGAACCCGATCTGCTTACTAGCAGCCCGGTTATATATAAGATCGCGTCAATATCGGATGAGCTGTCATCCGACAGTGAATCCTGACGCAGTATTTCCCGCAGTTCTTCGGTGCTTAGCTTATCGAAGTGCGAAAAATCCCTTGCACTATTATTAGGAACAGACATCTTTACCTCCTTCGCATCTATGGCTTATCAGCCCTCGGAGCTGTCGGCCATTCTCACCTGATCGCCGTTCTTGATGGGGCCGGAGCCGGTGGTGATGACATAGTCCCCATTGCCGAGGTCGGCGACGACGGCAGAGTTATTGTCATCGGAGGCAAGCACCTCGATGCTGACGCGCTTTGCGATATAGCGGTTGCCGAGGGGCGAGCTCTTCTGGCTGATGGCAAGGACAAACGAGCCGTTATTGTCGGTGCGGATGGCGGAGTTCGGCACGATGGTGTCGTAATTCGCGCTCTTCTGGCCGACAGAGAGGGTAAGCTCGGAGCCGGTGGTGACGTCGCCCTCAAGGTCAAAGGTGAGGAGCTTATTGGTCTGCGGGTTCTTGGGGTCGGTGCGGATATTGGTAAGGGTCGCGGTGATGGTGTTGCCCCAATAGTAGTTGCTGACGGTGGCGGTATCGCCGGTGCGCAGTCGCTGCGCCTGATCGTTCGTGACGGAAAAGCTCACGGTGTGCCCCATGTCGGGAACCTCGATGGTACACATGAGCGAATCCTTGGTGACGGTATCACCGGCGGTGCAGTCGATGGTGTCGATCTTGCCGCTGACGTTTGCAGTGACGGTGTTATCATCCTCACCGGCAAGGGACTTTACTTTCTCCTGCTGGTGGGCTATCTGATCGGCGAGACTTGCAAGGTCGATCTGGGCAGCGGCAAGAGTTTTTTCATTCTGTGCCTGAGTATATTCAAGGCTGCTCAGAGCGTCGGAGTATGTGTTGTAAGCCTTATCATATTCTTCGTATGCAGCGTCAAGAGCGTCTCTGTACGGTATAAGCTTGTAGTCGATATCCTCCTGCTGTCTTGCGATGGCGTCATACTTTGCCTTTGCGGCGTCATACTGCTTTTTTGCCGCAACAAGCAGCGGGTCGGATTCTTCGGACATTCCGGAGAGGGTCTGCTGGGCTTTTTCAAGCGCGGCAGCGTTGGCTTCGCTCGGGTCGCTGTCATAGGCTGTCTGTGCATCGACCACTGCTTTGTAGGCTTTCTGGTACCTGTCGTTATACGCATCCTGCGCCTGATACATGGTATCCTCAGCGTTCTGAAGCTGCGTCAGGGCCTCCGCAAGCTGGGCGGCTAGCTCCTTATTGCCGTACTTTTCAAACATATCGTCGTACAGCTTCTGTGCTTCGACGCATTTTTCATCTGCGGCATTGAGCGCTTTTTCCGCATCGGACACGGCGCGGTTCTGCGTAGTGTAATCAAAAGTCGGCAGGGAGAGCGCAGCTTTCTGGTAGCTCACGCGGAGCTCGCGCAGGGCCTGTTCGGCCTGCTCGAGCTCGTCGCCGTCACCCTCTCCGAGGATAAAGAGTACGTCGCCGGTCTGAACCTCCTGCCCCGCCTTGACCATAACTGACCTGACGGTGCGGGTCTTGGTCGCCTTGACCTGGTGCTTGCCGCTGGCCGTGACGGTACCGGTGCCGCGCACCTTGGCGACGATATTGCCGTCGGTCACTCGGGCAGTGGCGACCTCCACCAGCGAGCGGTTCATTATAGTGTTCGAGAAAAAGGTCAGCACGAGCAGCACGGCCAGAAAGATGATAGCCGCGTTTTTGACCCATTCACGGTTTGCAGTCTTGAATTCCATATTGCACCTCTTTAGAATTGTCAGCCCTTGACGCTGCCGGAGTTTGCGATACCCTCAACGAGATATTCCTCGCCGTGCAGGAACAGCAGCAGGCACGGGATCATATACACCGTCGCCATGGCGAAGGCAAGGCCGATCTCGCCGGAGTTAATGCTGGAAAGGAACACCGAGAGCGGCTGCGCCTCGGAATCCTGGAGCAGGATAAGGGGCTGCTCGACCATGTTCCAATAATCGATAAAGACAAGGATCGCGATAGAATAGAGCGCCGAACGGCACTGGGGCAGGCAGATCTTGGTGAATATCTCCCACTCCCCCGCTCCGTCCACCTTCGCCGCCTCAATAAGAGAATACGGGATGCGGCGCATGAACTTCGTCAGCAGGAAGACCGAGAACGGCGCGAACATGCCGGGCAGGATGATAGACCACGGCGTGTTGAGTATACCGAGCCACTGGCTGACGAGATAGTTCGGCACGAGCGTGACCTGATACGGCATGAGCATAAGGATAACATAGAAGAAGAATATGCCGCTGCGTATCTTCCCGCGCCAGCGGGTGAAGCTGTAGGCCGCGACCGCCGCAACGCCGACCTGAAGAATGACGATCGGCACAACGAGGAGGATACTGTTCCAGAGCTTGAGCAGATATTCCGGGGACTTTATAAGCCCGGTGATATACTGCGAGAGCGTGACCTTATCGGGGATGAACTTGAGGTTCACGGTCTTGGAGACGTAGCCGCCGGAGGTCGTGGCAAAGATCATGCCATAGTTGGACTTGATCTCCGCTTCGGACATGAATGAGTTTGTAATGGTGAGCACCGTCGGCAGAAGGAAGAGCACCGCGAAAATGGCGCAGAGCACAAACATCGCGCCGCGGCCGAAATAGTGCTTCTTTCTGAGACGGGCAGGAGCCTTGTTCTTCATCCCTCCACGTCCTTTCCGAACTTGTCCTCCGCGTAGAAGAGCAGCGCGATGAGGACGACCATCACCAGAGCCATGACGACCGCCGCCGCCGAGAGCTTCTGATAGTCAAGCGACTTGAAGGTGTTGTTCATAAAATGCTGGAGCATATACAGCTTCTCATACGGATAGTCCCCGGTCAGAAGATACACTTCGCGGAAGACCTTGAAGGAGTTGATGAGCGAAAGGATGGTGACAAAAAGCACCGTGGGCGAAAGGTAGCGCAGCTTTATGGCAAAGAACTTATACCACTCGGACGCGCCCTCGACATCCGCCACCTCGAGCAGCTCCTTCGGAATATTCGCAAGCCCGGCCATGAAGAGGATCATGTTATAGCCGAGGTTCTTCCACAGGAACAGGATGATGACAACGGCCTGACAATGGTCAGACTGGAGCCAGTCTATCTTCGCGATATCGAAGAGGGCGAGGAACTCATTGATGGTGCCGTTATAGTTAAAGAGCACCTGCCAGATGAGGACGACCGACGCGACCGGAACCATCATAGGGCTGAGGAAGAAGGTGCGGAACTGTGACTTCATCGGGATGCGGCACTCGAGCATGAGCGCCAGCACAATAGAAAGTATTACCGCAAGAGGCACCGCTATTGCAGAAAACTGCAAGGTATTTTTTGCCGCCATTATGAAAGCGGAGTTATTAAAGAGCTTTATGAAATTTTCAAGGAACACGAAGTTCCGCGAGCCGACGCCGTCGATCATCGAATAATACACCACGACGCCGAACGGGACGATGAAGAACACGCCCACGCCGATAAGGCTCGGCGACAGGAAGCACAGGCTGCGCATGAAGTCCTGCCGCTTCAGCTTTCGTTTTTCTTTTTCTCTGTCCATAGCTCTCCGTTAATCAGTCAGATAGATGCTTGAAATTACCAACGCCATTATAGCGCATCGCTTACGTCTGCGCAAGGCGGCATTGATTAAGAGTGTCTTAAATTTCATGGCGCGGCGTTTGCCGCGCCATGTGTTACGGTATTACTTTATCAGCGCTGTTCGTTGACGTAGATGTTGGCCTTGCTCTGGATGAGGCGTGCAACATCCTCGGCGGTCTTCTGGCCTTCGAAGAAGGCTGCCGCCTGCTCGTTCACGATGTTGAAGATGCTGTCGTTATAATCGGCGGCCTTGGTCGTGGTCTCGATAAGCTCTCGGATCTGGTCGATCTGCTCGGCATCGAGAGCGTATATCTCCTGAGGCTCGCCGGTGGTGTTGTTCCACATGGTGAGGCGCACGACGGGGATCTTCTCGCCGTTCTCGTCAAGCAGGTAGTTGCCGTCATTATCCTTCTGGTACTGGATAGTGGTGGCTTCCTTGGCTTTCTCATCGAAAACGTCGATGCGGCTGGAGAGCGCGTAACGACCCTCGTTATATTCCTTGGTGAAGAACTGTCTGAGGAACTGCCAGATGGCGTCCTTATACTGGCTCTTGGCGCTCATGGCGTAGCCGCTGCCGTCAAGCGAGACCATGTTGCCGGTGCCGCTGTTGGTCGGGTAGCCGATGTAGGTTATCTTGCCGCCGAGGGACGCGGTATAATTATTATAGAAGATATCATCGATGCTGTAAGCGCTGGTGCGCACGAGCATCTGCTTGCCCTGAGCGAGACGGTTGGAGGTATCGTCCTCGTCAGTCCACTCATGGTTCTCCCAGTCAAATTCCGAGGGGAAGGAGTTTGCGAAGTTCAGCAGGTCGATGAACTGCTGGCTGTCAAAGCTGCATTTGCCGGTGCCCCAATCGACGAAGCTGTCCATATCAAGCGCAAGGCAGGTCTGGAGAATGTCGGCCTTGGTGGTGTACTGGTCGAAGGCGGTGCAGCCCTCGGGCATGGAGGCAAGAGCGGCGTTGAACTCATCATAGGTCCAGCCCGGAGTGTCGCCCACAACGGAGGCCGCGCCGATGACGGAGTTGATGTAAATGCCGGAGAGCGTAGTGCAGAGCTTGCCGTTCTCCTCGAAAGCCTGAAGCACGCTTGGGAAGAAATCGTCACGGCTGAGCTCGCTGTCGGCGTCGATGTAGGGATAGAGGTCCTCAAGCAGACCCTTGGAGGCGAGCTGGCGGTAATTGAGCCCGTTCAGGCAGAAGATATCGGGGAGGTTGCCGGAAAGGATCTCGGTATTGAGCTTGGTCTGACCGGCGTCCCAGCCGTCCTGATCGTTATTGTACTCGGAATAGTCCTTGACCTCGATGCGGTACTGGTCGTTGCTGCGGTTGAACTTGACGATCATATCCTGCACATCATAATCAAGATAGATAGCGGCAAGAGTGATGGACTCCTTATGGGGCACGGAATCGTAAGGCACCTTGGAGACAGTGATAAGGTCGATGCTGCTGGTCCGATCCTTATCGTTCCACTCGTTCAGCCAGCAGGTGACAGTGCCGTTCTCGTCGACATTCAGAATGTTGACATTGGAGCCGTTGACATCGCAGTTGAGCCAGTTGAAGATCTTCTCGGACTGCTGCTTCTCAACGGAGTAGCCATAGAAGTTGGAGCCGTTGGTGTAATAGAAGTCATAATCCCCGCCGCCGGAGACCGCGCTATAGGTATCGAAGTTAATGCTGATGGGGTCTTCGAGAGTGCCGCTCTCGGCGTTGACCCTATAGAGCTGCTGACCGTCGTCGCCATAGATGGAGGCAGCAAGGCTGCCGTCGGCAAAGCGGAGGACAGTGTCGATATAATCATCAGCACCGGCGCTGACGGTGTACGCGTCGGTACCGTCAAGCTTCACGGCACGGATGGAATTGGTGTTGCTATCGGCAAAGACGACATTGCCGTCCTTATCAAGCTGCATATTATAGGTATTGAGCCACTGATCCTGCTCGGTCGGGATGAGGGCGCAGGTCAGCTCATTGCCGTCCTTATCGAAGCTGCGGACATAATACTTCTGCTCGTTCTTCTGCCCTGCCCAGTATTCGTCACTGTAAAGGACAGGATCGCCGTCGCCTTCAAACCACGAGGTGTTGACGACCTCAACGGTGACAAAGCCGCTGTCGGTGAAACGGACGCTGTTCATATAGCTGCTGGAAGCAAAGTTCTTGCGGTTCTGATCGTCCGTCTCGCCGGGCATGGATTCGTACTTGTCGAGCTTCGTAAGATTGCCGTTATTGTCGATGCGGTAAAGGAAGGTGGCGTAAACATCGTACTGACCTTCATACTCGGGGGTGACGCCCTCGGGGATGTTCTCGCCGATCTTCTCATTGCTGGTGGCATACATTCCGTCGGCAGTCATCGCGCATATGTTCAGGTAATTTTCCCGGTTCTGAGTGAGATCCTTATACTCGGCGGTATAGACATACTCAGGCGTGGGTTCCTGATCTTTTTTGGTATTCGCAGTGCCGGACTGGCCGCTGCTGCCGCATGCGGCAAGGCTCAGGCACATGACAACTGCCAGGATAAGGCACACTATGCGGCCAAAAAGCTTGGTGTTCTTCATTTCTTCCTCCTGAATTACATTTGAATTGCATTGTTTTTCGAGTGTATTATACCATAAATGTCCCTGCTTTGTCTCTTAAGCTTTCTTAAAACAGGGAAAAACCGTTGTAACCGCGGATTTTTATGATACAATGGTTATATAGATACACCTGATGAACATGGAGGTGACGCCGGATGGCTGACACGTCTCATATCCTCATAGTAGATGACGATCCGGACATAAGAAAAGTTCTCTTTTTTTTGCTGAAAGATAATTATTTTGTTGAGGAAGCCGCCGACGGCGCTGCCGCGGTGGAATATATCGCCGCGCATCCGGAAACGGACCTTGTCGTGCTGGACGTGATGATGCCTGGGATGTCCGGGTATGAAGCCTGCGGGAAGATACGGGCGCTCTCCAACGCGCCGATACTGTTCCTCACGGCAAAGTCCGCGGAGGCGGACATGATCTCAGCCTACGGCAGCGGCGGGGACGACTTTCTCTCCAAGCCCTTTTCGCAGGGCGAGTTTTTAGCGAAGGTCAATTCTCTGCTGCGCCGGTACAAGGAGTACCGCGGCAAGCCCGCCGAGGCGCTGACGATCGACGGCCTTGAGGTCGACCTTGAAACGCACAGCGTGAAGAGCTCCGGCAAGGACGTCACGCTGACGGACACGGAGTACGCCATTCTTGAGTACCTGCTGAAAAACCGCGGCAGCACCGTTACCGCGGCGGAGCTGTACGAGTCGGTATGGAAGGAGCGCTTCCTCCCCGGCTCGGGCAACACGGTTATGGTACACGTGCTGAACCTGCGCCGCAAGATCGAAGAGACGCCGAGCGCGCCGAAGATCATCCGCACCGTATGGGGAAAGGGATACCAGATTGATTAAGAAGCTGAAGCTCCCCTCCTCGCTCAACGCGAAGATGCTGTACGTCTGCGTCGGCGGTCTGCTGCTGGCGCTGGCGGTGTTCCTGCTGATAAACCGGCTCGGGATGCTGCTTGTCGACAAGGTATATATGAGCGACGACGCGGTGAAGCAGCGCAAGAACGAGATATACTCCGACTTCTCCGCCTACGTCAAGGCTAACTCCGTGAGCGGGCGCGACAGTCTCTCCGTCGCAAAATGGACGGACGGGCAGCCATACGTCACGGTCGTGATATTCGGCCGCGGCGCAGACCACCGGCGCTTCCATGACGGCAAGACGGAGCAGGAAAACGGAGTACGCAGCAGCTATGACTATCATAACTACGGCACGCTCTATCTCGTCCGCTTTGAGGACGGGCTCTATCAGGTCGCGATCTCCGATACTTCCGATACTCGGCAGCGCGGCATAGTGCGCGCTTCTTCAGTTTTCACGGCTTTCTTCGCTTTTATTCTTCTGTACATGTGGTACACCCGGCGGCTGACGGGCAGGATAATAAAGCTCTCGAAGGACGCGGCGGAGGTAAGCTCGGGTGAGCTTGAGAAGGTGATAAGCTCCGACGGCAGCGACGAGATCGCGGCGCTGGCTTTGTCGATGGACGAAATGCGCCGCTCGGTCATGCAGCGCATGGGCAACGAGAGCCGCGCATGGGAGGCAAACGCCGAGCTGATAACGGCGATATCGCACGATATCCGCACACCGATGACCTCGATGCTCGGGTACCTGGGGCTTCTCAACGACAGCGGCTTTGAGGACAAGGAGCGGTGCAGGCAGTTCACGGCCTCAGCCTACGCAAAGGCGATGGATCTCAAGGAGCTGACGGACGAGCTGTTCCGGTACTTCCTCGTCTACGGCAAGGCGGAGCTGGAGCTTTCGCTTGAGAGCTATGACGGGCGGCTCCTGCTTGAACAGCTCCTCGGCGAGGCAGAGTTTGACCTTATAGACTCAGGCTTTCGCGTACAGCGGATAGAGTTCAAGGGCGAGTGCAGCGTATCGGCAGACCCGCTCTATCTCAAGCGCACGCTTGACAATATGATATCCAACATCAAAAAATACGCCGACCCAGAGCGCCCGATCATGGTGATAACCGAGCTGACTGACGGCAAACTGTCCGTCTGCATCTCGAACTACGTCAAGCGCTCTATGGACAAGGTCGAGAGCACGAAGATAGGCATACGCACCTGCCGCAAGATCATGGAGGCCATGGGCGGCAGCTTCACCATCGCAAGCGACGGTGAGCACTTTGCCGCGGAGTTCGCGCTGCCGGCAGTAGAAAAGATGGCGGAATAAACTTCATATAACTAAACCGCGCAGCCTTGACCGGGCAGCGCGGTTTAGTTATAATGTAGTTAAATACATAATGGAGGGTTTGTCATGTTCAAATTCAACCACTTCAATTTCAATGTCCTCGATCTCGACCGCAGCCTGAAGTTTTATAAGGACGCGCTCGGCCTTGAGCCGGTGCGCGAAAAGGACGCGGCGGACGGCAGCTATAAGATCATCTTCCTCGGCGACGGCGCGACCGCTTTCCGCCTTGAGCTGACATGGCTGCGCGATCACACTGAGCCCTACGACCTCGGTGAGCAGGAGTTTCACCTTGCCTTCACCGTCGAGGACTACGCGGGCGCGTTCGAGAAGCACAAGGCCATGGGCTGCGTCTGCTTTGAAAACCCGGCGATGGGCATTTACTTCATCGAGGACCCGGACGGGTACTGGATAGAGATAATCCCCGAGAAGAGATAAGGAGCGGGACATGCAGGATATACTCATCGTTGTCGACATGCAGAACGACTTCATCGACGGTGCGCTCGGCACAGCCGAGGCCGTCGCCATCGTGCCCAAAGTCGTCGAAAAGGTCAAGGGCTTCAAGGGGACCGTCATATTCACGCGCGATACGCATGGCGAAAACTATATGCAGACGCAGGAGGGGCGCAACCTGCCCGTGCCGCACTGCGTCAAGGGAAGCCATGGCTGGGAAGTCTGCCCCGCTCTCGAACCGCTGCGTACAGGGCTCACCATAGATAAGCCTACCTTCGGCTCGGCAGAGCTCGGCAGGCTGATCCTTGAGCTTGACGCGAAGGAGCCGGTCGGGAGCATCACGCTCGTCGGCCTGTGCACGGATATATGCGTCATCTCAAACGCGATGATCGCAAAGGCTTTCCTGCCGGAGGTGCCGGTAACGGTCGACGCGGCGTGCTGCGCGGGCGTCACGCCTGAGAGCCACCGCAACGCACTGAACGCGATGAAGATGTGCCAGGTCAGGATAGAGAACGAATAAAAATAACAACTCCGGGGATCAAACGATCCCCGGAATAATATTTATCCGCATCACTCTGTGAAGTGGATATGGTTGTTTATATGGTCGCTGCAGAAGCAGTGATAGCCCTGACACTTGGAGCAGTAGCGGAATTCAAGCTCCGGATGGTCGACGTCCGTTCTGCCGCAGACCGCGCACTTATGCGTATAGAGCTTGTCCTTCTGCTCGCGCCGGATGCGCGCGGACTCCTGACGGAAGTTGACGGTGTTTTTGCTCGGGCGGCGCGGCAGTAAGGCGAACAGTTCCCCGCCGCAGAAGATGAAGAAGTTTATAAGCGCGACGAGCGGCAGCAGGTTCACCGGGAAAGAATTCGCAATGACCGAGTAGGCAAAGAACACCGCGTCCACGATGGCAAGGTACTTGATCTTTATCGGGATGATGTACATGAAGAGCACCTGCATGTCCGGGTACAGGACGGCAAACGAGAAGAACATGGACAGGTAGATATACTCCGAACCGAGGTTCACGGAACGGCCGGTGATAAAATAAATAATGAAGCCGTAGAGCACCGTGAGGATAACGCCGGAGAAATAATATATCGTAAACTGACCGGTTCCCCACTGAGCCTCAAGCGTACTGCCGATCCAGTAATAGAACCAGAAGGCGAGGAACGCGAGCAGCCCCATGCTCGGCGGATAGAAGATGAACGACACGAGCCGCCATATCTGCCCGTGCAGGATAAGCGCGGGGTCAAAGGTCAGGACGCCGAGGAACGACCGGTTGATCGCCCCGAGCACCCATATTGCGACATTCGCCGCGGTTATATAGCGCATCAGGTTCGGGATGCCGAAGCCCGGATGCTTATAGCAAAACTGCTCAATGCTTCTGCGTGGATCCTTCATAATCTTCTCCTGTCGACACTGCCGGGAAAAACCGGCAGTGATGTATTTCATGCTTACTAATATACATTTCCGCCGCGGCAAAGTCTATAAAATTTTGTAAATTTGAAAGATAGGGCTTTAAAATTTGGCGGATGTATGGTAATATGTAAACTACGAAATTATGAGTGAGGCTGAATACCGTGGATAAAGATTCTCAGATTCAGGAAAAAGAGCTTAAAAACGACATTATTGAGGGCCGCAACGCCGTCATTGAAGCGCTCCGTGCAGGCAGAGCCATAGACAAGATATTCATCGCCAAGGGCGACGTCGACAAGACCCTCGGCCACATCGCCTCCAAGGCGAGGGACAAGGGCATAGTCGTCGTCGAAGCCGACAGGCGCAAGCTCGACTTTATGAGCCAGACCCACGCGCATCAGGGCGTTGTCGCGCTGGCCGCAGTGCGTGAATACTGCGAGATCGCCGATATCCTCGCCATCGCCGCAGAGCGGAATGAAGCGCCGTTTGTCATCGTCTGCGATGAGATAAGCGATCCGCACAACCTCGGTGCGATAATCCGTTCGGCGGAATGCGTCGGTGCGCACGGCGTCATCATCCCGAAGCGCCGCAGCGCAGGGCTCACCGCCATTGTCGACAAGGCCTCCGCCGGTGCTGCCGAGCACATGGCCATCGCGAGAGTGCCGAATATCTCCGCCGCAATAAAAGAGCTCAAGGATAACGGCCTGTGGGTCTACGGCACAGCCGCCGACGGGCAGAACGGCCTGTGGTCGACCGACCTCACCGGTGCTATTGCGCTCGTCATCGGCTCCGAGGGCGAGGGCATGAGCCGTCTCGTCAAGGAGAGCTGCGACTTTATTCTCAGCCTGCCCATGAAGGGGCAGGTCAGCTCCCTCAACGCCTCCGCGGCTGCCGCCGTGACGATGTATGAGGTGCTCCGTCAGCGCAGCGCGCAGAGCTGACATCTTCCTCACGCTTCCGCAGTGGAGCACAGCGCGCCCTACATATAGAAACAAGGATCAGGATATGAAAGATTTCAGTCTGGACTTCGACCCCACAACTGAATCTTATACCGACATGTCGTTTGACAGCATACTGTCGCAATACAAGCTGGAGTCGTACCAGGACGCTTCGTCCGGGTCGGGTGACTCCAGCTATTCCCCGTTGTACGACGACGAGGACGACGATGTGCGCGTCTACACTCCCGGTGCAGCCTCGGCGCGCAGAGCCGCCGAGCCCGAGGACACGGACAGCAGCTATGACGGCTACGCCGATGACGGTTACGACGCGCAGGACTACGGTTATGACAGCGCCGTATCATCCCACGCTGACGATTACGGTGAGGAGGACAACAGTAAGCCCTTCCCCACAGTCCCCGGCATCAGCCATCTGAAGAGCTTCCTCAAAAGCAAGCTGAAGCCGAAGTCCGAAAAGCATGCTGCGGGCAGCCGGAGCAAGACAGAGCCTGCCGACGACTATGACGATTACAGTTATTCCGATAATGCCGACGGGCAGGACTATGCTTCGGAATATACCGACACATACTACACCGACGAAGACTATGGCTATGTTCCCGACGGCAGCGGTGCTTATGACTCCGCGCCCGCGCAGAGCACATGGCAGTATGACGACGGCGGCTACGATGAGCCGCAGGCGGAAGATGAACCGGAATACACTGCTCCCGGCACCGAACACTCAGGTGCGCGCGGTGCGATGGAGCAGGAGGCGCGAAGATATATCGTGCAGATGCAGGCGGGCTATGAACAGGACTACGCAGAGCCCGAGGTCGAGGAGGATCTGCCCTACGATCCGAGTACCGACGGCTATGATGCTGACCCGACGCGCTATTCCGCCGAAGGCGGCAGCACCGTATACGCTTCCGATTCCGACGACGGTGACGAAATAGACAGCCGCTTCAATCTCAGCGGCAAGCGCGCTGCAAGCCGCATGCAGTACGGCAGCAGGGCGGTCGACCTGAGCGCTGATGAAAACTATGAGCCGACGCCGCAGACGGGGTACAGCCCGTCGCAGTGGACGCCGGATTACGACGATCCCGCAAACGACGGCTCCGGTGAAGAGGAGCCGGTACGCAAGAAGCATAAATTCGGCAAGAAGAAAAAGAAAAAAGAAAAGGCCAAGGCCGAGGTCACAGAGACCGAAGCCGACGTCTCTGACAAACGGACGCCCATCTACAGCGGCTTTGACGATACCGCCGATGAAAGCGGCAGCTACGCTGAGGAGGACGACTACGGCTTCGACGCCGAAGGTGACGGCAAGAAGTTCTCCGAGGAGGACGCTTACTTCCCGCCGAGCTTCCGTGAATATGTGCTCTCGCTCTTTGCGTCGCTGTTCCTGCGCGTCAGGGGCACGGCGCGCGGCGACACCGCCGCTACGATGAGCGACAGCGAGGAGGATCTCGGAAGTGAGGTCACGCCCGCCGCCGCGTCAAAATACTACGGTTCGTTCACGCGTTCGCTGTCGCTGCGCATTAAAATAAGTGCGGGGCTGCTGGCACTGCTGTGCTACATATCGCTCCAGCTCCCGCTGCCCGGTATGCTGCGCACGCTGCCAGTTTCCGCCGCCGCGTGCTTCGGGCTCCAAGCGGCGATCATGCTGCTGAGCCTTGACGTTGTAACGACGGCTGTGCTCAAGGTCACGCGGCCGCGCTTCGGCATTGACACACTCGCGGTGTTCTCCTGCCTTATAAGCGGTGCGGACGCGCTGATAGTTGCGCTGTCCGACACGGCGAGGGCGCACATCCCGCTGTGCGCGCTGACAAGTCTTTCGCTTTTCGGCATACTGATATCAACATACCTCAGCGTCAAGGGGCTGCGCAAGGCGACGCGCGTCCCGGCCATCGGCAAGCACTTCTATTCCGTGACAGGCGAAAACAAGCTCGGCAAAAAGGAGCTTACGCTCCTCAAGTCCCAGCGCCCGGCGACGGGCTTTGTCCGCCGTGCCGAGGAAGCGCCGCCCGATGAGACGCTGTTTCTCCGGCTCGCGCCGATCCTTGCCGTGCTGGCGCTGCTGCTGGCCGTAATAGTCGCGGCGGTCTCCGGCTGCGGTTCGGACTTTGTCTACATATTCTCCGCGCTGCTCGCACCGGCTGTGCCGTTCATGGCTCTGTCAGCCTTTGCGCTGCCGTATTTCCTCGGCACGGCGCGCGTGTTCAGAGTCGGCGGCGCTATCGCAGGCTGGTCGGGGCTGTGTGACCTCGGCGTGAGCAAGAGCATCATCGTCACCGACCGCGACCTCTTCCCCGAGGAGTGCGTGACGATGGAGAGCGTACGCATATTCGCCGACGGCGACGCACAGAACGTCATCTCCTACGCCGGGACGATGGTCGCGGCGGTAGGCTCCTGCGCTGCGGGCTGCTTCGGAAAGCTCATGGAGGAAAACAGCTGCTCTCTCAAGCATGTGGAGAACTTTGAATGTCTCCCCGGCGGCGGGGCAAGCGGAATCATCGACGGGCGCACCGTCCTGTGCGGCAGCACCGATCTGATGCGGCTGATGAACGTGCGCATCCCCTTCCGCCTGACAGACAAGACCTCCGTCCTTCTCGCGATTGACGGCATACTTTACGGCATCTTCTCCCTGCATTATGAGCCGATGCCGCAGGTGCGCCGTGCGCTTATTGACCTTGTGCGCTCCGGCCGTCACCCGGTCTTCGCGATACGCGACTTCAACATCAATCCCGAGCTTCTGCACAACATATTTGACATTGCGACCGACGGCTACGACTTCCCGCCCTATGTGGAGCGCTTTGAGCTGTCGACCCCGTCCTCAGGCAAGGACAGCCGCATCGCCGCAGTCGTCTGCAACGAGGGGCTTGGGCCGCTCACGGAGGTCGCCGACGTCGGGCACAAGATATATATGTCCGTGCGTGTAAACCTGCTGCTGACGACGCTCGCAGCGGTGATCGGCGTGTTTACCGTGTTCATAAAGTTCCTGACCGTGGGAAGCGTCAGCCTCGGCTTTATACTGCTGTCCATGCTGCTGTGGGCGCTGCCCGCGGCGGCGGCAAGCCTGTATGTCAATACGAAGTGACAAGCTAAACCTTATAAGCCCGCGCCTTTAATTCAAGGGTGCGGGCTTTTTTCAATTTTTCTGTTGCCAAGCTGATTTTCATAGTGTATAATAAATTGATTGCTGATTACTATTTTGCATAAAAGCACATATAAACCAACAGAGAGGAAGCAACAAATGAGCTACGAAACCAAAAACATTCGCAACATCTGCCTGCTGGGCCACGGCAACAGCGGCAAAACCAGTCTGGCTGAGAGCATGCTCTTCACCACCGGCGCTATCGACCGTCAGGGTAAGGTCAGCGACGGCAACACCGTCTGCGACTATGACGCAGAAGAGATCAAGCGCCAGATAACCATATCCGCATCTGTCGCGCCTGTCGAGTTCGGCGGCTGCAAGATCAACGTTCTTGACTGCCCCGGCTACTTCGACTTCGTCGGCGAAGCCCTCGCAGCCATCCGCGCAGTTGAAGCAGGCGTCATCCTCTGCTCGGCAAAGGACGGTATCTCCGTCGGCGCAGAGCGCTCCTGGAAGTACCTCAAGGCCGCAAACGTCCCCGCCGCTTTCTGCATCTCCAAGTGCGATGAGGAGCACGGCGACTACTACGCAGTGCTCGACGCACTCAAGGCAAAGTACGGCAGCATCGTCTGCGCTGTCACCGTCCCCATGTCCGACGGCACCGGCGTTATCGACGTTGTTCACAATGTCGCTTACCAGACCAAGGGCGGCAAGACCTCAAAGGTCGCTGTTCCCGCTTCTGACGCAGGCAAGGTCGAGGAGCTGCGTGAGGCTCTGATGGAGACCGCCGCCGGCGCTACCGAGGAGCTCATGGAGAAGTTCTTTGAGAACATGGAGCTGAGCGAAGAGGACACCATCGAGGGTCTGCGCATCGGCCTGAGAGAGCGCAGCGTCGTTCCCGTTTTCGCAAGCGCCGCAATGAGCAACATCGGCACCGACGCTCTGCTTCAGGGCATTGTCGATTACGTTTCCAACCCCGCCGAGATGGACGGCATCGACCCCGCCGGTACCACTGTCGGCTTCGTGTTCAAGACCATTTCCGACCAGTTCGGCAAATACAGCTTCGTCAAGATCATGCAGGGCAAGATCACCGCTGATATGTCCCTGCGCGATGTCCGCACCTCCAGCACCGACAAGCTCGGCCGTCTCTACACCGTCTGCGGCAAGAAGACCACCGAGGTCAAGGAAGCCTGCTGCGGCGATATCGTCGCCGTCGGCAAGATGGATTGGAAGACCGGCGACACCGTCTGCGATCCGAAGAACGAGGTCGAGCTGCCCGCTATCGAGCTGCCTGAGCCCTGCTACTCAATGGCTATCTCCCCCAAGACCAAGGGTCAGGACGACAAGGTCGCCGGCGGTCTTGCAAGACTCAACGAGGAAGACATCTCCTTCCATCTCGTCAACAACGCCGAGACCCATCAGATGGTCATCTCCGGCGAGGGCGACATTCAGGTCGACGTTCTCTGCGCAAAGCTCAAGAGCCGCTTCGGCGTTGAGACCGAGCTCAAGCCCGCGCGCGTTGCTTACCGTGAGAAGATCAAGGGCAAGGTCGAGGCACACGGCCGTCATAAGAAGCAGTCCGGCGGTTCCGGCCAGTTCGGTGACGTTTGGATCCGCTTCGAGCCGCAGGACGAGCAGGACGATATGATCTTCGCGGAGGAAGTCTTCGGCGGCTCCGTCCCCAAGAACTTCTTCCCCTCCGTCGAAAAGGGTCTGCGCAACGCAGTAGTCAAGGGCGTCCTCGCCGGCTACCCGCTGGTCGGCCTGAAGGCCACTCTGTACGACGGCTCCTACCACCCTGTCGACTCCAACGATATGGCTTTCCAGACCGCTGCACGTCTGGCATATCAGGACGGTATCCCCAAGGCCAAGCCCACCATTCTTGAGCCTATCGGCCTGCTTCAGGTCACCATCCCCGACGCGAACCTCGGCGATATCATGAGCGATATCAGCTCCAAGCGCCGCGGCACCGTGCTCGGCATGACCGCCGAGGACGGCATGCAGACCGTCGAGGCTGAGGTACCCATGGCTGAGATGAGCTCCTATACGATCGATCTGCGCTCCATGACTCAGGGCCGCGGCTCCTTCACCTGCAAGTTCATCCGCTACGAAGAGGCTCCCGGCAATGTCCAGCAGAAGGTCATTGAGGAAGCAAAGGCAGCCGAGGATAAGGAATAATCCAAAGCAATAATAATCAAGGGCGGCCTATTAAGGCCGCCCTATGTATAATCGATTGGAGATAAGATGAACAACGGTCTGTCCGGAATAAAGAACATAATATGGGCGCTGGCCATCGTCATTGCCCTGCTTGCGCTGCTGGTCGGGCTGATCTTCACCGTCGCGACCCGCAGCTATGGCGACGCCCCTGACGGTACGCTCGTGCTCAGCAGCGGCAGTCAGGCCATCGACAGCCGCGGCTCCGGGCTGGACGCCGATCCATACTCCCCTATCGTCGGCGGCGGTACGCTCAAGGAGCTGCCGAGCACTCAGGACGGCGGGCTTGAGTACGTTTTCGGCATGACCTATCTCTGCACTTCGAGCTTTTCCGGCATCAACGATTACACCTCCACGGTGGGCGGCGGCGCAAACGCGATCATGTGGGCAGACAGCGGAAGCGGCATCCCGGCCTCCGCGGCTGCCGACACCGAGGTACTTCTCAATGACGGCTCGCTCGTCACCCCGTCAAAGGCCGCAGCCATTTACCAGCCGAAGCGGCTTGTCATCTACATCGGCACAGACGGGCTTGGCACAGCGTCGCAGGAGAGCTTCACGGCGGGGTACAAAAAGCTCATAAGCAGCGTTCAGGCCGCAAGCAGCAGCACGACGATAATCTGCTGCTCCCTCGCCTCTGTCAGCAGCTCATACCCCGGAGTCGACGGCGTGACCTCGGCGAAGATCGCCGAGGCGAACGGCTGGATAAAGCAGATATGCATGGACACCGGAGTGTATTACGCTGACCTCGCTTCCCTGCTCAACGGCAGCGACGGGTATATCTCCGATGAATTCGTCACGCCCGACGGCAAGACCATCAGCTATGCCGGCATAGGCAAGATAGTCGAATATTTCCGCTACCACTGCGTATAAATCATCCGTCCCCGGCATCGGATAGTCCGATGCCGGGGCGTTTGCGCCTTTCCATGTTAACAAAAAGTTAAATGAAAGGCGCGGCAACGGGCTTGAAAATGCCCGTGATCCGTGATATAACATTGTTGAAAAGAGGACGGAGTGCACTGCACTGCGGCTCTTTTTTAGTATAGTGGAAAGTTAGCTTTAGCTAACTTTCTCAGGCTCAAAGATATAAATAACGGAGGAAGAAAGATGAACAAATTTGCAGCATTCGCAGGCGGCCTTCTGTTCGGCACCGCCGGGCTCAAGATCCTCTCCAGCAGAGACGCGAAGAAGGTATACGTACACACCACGGCGGCAGTTCTGCGCGCCAAGGACTGCGTGATGGCAGCGGCCACTTCCGTCAAGGAAGGCGCTGAGGACATCTACGCCGACGCAAAGGCACTCAACGAAAAGTACGCCGCAGAGGATGCGGCCGCAGTTATCGAGGACACATCAAAGGAAGCCGAATAATAAACCATGAAATGCAAGATCCTGCATGAATCCGCAGGCCGGATGCGCATCCACGCCGAGCAGCGGCGGATGAGCTTCCAGCAGGCGGATATTCTGGAAGCATATCTGCGTCAGGTCGAGGGCGTGACTGAGGTCAAGGTCTACGACCGCACCTGCGACGCCGTCATATACTATAACTGTGAGCGCTCCGGTGTTATTGCCGCGGTCGCCGCGTTCTCGTATGAAGCGTCGCTCGCTCTCGCGCCTGAGCACAGCGCGCGGGAGATGACGCACGAATATCAGGACAAGCTGTTCTTCGCAGTGTTCCGCCGCGGGATAACGAAGCTCTTCTTCCCCACCCCGCTGCGCACGGCGCTGTCTGTCATACGCTCAGCAAAGTATATCGGCGCGGGGCTGCGCTGCCTGCTGCACGGCAAGATACAGGTACCTGTGCTTGACGCGACGGCGATAACGGTTTCGATGCTGCGCGGCGATTTTGAGACCGCGGGCTCGATAATGTTCCTGCTCGGCATTGGCGACATTCTTGATGAATGGACGCACAAGAAGTCGGTCGCCGACCTTGCGCAGTCGATGTCGCTCAACATAGACAAGGTCTGGCTGGAGACCGACTCCGGTTCTATCCTTGTCCCTGTCGGCGAGGTGCGCCCCGGCGACTGCATCACAGTCGGCACGGGCGGGATGATCCCGCTTGACGGCAAGGTCGTCTCCGGTGAGGCGATGGTCAATCAGGCGACGATAACCGGTGAGCCGCTTGCAGTGCGCAAAGTCGAAGGCGGATATGTTTACGCCGGGACGGTCGTCGAAGAGGGCAGCTGCCGCATCCGCGTTGAAAAGAGCAGCGGCGGCGGGCGCTATGACCGCATCGTCAAGATGATAGAGGAGTCTGAAAAGCTCAAGTCCGGTGTGGAGAACCACGCTTCGAATCTGGCTGACAGGCTCGTGCCCTACAGTCTCGGCGCGACAGGGCTGATATGGCTCGTGACGCGCAACGTGACAAAGGCACTGGCCGTACTGATGGTGGACTTCTCCTGCGCGCTGAAGCTCTCCATGCCTATCGCCGTGCTCTCGGCGATGAGGGAAGCGAGCACCTATCACCTGACGGTCAAGGGCGGGCGCTTCCTCGAGGCCGTGTCTCAGGCTGACACCTTTGTGTTCGACAAGACCGGTACGCTCACTTACGCTGCGCCGCAGGTCGCGTCTGTCATACCCTTCAACGGCGAGCAGGAGGACGAGGTACTTCGTCTTGCCGCATGCCTTGAGGAGCACTACCCGCACTCGATGGCCAAGGCCGTTGTCGCGGAGGCTGAGAGACGCGGGCTGCACCATGAGGAGCGGCACTCTAAGGTCGAATACATCGTTGCGCACGGTGTTTCAAGCAGTGTGGACGGCAAGAAGGTCGTCATCGGCAGCCATCACTTTGTGTTCGAGGACGAGGGCTGCGTGATCCCCGAGGGCGAAGAGGAGAAGTTTGACGCTCTCCCCGAGGAGTATTCACACCTGTTCCTCGGCGTCGGCGGCGTTCTCTCCGCGGTGATATGCGTGAAAGACCCCCTGCGTGAGGAGGCCGGTGAGATCATCGATGGCCTGCACAAGCTCGGCATACCGAAGCTCGTCATGATGACAGGCGACAGCGAGCGCACGGCGCGCTCCGTTGCGCAGACTATCGGCATTGACGAATACTATTCCGAGGTGCTGCCGGAGGACAAGGCAAACTACATCCGCCGCGAGCATGAAGCCGGCCGCAAGGTCATCATGCTGGGTGACGGCGTGAACGACTCCCCTGCCCTCTCCGAAGCTGACGCGGGTATCGCGATACGCGACGGCGCGGCTATCGCGCGCGAGGTCGCGGACATAACGATCAGCGCGAACGACCTGTATGCCCTGCTGACGCTCAAGCGCGTGAGTGACGCGCTGATGCGGCGCATACACCGCAACTACCGCCGCATAATCGGCTTCAACCTGATGCTGATCTGCCTCGGTGTGGCAGGTATTCTGCCGCCCGCAACATCGGCGCTGCTGCACAACGCGTCGACGCTCGTGATAAGTCTCGAAAGCATGACGCCGCTTCTCAAGGACTGACAGCGGAAATCAATATACAGCAAAAACCCGCGATCCGTAATTCAACGGATCGCGGGTTTTTGTTGTTTGTATCCGGAGCTTAGAGAGCGTTGCTCTTATTGACCAGAGCGGTCAGGTCAACGTACTCCTCGGGCTCCTTGGCAATGGATTCGTCTTCCTTCATCTCAAAGTCGCGGTAGACGGAAAGGCCGGTACCGGCGGGGATGAGCTTACCGATGATGACGTTCTCCTTCAGGCCGACAAGGTGGTCGACCTTGCCCTTGATGGCAGCGTCGGTGAGAACCTTGGTGGTCTCCTGGAAGGACGCGGCGGACAGGAAGCTCTCGGTAGCAAGGGAGGCCTTGGTGATACCCATGAGCAGCTGAGTGCAGGTGGCATGGGTGAGACCCTCTTCGCCGGCGGCAATGCGCTCGTCGATCTGGCGGTTGGCTTCCTTGAACTGTGCGACATCGATGGTCGCGCCGGAGAGCAGGTCGGTGCTGCCGGCCTCCTCGACTCTGACCTTACGCATCATCTGGCGGACAATGACCTCAATGTGCTTGTCATTGATGTCAACGCCCTGCTGACGGTAGACCTTCTGGACCTCGCTGGTGATATAGCTGCGGACGCCCTGACGGCCGAATTCATCGTCGTCAACGCCGCGGATGCGCAGGACATCATGCGGGTTGAGTGCGCCGGAGGTGAGCTCCTGACCTTTATCGACATGGTCACCATTGTGGACGAGTATACCCGCAGAGTGCGGCACGGTGTAAACGACCGTCTCACCCTGAGCCTCGTTCGTGATAGTGATGGAGTACATGACGCCCTTCTTCGCCTCGTCGATAGTGACGGTGCCGGAGATCTCGGCGAGGGTCGCCATCTTCTTGGGCTTGCGTGCCTCGAACAGTTCTTCAACTCTGGGAAGACCCTGAGTGATATCGTCGCCCGCGACACCGCCGGTGTGGAAGGTTCGCATGGTCAGCTGAGTACCGGGCTCGCCGATGGACTGTGCCGCGATAACGCCGACGGCCTCGCCCATGTTGACAGGGCGGCCGATGGCAAGGTTGATGCCGTAGCACTTCGCGCAGACGCCGCTTGCTGCCTCGCAGGTAAGGACGCTGCGTATGAAGACCTTGTGGATGCCGTGCGCTTCGAGAACATCAGCGTCCTCGGGCATGAGCATGTGGTCGGTATCGAAGAGCACTTCGCCGCTCTCGGGATCGGTGATGGGCTTTGCGGGGAAGCGGCCGTGGATGCTGGTGCCGAAGGACTCGACCATCTGGCCTCTGTCGTAGACTGCGCTTGCCCACACGCCCTCGGTGGTGCCGCAGTCTTCCTCGCGGATGATGACTTCCTGACAGACATCGACCATACGGCGGGTCAGGTAGCCGGAGTCCGCGGTACGCAGAGCGGTATCGGCCATACCTTTACGTGCGCCTCTGGTGGAGATAAAGTACTCCAAGACGGAAAGGCCTTCACGGAAGTTGGACTTGATAGGAATTTCGATGGTCTTACCGGCGGTGTTCGCCATCAGGCCACGCATACCGGCGAGCTGACGGATCTGGTTCATGGAGCCACGGGCACCGGAGTTTGCCATCATGTAGATCGGGTTGTACTCGTCGAGCGCGTTGCTCAGTGCGTCGGTGACTTCCTTGGTGGTCTTTTCCCACTCGGAAACGACCAGACGGTAGCGCTCATCATCGGTGATGAAGCCGCGCTTGTACTGACGCTCGATGTTGACGACTTCCTTCTCAGTGGCCTTTATCATTTCGTACTTCGCGCTCGGGACGGTCATATCCGCGACGGATATGGTGATCGCGCCCTTGGTGGAATACTTATAGCCCAGAGCCTTGATGCTGTCAAGGACTTCCGCAGAAATGGTGAAGCCGTACTTCTGGATGCAGCGGTCGATGATATCGCCGAGCTGCTTCTTGCCAACCTGGAAGCCGATCTCATGGTCGAAGGCATGCTCGGGATCGGTGCGGTCAACATAGCCGAGATCCTGCGGGATAGGCTCGTTGAAGATGATGCGGCCGACGGTGGTGATGATGGTCTTCTGAACCTCTACGCCGTCAACGGTCTTGGTGACTCTCAGGCGGATAGGCGCATGCAGGCCGACAACGCCCTCGTTATAGGCCATGATGGCCTCGGCGGAGTCGCGGTACATGAGGGTGGGCTTATAGGTCGCGGGTGCGGTGCCCTCCTTCTTAGCCTGGACGTTCGCCTGATACAGCTCATCGCCGTCGACGATCGCGCCGGCCTCGAAGCCGGTATCGCCCGGGTTATCGATTATCATGCGCTCTGCGCCCTTCTCGGCGGAGCCTATACGGACCATGGTCAGATAATAGGAGCCGAGGATCATGTCCTGAGTAGGAACGGTGACAGGGTGGCCGTCCTGCGGACGCAGGAGGTTATTCGCGGAGAGCATGAGTATACGTGCCTCGGCCTGAGCCTCAGCGGACAGCGGCAGGTGGATAGCCATCTGGTCGCCGTCGAAGTCAGCATTGTAAGCGGTGCAGACCAGCGGGTGCAGACGCAGCGCGCGGCCCTCAACGAGGATAGGCTCGAAAGCCTGAATGCCGAGACGGTGCAGAGTAGGCGCACGGTTGAGGAGGACGGGGTGTTCCTTGATAACGTCCTCAAGGGCGTCCCACACCTCGGTGCGCTGCTTGTCGACCATCTTCTTTGCGGACTTGATGTTGTTGGCAACGCCGTCCTCGACCAGCTTCTTCATAACGAAGGGACGGAAGAGCTCGATGGCCATTTCCTTAGGAACGCCGCACTGGTATATCTTGAGGTCGGGGCCGACAACGATAACGGAACGGCCGGAATAGTCGACACGCTTGCCGAGCAGGTTCTGACGGAAGCGTCCCTGCTTGCCCTTGAGCATATCGCTCAGGGACTTGAGCGCGCGGGAGTTTGCGCCGGTGACGGCTCTGCCGCGGCGGCCGTTGTCTATCAGAGCGTCGACCGCTTCCTGAAGCATGCGCTTCTCATTGCGCACGATGATGTCAGGCGCGTTGAGCTGCTGGAGTCTCTTCAGGCGGTTGTTGCGGTTGATGACGCGGCGGTACAGATCGTTCAGGTCGGAGGTCGCGAAGCGGCCGCCGTCGAGCTGGACCATCGGGCGGATCTCGGGCGGGATGACCGGCAGAACGTCGATGATCATCCACTCGGGGCGATTGCCGCTCGCGCGGAATGCCTCGACGACCTCGAGACGCTTGACGAGCTTGGCCTTCTTCTGGCCGCCGGCGGTCTTGAGCTCCTCACGCAGCTGCTTTGCGAGCTCGTCGCAGTCGATCTGGGAGAGCAGCTCCTTGATGGCTTCTGCGCCGATACCGGCCTTAAAATCGTCCTCATACTTCTCGCGCATGTCGCGGTACTCACGCTCGGTGAGGATCTGGCAGCGCTCAAGCGGAGTGAAGCCGGGGTCGATAACTATATAGTTTGCAAAGTACAGGACCTTCTCGAGCATTCTCGGGGTAAGGTCGAGCATAAGACCCATGCGGCTGGGTATGCCCTTGAAGTACCAGATGTGGGAGACAGGGGCGGCAAGGTCGATATGACCCATACGCTCACGCCTGACCTTGCTCTTGGTGACCTCGACGCCGCAGCGGTCGCAGATCTTGCCCTTGTAGCGGATCTTCTTATACTTACCGCAGTGGCACTCCCAGTCCTTGGTCGGTCCGAAGATGCGTTCGCAGAACAGACCGTCGCGTTCGGGCTTGAGGGTACGGTAGTTGATGGTCTCCGGCTTCTTGACCTCGCCGTAGGACCAGCTGCGGATCATATCAGGGGAGGCAATGCCTATCTGTATCGCGTCAAACGGTGTGTAGCTCATTACATATCCTCCTCGCTGTTGTAGTCATTGGAGCTGTAGTCGTCCTCCAGCTCGTCTTCGGGGATATCCTCGATGCTGAAGCCCTCGGCCTCGATCTCGCTGTCGTCGGCGGAGTAAAGCTCGTCCTTCATGTCGGGGATGAAATCGTCGTCATCGTCGTCCTTGAGTTCGATCTCGTTGCCGTCCTTATCCAGAACGCGGATATCCAGACACAGGGACTGGAGCTCCTTGACGAGGACCTTGAAGGATTCAGGCACGCCGGGCTGCGGGATGTTGTTGCCCTTGACAATGGCCTCATAGGTCTTGACACGGCCGGTGACATCGTCGGACTTGACGGTGAGTATCTCCTGCAGGGTGTAGGCTGCGCCGTAGGCTTCGAGCGCCCAGACTTCCATTTCGCCGAAGCGCTGGCCGCCGAACTGGGCTTTGCCGCCCAGAGGCTGCTGAGTGACAAGGCTGTAGGGGCCGGTGGAACGGGCGTGGATCTTATCATCGACCAGATGGTGGAGCTTGAGGAAGTAGACCCAGCCGACGGTGACGTCGTTATCGAACTTCTCACCGGTACGGCCGTCGTACATGGTGCTCTTGCCGTCCTCGCGCAGGCCTGCCTGACGCAGGGTCTCGCGGATAGTGGTCTCGTTCGCGCCGTTGAAGGTAGGCGTTGCGACCTTCCAGCCAAGCGCCTGAGCGGCGTAGCCAAGGTGGACTTCAAGAACCTGACCGATGTTCATACGGGACGGAACGCCCAGAGGATTCAGAACGATATCCAGCGGGGTGCCGTCGGGCAGGTAAGGCATATCCTCACGCGGGAGGATACGGGAAACGACGCCCTTGTTGCCGTGGCGGCCGGCCATCTTATCGCCGACGGAGATCTTACGCTTCTGGGCGATATAGACGCGGACGACCTGATTGACGCCGGGGTTCATCTCATCACCGGCTTCGCGGGTGAAGACCTTGACGTCGACGATTATGCCGCTCTCGCCATGGGGGACCTTGAGCGAGGTGTCACGCACTTCGCGTGCCTTCTCGCCGAAGATGGCGCGCAGCAGGCGCTCCTCAGCGGTCAGGTCGGTCTCGCCCTTTGGGGTGACCTTGCCGACAAGGATATCACCGGCAGTGACCTCCGCGCCGACCATGATGATGCCGCGCTCGTCAAGGTACTTGAGAGCATCGTCACCGACGCCGGGAATATCGCGGGTGATCTCCTCGGGTCCAAGCTTGGTGTCGCGCGCGTCGCACTCGTACTCCTCGACATGGATGGAGGTGAACACGTCCTCCATGACAAGGCGCTCGTTGAGCAGGATAGCGTCCTCGTAGTTGTAGCCTTCCCAGTTCATGTAGCCGACAAGGATGTTCTTGCCGAGGGAAATTTCGCCGTTGGAGGTGCTGGGGCCGTCAGCCATGACGTCGCCCTTCTCCACGCGCTGACCGGCGGAGACGATGGGACGCTGGTTGATGCAGGTGCCCTGGTTGGAACGGGCGAACTTGATGAGCTTATAGTCCTTGGTCTCGCCGCCGTCGTACCGGACGGTGATATACTTCGCGTCGACTCTCGTGACGGTGCCGCTGTCCTCAGCGAGGATGCAGACGCCGGAGTCAACGGCGCACTTATGCTCGATGCCGGTGGCAACGATAGGCGCCTGAGTGGTCATAAGAGGAACTGCCTGACGCTGCATGTTCGCGCCCATCAGAGCACGGTTCGCGTCGTCGTTCTCAAGGAACGGGATCATCGCCGTTGCGATCGAGATCATCATCTTGGGGCTTATATCGACATAGTCGACATCCTCACGGTTGACTTCGATCGTATCGTTGCGGTGACGGCAGGTTACACGCTTGTTGAGCAGACAGCCGTTTTCATCGACGGGCTCGGAGGCCTGAGCGACAACGTACTGATCCTCAACATCAGCGGTCATGTAGTCGACCTGATCGGTGAGACGGCAGGTGCCCTTTTCGACCTTGCGGTAGGGGGCGACGAGGAAGCCGTACTCATTGGCTCTCGCATAGGAGGCGAGGTAGTTTATAAGGCCGATGTTCGGGCCTTCAGGAGTCTCTATCGGGCAGAGACGGCCATAGTGGCTGTAGTGAACGTCTCGGACATCGAAGCTCGCGCGCTCTCTGGAGAGGCCGCCGGGGCCGAGAGCGGACATACGGCGCTTGTGGGTAAGCTCTGCCAGAGGGTTGGTCTGATCCATGAACTGGCTAAGCGGCGAGGAGCCGAAGAACTCCTTGATGGCTGCGGTCACGGGACGGATATTGATAAGGCTCTGGGGAGTGACGATGTCCAGATCCTGCAGGGTCATGCGCTCGCGGATAACGCGTTCCATGCGGCTGAAGCCGATGCGGAACTGGTTCTGGAGCAGCTCGCCCACGCAGCGGACGCGGCGGTTGCCGAGGTGGTCGATATCGTCCGCTTCGCCGATGCCATGGCCGAGGCAGTCAAGGTAATTGACGGAGGCAAAGATATCGTCGTTAACGATGTGCTTGGGAATAAGCACGTCGATATTCTCACGGATAGCGTCCTTGAGCGCGTCACCCTGGAACTTCTCGCAGAGCTCCTTCATAACGATGCCGCGAACCTTTTCCTTGATGCCGAGCTCTGCCGGGTCAAAGTCCACATAGCGGGAAATGTCCACCATGCCGTTGGAGAAAACGCGCACGGTCTTGCCGTCGACATTGAGGAAAACGTCGATAACACCGGCGTCGGAAATTTCGCGTGCCTTGTCGCGGCTGATGATATCGCCGGCGTCGGCAAGAATTTCGCCCGTGAATGGGTCTGCCACAGGAGCTGCCAGCTCAAAGCCCGCGATGCGCGGGAAGAGGGAGAGCTTCTTGTTGAACTTATAGCGGCCGACGTCGGATATCTCATAGCGGCGGCGGTCAAAGAACAGACCGTCGAGCAGGGTCTCCGCGGACTCGACCGTGGGAGGATCGCCCGGACGCAGCTTGCGGTGAATTTCAAGCAGGCACTCATCGCGGGTGTCGCAGGTGTCCTTGTCGAGAGTGGAGATGATACGCTCGTCCTCGCCGAAGACCTCCTTGATGCGCTCGTTGGTGGTAACGCCGACGAAGGGATCCTTCACGCAGCTGAGCCAGGTGGAGGGACGGTTCTCGTCGTAAGCACCCATGGCCTTGATGAACCAGGTGATGGGGAGCTTGCGGTTCTTATCTATACGGACGTAGAACACGTCGTTTGCGTCGGTCTCGTACTCCAGCCATGCGCCGTGGTACGGGATGACCGTTGCGGCGTAGGTGTTTATCATGGCCTTGTCGGTGGTCTTGTCAAAGTAAACGCCGGGGGAACGGACGATCTGGGAAACAATAACGCGCTCGGCACCGTTGATGATGAAGGTGCCGCCGTCGGTCATGAGCGGGAAGTCGCCCATGAAGATCTCCTGTTCCTTGATCTCCTCCGTCTCCTTATTGCGCAGACGAACCCTGACCTTGAGGGGGGCGGCGTACGTGGCGTCTCTCGCCTTGCACTCCTCCTCGTCGTACTTCGGCTTCTCGTTCATGGAGTAGTCAATAAAGCTCAGCTCCAGATTGCCGGAGTAGTCAGTTACGGAATCAACATCCTTAAAGACCTCTCTCAGACCCGTTTCCAAAAACCACTTGTAGGAACTCTTCTGGATTTCCAGCAGATTGGGCATCTCCCTGATCTCCTGGGTGCGGGCAAAGCTTTTTCTCAAAGTCTTGCCGTAGAGGACATCTTTTGGCATTGGCGCACTCTCCTTATAAGTAATTGCAAACGCCCGGCTGTGTTGTCAGACTCTTTGCAGCCGGTGTTGATTTAACACTTCGGCGATGGTATACTTGCTTTGCAAGTGGGAAAGGGCATAGATTCCCCTCCCAATACACATAGCGCTCTATTTTACCATTGCAGGTACTGCAAAGTCAAGGATTATTTTGTAAAATCGTGGTTTTCGTCAAGGTGATATGCCTTGACTTTTTTGTTTCTATTCGTCGTTAGCTTTCTTGCACGTTATGTAATTTGAATTATGTAAACTATATACGTGTTTTCAAATGTTTTACAGTATCCGCGTTGATTTGTCAGGCGGCTTATGGTAAAAAATAAACTGTATTTTTAGAATGTGTAAGAGGTTTGTATGGACTTCAGAGTTATATTGATACTGATCGCCGAGGCGCTGTTCGCTTTTCTACTCCTGCTGCGTGCGGGAGTTTTGAAAAGCAGGCGTGCTGTGCTCGTTTCGGTGCTGCTGATCGCCGCCGCATTCACCGTGCGTGGGCTGTGCCTTGACTATATGACGCTTGACTATAAGGACTTCCTCAGCAAGTGGGTGGATTTCTACCGGCAGAACGGCGGCTTCAAAGCGCTGCATTATCCGCTGGGGAATTACAATATCCCGTACCTCTACTTCCTGTGTCTGTTCTCCTATTCGTCGATAAACGACCTTTATCTGATAAAGCTGCTGAGCATATTCTTTGATGTGCTGCTTGCCTACGGCGCGATGATGCTGCTCGGCAAGGTCAAGGAGAGCATCCCGGCGCGCATCGCCTGCTTCTTTACTGTTCTCTTCCTGCCGACGGTGATCCTCAACGGCTCGCTCTGGGCGCAGTGCGACAGCATCTATGTCGCGCTCGCCGTGCTTGCGATATATTTTGCACTTGACGACAGGCCGATCCTGTCAGTACTGTTCTTCACGCTGTCCTTCGGTTTCAAGCTTCAGGCGGTGTTCCTGCTCCCGGTCATGGCTGTTCTGTGGCTGAAGGGCAAGTATAAGCTCTGGCACTTCCTGCTCTTCCCGGTATTCTATGTTCTGCTCGTGCTCCCCGCCGTTGCGCTCGGGAAGCCCTTTCTTGAGACGCTCACCCTGTATGCGAGCCAGACAGGCAGCATCGGCGATGGGCTCAACTATAATTCCCCCTCAGTATATGCTTTCTTCCAGTACGACCCGAGCGTGACCGACCTTGCCGCTGCATCGCGCGTGGGCATCATTGCCGCGTTCGTGTTCATGTGTGTGATACTTGCTGTCTGTGCCATAAAGCGCCGCAGTATCACAAACGGCGTGATCGTCGCGGTGTCCGTGCTTTTCGCCGTGGGTATCCCTTTTCTGCTGCCGCACATGCATGACCGCTATTTCTTTGCTGCCGACGTGCTGACAGTCGTCATGGCATACGCCTATGTTAAGTACGCCGCTGCCGCGCCGCTCACGCAGTTCGCGTCCCTGCTCGGCTACCATGCCTATCTGAAGATGCGCTACCTCCTGCTTATGGATCACGGCGCGCGGGCGCTTATCGTTGTGCTCATGCTCGGTATAGTGCTGTTTGCGCAGCTGCTTTCCGCTAATGGGGACACAGGCGCAGCAGGTATGCATACAGATGCCGAATGATTGGTTTTCTTTTCGGAGCGGCTGTTAAACCGCTCCGAAAAGAAAAAATTTCAAAAAGTCGAAATTTACCCTTGACAAATCCAAATAATCTGCTATAATTCTCCATGCCTTAGATGTGGCACGCCGAGTAATGCGGACGACTTTAAATGGAGTCAGCGCATCGGCCAAATATGCGAGAGTGCTGGAATAGGTAGACAGGCACGTTTGAGGGGCGTGTGTCAGCCGACGTGGGAGTTCAAGTCTCCTCTCTCGCACCAAAATAACAGCTCATCCGTTTGGAGGGGCTGTTATTTTTATTCATATAGAGACTTGAACTCCCGAGGGCTCTTAGAAACGTGCCGGTGGCACGTTTCAACCCGAGGCGGCCCCGCGCCGCAGCGCGGGTTCAAGTCTCCTCTCTCGCACCAGGCTTGTCAGCCAATTTTGATGACACTGCGTTTGGAGCAGTGTCATCAAAATTGGCTGACCATGGTGGTGCAACAAGGCAATCCAAATCCGAACCGTTTTTGTCGCTGATAGCTTCCTGCAATTCCGCGAAGG
>ERZ827043.87-NODE-87-length-108545-cov-16.120739_pt1 | contig 108545 bp, 87 predicted proteins | sample MGYA00519923_ERZ827043 | MGnify/ENA primary metagenome ERZ827043 (study PRJEB31778, sample SAMEA3449251) | human gut metagenome | biome: human gut; feature: human-associated habitat; material: faeces | place: United Kingdom | collected 2010/2012 ... | reverse complement strand
GCAGCAAAGATAATATTTTTCATTCAACCCACCTTACGCTGTATTGGTGGTTTACTGTCAAAGCGATAAAGCATCATCACTTTGTTAAATGTAGCCCCTTCCTTATACAGATGAAGAATCTTTGGAGTCTTCAACAAAGGATGCATATACGCAGACAATCGATAATAGCCAATGCTCTCCAAATACAATTGAGCCTTTTGCCTATCATTGATTATCAATCCACGATTTTCCAATAAGGTTACAAGTTCTCGTGGAGTCTTGTAATCTTTTCCAAAATTTCTCTTTGTCATAGCTTATAAACAAAAAAGCCCAGCCTATTTAAGCATTGTAAAGAGGCTCGGCTGGAACTAACGCTGCAAAAATACAAATAATCGTTGAGAATACAAACTTTTTGGCAAGAAAAATCATGCCAAAGTGGAATTCTTTGACATATTTATATTTAATAATGTTAAATAGGGGCTTAAATCATACTTTACCAGCCAAACAAAGTGGTTTTCAAGGTAAAAGTGTTACCTTCGTAACGTCTATACCCATACCGAAAGCCCGATGGGCAGAGGTTGGTCAGACATACATATGGTAAAAGGCGTTTTTGTACGCTTTGGTTTTGACGTGTAGGAATCTGGCAGTTCACAACACAATTTGTCAAAAACAAAGCAATGCAGAACGCCTCATGAGGTGTATTATATACAGCCATCATTGGCTTCGAACGATTCTATTGTTCGTTGTCAAGAGTGCTTTCTATATACTTACACTGGCGTGGGGCTTTCGGCGTTGCTCGTTTCGACTTACAGGGCAATGCGATGATGACGGAATATATCAAGCATTGAAATATCTAAAAGTGATTTAGAATGATAAAAGGGATTAGGAGTTAAAAGTCCGCCATAACTATGTTATAAAATCGAAGTTATGGCGGACTTGTCCTTGCATGTTTAGAGTATGTTTCCTGCTGGGAGAAAACGTTTAATGGACGGCTTCTTTCTTGATGGTGCCGTCGCTATACCTCACGATATTGAGACCCTTGACGGGAGTGGTCAAGCGTTGGCCGTCCAGGGAGTAGCGGGAGACTTCCTAGGCCTCGCTATGGAGGGCAGGCTGGTTGACGGCTGAAACATCATACTCTTGGATGTCGCCAAAGTCTTCCCAAGCCGCTGCAACCCAGTAATTCTGTCTTGTCCCCTGAGGTACATACAGCGTGGATTGGCTCACATCGAAACCGTAGAAGAATTGGCCTGCAGGAACGGGAGTCGGCCAAGCGACATAGACGGATTTTATGCCAGAATCCTCGAAAATGCTACCTTCATTCAATGTGCTGAGCGATGTGAGCCCGAAGGAATGATCAGGGTCGATAAGTTGCTGCATTCGGCAAAGGCTCCCCCATCTATAAAGGTGAGGCTGGGAGAAAGTGTTACGCTCGTCAAACCTTCACAGATAAAGAATGTATTATTAGTTGATTACCAGTATTATACGCTCTAAACGGTAGAAAAGTGACTGTGTGGATTCTGTTTAGATACGAAAGGGTAATAATTTAATGTATTTAACTTTCGATTACATTGTATTCTCATTTTGGGAACATTTCAAGTGACCACCAAGCAACAAGTATTGGGTATCAATGCAATAACATCACTCTTATATAATCCTACCCAGATTGCACATGATAGCAAATATACCTTGTATCATTGTCCATTCTCAAATTCTACCTGTTTTATTTTATCGTTGATATGATTAGCGTAAGAACCTTTTTCTCGCAAAAATATAAGACAGGTGACATCTGTCAAGGATTGCAGCAATAGCAATACTTCCGATTATGCTAACGGCAATAGTGAAGACCGTATGTACCCCCCCCCCAGAATTATCAAAATTGAATAGTGGCAATGCTAACTTGCCTCCCATTGTGAATATTGGATGAAAAAGGTATATAGGAAGTGTGTTTCTTCCAATATATCCTATAATTCCCAAGACCTTCTTGTTATTGATACTCTGTATAAGTTTCGGAACGAAAGAAAGGAATGACAATGCTAATATTGTAACCGCTAAAAAGTTCCAATTTTTATAGTTTGGGAAACTTGCTATTGCTATGAAAGGCAGAATACTCCACAACGATGGTTTTATAATTTCATCAAGACGTTTTTCAGACAGACGCAAACAGACACCAGTGAAATAAAAAGCTGCATTCGTAGAATTAAGAACTGGAGTGTATTGTGAGACTAACATAAGAAATGTGGCAAATAAGCACAATTTGCCCATTATGCTCCATTTGCCAACCAAATTGAATGTCAAATAATATATTACCCCGCATATAGCCATTGTGTACAAGAACCAATATGGACCAATAGAGGTGACAAATATCGTATTAAGAATTATAGGTATTGTAAATTCGTTTATCCCATCTCTTACTGGTAGTAATGTTGATACAAAAGCATAACCGGTAACCATTATTATATAAGGAATGAGAATCTTCATGATGTAAGACGCAAATTCCTTATACGTTTTTCTGATGTTTACCAAATAGCCTGTAATCAACAAAAACGCTTGCATGAAAAAGAAGTTTATAAAGTTTTTTACGTCAGGGTATAGTGTACTGAAATTCACGATGTGTATCATCACGACCATGCATATAAGTACACATCTTTGATAATCTATATTGTTGTATTTCATCTTTCTTAGAGGGTATGATGATATATATATCAGGTTTTATTTATTAATTATCTTACCACAACGCAATCTTGCCTGCAATACCCAAATCAAGAGTGGCTGTTGCGATACCCAAAGCTTGGAATACATGACTCATTGTTGGCAATGTGATAACATTTGTACCTTTCTCCAACTTTGAAATTTGAGCACGCTGCGCACCGATACGTTCACCAAGTTGTTCTTGCGTGAGGTTTTGTGCCAATCGAGCCTTGCGTATGGATTCGCCTACAATATAGGCATTCACATCTTCTTTGAGTTTAGTTTCCATTGCTTCACGCTCTGGTGTACCTCTTTTACCCCAAAGTTTATCTTTCATATTGCCTGCTGGTATCAATTTCATCTGTGCCATAATGCTATTTATTTTTATTATTAAAGTACTCTTTTCTTATTTCTTCTGCTTTGGTAATTTCCTTAGTGGTGTCTTCTGAGTTTTCTTGACTATGCCATGTGTGGCAATAACCAAAGTATCTTCCTCAGTATCCTAAAAGGAGAAAAGCCTGTAGCATATTTGGCATCATACAAATCCAAAATCGATAGTTTGCCATCGGTACTATGATCCTTTACGTCTTGTCCCGCCATTTCATGGATAAATTTCAGATCCGTGCCATTGATCTCGCCGATGATCTTGAGATTGGTGATCAGGTTTTTCTTAGAGCTACTGATGCGCTGTGGCAAGGTGCCAGCCTCCAGTGCATTGATCGTGATCTGTTGTGTGATCAAATCCTCGTCGGCCGCCTGGGCGGACAAGCCACAGAGCAGCATCCACACGACAAGTACGACTTGTCTTCGGAAAGTAATTTTTTTCATAAGCTATAATCTTTTAAAAACGTTTTGTCATTTATGTTGAGGCGCGTCAGAAGCGGCTATAGATAAACGGTTGCACCGAGGCGCCACTGAGGTTGATGGCCGCTTGGACGACGACGAGGGCCACGAGGAGCTTCAGCAGCCAGGGCAAGGCGACGAAGCGGTCGCGCAGCCACAGATAGTCGCGCTCGCGGACGGAGTGGAGCTCCAGGGCCACCAGGGTAAGCACCGTCCACAGGGGGCGCGCGGCGAGGAAGGGGAGGAACTCCGTCAGGGAGCAGTCGGAGGAGATCTGGTGGAGCAGTTGGAGCGCCGTGGTGGGTGAGGGCGCACGGAAGAAGATCCACGCGAAGGCCACATAGCCAAACGTCGTCAGCCAGGCCAGCGGCTTGGCGAAGGGCGAGGGCGGAATCTGCACAAAGACGTGGCGGTGGAAAAACTTATTGACCACGAGGCCCACGCCGTGGAGCAGGCCCCAGACGACGAACATGCCCGTGGCCCCATGCCATACGCCTGCGATGAGCATGGTGGCAAGGTGGTTGAGGTAGGTGCGCAGCTCTCCACGGCGGTTGCCCCCCAGCGGGATATAGACGTAGTCGCGAAACCAGGTGGAGAGGGAGATGTGCCAGCGGTGCCAAAACTCCGTGAGGCTCGTGGCCTGGTAGGGGAAGCGGAAGTTGTCCTGCAGGCGGAAACCCATCAGGGCTGCCAGTCCGATCGCCAGGTCGCTATAGCCCGAGAAGTCGCAGAAGATCTGCACGGAGAATCCGATCACGCCCATGAGGCACTCGAAGCCCGTGTAGTCGGTGGGCGTGTCGAAGATCCAGTTGTTGTACTGGGCGATGTAGTCGGCGATGATCACCTTCTTGACGATGCCCAGGAGAATCAGCCACAAGCCCTGGTAGGCCAGCGGGCCGCGTGGAGGCAGCGGGTCGGCGTGCTCCTGCGGGATGAGTACTTCGGCGCGCGTGATGGGGCCCGCCATGAGGAGGGGGAAGAAGGTGAGGTAGAAGGTGTATTCCAGCAGCGGCGTGGTGGCGGGAAAGCGTCGGCGATAGACATCGACCGCGTAGCTGATGGCCTGGAAGGTGTAGAAGGAAATGCCCAGTGGCATGAAGAGTTTGCCCACGGGCAGGTTCTCTCCCATCATGGCGCTGATGGAACTGACGAAGGATCCAGAGTACTTGAAGTAGAGGAGTGGCAGGAGCGTGATGAGGATGTTGGTGACGAGCAGGCCACGGCGGCGCTGCGTCGTCGTCTCGGCTGCCATGCGGCGCGTGATCCACCACGAGAGCAGCGTCGTCGTGGGGAGGAGGAGCATCAGCAGGCCGTTGGCCTTGAAGGCGAAGAAGAGGCTGAAAGCCGTCGTGTAGGCCAGCAGACGCCGGCGTCGGCGAGAGGGCTCGAGCAGCAGGTAGCCGAGGAAGAACACCAGGAAGGTCGCCATGAACGCTATGGACGCGAAGGACCACGTCGCATCGGAGGATGTGAGGAAGTGGAAGATCGAGGGAAGAATCGTGGATGATGACATGATAGACTTCTTGGTGAGAGTGGGGGAGGGGCGGGCAGGATTACTTGTCGAAACCCGTACAGGACTATTTGTTGAACCCCGCAAAGGAGGGCTGCAGCAGGCGCATGGGGCAGCGGGCCGCCTTGTCGGGCCTACGCATGGCGAGGGGCTGGTCGCAGGCCTCGCTTTGCATCCATGCTGCCACCTGGTCGCCCCAGTCGGCGGCAGCTTGGTGGGTGGGGTGGCGTCCGTCCTTCTTGCGCTTCAAGGTCAGCTGGCTACTGTCAAAGAAACTGCCATCGCCCACATTGCGGCGTATGAGGTCGTTGATGCCGGTGTCTGACTTCCAGCAGGGCGGTCCGATCCACACCATAGGCAGGTCGCCCGCCTGCGCCAGCAGCAGTTTGATATAGGCGTCGCGCTCCTCCAGGTCGCGCACGAAGAGTTCGTTGCCGCCCAGGCACACCCACAGGTAGGTGGGCTTATACTCCGCTATCAGGTGGCGGAGCGTCTGCGTCATTCCCCATTTCTCCGTCGTAGAACCATACCAGACGACGGTCTGCAGCGTGTGGCCATTGGCCACGGCATAGTCGTCGAGACGGCGGGAGAGCTCTTCGAGCATTGAGTCGCCGACGAAGAGAATGCGGACCAGACCAGCAAGGGGCTTCTTCGCCTGGGACTTCGCCGCCGACGGGTTGCTGAGCCTTTGACCATCAGAAGAAGCCGACGGACCGCTCGCAGGGGACGACGGATCTGTAGCGGAGGGTGCAGACGGCGAATCGTCGGCCAGCAAGGAGATCTTGCGCAGGCCGACGTCTGCATAGGTAAGTCTGAGCGGCACTACGGCGTAGAAGCCGAGTGCCGCCAGGACGATTGCAAAGATGATAAGTGTCTTGATTTGATCCCTCATAGGCTGATGTCAAGCTCGATGGGGCAGTGGTCCGAACCGAAGACCTCGGTGTGGATCTTCGCGTCCACCATCCGCTCCGCCAGTCGGTCGGAGAGGAGGAAGTAGTCGATGCGCCACCCGGCGTTCTTCTCGCGCGCATGAAAGCGGTACGACCACCAGGAGTAGGTCACCTGCGTGGGGTAGAGGCTGCGGAAGGAGTCGGTGAAGCCACTTTTGAGCAGCGTCGTCATCTTTTCGCGCTCCTCGTCGGTGAAGCCCGCGCTGCGGCGGTTGGTCTTCGGATTCTTGATGTCGATCTCCTCGTGGGCCACATTGAGGTCGCCACAGACGATGACGGGCTTCTGGCTGTCCAGCCGGTGGAGGTAGGCCTGGAAGTCGGTCTCCCACTGCATGCGGTAGGAGAGGCGGCGCAGCTGGTCCTGGGAGTTGGGCGTATAGACGCAGACCAGGAAGAAGTCGGCCATCTCCAGCGTGAGGACGCGCCCCTCGTGGTCGTGCTCCTCGATGCCTATGCCCTTGCTGACGCTGAGAGGCTCGTGGCGCGTGAAGACGGCCGTGCCGCTATATCCCTTCTTCTCCGCCGAGTTCCAGTAGGAGTGATAGCCGGGGAAGGCCAGGTCGAGCTGGCCCTCCTGCATTTTCGTCTCCTGCAGGCAGAAGAAGTCGGCGTCGAGCTGGGCAAAGGCCTCCTTGAAGCCCTTGCCGACACAGGCGCGCAGCCCGTTGACATTCCAAGAGATCAGTTTCATGGCGGACTACTGTCTGATCAAACGCGGCTCCAGGATCTCGTTGATGGCCTGGTTGTTGAAGACTCCCTCGAGCGACACCGAACTGATGATGACGTTGAAGAGCATGCGGCGGATGAGGAAGGCGCCGTTGCTGGCAAACGAACTGTAGTTGGGCGCGAAGGTGAGCGTCATGTTGCGCTCCTGGCCGTCGTAGGTGACGGGGAACGTCATCTGGTAGTTCTTGCCGCGGGGCAGGAACCAGAACCAGTGCTCATACATGTTGGCGCGGTCGGCCGTGTAGCCAGCGGGCAGGTAGATGCGCACGGTGGCCTCGATGTCGGGGATGACGGCCGTGCTGTCGAGGTGCTGAGCGTAGCTACGGTCGAGGCGGTTGGTGATGATCCTCAGCGGCAGGTTCTTGATCACCATGAGCGAGTCGTTGGACGTGACGGTGGCCGAGACCATGGCCGAGTCCTTGTAGCGGCTGATGTTGTCGTTGTACTTGAAGTAGGCCCAGCCTTTGTACACACCCTGCATGTCGCGCAACTGGGCGGCACGCTCCTCGGGCGTGAGGTAGGTTCTCGTGCTATCTTTACCGGTGCCAGGGTTGGGAGTGGGCTTGAGGTCGTCGTCATCGCCACAAGAGGCCAGGCCGACGAAGATCATGCAAACGGCCAGGAGGCTTAAGATTTTCTTCATTGTTGTTTTGCTTTAAGTTTTGAATAATATAGAATGATGATTGCTTGCTATGCTATAATTTGCTATACTTTATTTTACCATAGAGATGTGCCAGCCATGATAGACACGATGGCCATCCGACCCGCTACGGCCATCAGATGCGCTTGGTCTCGCTGCGGAGCAGGTTCATAAACTCCTCGCGCGTCTTGGCCTGGTTGAAGGCTCCGCTGAAGGAGGAGGTGGTGGTGATGGAGTTTTGCTTCTCCACGCCACGCATCATCATGCACATGTGGCGCGCCTCGCAGACGACCATCGTGCCCAGCGGCTTGAGGGTCTCCTGGATGCACTCCTGCACCTGGAGCGTGAGTCGCTCCTGCACCTGGAGTCTGTGGCTGAAGATATCGACCACGCGTGCGATCTTGCTCAGGCCGGTGATATGGCCGTTGGGGATGTAGGCCACGTGCACCTTGCCGTAGAACGGCAGCATGTGGTGCTCGCACATGGAGAAGAAGTCGATGTCGCGGACGATGACCATCTGGTTGTATTTCTCCTCGAAGAGGGCGTCGGTGAGCACCTTGTGAGGGTCCTGCGTGTAGCCACGGGTGAGGATCTGCATGGCCTTGGCCACGCGCATGGGGGTCTTCTGCAGGCCCTCTCGGTCAGCATCCTCGCCGAGCAGGGTGAGGACGCTCTTGTAGTGTTCTGCGAGTTCGTCGAGTCCCTCGCGGAATTGTGTCTCTGGATTCATGAGAGAGAATGGTATATGATGTTCTTACTTTCTATAGGTTGGCAGGAAGCCGTGTCCTGCGCTTATTATTTTCGGATGATGTTGGCGCTCTTATAGCCGGCCTTCTTGACCTTCCACAGTGCCTTCTGTGCATCCTTGTATTCTTCAAAATTGCCCACAAGGCACATCCACCGTGGGGAGTAGAAGTGGACATAGACGGGCTGGTCGGGCAGGGCGTCCTTCACCTTCTGTCCCGCCAGTTCGGCCTTGTTGCGGTCCTCCCGCGTGTTGCCGCCCGAATAGACGGCGATGCGGAAGCCCTTGCCTCTCCTGGGTGCCTTGCGACGGAGTACTTGCCGGGTCTCCGTGCCCACTTGTCGGCGTATGGGTCTGCGGACGAGCACCATGCGCTTGTAGTCGCGAGCCTCGCCCGTAGGTTCCTGGACCGTGATCTTAGGCTCTTTGGCAGCTGGCGGACGGTTGCTGGGCAGTTGCACCCTCGGGGCGTCGCCGCGCTGCTTGGAGCTGCTGGGTTGTGACGGCACCATCAGTTGCTGATTCTTCCGCCGAATCTTCTCTTGCTTTTGGCGTTCCTTCTCGGCCCTTTTGGCCGCGCGCCGCTCCTCGCGGCTCATGCGCTTGTCGTTCTGAGGGCTCTTCTTGCCGTTAACCACCGCGTCGATGGCCGAACTTTGGGTCACAGTGACCTTGCCCTGCGCATGGAGGCCCATGGCGGGGATCAGGAGGAGGATGAGGTAGAGGACGATTCTTGTCATGGCAGATGGCGTTTATGTGTCGTCAATGGGGGTGGGTAAAAGCGTGGGCCGGAGAGACCGCCAGGCCTCTCTGGCTCACACTGGATGATGGTGATGGATTAGTCCTTCCAGGCGTCGATGATGCCCTTGAAGTCGGCAGCCTTCAGCGAGGCGCCACCGATGAGTCCGCCGTCGATGTCGGGCTTGGCGAAGATCTCCTTGGCATTGCTGGGCTTGCAGCTGCCACCGTAGAGAATGGAGGTCTCGTCAGCCACGGCCTGGCCGTACTTCTCGGCGACGATGGAGCGGATGTAGGCCAGCATCTCCTCGGCCTCGTCGGACGTAGCGGTCTTGCCCGTGCCAATGGCCCAGATCGGCTCGTAAGCGATCACGATGTTCTTCCACTCCTCGGCAGTGAGGTTGAAGATACTCTGCTCCAGCTCGGCCTTGACGACCTCGTTCTGCTTGTTCTGCTCGCGCTCTTCCAGCGTCTCGCCGCAGCAGAAGATCACCTTGAGGTTGTTCTTCAGGGCCAGGAGGGTCTTCTCCTTCAGGATCTCAGCCGTCTCGTGGTAGTACTGACGACGCTCAGAGTGGCCAAGGATGACGTAGTCGGCGCCCGTGCTCTTCACCATGGCGGCTGACACCTCGCCCGTGTAGGCACCCTTCTCCTTGTCGGCGCAGTTTTCTGCACCGAGGCCTACGATCTCCTTGTCGAGGACCGGAGCTACGCTGGCCAGGTGAATGAACGGTGTGCAGATGACGACATCGCAGTTGGGCTTGTCTGCCTTCAACAGATCGTTGATGTCTTTAGCCAACTGAACGCCCTCCTGGAGGGTCTCGTTCATTTTCCAGTTACCTGCTACAATTTTCTTTCTCATTTCTTTTTGTGTTTAAAAAATAAGTTAAATACTCTGTGATATCTCATGAAGGAAAGTGGGGCGCGCCTTGTGGCGAAGGCCAGTGGGGCTGGCCGCTACGGCTCTTGCTCCGCTTCCGATGGCATGTTGTTTTGCTTTCTCCTCCGTCGGACCCACTTCGTCCACTGCCAGGTGCGGTCGGCCAGTGTCAGGACGAAGAGCGGCAGCACGAAGCACAGCACGATCAGCGTCACGCGCTGGGAAACCTCGTCGGGAGGCATCTTGCCCAGGGCGCTTTTCTCCAAAGGTTTGGCGAGCTCCTCGGCGGTGGGCAGCCCGTTGTGGCTCCACTTGTTGATGACCACGCCGTGGCGCAGCAGCAGCAGCCCGGGGTTGCTCCGTATGACGGTCTTGAGCGTTGTTCCGTCGGTGATGTAGAACGGGTATTCGGCGCCAGTGATGTCGCGCCAGTGGGCCACGGCCTTGTCCTCGCTTGCCGTCAAGGCGATGAAGCCGTAGTGGTGGTCCTGCGCATACTCGTAGATGCGGTCGATCTCGCCGAAATTGGTGGCGTCGGCCAGTTCGAGGTAGGGGGCCACGAGGACGAAAGTGTAGCCCTTGTCGGCCAGCACCTGCTCCGTGAGGTCGTCGTCGGTTGCGGGATCGGTGATGGAGAAGTCGTGGATGGGGGGCTCGTAGCCCTTCTCCACCTCCACGGTCTTGCTGTCGATGAAGGTCCAGGTGGAGTCGGGGTAGTTGTCGAGCGTGAACTCCTTGCGCACGCCGCCCTTCTCCAGGATGAATGTTGTCTCAAACTTCGGCTGCTTGGCTCCTGCGGGGATCTCCATTCCCTTGCGGATGTCGGCTCCGATATGGTAGGGGCGGAAGTCGAAGGGCGGCAGATACCAAAGGCTCAGGGCCGAAGATACGAGGATGAAGATCAGCGTGTAGTTGATGACGATCCACTGGTTGGTCTTCGAGATGAAGCGCACCATGCAGAACGGTTTCCACGCCACAACCGCAGCCATGGCGAGCAGCAGGAGGTTCTTCAGCAGCGTCTCGCCGTTGGTGAGGTGGATGGCGTCGCCGAAGCATCCGCAGTCCTTGATGGGTTCCCAGCCCCAAAGCCACACCGTGATGGCGGTCATGATGGCCATGAAGGCTACGATCACGCGGCTCACCTTTCTCCTTCGGATGGCAAAGAGCAGGAAGACGCCGAGGCAGAACTCCACGGCGGAGAGCAGGACGCTCGTGGTGAGCGTGGCCCAGGAGGGGGCGTACTGCTCCAGGTGGAGCGCTTCGAGGTAGTCGCCGATCTTGTACTGGGTGCCCAGCGGGTCGATGGCCTTGACAAAGCCCGAGAAGATGAGAGCCAGGGAGAGCGGCAAGCGGCAGAGGTTGACGGCCATACGCCATCCCCAGCCGGCCTCCTCCCGCTTCACGGAGGGCTTGGCCTGCTGGTGGGCTGTCTTGTTGTCGTGCTTCTTCTCTTCCATACGGTCTGCTGTGTTGGCTTTCGCCAGTCTTAGGGCGATTTGCTCGCCCCTTGGATTATTGATTTCTCTTACTTGCTGCTAGTGCTATAATTCTTCCTTGCAGCTTTGGATCATTGTCTTGCTTCCAGCTTTGGGTTATTATTCTCCCTTGCCTGCTGCTTGGTTCGCCTGCTCGTCGATGCGGATGATGCCGAAGAGGGCGTAGTTGATAATGTCCATATAGTTGCTGGCGATGCCTTCGCTCACCAGTGTCTCTCCGCAGTGGTCCTCGATCTCCTTGATGCGTTCTATCTTGGTGAGGATCAAGTCGGTGTAGCTGCTCACGCGCATGTCTCTCCACGCCTCGCCGTAGTCGTGGTTCTTGCGCTTCATCAGCGCGAAGGTCTCGGCGACGTGCTCGTCGTAGAGGGCCAGGGCCTCGTCGGGAGTGATGTCGATGCGGTCGGCGCAGGGCAGCGAGAGCTGGATGATGCCGACAAGGCCGTAGTTGACGAGTGCGATAAACTCGCCCCGCACGCCGTCGCCCACGTGGTTTTCGCCGGTGGTCTCAATGGTGCGGATGCGCTTGGCCTTGATAAACAGCTGGTCGGTGACGGTCTGGGGGCGCATGATGCGCCACGAAGCGCCATAGTCCTGGAGCTTGGGGGCGAACACTTGGCGGCAAACGGCCAATGCTTGCTCAAACTGGCTGTCGGTCCTTGAAGGCTTCTCGTTGCTTTCTGCTTGCATGATTTCTTCTATTTTGCCGCAAAATTACGCATTTTATCTGAATTGGCAAAATGCACAATACTAACACTTTGTAAAATCCCGTTTTATATCTTAATTCAAGACGCCTGCAAGAAGCGCTCGTGGGGAAAAAGGAACAGGGTGTGCCGAAAGCCCCGAGAGGCTTTGGACACACCCTGTGTGATAGTATGGTCGCCCTCAGCAGGGCGGGATAGGCGAACGATTAGTCGCAGTTGATGAGCTTGTGGTCGCTGCCGAGCACATCAATGATCTTGTGGGAGTACATCTCCGTCATGTACTTACGGGCCACCTTGCCATACTGGCGCGGGTCGAAGTAGTCGGGATGCTGGGCCAGGGTCTCACGCACACCGGCGGTGTAGGCCAGGCGGGAGTCGGAGTCGATGTTGATCTTGCAGACGGCGCTCTTGGAAGCCTCGCGGAGCTGCTCCTCGGGGATACCTACGGCGTTGGGCAGGTTGCCACCGTACTGGTCGATGATCTTCACATACTCCTCAGGCACTGAGGAAGATCCGTGGAGGACGATGGGGAAGCCGGGGAGCTTCTCCTCGATCTCGTGGAGAATGTCGAAGGCCAAGGGAGGAGGAACGAGACGACCGGTCTTCGGGTCGCGCGTGCACTGCTCGGGCTTGAACTTGTAAGCGCCGTGGCTCGTACCGATGGAGATGGCGAGCGAGTCGCAACCGGTACGGGTAGAGAAGTCGATGACCTCCTCGGGGCGAGTGTAGTGGCTCTCCTCGGAGCTGACCTCGTCCTCAACGCCGGCGAGCACACCGAGCTCAGCCTCTACGGTCACATCAAACTGGTGGGAGTACTCCACGCACTTCTTCGTCAGTTCGATGTTTTCCTCGTATGGCAGCGATGAGCCGTCAATCATAACAGAAGAGAAGCCCAGGTCCACGCAGCCCTTCACCAACTCGAAGGAATCGCCGTGATCGAGGTGCAGGACGATCTCGGGATGGTTGCAGCCCAGTGACTTGGCATACTCTACCGCACCCTCGGCCATGTAGCGGAGGAGGATCGGGTTGGCGTAAGCGCGGGCACCTTTGGAAACCTGAAGGATGACGGGCGACTTCGTCTCGGAAGCCGCGGTGATGATTGCCTGAAGCTGCTCAAGGTTGTTGAAGTTGAATGCGGGGATCGCATAGCCGCCCTTGACGGCTCTCTTGAACATCTCTCGTGTGTTGACGAGTCCAAGCTCTTTGTAATTTACTGCCATGAGATTAATGATTTTATAATTATAATACGTTAATTTATTATGACACCGCAAAAGTACACTTTTATTTTATCATTACCAAATACCCGAGGGTAAATGTTGTTGTAAAATCGTTAAAAATGCTATTTGCTTAACCTGGGTCAAGTCTCGCCTCTTGTCATTTCGCACGGTGGAAAGCGAGAAAAGGTGAAAAAAGGTCGGCGGCAGAACGTGAATTCAACCGAAAGTTGTACCTTTGTGGCGAAAAGACAGAATAAAGATATTGTAAGATGAATATAGACAAAAAGGCAAATCAGGCGGAGTTTGAGGCGTTGTTGCGCTCAGTGAACCGCGACGGAATGGATTATGTGATTGAGGACTTGGAGAAGGATGGCTTCTTCGACGCGCCTGCTTCGGCGGGCCACCACCTCAATGTGCCAGGAGGACTGTGTGAGCACTCGCTCAACGTGTGCCGGGCTGCGCTGAAGGTGTGGGAGGCCATGTGCCAGCTCGACGAGAACCTGGGCAAGGAGGTGAAGAAGGAGAACGTCATCGTCGCCTCGCTGCTTCACGACGTCTGCAAGACCAACATCTACAAGCCCACCACGAAGCGCAAGAAGAACGCGCTGGGAGTCTGGGAGGACGTCCCAGGATGGAATGTGGTCTATAATAAGTTGCCGCTGGGCCATGGCGAGAAGTCGGTGATCATGCTGCTGCTCTCGGGCCTCGACTTGACGGACGAGGAGATGATGGCGATCCGTTGGCACATGGGGGCCTTCGGCCTCAACTTCAACTCCTATGAGGACGAGCGGAGCTACGACTCGGCCAAGACGCTCTCGCCGCTGGTCACCATCGTGCAGGCGGGCGACAACCTTGCCGCAGGCATCATGGAGCGCACGGAGGAGGACATTGCAAACCTCGGATAGGCGGGGCTGAAGGTGTGGCAACTTGGGCTGTCATTCCTTTTTCGGATGAACACTTTTCCCAAATGAATACTTACAGAGCAAGGGCGGGCCGCAATCGGTCCGCCCTAGTCTATAGTAGTGGAGGAGAGGCTTAGTCCTTGTTGTCGAGTGGGAACAGACCGTAGAGCCGCTCGTCGATCATCTCGGTGATGCGCTGGAAGTCGGCCGGATTGTCGAGGAAGTCGTTCTTGTCGCCATCGACGATGATCATCGGGCCCTGGTAAGTCTTGATCCACTCCTCGTAGCGTTCGCCCAGTCCGCGCAGATAGTCGATGCGGATGGTCTGCTCGTAGTCGCGGCCGCGACGCTGGATGTGCTCTATGAGGTGGGGAATGCTGGATCTTATATATATAAGGAGGTCGGGCAACTTGACGAGACTCATCATGAGGTCGAAGAGGTCGGTATAGTTGGCGAAGTCGCGGTCGCTCATCATTCCCATGTCGTGGAGGTTGGGAGCGAAGATGCGCGCGTCCTCGAAGATCGTGCGGTCCTGGATGACGGTCTCCTCCGACTTGGCGATGGCCACGACGTCGCGAAACCGCTTGTTGAGGAAATAAATCTGGAGATTGAACGACCACCGCTCCATGTCTCCATAGTAGTCTTCGAGGTACGGATAGTTGTCCACGGGCTCGTAGTGGGGAGTCCATCCGTAGCGTTTGGCCAACAGTCGGGTGAGGGTGGTCTTTCCCGCACCAATGTTTCCGGCGATAGCAATGTGCATGATATAGCTGCTTTTGTGTAGTTTTTACCTTTTTATTTATTGGGGATGCGTCCAGACCTTTATTTGTCGGGAAAGAGTCCGAACAACTCGCAGTCGATCTTGTCCGTGATGAAGCCGAGGTCGGACGGGTTGGCCAGGAAGTCGAGCTCGTCGGCCTCGATGATGAGCACCCGCCCCTGGTATTGCTTCGTGATGAAGTCTTCGTAGCGGCGGTTGAGGCTCTCGAGGTAGCGCAGCGGCATCTGTTCCTCGTAGCTTCGTCCGCGCTTCTCGATGTTGCTCGCGAGGTGGCCCACGGAGCAGCGGAGATAGACCATCAGGTCGGGGTAGCGGACCACGTCGGTCATGTCCTCAAACAGTTCCATGTAGGTCTCGAAGTCGCGGTCGTCGAGGTTGCCGAGATCGTGGTTGTTGGCCGTGAAGACATAGACGCCCTCGTAGATGGATCGGTCCTGCACGATGTCCTCCTGTTGCTTCTGGAGCTGCAGCAGGTCTTTGAACCGCTCCTTGAGGTAGAAGACCTCCAGCGGGAACGACCACCGCTTGATGTCGCGGTAGTAGTCCTCGAGATATGGGTTGTGGGCTACCTGCTCGTAGTGGGGCTTCCATCCGTAGTGGCGGGCGAGGAGCCGCGTGAGCGTCGATTTTCCCGATCCGATATTGCCGGCTATGGCTATGTGCATGAGATTCTGATGTCTTGGTGGCTTATTTCAGCTGGGTCGGCGTGCCGATACAGCCGTTGGGCATCTGGATGTGGAGCAGGGCGCAGACCGTGGCGGCGATGTCGGTGATGTGGGTTTCCTGGGTCGTCTCGCCGTGGGGCACGTTCCATCCGTAGTAGATGCAGGGAATGTGGGTGTCGTAGGGGAAGGGCTGGCCGTGCTGGGTGCCCTTGTATTGCGGGTCGTCCTTGCCTCCGAAGTATTGCGGGCGCGTAACGACCGTGATCTCGCCGCTTCGGCCGTGGCAGTAGCCATTGATGAGCCGCTCCTTGATGGGGGCGGGGATGGCAGCCTCGGTCAGGTGCTCGTTGTCAACCACATAGATGAAGTCCTTCTGCTGCTTCAACCATTTCACGGCTTCCTCCACGGCGTCGTCGAGATCTACGTCGGCCTTGGCGAGAACGCCTTTGTTGAACGTGAACTGGTAGTTGTCCTCGGGGAAGACGGGATTTTCCGTCAGGTGGAACTTGTCTTTCAGATGGTCGTTGAGCGCCTGCGTGGTAGCGTCGTAGTCCCATCCGCCGGCAGGATACTTATGTGAGCGGAGCATGTTGTAGTTGTGGGCCGCACCATGGTCGGCGGTGAGGAAGAAAAGGTAGTTTCCTTTGCCTACCGTGGCATCCAGCGTTTGGAGAAAGGCTGCCAGGTCTTTGTCAAGCTGCATATAGACGTCGTGGTTCTCCTTGCCGCGGGTCGAAAACTTGTGGCCGATGGCGTCGGTCGAGGAGATGCTCACCGTGAGCATGTCGGTGGCGTCGCCCTGTCCGAGTCGTTCGCCCTTCAGTGCGGCCTCAGCCATAAGGAAGGTCATGGTCACGCCCTCCGTCGAGGTCTTGATGTTGTATTTGGGCGCCGTGTGGTGCTGCTTGTTGAAGTCGGCAGCCCATTTCGGCAGCGCATTCATATAGTAGCTGCTTGTCACGAAATGGCCCGCGGCGTCGTCCCACCAGTAGGCAGCATTGGCCGAATGGCCAGCGGGCAGGATGGCGGCACGGTCCTTGAGGGCCACGCCCACCACGCGCGACTGGTAGTCGTTGCTCAGGCGCAGTTCGTCGCCGATGGTCGAGGTGCGCATCAGGTGGGGACTACGCTGGCCAGCGCGCGACTTCTCGCCGCCGATGGTATAGGCCGTGGTGTCCTGGCAGTTCTCCGTCCCTTTGTCGTCGATGTAGAACCAGTTGCCTGCAATGCCGTGGATGGAGGGCACGGAACCGGTAAAGACGCTCGTATGGCCCAGGGCCGTGATAGCGGGGGCGTAGTTGATCTGGCAGTTCTCGCAGGAGTAGCCTTCGGAGAGCAGCCGCTTGAGGCCGCCTTCTCCATACTCGTTATAATAGTAGTAGAGGTAGTCCCAGCGCATCTGGTCGACGACGAGCCCCACGACCAGCTTGGGGCGGGCGACTTGCGCTTGCGCGCAGATCGCCATGAAAAGCAAAATGAGGGTCAAAAACTTCTTCATGTGGCAAAGGTACGAAAATTCTTCCAATCCTCCTTCTTTATGGGCTAAAATGATTTTTATGAGGGAGAATGATAAGGGAATATCTTGAAAAATGGACAATCTCCGAGGTGAGGAAGTAAAAATACGTCTTGATTGAAAATACTTCTTTAAAAAGGCTGATTATTACAAATTTTGTTTTTATCTTTGCATAAGATAGGCTACACCTCGGCATAACGAACAAGCAAGCTTGACGTTCTGCTCTCGGTTTGCGCTATCTTTGCATAAGATAGGCTACACCTCGGCAATCTTTGTGAAGCAGGGCAAGAGATGAGGCCTCCAATGTTTCGTTGTCTGTAAGAAACCGAGAGTGAAGGAGTAGGGGTGAAAGAGGTGAGGAAAAATGCTTATGCAGGCGTTTCCTAAAACTTATTAGCCTAAAAAACTGAAACAAAGAATTGAAACAAAAAAAAGAAAAATACTGAAATGAAGAAGACTAGTCTTACCAAAATTGTTTTGATGTGGGCGCTGTTTTTGATGCCCACGTTGTTAGTTCATGCGCAGGATGAGGAGGTTGTGGCTACGGCCAAGCCTACCGTCTTTGTCGATAAGATCTCGGCAGGAAGCAGTAGTGACAAACTGACCGTCCTCAATGCGGTTGCTACGGCGCTCACGCAGTCGGGTCGTGTGATCGTGATCACCTCGGATAGTGAGCGAGCCAGTAACTTTATCGACCAGCACAACTCGCAGGACGACGTCACGGCAGGATCTGACATGGTGGCCGAGCGACTGGCCGTGTCGATGAAGCTGGGCGTGCAGTACTACCTGGCGTTCACGGTGGATGATATCGCCTATTCGTACAACTCGGGTTCGGCCAGTTGCAAGATTACCCTCACGGGCAAGGTCATTGATCCCAAGACCAGTTCGGTGAAGGGTACCAAGCAGATGAGCTTCGATGGTTCCAATAGCGACAACAGTCAGAGCAAGGCTTTCGCGTCTGCCGTGGAGAGCATTACGTCTGCGAAGACGGTGCTCACCGCCAACCCGCTCTTCCAGTTTATCGAGGAGAACTTCCCCATCGTCTGCCAGATTGTGGATATCGACAAGGCGAACAAGGGCAAGGCCGTCATGGTCTATGTCAATGCAGGCACGGACAACGGTATTGCCAAGGATACGAAGTTTGAGGTTTTCAAGCAGAAGACGGTGGGTACGCGTACCATCCAGGTGAAGATTGGCGAACTCAGCGTGGACGAGGTGCAGGCGCATGATCTGACGCTCTGCAAGGTCTCCAAGGGTGGCGAGGAAATCTTTGCCGAGTTCAACGGTGGTGGCACGCTCTACGTCAAGACCCGCAAGAAGGTGGGACTGCTGGACAAGATCGGTATCTAATAGTCCTGGTATTTAAATAGATCGGATTTTTATCACTTGCAAAGGTGGGTCGCGCCCATCGGGAGTGTGGCAGCCCTGGCGCTGTCTCCTGTCTCCCGGTGGTCGCCGTCCACCATCAAAAGAGACTCCACTATGAAGAAAATCGCATTCTTTCTGCTTTGGACCCTGCTGTCGGTCTCCGCGTTTGCCCAGCAGGCTGGTAAGTACTCTACCGACGTGCAGGTCGTCTCGGTCTCCTCAGTCAAGAACACGGTGACGCTGTGCTGCTCGGGTTTGGGAGACAACAAAAAGGAGGCGCTCGTGATGGCGCAGAAGTCGGCGCTCTACACCCTGCTCCATGTGGGTGTGGAGGGTGTGAACAACGGTCAGCCGCTGTGGGCCATTGTCGATGAGGACTACGATCGCCGCATGTTTGAGGAGGACCGCTACGCTACGGTGGTGGCCAACTGTCAGGACTTGGGCAAATATACCAAGGAGAATGGCAGGGTGCGGGCTGAGGTAGAGGCGACGTTTTACCTGCAGCCGTTGATGAAGGCTGCAGGCGTGGTGGGGGCCAATGTAGGCACCGTGGCGCGCACGAATCTCCCTTCTATCACCATCGTTCCGTTTGTGAGGCAGGACGAGAATCAGATGGAAGTGCTGGAGGGCAACTCCATGAACCGTGTGGCTGCGTCGAGTGTGGAGATGATGTTTAGCAAGCGGGGCTATCTGACGAAGAACTACAAGACGATGATCCAAAACCTCCAAAACAACGATATTCTCTTGCAGGGATCGCAGTCGGAGGCTGTGGAGAAAATGTTGCAGAATGCAGGCACAGATGTGAAAGTCCTGGTGAGGTGCAACCAGTCTGTGGGAAGCACTGGAATTGTCACCGTGACGGTGGAGATGACGGCTGTGGAGGCTTTCACGAGCACGACATTGGCCAGCACAAAACTGATTGGACAGAACCGTGGCGACTCGTTGTTGGTGCTGGAGCAGACGATCAATGCCAAGGCCAATCAGCAGCGCAATTCGTTCTTCCAGCAGTTGCAGAATGCTTTCAATGCCATTGCCATCAATGGTTTGGAGGTGGAACTAAATCTGGTCATTGATCAGAATGTCGATGACTTCAGCTTTGAGGACGAACTGGACAATGGCGCGATCTTCAAAGATGCTTTCGAGGCTTGGTTGCGACAAATGGCCGTCAATGGCAATGAGCGAATCAGCATGAGCAGCGAGAAGTATCTGGGAGCGACGCTGCGTGTGCCTTACTTCGATGAGAAGGGGCAGTCGTACAAAACCTCTGGTTTCCATGCGGCCTTGCGCAAACAGATGGCCGAACTTCTTGGCGATGATCATCTGGCGAAGATTGATGTCATGGGCCAGAAAGTGATTGTCACGATCCAGTAGTTTTCCTCGATAGTAATCCTCGGTAATATTCCTCAAGTAATCATCCAAATCCCCGATCCTATGAGAAGATGTTTGAAATATGTGATCTTGCTTCTTGCGCTACTGTCGCCGGCCTTAGTATTGGCGCAGTCGGGACAGGAAGATGAGGCTACGGATCGCGCAGAGACGCGTCAGAAGCCGGTGACCTTTGTGGCGATCATGCCCGAAGGATCTCATCTGACGGATCAGCAGAAACTGGCGTTGCAGAATAAGGTGGAACGTATCATTGCCAAAAACAAGGTTGGCGCAGGGGCTGGCACTACGCTGTTTGGCATCAAGGCCGACCTCGACGTCAAGGATACCAAACGTTCAGCGGGATTGGTCCGGGACGTGACGGTGCTCTCTGCCGAAGTCACCTTCACGGCGGTGAATACTGTGGACGGCAGCGTCTATTACAGTCAATCCGTCTCGCTGCAGACCGATGTGGTGGGCGACAAGGAGAAGGCGATGGACCAACTCATCGGCAGCATCCGTGTCAACGACCCTCAGATCGTCCGCTTTGTTCGCACCGCAAGCAAGCGTATTGCGAAGTGGTATGAGGATCAGCAGCGGGAGAAGGAAATGGAAATGGAGTTGAATACTCCCATAGAGTCGATGTAGTGATGAGAAAACTGTGGATGATACTGTGTCTGGCGGTGCTTGTGTCCTCGGCCTTTGCCCAGGACTACAAGGTGCTGGACCGTAGTGAGAAGCGGCGTCCCGACTGGGTGGGACGGAGTGGTGACGAGGCGATAGCACTTGGCGCCGAGAAGGCTACGCTCGAAGAGGCGCGCCAGGCTTGCATGCAGGCTTTGCGCATGGAGATCATCAGTTCTATTGCCACCAATGTCTATTCTGAGTCGAGTGTCTATGTCAGGAATGTCAACGCCACGGCTGGTTCGGAGTTTACGGAGGAGTTTATCAACAATTCTTCCACGCAGTCGGCAGTCATGCCTTTCCTTACCAATATCTCGGCGGCCAACACCTTGGCAACCTACTGGGAGAAACGCCAGGACAAGAAGACGCACGAGGTCTCCTATGAGTATTGTATGCTCTATCCTTTTCCCGAGAGCGTGCGCAATGAGTACCTGAATGAGTTCTTGAAAATAGACCGCGAGATGGTAGAAAAGACGGAGGCGCTCAATGCGCGCCTCTCTTCGATCTCCTCTATCGAGGACATAGACCGGGGTAGCGTGGAGATCAAGGAGTGTGTGACTTATTTCTTCGACAAGCGCCGCAAGGCGTGGGCAGAGGGGATTGCCGCACTCTATAGGAAGGCGCCCTCGAAGCTCTCTCTCCACGGCAAGCAGGCGGACAAAGGGGCTTACCGCGTGTGGCTGGAGTATGATGGTCGCAAAATCACTCCTTCGGGCACGCCGACTCTTAAATCGGACTGTGCCGAAAACTTGCAGTTCAGCCGCGATGGGCAAGACTACCTCGTCACCTTCTCCACAGAAAATTGCTTGAAGGATGAGCCCCGGTCGCTCGAAGTCTCCTTCCGTATCAAGGCCAAGAGCGTCAAGCAAAAGTTTGTCATTGAATAGGGAAAGATGAGGATTATTCCCTTCTTTCCTGATCTTACAATTCTTACCATAGGGTCTTTTCCTTTTTCCCCGATCTTCACGCAGGACTCCTCCGTCCGACTATTAATTCGAGATATGATGAATCAAGGGAGCAAATCGGTCATTTAAAGTAGGAGAAAAATGTTTAAACCGTTAATAGGGGTTAATTTTTAAACTTTCTCTTGGGAATATTTGGTGGGATAAAAATAAATCTCTAACTTTGCACCCGCAATCGAAAAACAACGATTTGCTGAAAGGTACCTTAGCTCAGGTGGTAGAGCAATGGACTGAAAATCCATGTGTCCTTGGTTCAACTCCAAGAGGTACCACTCCTCCTTTCATTGGGACAGTTCTCGCAAGAGGCTGTCTCTTTTTTTATTCCACTTTTATTCTGTCCGATAAAACATTATGGGGAGTGCTGCGCGAAGCACTTTGATGCCTATCAGCATTTGGTCATCGATTTCCCTACTTCACAGTTAAACTTTGCTTCAAATCTGTAGATATTTTGTAGTCTCGCAAAATCTTCAAAATGGCTACAAACTTGCCCTATATTTTTGCGGCTGAACAGACAATTAATGCGGAATATATGGACAGAACACTTTTCTTTGTGCAATTAAGGCCTTTTACTGCGAAGCTGCGCATCACTATAGGCGATGCGATGGTGCTGATCTTTGTGTCACTCGTCGTCGTGCTGCTTTGGAGGTTCTTGCCTTTGCTTGCGGCTCTTGTCAATGCCGCTCTCGCCATACTGAACCATATTGACAAGCAGGTCATGCTCATATTGAATTACGATGGTTCGGCAACAGCCGATAGCTTCTGGTATCTTTATTCCCAAAAGCTGACGTGGATCCCGCTTGAGCTGACGGCCTTGGCCGCCGTTTTCGCCATGCATCCTGGCAAGATGAGGGAAAAGCTGGTCTTCGTCGTATCGTTTATCGTTGTGCTCACATTGTGCGACCAGCTTTCCTCGGGTGTTATAAAGCCGTTGGTAGGTCGGCTGCGCCCCTCTCATGACCCATCGGTGTGCAACCAGCTGCACTACGTAAACGACTATCGTGGTGGCATGAATGGGTTTGTGTCAAGCCACGCCGCCAACACTGTAGGCATGACCACGATGCTCATCTACGTGTTTCGCAACCGCTTGACTCGTTTCGTCCTGATTGCGTTCACTGTGATGATGTGCTACTCTCGTATCTACCTTGGTGTTCATTTCCTCGGCGACATAGTCTGTGGGGCTCTACTCGGTTGGTCCATCGCAGCATTCGTGCTCAAACGCTTTGGAAAGGTCATAAATAGCTACCAAACCGATCGACAGCCAACATTCATGCTGAGCACATTCACCTTCACCATGTTAGCACTTGCCGCAGCGGCTTCAATAAGATTCTGACCCCAACAATATAACTTCTTTTCTGCCGTTATGGATAACATGAAGGTGTTGATAATAGAAGACGAGCGGCGACTGAGCGACAGTATATGCAAATACTTGGAAAGTCAAGACTACCTCTGCGAGCAGGCTTTCACGTTTGCCGACGCAAAGATGAAGGCAGTAGTTTACGACTACGATTGCATTCTGCTTGACCTAATGCTGCCTGGTGGCGATGGTCTTGACATACTGCGTGAGATAAGGCGGCGACGCAGCAGCACTGGCGTGATAATCATTTCTGCCAAAGATTCCATCGACGACCGTGTCAGCGGATTGGAGATTGGAGCCGATGACTATCTGTCCAAACCATTCGCACTGCCGGAATTGTCGATGCGCATCTATGCGCTTATCCGCCGAAGGGAATTCACGGCAAACAACGTTATACAGTCAGGCGGTCTGAGGATAGACTTGTTGCAGAAGACCGTTCAAGCAGTAGGAGATGTGGCGTCCTCGCCGCACACACAGCATAGTCAGGTTATTGACCTGACACGCACTGAGTACAATCTTCTGCTTTTCTTTATCAGCAATCGCAACAAGGTATTGTCGAAGGCGGCCATTGCCGAACACCTCAGCGGCGAGATGGCTGACATGATGGATTCTTTCGACTTCATCTATAGCCACATCAAGAATCTGAAGGCAAAACTCGCCAAGGCGGGTGTAAAAGACTGCATCAAAACTATTTATGGAACAGGCTACCAATGGAAAGAATGAAAGAGACAACATTGACGCGACGGCTGATGACACGCTTCGTCATCTGCATGGCCATACTGATGGTGCTGGCAATACCTTTGCTTTACCTTATCACAACAAATTATTACGTTGAAGACCTTGCCGAATTGGTAAGACAGTATGAGATTACCAATCCCGATATCGACTTAGAGAGGGACACAATAGAAGGTCTGCTCATTCAGTTTTTCGCCATCATCGCCATCATTCTCATTGCCGTGCTGGTCATCATGCGCTATGTGCCGCAACGCCTGTGGCGTCCGTTCAACTACACTTTGCGTGAAATAAAGACTTTCAAGGTGGAGAGCGGGCAGGTGCCGCAGCTATCCCATTCGGGTACGAAGGAGTTTGACGAACTCAACGATACGTTGACTGAATTAATGACGGCAAGCGTCAGAAGCTACAAGGTTCAGAAGGAGTTCACTGAGAACGCGTCGCATGAGTTGCAGACTCCCATAGCCGTCGTACAGAGCAAGCTCGACAATTTACTTCAAGATAGCGAACTTACGGAACGCCAAAACCGTGAGATACAGCAAATCTATCAGGAGTTGTGCCGTATGTCACGTCTTAGCCGCAACCTCCTGCTCCTCTCGAAGATAGAGAACAATCAATATGCGGCAATGACAAATATCGACCTGTGCGACAAGATACGGGCGGTGATTCCTCAAATGGAAACCCTCGCTCCTGGCATGGATGTTGTTATAGAACTTAGCGATACGTCGCTCACTCTCCATTGCAACGAGCCGCTGCTTGAGAGCATGATCACAAATCTTGCAGTCAATGCTATCCGCCACAACAGCCCCATTACCTACAAGACAGGGCAGCGGGTCTCATTCGTAAAGATCATCGTCAACGACGACCGCCTGACCGTCGCCAATACGTCCACCGACCCAGCCCTTGATCAGAATCACGTTTTCTCCCGCTTCTACCGCACGAAGAGCCAAAAAGGCAACGGCCTTGGACTGGCTATCGTAAAGAGCATCTGCAACTATCACCACTGGACCATCGCCTACTCATTCCATAATGGGATCCACGAGTTTCAGGTTAAGTTCAACGTCCAGCACAGGCCGCTAAGCTCATGAATTCCCCTTACAATTTCTTCCGCTTCCCTTCTATTTCCCCCATCTATTTAGCCGTGCCAACAAAAGGTCTCACTCTGCAATCCTTTTTCAAAGCTGCTGATGTAAATATTTTTGTCATTAATGACAAGGTAGCGGTATTAGCATGGGTAAATGGGGTTTTCACCCCTTTTTATGAAGTTATATTCATCGGGCGATGAAGTTAACTTCGTAGACCGATGAATATAACTTCGTAGGCCGATGAATATAACTTCGTTGCCCAACGAAGTCAATATACTATTTTTGGCATGATTTTGCCGCTAATGCCTCCTGTGGTTCTAGTAGGGAGTTTTACCCATTTTTACCTTTTATGTCAAATAAAATGATTAATTGGTAGACCGTGGTGAATTTCGGCATCTGTGAAACCGCAGCGCACGGGTGAGTGGATTATCGAATCTCTCAACGACATGTTGGAGAACAAAATTGTACACTCACGCCATAGGTCCGTAAGCAACTTTATCATGAACCTTATTTCTGCCTTGGGAGCGTATTGCCTCTTTGACAACAAGCCCAAGGCATTGCAACGCAGTTTGGGGGATTTTTTAACACGTTATTCGGGTCATGTTAAGGAATTTGCGATTTTTCAACACGAACAGATTCAACGCTATCAGTATTGTCGTTTGATTCTAAGAATTCAATATCTATAGACGAGGGTATGCCCTCTGAGGTTGTCCTCTTCTGCTTTTTCGGAGTTTTATCGTAATTCGAGTCGATGGTACTTGGTCCTCATGCGGTGAATGCCGAGTTCCCTACTTGCCTTACACATTGTATGTATCTTCTCTACGCCTTCTCATAGCAACTTTGCGTCTGTTGGGTAACGCATGGCACTTTCGTAGCACGTTGCATCGGTATAGACCGTATCAGGATCCTTTATGTATGGTTTCCATGCTTCTGTCAATGACTCCTGCTGAGCCTGGAACTTTAGGCGCTTGGACAGTTCAAGGATATTATCATCTATGAGCTTGTATTTCAGAAATATGTTGTTATATTTACCCCAAGTCGGTCATTAGAAAACGCTTCTTGTCATTTTCTAATGACCGATCAGGGTTTAACTCCAAGTAGTTTTGCTTGTTGAGCTCCAAGGAGTCTTGTTTGCTCGGTCGGAAGAGCTACACGGGTTTTGCTATCTCAACTTCAAGTCCTGCCAGCTCTCGGCGAGGGCAGAGGATGGAGTGAAGGTCGGAGTCTGGGGCTTGCGGTTGATCACCGCCGACTGCTGCCGCACGTTTTCGGAGACATACGATCCCAGTTCGCCCAAGGTGACGTCGCCCTGCGTTTCCTGGAGTTTCTTCAGCAGGTAGTAGGTGAAGAGGCCGTGTCCCTTGACGGAATAAGGATAGGCTGTCTCTTCTCCCGAGGCTGCGGTGAACACCACCATATTGCCATTGGGGTCTTCTCGCTTCGGTTTCACACCTATGCCGCGTGCCATGGCCAGCATTCCTTCGCCACGCTTGGATCCCGAGAAGCAAGCGTCGAGGAACACCACGATCTGCTTGGCGCCAGTAGAACCCAGTTCGGCGTAGAGCCGGTTGAGCGAGTAGCAGCCCTCCGTCTGTAGTCCGTCCGCGTCGGTCGGCAGAAGGTAGGCGTCTTTCGTCTGCTCGTTAGGAATGCCGTGGCCCGCATAATAGAAGACGATATTGATGTCTCCATGGAAGGAGGCCGCTATCTGCTTGATGTCCTGTATGGCTCGCAGCATCGTGCCATAGGAGGCGTCAGCATAGTAGCGCACGTTCTCCTTCGGCATTCCCAAGGTCTGATGGCAGTATTTCGCCATTGTCGATCCGTCGTTGAGTGCCAGCAGCACGTCGCCACCCGGGATGTTCGTATAGTGCTGGTTGGCGATGATGACGGCAAAGGTCCGCGTGTTGTCAGTCGGCGTCTCGGGAATGTTCTCATCGACATCCGAAGAACCCAGTTTCACGTTCTGCTCCTTGATTGTCTGCTGGTTGATGGAACTGTTGGCAGCGAGCATATCCGCGTTGATCGGATCGAAATGCACATCGACGTTCGTCACCGTGTAGTTGAGTGCGGCGGCGTTGTCATACTGGTAGCGCTTGCCCGAGGGCGTGATGATCGTCAGGCTGGCTATCGCCAGATGGTCGTTGTCGATGAAGTACTTCGGGTCCTTAAACTGCATTCCGTTCCAATTGGATGCGAAGATCTTGGCCTCGTCGTTGCTTCTTGGCACCGGGATGATCATCTCGCCTACCTCGGGCGCGGTGACGAGAAACACTTCATTCTCTGCGTCGTAGGGCCGCAGTTCCAAATGGCGAAGGTTCACTCTCGTCTCGTAGAGACTGATAAACTCCTGCTGGGCGAGGTGCTGCATCTCCTTGAGTTTCTCCTCGCGGCTCTGTTCCGTCACGCGGTTGCGGTATTCATCCAGCGTCTCATAGGGGTCCTTCTCCTGCCATTTGCCGATACGGCTCTCTATGAATGGCACGGCAAAGGCCGAGTAGGCAGGGATGCCCTGTAGCTGATCCTCCGCCAAGGACTCCGGTTGGCCGCCTGCATCGGCACTTGGAATGGCCGCCACGGTGGGTCCAGCCTCCTGTACGAAGTCGATGAAGCGCGGGATGACATTCTCCTCGATTTTTCCTCCGCCCAGCGAAACCAGTTTGTAGTTGACCAGCCCGAAGTTCTCCTTGTCGCCCGTACAGATATAGGCGACAGCCAGCGCCTGCGTGTATTTCAGCGAGAGCGGATCGCTGATGAGGATGTTGCGCAGGTGGTCGATGGCCTGGGTGAAATACTCCTTCGCCTCCGCCTCATAGAAGAGAACGTTGGGATCCTCCCTGAGCTCGAGCGTCTTATTGTAGTTTTCCACACCGAGATTATAGCTGTTGATAGCCAGGTGCTTCAGCACGTCCAGAGCCTTGGGATGCGTCTCCTGCAACTTTTGGTACACGCTGAGTGCCTGTTTGAACTCGCGCTTCTCCTCATAGAGTTTGCCCTGGATGTTGAGCAGCGTTGCGTCCTCTGGTTGGAGCGCGAGTCCCTTGGAGACAAAGTGCTGCAGCCGTTCGTTGTCGTTGTGGTCGATACAGAGGTTCACCGCCGCCGAGACGAAGTCGTAGTCGGTAGGATAATTCTCCGTGGCTTGCTCCAGCGTGACGATGGCCAAGTCGTACTGGTTGGAGGCGGCACACGACTTGACGAGGTTGATGAACACCGTCTTGCGGTATTTGTCCTCGCCCGACCGGATGTAGGACTGCAGGTAGGGAATGGCCTCCTCGTACTGTCGCTGGTTGACCAGGCTGGCTGCAGCGTAGTAGGACAGTTGCGCATAGGCCGTCTGCGACCGATAGCCTCCGTCGGCAAAGGCAGGCAAGTTGGCCACATCGACAAAGGCGCGCGCAAACTTCACGGCGTTGCCTGCGCTCATACCGCGACTGTAGAAGGCCGCGGCATTGGGCAGGAACGGGAGGATATGCGTCATATTATAGGTCGCTTGGCTATATTCGGAACTCGTCTTCTCCGAAGTAGTCATGACGACGTAGGTTGCAGCATAGCAACGATACAATGCGTCGTAGGTCAGAACCTTGTCTGTGTCCTCGTTGGCCAGCCGCACAAACTCCTTATACGCCGTATTGGAATCCATTATCGTCTGGGCAGCCAGCCGGCTGCCCGACGATAAGAGTAATAGGGAAATGGCTATAAAAACCTTTTTCATACACAATCTAATGAGAATTCGATGGTTAGAGCGCGTCCACAAAGGTGAGTTTCACGCCGATGCGACGATAGGCTCCACCCTTGTTCTGCGAAACCTCAATATAGGTGTCAAACGTCGTTCGCATCTTTCCAAAGGCTGGGATGTTGCGGTCCAGGTAGTCCTTCACGCCCATGGCGCGCAGATAGGCCAGCTGCTCGTTCTCGCTGATACCCGTGGCTTCGGTGACGGTAATGTTGCTCAGTTCGTCGTTCTTATATACAGGCTCCTGGTCGAAGTCACCATAGCAGCCGTCGTAGGCCACCGTGCGGCGGAAGGGCAGTGCGTCGGCCATACCCGTGATCTGCACCTTCACCTGCTTGCCCTCGACCATGTATTTCGAGAAGTCGCCCGTGAGTGCCTTCTTTACGATGGCCAGCATCGCCAGGGCCGCGTTGGACTCCTCACACTTGAAGCGACCCGGAGCGAAGTCGTCCGTGGCCGAATATTCCTCATCGACGGTATAGGACACCTCGACATCATAGTTGTAGATGCTCTTTCCCGAGGCGTCCGTTGTGTTGATCACCTTCGTGCGGACGTCGATCTTCGTGTGGTCGGAGATGAAGTTCTGGTCCTGTGCCTCCTGCATGATGTTGTTCTTGATCTCCTCCAGCACGAGTTGCTCCATCTTCGCTCCCTGCAGTTGCTCGAAGGGCACGAAGTTGTCGTCTGCCTCCAGGAAGGCCAGCGACTTGCGTTCCGTATTGTCGAAGATATAGGTCTTGCCCGTCCGCTTGTTGATCACCTCAGTATAGACGATCTCAAACTCGTCCTTCTCGTTGAGGCCATACTTGGTGTTGACAAACTCCAGGTCGTTTACGTCCATGAACGTCTCCAGTTCGTTGAGCGGCACGGTCAGGTAGATGCTTGCCATGTTGTCAAAGTCGAGGGTCAACATGCTCATCTCTGCGTTGTAGTTGCCCATCTTTATCTCCGATGCGCTCAAGATATTGCCCGCCATTCCCGTGGCGATATCGGCTTCGAAGAGGCGCATCTGTCTGAGTCGCGACTCTTCGTTCACGCGAGCGTTGTAGTCATCGAGGCTCTCGCCCTCCATTCGCTCCATCCAATCGTCCATCCTCCTGTTCAGTTCGTCCTTCAGTCGCTCTTGGCGATTCGGCGTGAGGAATCCTACTGGCGTGAAGACCAAGCTATTGTTCGTGTTGTAGGCCAGGTAGATATCGTTCTTCACCGTCTTGGAGTAGTTGAGATAGTTGACGCCAGCCTCCTTTGCGTCCAGGTATTGTCGGTCCTGGTCGTTGAGCAGGTTGATGAAGGCGATGCGCTGGTCGCCCGTGACGACGGTGAGGTATTTGTTCTCCGGGTGGAAGAAGCATTTGCGCGCCAGTCCCATAGCGTCGTAGTGCTTCGTCACCTCAAAGGTCTTGGTGTCGTAGATGTCGCACGCTCCGTCGGCTGTCAGTACTGCCATCAGTTTGCAGTTGGACGAGAAAGCCAGGTCGCGCAGTTCCGCGTGGAGCGGGATAGAGGTGCGCACAGTCTGGTTGTCGAGGTTGATGATCTGTATCTTCTCCTTCGAACTGGCCACGAGGAAGTAGCCGTTGGCACTGGCGTCGAGTCGTGTTCCCACGCCGTTGATGGCAAAGCTGTTGACCTCCTGCGTCTTGCGTGTGGAAAAGACGTGCACCCTGGAGTCGCTGCCCATCACGTACAGAAACCTTGCGTCTGGCGAATAGCAGATGGCCGTAGGCTTATATTGTTTCGTCGTCCCCACCTTGCCGATCTGCCAATCCTTTTCGAGCAGGCGGTACACCATCACCGTGTTCTTCTCCTTTCTGCTGTCGATGAAAGCATAGGAACCTCCGGCTGGGTTGATGTAGAGCGAGGTCACCTTGTCGGCCGTCTTCATGAGGTAGTTGCGCATGTTGAGGATTTCCTTCCCGTTGTAGTAGTAGAACGCACTATAGTGGTTGGCAAATCCATCAGGCGTCTTGTCCAGTTTCACATTCACCTCATGGGTGCGTGGCGCTTCCGCCTTTTCTGTCTCTTGCGCCGAAAGTTGGAGCGGACAACCCAGTAGGCAGGCGAGTCCCATATAGTAATAAAAATGTTTCATAAGTGTAATTATTTTAATAGGTAAAATACAATGATGCTCTCTCTCTTGGTTTCGTCCGATCTATATGGATGGACTTTTTTTTATTTTGACAGACTGATTCTGTGTTGATGGGCTATTTTGTTTTGATTGGGATCAGCGTGGCCTCCTTGTCGGCAAAGTCGGGCATCTGTCGGCCGATGGGCGCTCCGATATAAGTCGGGTCGCAGACCGTGAAGTCCTTCTCGCCGTAGGTGTAATAGTCGCCATCGACTGGCTCGGAGAAATGGACGGCGCAGGCCATGTGGCCCGGATAGTAGATGAGAACACACTCCAAGCCGAGCAGATCGCGGACGAGGCGCGTCAGGAGGATGGCGCGGTCCTCGCAGTCGCAGTAGGGATAGAAGAGGGTCTCCTCGGCAAAGAACGCACGGTCCTCCACGCCCCACACTTCCTTGTCGAACTTATATTCCAGTCCCGTCTGCACCAGGTTGAGCAGGCTGCCGACGGCCTCCGCCTCGCTCTTGCCCTTGATATACTCCCTCAGGGCGGGATAGATCTGCGTCTTCACGTCCTCGTTCATCGGCGTGTCGGCATAGATGGCCCAGAAGGTGTAGATGTCGTTGTTGGTGTAGGACGAGGGATACTCGTTGTAGAAGTCGATGAGGTTTTTGTTGACCGCGACGTCGATGTGGAGGTCTGGGAATCGTTCCGACGTGATCGTGCGTACCTCCGTAGCCATCTTGTCAAACTCTATCGCTTTGTCGATGCGCAGAGAGAGATTGCTCTCCTTGGGAAACTTCGCCGTACAGATGTTCAGCGCCACGTCCACGTCGTGGACAGGGTAGAATTTCTCGCCATTGATGACGTAGGACGGTTTGTCGTAGATCACGTCGTTGGAGGCGACGAGCAGGTAAAGATGGTCGTTGTCGTCCGAGGCAAAGCGGATCTTGTAGCCCGACTGATAGTAGAGGTAGCCCAGGAGCAGCGCCGACTCGTTGGTGTCAGCACCACAAAACTGGTCCGTAATGCCCTTGAGCATCAGCAGGTAGGCCCAGTCGCAGAGCTGGTGCTTGTCGCGCAGGGCCAGACAGTCGCAGACCAGGTTGTCGTAGGTCAATCCGCTGAGGTAGAGCAGGATGTCCGCTATGCGGTTGGGATTGATCTCGCCGATATTGAATCGCTTCGTCTCGTCCAGGTGTACCGAGAGTTCGTTGCCGAAGAACACAAACGGCATGGATCCATACTCCGTCTCCTCCTCGCTGAGCGCCACGCGCTCGATCGGCTCCACGGGCTCAGGACGCTGAGGGGCGCGGGCCGTCGCCTCGTCGCCCTTCACGTTGGCTTTCTTCTTCTTGCGGCCGAAGAACAAAAACTTCGATGTGGCCAACGTGTCTTGATAGACCACTGGCTCCACCTTCGGTTCTTCGGGACGCTTCACGGGAGGCTCTGCTCCAAATCGCTCCCACGCCTGGCGCACGAAGTCGGTATATTGCTTGTTGCACTCCTGTCTGAAACTCAGGTACTTCTGCTCCGACTGCTTCTTAAACTGGTTGAAGCGGTCGGCGAAGGAGAGCTCCTGCTTGGGTGCTGCCACCTCCACGGAGTCGAGTTCGCGCGTCACGGTTACGAAGTCCGTGTAGCGTTTCTGCGAGACCAGGTTCTTGTTGCCGAGCTGCTTCTTGACGTAGGCGATATATTTCCCGGACAGTTGTGAGACGCTGTTGCCGCGGGCCGCGGAGAGCTGCTTGATCGTGCCCTGTCCTGGCTGCTTGATCGTGACGCGCTGTTTGTTCTGCTCGTTGAGCAGTTCCACCTTGCCTCCGTAGGGCACGGTGATGCTTGTCTGCGCCGTCACCTTCGTGTTCATGACCAGCGGTTTGGAGACGCCGTTGACGCGGTAGCTCACCTGTCCCACCACATGATATACGAGCAGCGACTGGCCGTAGGCCTGCGCACAGACCAGGCAGATCGCGGTGAGGAGAAGATATTTGATTCTTGTCATAGACTGATGTTTTTTGACTGTTTATGCTTGTCCTTGATCGACTGGAAGTAGTCTCTCAGGGAATTGTACATATTGCGCGACAGGCCCAGGAAAGCGATGGTAGATAAGGCCCAGGCCAGGTTGAAACTGACGTGATACTTGCTGAAGACGACGAAGCTCGCTCCGATAAACACCGTCGTGAAGAGGTAGGTGAGGATGTTCATCACGTAGGGCGAGCTCGCCACGTAGCGCACAAACTCGTTGGGCGAGTGTTTCGTCTTGTTGAGGTAGCGCGATTGCATCACCTCGATGAGCAGGACGATGAGCAGGGAGATGATCCAGAACGCGGCTCCCGAGACCTTGTGGATCTCCTTCTGCTCCACGAGACTCTGGATGCTGTAGGCCAGCAGTTCCACACCCGCTATCTTGCCCACGGGCGTCCAGTGCATATCTACCTCCTCATAGACCGACCCGAAGAGGACGATCTGTCCCTCGATGAGTTCTGGATGAGCCTTCACCTCCTCGGGCTGCAGCACCCGGAAGGCCGTGGGAGAGAAGTTGATGTTGATGTCGTCGGTGCGCCCTTTCACGAGGTCGCGGTCCGCATAGCGGTTGGAGATTTGGGCGATGAAGGAGGGGAATTGTTTCCCTTTGTAGCGTTCCGCCAGGGGGTATTTCCGCTTCATATTGTCGTAGAGCAGGCGTGGCATGTTGACCGTGCCCTCCGTGATATCGACAAAGTCGGCGAAGAAAGACCTCGTGGCCTTGGTGTAGCCGACGCTGTCGCCCTTCCAGTCCTGCAGTTTCTTCGCAAAGACGATGTTCTTGTATTGCTCCGCCACCTCCACGATGGCGTTGTTGCCCTCCATGTCCTCGCCCTCTCCCTCGAAGACGCAGTCCATGCCGATCACCTTCGGGTGGGCGGCCTCGATGTCTCTCAGCACCTTGGCGATCTGTCCCCGTTCCGTCACTCTCGTCAGATCTACGATGGTGATGTAGCGGCAGGTGTCGGGATCGCTGCCCTCCGTCTCTATCTGGTAATAGACGTCCGTGAAGGAGAATCCGGCGAGTGCCCGCTTGACGGGAGCCAGGTAGTCCACCTTGATGGTGATGATGGCAAACAGGGTCATGATGATCACGGCGAGCAGCGTCACCACCACGTGATGGCGCCACCTGGCCCTGCGCTTCGGTTTCCCTGTCGTTGTTTGGTTTGTTTCTTTTTCTTTCATTGATCCGTTGCTGCGGCTTTTTGGCTTGGCCTATCGCCTTTTTCAGCTTTTTATTTTCACTGGAGGACTATTTCAGGAGGATGACGCTTGCCTGACTGTTGTCCATTCCCGGCATGGTCATTCCCACACTGGCCCCGATATAGGTCGGGTCGGTGACGACGAATCGTTTCCCGTCGAGGAGGATGTAGTCGCCCGCCACTTGGCCTTCGAAGCCGACGGCACAGGCCAGGTGGCCCGGGTAATAGACCAGTATGGTCTTCAGGCCCAGCAGGTCGCGCACGAGCCTGGTGTAGAGGATGGTGCGGTCCTCGCAGTCGCAGTAGGGATAGTAGAGCGTCTCCTCGGCGAAGAACGCCCGGTCGTGGCCCCACACCACCTCGTCATATTCATACTCGAAGGCCGTCTGCACCCAGTTGAGCAGTTTGTTGGCCGCCTCCAGCTCTCCGCCTCCCGCTATCTTGGCCCGCAGGGCGGGGTAGAGCTCTGCCTTCACCCGGTCGTCGAGTGGCGTGTTGCCATACATTGCCCAGCGCGTCATGAAGTTGTCGTTGACCTCCGAGGTCGGGTAGCTGTCGTAGAAGTCTATCATGTTCTTGTTGACGCTCGTCGTCACGCTGATGTCGGCGTAGCGTTTCGACGTCAGCGTCCTCGGCGTGGAAGGTTGCTGCGCCAACTGCTGTGCGCGTGGGATGAGGAGCGACATGGGCTGCTCCTTCGGAAACTTTGCGTCGCAGATCTCCAGCAGCGGCTCTTCGCCCCCGAAGGGATAGAAGTTGGTGTTCTCCAGTCGGTAGTAGCCGCTGTTGTAGATGGCGTGGTTACTGGCGAAGAGCAGCACGACGCGTTCGCTGTTGCGCGCCAGTCGCATCTGGTAGCCACTCTGACAGTAGAGGTAGGCCGTCAGCAGCGTGGCCTCGTTGCTCTCCCCGAAGGCCTTTTGGGCCAGGGCGTGGATCATGTTGAGGTAGGCCCAGTCGCAGAGTTGCAGTTCCTGGCGCAGGTCGAGGCAGTCGCGCAGCGTGTTGTTGAGCGCGTCGTCCTTGGCCAGTCGGCTCCATGCTGCTGCCAGCGCGTCGTTGTCGCAGGAGGAGAGTCTGGGCCGCGAGCTGGCGTTCATGCGCACTTCGAGTTTCGTCCCGCAATAGACGAAGCCTACTGTCTGATCCTTCGGCTGCGGACGCTCCTCGACAGGCGAGACGGGCTCGGGCTGAGGAGCAGGCGCGGGCGGCGTCACCACATCCTTGATGGGCACGGGCCGCGTCTCTATCGGTTTGTCGCGGTCCTGCTCGGGCAGGACGACGGGCGGGACGGTCTCGTCCTTGGGCCGTGGCACGGCGGGCTGGGCGTTGAATCGTTCCCACGCCCGCTTCATGGCCTCGGCATACTGCTCATTGGCTCTGCTACGGAAGTCGTCAAACTTTTGCTTCGACCGCTGCGCGAATCGGTCGAAAGCCTTGCGCGGGTCGTTGTCCTGTGCCTGGATACTGCTCATCATGCACAAGCCCAATAATAGGATATAGTATCTTTTCATCGTCTGGTCCTTATGTTTTGACTGGGCATTTTTTTACTACTGTGCGGCCCTTTCTTACCCGATAGCCTTGGTCTCTTGAATCAGAGGGATTTTCGCGCGACGAGCCTATTTCTTCGTCACGGTGAGGATCTTTCTGCTGACGTTCATCTGTGGATCCTTCATCCTGCAGGCCGAGAGCCACTCCTGGAATGCCTCTGCTGATAGCATTCGTGGCAGCCCCTTGTCGATTTCGCAGTCCACCTTTTTATAAAAGGCGTTGGGTGAGAAGACCACATAGAGCTGGTTGACCTCCTGCTGCTGCGAGCAGGTCATGAAGTATTCGTCCACGATCGGTTTCTCCTCCGGCGCTGCGCAGCCCACCGATCCGAAGACGTAGCGCTTGCCGGCCTCCACGCGCACGTTGCCCTCTTTCTGCCCCTTGTAGGGCAATAGGCAGTAGGCCGTGTTCTCGTTGTCGATCAGATAGGCCGCCACATAGCCGTCCACGGGGGCAGCGAAGGAGATGTAGAGATCGTCGCCCTCGCGAAATCGGTCGGCCTCGTAGCGGTCTTCCGTGCCGTTGCGCAGGATGCGCGAGTCAAACTCCACCTTGGAGGAGACGATCTCGCGGATCTTGCCTCTGGCCGACACCTTCACCACCACCAGTCCATCGACAAATCCGTTTTCGAAGTGTGGGCCCTTGACCGTCTCTATCCATTCGCCCTTCACCTCGCTGCCACCGTAAGAGGAGAAGTCGATGTTCGACTGGCCGTTTTGGTTTTCCACCTTGGTTAGGTTGGTCTGCGAGACGACCGTGCCAAACTCCTCTGCGATGAGCTTTGTCTTCAGACGCTCAAAGGCGACGCGCTCAGCCTCTTCCGGCGACATGTTCTTGGGCGCCACGTAGGTGTATTCTCCACCCACCGTCTTCACCCTTTGAGCCAGGCAGCCGATGGAGAACACCCCACAGATCAGTATGGATAGTATCCTGTAGATCATTTTTGAATCTGGTCAAACTTGCTTCTGAGTTGCTCGCCCTTCTTCTCCAGTTCCTGGCGTATCAGCCGCTTGGCCATCTCGGTGGCCATCTCGGTGTTGTAGCTGATCACCACGCGCACCTCCTTGTTCTTGTTGTCCTTCTCGCGGTAGCACTCCAGCACGGGCACCACGCGGCCTAAGTTCTGCGAGAAGAGAGCCTTCGACTCCATGATGGTCTGCGTGATCGAGGCAGCCTCCTCGCGCGACATCTGCTGGTTGCCCACGGAGTTTTCCACCAGGGCCGTCACTTCCGACTGCAACTGTCCTGCGAGGTTCAGCCTTGCCAGTTCCATGGCCTGTATCTTGGCCGCATCATAGCTTTCGGCGATGCTCATGGCTTCGCCCGTCAGATATTTTGGATACATATCCGCGTCCACCTCCATCCTCATCAGATAGAGACGGTCCAGCTGCTTCTCCAGGGGCAGTGCGCCGGGAGCCGCTTTCCAGCCCTCCTTCTTATATTCCTTGGCCGCCTTGCGGGCGTCCTTGGTAGCCTTCTGGTTCAGTTCCTCCTTGGACATCTTATAGATTTCCTTCCTCTGCTTTTGCACCTCTTTAGCGGTCTGTGCCGTGGTACTTGTCGTCAGGCAAAACAAGGCTATCGCACATATCAAAATCTTCTTCATAATTCTATTCTTTTAATGTTAATAATCCGTAGTTATTTCCAATCTTAGGTTGCATCGAATCTGATTGTCTCAGGAATCAAAGCGTGTTGCACAAACTCTATGCTGCAAATTTACGTTTTCTCGAGCAATTGTGCAAATAAATCTATGAAAAAATTGCATTCGGGGGGTAATGTGTGAAAAAAGTTTAGTATCATTAGTTTTAGTCTTATTTCTCCTTGCTATTTTTCTTTTGCCACGTTTTCTACTTGTTTGCCTTTCCTTGTCCCTTTGTTCTTTTTCCGTCTCTCTTCTCTCTCCCTTTTTCCCTCCTCTTGCATTTAGCCTATAGCACCATTCGAGGCCTTGCCGAGGGTTGCTTATGTCCGCGCTTGGAGGTAACTTATGTACACTGCCGGTGGTAAGATATGACTCCTTTTCGGGGTCTCTTGGCTCAGGCTGATGGGAAATCAGCTGGACGCGCAGGTGGGGTGGGCGATTCGCCGAACTTACATCTTAACGTTTAACGTTTTCTATTTTGCATTAGGACGTTGTTACATTGTCACGTTGTCACGTTTTTGATTTTCGGTATTTGGCAGATGATGAGGGAGTTAGGTGTCAGCTTTGTTACATCTTAACGTTTAACGTTTAACGTTTAACATTTTGCAAACCCAATGTTCCTGCCTTTTTCCCCCTATTTTTTCTACCATGCGAAAACAAAAACGTTAAAACGTTAAACGTTATAATGTAAGAACGCAATGGAAAATGAAAACGTGACAACGTGATAATGTGACAATGTGACAACGGAGATTGGACTCTCGGCGTAAGAAGGGAAAAGATGTAGAGGTGTGTTTTTCAAAGAGATACAAAGAAATATAATGTAAAGAGAAGCAAAGGAAAAGGCGGGAAGGGAAGAAGCTCCCCGGTTCCCGCCTGGTCATCCTATTGTTTTTTACCTAATAATTGTATATTTTACATCACGATGGTGCTTCACCGCGCTAAAAGATCTTGACGGCGACTCCAGCCACCACCCAGACGCCCGGCTGTGCCACATTGCCATAGTCGCGATACTCCTTGTCCAGCAGGTTGTTGCCCTCGACGTAAGCGTTCCATCTCGGTTCCGACCATTGCAGGCGCGCGTCGAGCACACCATTGGAGGCGTAGCTGTGGCGCACGTTGTCGGCGTCGAGATAGCTTCCCATGCGGTGCTGCAAGCGATAGCCCACGCGGAGAGCCAGTTGCGGCAGGAGGCGGAAGTCGGCCTGTGCCGAGAATTTGTTCTTCAGATACTCCAGCGCATACTGGCTGACGATGCCTTCGGGCAGGTTTTCGCGCTGGTTGAGCCAGGTGTAGCCCAGCGAGAAGCGATCGAAGAAGTGCTGACCCGGCAGCAGTTGCCTCATGTCCGCCTGTAGCGAGGCCTGCATGCCGAGGGCCTTGATGTGGCCGAAGTTGACGCTCTTCCACAGCGTGCCGCCCGTCTCGTCGGTCTCGCCGTCGCTGATCCAGTCGATCAAGTTGCGGTGACGATTGTAGAAGACGCTCGCCTTCGCCTCGATGGCGCGGCTGGTGTAGCGCAGTCCGCCCTCGACGGCGCTCAGTTCCTCTGGCTTCAGGTGGCGGTCCGCCTTATGTCCCCCGACGGAGTAGTAGAGCTCCGTGAAGGACGGCATTCTGAGCGAGGTGTTGAAGTTGGCGAACGCCTGCCAGTGGCTGTCCAGCCTCAGGCTCATGTCGATGCCGGGATAGACCCGCCAGTCCATGTCGGCCTGCGTGTTCTTCGCCGCCGTCAGTCCTGCCGAGACGAAGAGCGGTCCGAGGGCGATGTTGTGTTCCAGGAAAAGCTGGAGATTGGTGCGGTTGAGGCCGTTGGTGTAGAAGCGCTCCGTCCCGTGGATGGCGTGCTTCCTGTCGAGCGGGTCGCCCAGGTTGGTGCTGAGGATGTCCTCGTTGCGCATCTCCGCTCCGAAGGCCGTGCGCCCCAGCGTCCAGTCGAAGTAGGCGTTGAGGTTGAGTCCGAAGACCTCCGTGCGGTGGTAGTTGTAGGGCACTTTCGCCTCCGACCCGCGTATCAGTTCGAAGCGATCCTCCTGGTGGTTCCAGTAGATGGCTGGACGGAAATGGAGGAGACCGCTTCGGTTCTCACCCTTCAGCGACAAGAAGGTCTTGAGGGTGTGCTCAAACTGGTCGTCGAAGCGCGCGCTATAGTAAGTGTTCGACCCATAGTCCTTGCTGCTTAGTCCCGCCTGCCACCGCAGGGCCACGTTGGGGTCGTCGTATTGTCCTTGATAGAAAGCCTTTGCCGTGCGGTAGTCGCTGTTGAGCGATCCCGCCCTGCTGCGCTGGTAGCCGTCGCTGCGCAGGTAGGTGGCTGATAGCTGGTTGCGCCAGCGTTGGGAACTGATGTTGCCGTGGGCCCCTGCCGCCAGGTAGCCGTAGCTGCCGCCCTCGAGATGGGCTGTCGCCCCGCTCTTCGCGTCGATCCGCGTGACGATGTTGATCGCTCCGAGTAGCGACGATGTGCCATAGACGCGGGCCGCGGGTCCTTCGAGCACCTCGATGCGCTCTATCTCCCCCAGGCTGACCGGCAGGTCCATCGCGTTGTGACCCGTCTGTGGGTCGCAGATGTTGATGCCGTTGAGCAGGATTGCCACCTGCTCGCTGTTGCCGCCTCGGATGCTCACGTCGGTGAGCGCCCCCAGCGGGCCTTTCTGCCTCACGTCCACTCCCGTGGCGTATTTCAACAGGTCGTTGACACTTTGTACCGGCGCAGCCGCTATGTCGCTGCGACTCAGTACAGTTACCATTCTCGCTTGCTGACGTACGGTCAGCGGCGCCCTCGTGCCTGTGACGTTTACTTCGTTCATCTCCACAGTGCGCTGCCAGGTCGTGTCGGGTTCGACGGCGACGGACGTGGTCTGCGCGGCTGCATCGGCACAGCGGAGCGTGGCTACGCTCAGCACGCCGATGATCACCTCTTTGCCCAAGACGCTAAAGAGGGAATAGCCGTGGTTGTTGAACTGCTTAAACTTCAGTACACGGCGCTTGTTGTAAACTGGTGTGTACATAATCGGGCTGCAAAATTACTACTTTTCATCTTAAAAGGCCGTTCTTTGTGCCGAGAAAATGAAAAACAAGTGGAAATATTTTGTGCTTCATCAAAATTCATTTACTTTTGCAGGAAAAGAAAAAAGAAGCAATGACACAACCCAATAAAAGTGGTCTGAGGGGCTGTCTGACCTCCCGGGCTCTGCGCATCGTCCTCTTCTTGCTGGCCATCCTGCTGCTGGGCGGCGTCTTTGTCTATCTCCTCAACGACGATGACCGTGGTCCGGTCTCGCCAGAGATGATGGACGAGGCAGCCACGGGGCGGAATAAGTCGGCCTATGACACGCTCGACGTGCTTGGCAACTATCTTTGGCGCGACGTGATGAAGAGTGCGAAGGCCGACTCGGCGCAGCGGGCAGACCGTGAGCGCGAGGCCAAGGAGCGCGCGGAACGGGAGAAGGAGCGCAAGGCCCTGGCTCCCATGCCAGCGACGGACCAGGATGTGGAAGCCGTGGAGGAGATGGGGTCGCAACCCTCCCAGACCGTGCCTACGCCTTCGGCTCCTCCGCAGCCCTCCGTGGCTGCTCCCAAGATCGACAAGGTGACTGCACCGAAGGTGGAAGCCATTGGCAACGATTAGTGGTCCGCGTGGGTGGAACGATTGCTTTATAAAATAGGAGGAATATAAAATAGGAGGAATTAAAAATGAAACGACTATTATTTTTTGCCTTGACCGCGCTGGTCTTGGCCTCTTGCGCCACGACGACGCTCTTCGACGCCGAGGGGCGCCAACTCACTAAGTTGGAGCAGGACCGCATCACGGCCTCGGTCGTGAGCCAGCGGCTTGCCCAGCGCAAGTATCGCATTTTTGCCGACTATATGTACCCGCAGCGGGCTCCCGGCGTGCGCCTCAACGACGACTGGGGCGTGGAGGTGGGACGCGACTCCATCGGATTCTTCCTGCCCTATTTCGGCCAGGTCTATATGGCCGATCCGGCGAAAGGCCCGGGCATGATTTTTATCGCGCCCTTGGACAGCTACGAGGAAACCCAGGTCAAGGAGGGCCACGTCCGCATCAAGGCGACGTGTCGCTACCGCCTCGACTCCTACCAGGTCTATCTCGACGTGTTCAGCAATGGGCGAGCCGAAATCTCCGTCATCCCGGCCAACCGCGACGCCATCCGCTATACGGGAGGCATGGATATGCAGGGAGTCTTCTTCACATCGCCCGTGGCGGCAGCGCAATGGAAGGCGCGCCGATGAGGCTCCTTCTCAACCAGAAAAAGGTTGGGAAAACTATAGGAAAATAATCGGGTAGCCAACAAGGAAACAATAGGATTATCTATAAAGGAAACAACAGGAGCGTTTATAAAGGAAGCAAAAGAATCCTCTATAAGGGAATACAACAGGATGAACTGTTGGAAAATAGAAAAAACAAGTAGTGGACAGTTGTCGTGCAGCTGTCCACTATTTGTAGGGGAAAGGGAAACCTCGCAGTCTTAGGCGTAGGTCTCGAGAAACTTCACCGTGCCTCTGACCACTACTTCCTTGGCCGTAGCGGGGATGAGAACGCTCTCGCCCTCTATGAGCGAGGTATCCTCGCCGCCATCCACCTGCAGCGTGCCATTGCCCTCCATGGCGATGAGGATCACGAAACTGTCGAGCTCGGAATAGTCGATGAGCATGGGCTCGTCGATGTCATAGACCGAGGTGGTGAAATGCTGGCAGCGGACCAGTTCCACGCCCTCGTTCTTGGCCGGCTGGTAGTGGGTGCGGTAGTCGGGCAGCACGTCGTAGTCGATACACTCGGCTGCCTCGGCGGTGTGGAGCTGGCGATAGTTGTCGTCTTTGTCCTTGCGCTTGAAGTCGTAAATGCGGTAAGTGACGTCGCTGGTCTCCTGGATCTCGGCCAGGAAGCAGCCCGCGCCGATGCTGTGGATGCGGCCCGCGGGGAGGAAGAAAACATCGCCGTCCTTGACAGGATATTCCGCCAAAGCATCGGTGATGGTGTCGTCCTCCACCATCTGCTTATACTCTGCGGGTGTGATCTGCTGCTTCAGGCCGCTGCGCAGCGAGGCCGTGGGGTCGCTTTTCATCACATACCACATCTCGGTCTTGCCGCGCGGCAGCCCCTTCTGCTGAGCCTGCTCGTCGTTGGGGTGCACCTGGATGGAGAGTTGCTGGCGCGCGTCGATAAACTTGATGAGCAGGGGAAACAAATTGCCGTAGCGTGCGTAGTTCTCCTTGCCGACCAGCAGCTCCTTCTGCTCCGCCAGCACGTCGTTGAGTTTCCAGCCCTTGTATTCGCCGTTGGCGACAACAGTCTCGTTGTCTTTCACGCCCGACACCTCCCAGCTCTCGCCCACCTGGTCGAGGGACTTCTCCAGGTGCTTGAACGGGATAATCTTGTCACCACCCCAGATCGTCTGCTTCAGTAGTGGTTCAAACTTCAAAAACTCCATGTTCGTTATCTTGTTTTGATGATGTTCGTTTACAAAAAAGCGGCACAAGCGACGTGGCGCGCCTGTGCCGTCTAAGCCAGAAAGACGTGCTTTGACAGGCCGTCCTTATTTCTTGAACTTGAAGGAGGCGTTGCCCACCTTGAGCACATAGATGCCCTTCGGCAGCGCGCTCACATCCACGGGCTGACCGCTCCACTGTGCCATTGCGAGACACTGCGTGCCGTTGAGGTCAAATACCTCTACGCGGCCCTGCTCAGCGCCTTCTATATATATAAGGTTCTCGCGCGCATAGACACGCACGTTGTTCGCCACGGCCTCGGCCTTGCCAATGCCGTCCGTACTGTTGTCGATGAAACTGACGGTCGCCTTGTAGCTGTAGCGCTCGTTGGTGCCGTCCTTCTTATCTACAGAGAGCGCCTCCTCGGTGAAGGAGATGCGGTTTACCTCGCTCAGATCGACCTTGCCGAGCTCAGTCGCATTCTCGCTGATGACAATACTTTCGCCGTTGGCCGACTGTGCGCTGGCGTAGCAGCACGGCAGCATCAGCAGCGAGATAACTGTAAGTCTTTTCAATAATCTCATACTCTTTATTTTGTCTTTGGTTCTATTCCGTTGAACAATAATGCAAAGATAGTGGGTTTTTCCAACTCCTGCAAGTTTTTGAGGGCTTTTCTCAGTTTTATCCAAAATTTGACCCGAAGCGTTCGGCTCTGTCACCAAAAGTCTTGATTTCCTGTTGATGCGTCAAGATAGTCGCCGTGGGGCTCGTGGCACCTGTCCGCCTGCTGGTCGTCAACAAAATGAGGGTGAGACCAAAATTCGTGGCATTTTATTTTGCAATGTCTGCAAATTGCAGTAATTTTGCGGGCAGTTATGTAACTAAAAGACATGAAACGAGAGATAAAAAAAATCATCACGGACTGGGGCCGTCGCCCCTCCGACCGGCTCGAGCATCCTTCCGATTTCGAGCGGTTGTCGAAGCGGCTGGAGGCACGGAGCATCCATCTGGCTCCCCATTCCCTCCGCAGGCTCTGGAAATGGGTATCGGCGGCCAAGCCCGAGAAGCCTTCGCAGCGCACCCTCGACCGCCTCGCCCTCTTCGCAGGTTTCCAGGACTGGAAGGACCTGCAGAAGGCCCTCCACGGCACCAATGATGCCGCGCTCAACTACAAGGACTGAATCTGGTCCCTCGGAATGGCAACCAGCCTTCGACTTCAAAAGCCATTCTGAGGACCAGTCCCCGAAAACACAATAAGAAAAGGCCCGCCCTGCAATGAGGACGAGCCTTTTCTTATTTCTTTTGGCCTATGGCCGTTTGCACTGGCAAGTTGCTTACTTGGCGGCGACGGTACGCTTCTCCTTGATACGGGCAGCCTTACCGGTGAGGTTGCGCAGGTAGTAGAGCTTGGCGCGACGCACCTTACCACGCTTGTTCACCTCGATAGAGTCGATGTTCGGAGACTCGATCGGGAAGATACGCTCCACACCGATCGTACCAGACATCTTGCGGACGGTGAAACGTCTCTTCTCGCCATGGCCGATGATCTTGATTACGACACCACGGTAGAGCTGAATACGCTCCTTGTTACCCTCGGTGATCTTGTAAGCGACGGTTACAGTGTCACCGGCACGGAACTCCGGAAACTGCTTGCCGGTTGCAAATGCTTCTTCTGCAACTTTGATTAAATCCATTTCTTTGTACAGTTTAATGTTATTGGTTGCTCCAACGTAACGTGGCTCATGACTCTTCCATGGTCAGCGGTTCCGCCGAAAAGCGGGTGCAAAGGTACGCAAAAAATGACGAACAAAAGTGGATGGCGGGGGAAATTATGCGCCTTTAACACAAATTATTCCTCACAACAGACCCTCGGGATGAATTATTTTGGCTAACTTTGCAGAAAAGCTGACAACGCAGCCTCCCCGATCGCCAGTAGGTTGGTGACCTGCAGCGGCTTATTCGCAAACAGACACGAACGATATAGATACAGATAGATACAAATAGAAATATGAAGAAAATCGCTAGTCTTCTGATGGGGACGGCCTGTGTGGCAGGATCTTTCCTCGCCCTCGCGGCCTGTTCCAGTCCTTACGAAGTAGCCTCGATGGATCGTTCGCGCCTCGTGGTCGATGCGCGCTACGACGCCCGTCCCGACGCCGAGGCCATGGCTTTCATCGCTCCCTACCAGCGGGAGGTCGATTCGTTGATGTTCCCCGTGGTAGGGGAGACAACCCACCAGATGACCACGGGCCGACCGGAGAGCGACCTGAGCAACCTGCTGGCCGACATCATGGTCTGGGCGGGAACAAACTTTGGCGAGCAACCGCAGTTGGGCGTGTACAACATGGGTGGCATCCGGGCCAACCTGCCGGCAGGCAAGGTGACCAAGGGCGACATCCTCAATGTCGCCCCGTTTGAGAACAAGATCTGCTTCCTCACCCTCACGGGCGAAGACCTGCTGCTGCTCTTCCGCGAGATAGCCCACCGCGGTGGCGAAGGCGTGAGCCACGGTGTGGAACTGGCCATCACCAAGGACGGACAACTGATCGCGGCCCGGCTCCACGGTCAGGAGATAGATCCTCAGGGCCGCTACCGTATAGCCACGCTCGACTATGTGGCGCAGGGCAACGACCAGCTCTCGGCTTTCAAGCGCAAGACCGACGTCCACGAGCCGGGCGGAAAGGAGAACGACAGTCGCTTCGTCATCGAGCGCTATTTCCAGGAGAAGGCCAGCAAGGGCGAGCGGGTAGATGCGCGCCGCGAGGGCCGAATCGTCATCCAATAATTGATCATATCCGACAAGACTCATGAACAAAACTTACTCCATATTCATTGTCGCCTTGCTGCTTTGCTCCTCCGTGGGCGCATGGGCGCAGAAACAGAAGATGCTGACCATCCTTCATACCAACGACACACATAGCACGATTTTCCCGCTCTCGGAGATGCTCAGCGACACCATGACGGCGGGCCGCGGAGGCTTCATGCGGCGCGTGGCTATGATCAAGGAGGAGCGTGCCAAGGATCCCGATTTGTTGCTCTTCGATTCGGGCGACTTCTCGCAGGGGTCGGCCTACTATACTCTCTACAAGGGCGATGTGGAGAGCGGACTGATGAACCTCATGCACTATGACGCCGGAACCATCGGCAACCATGAGTTCGACTTCGGACTCGACAATATGGCACGGGTCTTCCGCCGCCTCAACTTTCCCATCCTCTGTGCCAACTACGACTTCACGGGTACGGAGCTCGATGGCCTCGTCAAACCCTACGTCATCCTCAAGCGCAAGGGACTGAAGATCGGCGTCTTCGGACTCTGTCCCGAGCTCGACGGGCTGGTCGATCACAAAAACTTTGAGCCCATTCGCTATCACGACCCGATAGCCGCGGCCCGCGAGATGGTGCAGACGCTGCGGGCCAAGCATTGCGACCTGATCATCTGTCTCTCCCATCTCGGATGGAAGATAGAGGAGGTGAGCGACGACGACGTGATAGCGGCCGTGGAAGGCATAGACCTGGTGCTGGGTGGACACAGCCATAGCTATTTCCGCCAGATGCAGTATGTCAAGGACCCAGCAGGACGTGAGGTGCCGGTCGATCAGAACGGCAAGCATGCGGTCTATGTGGGCAAGATCCGGGTGGAGATGGTGCCGGCCAAAACGAAAAAATAAGTTCAAGGAATTGATTTTATGGAAGAGAACAAGACAGAGCTGGGTTACTGCTACAAGTATCCGCGCCCAGCGGTGACGACCGACGTCGTCCTCTTCGCGATGGTGGATTCCCAGATGAAGGTGCTTCTGATACAGCGGGGCAGAGATCCCTACAAGGGTCAGTGGGCGTTTCCGGGTGGATTTCTCAATATGGATGAGACCGCCGAGGTGGGTGCGCTGCGAGAACTCAAGGAGGAGACGGGACTGGAATTGGACCACGTCAGACAGTTTCACACCTTCACCCGCCTCGACCGCGATCCGCGAGGGCGCACGATCAGTATCGCCTACTATGAGTTGATCGACTGCCAGAAGGTGGTGGGAGGCGACGATGCGGCCTGCGCCCAGTGGTTTTCCCTCGACGATCTTCCGCCTTTGGCTTTCGACCACGCCGATATGTTGGAGAAGGCCCGCTGTGCCTTGGCTTGCCAGCAGAAGTTGGAGAAGCTGGGCCTCGTCTGACGCCGTCCTCACAGACAGGGGAATAAGCAAAAGCCGCACTTATTGACGTCCAATCAATAGGTGCGGCTTTGTGTAGCGAGTTGGCAGTGGACCGCCGATGATGGCTTGTCGAGCCTCGGCGGCAGTCTGTGGCCAGGGTGGCTAAGCCACCAGCTGGTAGAGCATGAACAGCCAGTGGGCCATCAGCGCGGCACAGAGACCGCCGATGGTGTGGGAGAGAATAGCCTTGGAGGTCAGCTCACGATAGCCAATGGCGTCGAGCATGGCTGTATGGGTACTGAGGTAGCCCGACCAGCACATACCGATGGCGGTGCAGACAGCAATTGCGTTGCCGTCGATCCAGCCCTGGGCAGCGAAGTTGGGAATCAAGCTCAGTGCAGCGCCCACAGCACCAAGAGCGGTGATGGGGAAGGCGATCTGGTGGGGATCGTTCAGGCCGAACAGCGGCTCAAGGATGAAGTTGATCTTGTTGGCCAGGGCCGGCAGCAGCTCGATGCCCTCGTAGGCTGCGCCCGTGAAAGTGCCGTCCTTGCTTGCGCCAAACGTGAGGATCATGACCAGCGTGGAGATGATCAGCACACCCGGGATGATGGACATTCCTACCTCCACACCCGATTTGCCACCGTCGAGCAGCGAGTTGAGCGTGCGCAGGAAGGTCGATTTCTCCTCCTCGTGGATCACCTTCTCCGGCATTTCCTTGAACTTCTGGGAGTCGAGAGCGTTCTCCTCGCGGTAGGCGGGATAGGCTTTCAGCACGAAATACTGCATGCAGCGGGTGGAGACGACGCAGCCTGTACAGGCACCGAGGAAACCGATGAGCGGCTCCATCATGTAGCCCTGCCCCATCATGAAGACAATCACGATGAGGCCCATACCGAAGGCCGTACCGAAGTTGGTCAGGGAGATGTACTGGAACTTTTTGAAGTAGCCACTGAAGTGGGTGTCCTTGGCCAGCGTGATGATGGCGGGGTTGTCGCTGAGGAAGGTCAGGACAGCACCCAGCGAGGCCACACCCGGGAGGTTGAAAACAGGCTTCATGAGCGGGCGAAGGATCTTCTCGATGAGGTCCACTACGCCAAACTCCACAAACACCTTGCCCAGCGCGCCCGTGAGCACACAGATGGCCATGAGGTAGAAGCAAGTGTTGAGTAGAAGGTCGTGTGCGGTGTGCATCACGGTGTTGAGCATGGGGGCAGCACCCATTCGGTATCCGATGTACCCGAAGAGCGCACCAACGATGAGTAGGCAGGTCAAGCCTTTCGGAATCCATCCGAAGAGACCCGATTTCTTGCCCGACGCGCGGTCTTCCCGCTGTTGAGATTCATTTGTCATGATTGTCTTGGCTGTCAGCCGTCAATTGTTTTTGAGTTATTTTTGGCTGCAAAAGTACCAAATGTTTCCCATTATACCAAGCAGATGGCATAAAAAATGGAATTGTAATGGCATAAATTTTGAGATACCGTCTTTTATTGCTATCTTTGCAAAGGAGATGCGCCCGCCTGCACTATGGTCGGGTTAGGGTTCGCAGCAAGGGCTGGCAGCGTCTCGTGGCAGAAGTGATTTCGGCACATAGAATCTCGCTCGCCGGCACGAATGGTTACACGGAATAAACAGATTGTTAGTATATGAAGGACTTTTTCAAAAACGTATTGGCTACGGCGGTCGGTGTGCTGCTTGTAGGTTTTATCACGGGCTTTTTCATGGTGGTCAGCCTGGTGGGCATGGCGCTCTCCCAGAGCGAGACGGCTCCAGTGGCGGACAACTCCGTACTGGTGCTCAGGCTCACGGGGTCGCTCTCGGAGCGGGCCAACGACGACGTGCTCGCCTCGCTGTTCGGCGACCGAATCCCGAAGCTGGGACTTGCCACGATGACGGAGGCCATCCGCCAAGCCAAGGAGAGTGATAAAGTCAAGGGCATCTATATCGAGGCGGGTGCGTTTGCCCCAGATTCCTACGCCTCGCTCGCTGCCATCCGTCGCGAACTGGAGGAGTTCCGCAAGGCCGGAAAGTGGATCGTCGCCTATGGCGACTCCTATACGCAGGGGGCTTATTATCTGGCCTCGGTGGCCGACAAGATCTATCTCAATCCGCAGGGACAAGTCGATTGGCACGGCCTGGGATCTGAACCGGTCTTCGTCAAGGACCTGCTGGCCAAACTCAATGTCCGCATGCAGGTGGCAAAGGTCGGCACGTACAAGAGCGCCACGGAGATGTTTACGGGCGAGAAGATGAGCGATGCGGACCGCCAGCAGACCACGGCCTACCTCACGGGCATCTGGCAGAACGTTGTCTCCGCCGTGGGCAAGAGCCGCAGCCTCACGGCTCAGCAACTTAATGCCTACGCAGACAGCCTCGTCTCGCTGGCTGCTCCCCAGGACTATGTGCGGATGCGGATGGTGGATGGGTTGCTCTATACGGACCAGGTACGCCAGGCGGTGAAGAAAAAATTGGGTCTCTCGCCCGATGACGAAATTCCGCAGGTGAGCATGTCCGACTTGCTGGCTGCTGGACCTGAGGACAAGAAGGGCGACGAGATCGCCATCTACTATGCTGTGGGCGACATCGTCGATGGTGTGGTCGCCATGCCTTCGCGTGAGAGTGTGATCGATGCACAGAAGGTCTGTGCCGACTTGCAGGATCTCGCCAAGGACAAGGACGTGAAGGCTGTGGTGCTGCGCGTCAACAGCCCGGGTGGATCGGCCTATGCTTCCGAGCAGATCTGGCACCAGGTAATGGAACTGAAGAAGGTGAAGCCCGTCGTCGTCTCGATGGGTAGTTATGCAGCCTCGGGTGGTTACTACATCAGTTGTCCGGCCAACTGGATTGTGGCTGAGCCCAATACGCTGACCGGATCCATTGGTATCTTTGGAATGTTCCCCGATGTGAGCGGACTGCTCAGGGAAAAACTGGGACTGAAGTTTGATGAGGTGAAAACCAACAAATATGCGCTCTTTGGTACGCGCTCGCGTCCGTTCACCGCCGATGAGCTCAGCCACCTGGAGTCATATATCGACCGTGGCTATAAGCTCTTCCGTCAGCGTGTGGCCGATGGTCGCCGTCTCAAGGTTGATCAGGTGGAGCAGGTGGCCCAGGGTCATGTGTGGTTGGGGCAGGACGCCCTGAGGATCGGTCTTGTCGACCAGCTCGGTGGCATCGAGGTGGCTCTGCGCAAGGCGGCCCAACTGGCGAAGCTCACACAGTGGCATTCCGCTGCCTATCCGGTGCTCCCCGACTACCTCTCGCAGTTGCTCGATCTCCCAGGAGCAGCCCGTGGCAACTATCTCGACGAGCAGATGCAGCAGTCGCTGGGGGCTTACTATGAGCCGTTTGCCCTCATCAGAGATCTCCAGGCGCAGAATCCGCTCCAGGCACGTCTGCCGTTCGAACCGAATATTCATTAATCCTCCTAATCTCCGAAAAGTGTTGTGGAAGGCGATTTCATCAAAATATACGACTGGTTGCGCCCCCTGAGCTGGCTCTACGGGCTGGGCGTGGGCTTTCGCAACCAACTCTTCGAATTGGGCATTCTCCGAAGCCGGAGTTTCAGTGTGCCCGTCATCTCGGTGGGCAATATCACCGTGGGCGGATCGGGCAAGACGCCGCATGTGGAGTATCTCATCCGCTTGTTGCAGGACAAGGCAAAGGTGGCGGTGCTCAGCAGGGGCTATAAGCGCAAGAGCCGGGGCTATCTGCTGGCAGAGGACGACACGCCGATGAGGCTGATAGGAGACGAGCCGTACCAGATGAAGCGCAAGTTTCCGAAGATCCATGTCGCGGTGGACAAGAAGCGCTGCGAGGGAATCGATCGCCTCACTTCCGATGAGGCTACTTGCGACACCGATGTCGTGCTCCTCGACGACGCCTACCAGCACCGCTATGTCAAACCGGGCATCAATATCTTGCTCGTCGATTACCATCGCCTCATCCTCTACGATGAGTTGTTGCCCGCGGGAAGGCTCCGCGAGCCGAAGAGCGGGAAGGACCGTGCCGACATCGTGATTATCACCAAGTGTCCGCCCGATCTCAAGCCGGTCGATTACCGGGTGCTGACGAAGGCCATGAATCTCTTCCCCTACCAGGAGTTGTATTTCTCGTGTCTGGCCTACGATGAGCTCCACAGGCTCTTCGGAGAAGAAAAAAGAACGCTCGACAGCATCCTCAACCACCATGTGCTGCTGCTCACGGGCATTGCCTCGCCACGACAAATGGAGCTGGATCTCACGCCTTATGTCACGGGGAGCCCGCTCGACATCGCCACAAGGCCAATGGAGCCTGTCAAACCCTCCAGCCTCATCACGCCGCTGTCCTTCCCCGACCACCATGCGTTCAAGGCCAAGGACATTCGGAGAATCAACGAGGTGTTTGAAAGTCTGCCGGAACCCAAACTCGTCATCACGACGGAGAAGGACGCTGCGCGACTGGAGCGTGTCGAGGGGCTGAACGAAGCGTTGCAAAAGTGTCTTTATGTCCTTCCGCTGAGAATCCAGTTTATGCTGGATCAGGAAGAAAAATTCAATGATAAGATTATCAGTTATGTACGAAAAAATTCAAGAAACAGTCTCCTGGCTCAAAGCAAGGATGCACACAAGTCCAAAAACCGCCATCATTCTGGGCACGGGCCTCGGACAATTAGCTTCAGAAATAACCGACAGTTATGAGTTTTCCTATAAGGATATTCCCCATTTTCCCGTCTCTACGGTAGAGGGTCATGCAGGAAAACTGATCTTTGGCAAACTCGGAGGCAAGGACATCATGGCCATGGAGGGCCGTTTCCATTTCTATGAGGGCTACGCCATGAAGGAGGTGACGTTCCCGGTGCGCGTCATGCGTGCGCTGGAGATAGAGACGCTCTTCGTCAGCAATGCCTCGGGAGGTATGAACCCCGACTTCCATGTGGGCGACCTGATGGTCATCACGGACCATATCAACTTCTTCCCCGAGCATCCCTTGCGTGGCAAGAACGACCCCATCGGTCCTCGCTTCCCGGATATGCACGAGGCTTATGACCACGAACTGGTGGCACTGGCCGACGAGATTGGCCGCGAGAAGGGTATCAAACTCCAGCATGGTGTCTATGTGGGCGTCCAGGGCCCGACTTTCGAGACACCGGCGGAGTATCGTATGTATCGCCTTCTCGGTGGCGACGCAGTGGGAATGAGCACCGTCCCCGAGGTGATTGTGGCGCGCCATAGTGGCATCAGAGTCTTTGGCGTGAGTGTCATCACCGACTTGGGTGGTTTCGACGTGCCTGTGGAGGTGAGCCACGAGGAGGTGCAGGAGGCTGCCAATGCGGCTCAGCCCCACATGACGGAACTCATGCGCGAGATGATTCGTCGGTCATAGACGGATGGTCGGCTGAACGTGGGCCTACTCATATAATATATATAAGGAGAAATATATATAGGTATATATAAAGCAGAAATGGAAATCAACGAGATAGGGGAGTTTGGTCTGATCGGTCGACTGACCAAGGCACTTCCCACACACAATGCCTCTACCTTGATGGGGCCAGGCGACGATTGTGCGGTGATCGACAGTGGCGATAAGCTGACGCTCATCACCTCGCAACTCTTCATGGAGGGTGTCCAGTTTGACCTGACGTACATTGACATGGAGCACCTGGCCTACAAGGCGGTTATGGCGACGATCAGCAATGTCTTTGCCATGAACGGTACGCCGCGCCAACTGACTGTCAGCATCGGCCTGGGAAAACGGTTTAAGGTCGAGGACCTGGATGCTTTCTATCAGGGCTTGCAAAAGGCGTGCGACAAGTGGGGAGTTGATATTGTAGGTGGCGACACCACGTCTTCCTTCACAGGTCTGGCTATTGCGCTGACTTGTGTCGGTGAGGTGACCAAGGAGGAGGTGGTCTATCGTCGTGGAGCGAAGGAGACCGACCTCATCTGTGTCTCTGGAGACCTGGGGGCTGCCTACATGGGACTGCAGATCCTGGAGCGCGAGAAGTCTGTCTATTATCAGCAGGTGGACGAATACAACAAGGAGATGCGTCAGGCAAAGGCCGAAGGCGATCAGGCGAAGATTCAGGCTTTGCAAAACAATCGTGCGGCCATAGAGGGTTTTCAGCCCGACTTTGCGGGTAAGGAATACCTCATCGACCGACAGTTGAAGCCCGAGGCGCGTGGAGACGTCTTGCAACTGCTCCGTCAAGCTGGCGTCCGTCCCACGTCTATGACGGATGTCTCAGATGGACTGGCTGCGGAGCTTCGCCACCTCTGTGAGCAAAGCCATTGTGGCTGTCGTGTCTATGAGAAGAACATCCCCATCGACTACCAGACGGCGGCGGCTTGCGAGGAGTTTAATATGAATCTTACTACTGCCGCCTTGAGCGGAGGTGAGGATTATGAACTTCTGTTTACCGTCCCCATCGGAGATCATGAGAAGATAGAGTCTATGGAAGGCATTCGCCAGATCGGCTATATCACCAAGGAGCAGTTTGGTCGCTACCTGATCATGCGCGATGCCCAGGAGTTTGAACTACGTTCCCAGGGCTGGGGAGAGGAGAAAAAGTAGGATCCGCTCCTTTGGATACTAAGAAAGGATTAGCAGATTTACCCTCCCCCTATTGGGCTTATCCTGATAGGGGCTTGTCCTAATCCTCTTTTGTCTCTGATCATAGTAATACGCAAACGACCCATACAACGCTCGCAACGAGGAAGTCTTTCGGTTGACTTCTAATAGGTGCGAAGGTTGTATGGGTCGTTTCTATTCTGTCCCTACATGGCTATCGTGCTTTCAGATGTATCGTGAAGCTTCGTTCTGATCCGCCAGTTTCATGGAGAATCCATTTACTCCGGCACCCCCATGTGGAATCCGATTACCCAGACAGCCCCATGTGGAATCCATTTACTCCGACAGCCTCATAAAGGCTTGAGGCAGGTGTTCGATGAGGTCGCTGGCTATGAGGCTCTCTTTTCCCAACGCCTTGGCAGCCAAGTCGCCTGCCAGTCCATGGAGGTACATTCCCATCATGGCTGCGTCTGCGGGTTGGTAGCCTCGTGCGAGTAGGCCGAGGAGGATGCCGGTGAGCACGTCGCCGCTTCCTGCCGTCGCCATACCGCTATTGCCCGTTGTGTTGAAGATCACATGCCCGTCTGGCAGATAGAGCGCCGAATAGTGTCCTTTTAATATAATGTACGCGTGAAGGGATTTGGCCATTTCGGAGCACCGTTGCAGTCGTTCGTAGTCGCTGCCTGGTGTTGCTCCAAGCAGACGGTCGAATTCGCGCGGATGGGGAGTCAAGATCATTCCCTTCGGCAACTGCTGCATCCAGGTGCGGTGGCCAGAGAGAATGTTCAGCGCGTCGGCATCAGCCACGATGGGACACTGTGTGCGTCTGATCTGCGTGATCATGGCGATGGCGGTCGTCTCCTGCTGACCCAGTCCTGGTCCGATTGCCAAGGCGTCGTAGTCGGTAGCGTCGATTGCTTCCGAGAATACGGCATTGTCCTCGTCGATGCGGAGCACTGCCTCAGGCACGCTGATCTGCATGATGGCGCTATTGAGCCTCGGGGTAGCTACGCTGAGTTTGCCCACACCAGCCCGCATGCAAGCCCGTGAGGCGAGAATAGAGGCACCAGCCATACCGTAGCTACCAGCTACGAGGAGGGCGTGTCCCATCATCCCTTTGTTGACGAACTCGCCTCTGTGGCGGATGTGCGCACGGATCAGCGCCTCTTCTGCCAGAGCGTAGCGCGCGTCGGTCTGTTCCACATACTGCTGGCTCAGTCTGATGTCCAACACCCGCACGCGTCCGATAAACTGCTGGTTGTCGGCAAAGAAGAAGGAGAGTTTCTTCTGGTGGAGCGTCAGCGTCAGGTTGGCACGGATGATGTTGCTACGGACGTTGAACGTGTTGTCCTCGGCCATTAGTCCCGATGGCAGGTCGATGCTGACAACGGTGGCGGGGCATTGGTTGATATATTTCACCAGCGAGGCAAAACCGCCTGTGAGTGGCTTGTTGAGGCCTGAGCCAAACAGGCCGTCGATGACGACAGTGTCTTTCGGTAGCTCGGGTGGGTCAAACTGTGTCGTCACTTCGGTGAGCATCTCCGGGTGAATGTCGTCGCGAAGTCGCTGGAGGTTGGCCGCACAGTCGGGGGAGAGGTGCTTGGAGGTGTTGAAGAGGTAGATCTTCACATGATAGCCACGCTCCAGCAGCAGCCGCCCTACGGCCAGGGCGTCGCCTCCGTTGTTGCCCGGTCCGGCAAAGATGACTACTGGCGTGCGGTCGGTCCACTCTTCGGTGATGGCCATAGTGAGGACCTTCGCCGAACGCTCCATCAGGTCAATCGAGTTGATTTGATCCTTTTCTATCGTGTATTTGTCCAACTCATGGAGTTGGGTGCTTGTGAAAATCTTCATGACGATGCAAAATTACAAAAAAATGTCGTATTATAGGACCGTTGTTTGCTTTATTTTTCGTAATTTTGCGCAAAATAATCAACGCAATGTCATGAGCAGAGTAACAATCAAGGACAAAACCTTTGAGGTGTCCATCACCGAGGAGGAGATTCAGCAGCGCGTTCGTGCCGTAGCCGATCGCATCAACCACGATTTACAGGGTAAAAACCCCATCTTTTTGGCCGTTCTCAATGGCTCGTTTGTCTTTGCCGCGGACTTGGTGCGCTGCATCACTATTCCGAGCGAGGTCTCTTTCGTTCGCCTCCAGTCTTATGAGGCGACGGAATCTACGGGCGTCGTCAAGGAAGTTATAGGCTTGTCCGCTGATATCAAGGGACGCAACATCGTCATCGTGGAGGATATCGTCGATACGGGCCGCACCATGAAGCACATGGTGGAGGAATTGAAGAAGTATCAGCCCAACAGTATCCGTATCTGCACATTGCTGCTCAAGCCGGGCAAGCTCACCGTGCCTCTTGACGTGGAGTATGCAGCACTGCGTATCCCCAACGACTTCATCGTTGGTTATGGTCTCGACTACGATCAGCAGGGACGCGGCTTGCGTGACATCTACACATTGGTCGAAAAGTAAACCTTTGGCGGTCAGACCGGATTGAACCATAGGCGTGGTCTGTTACTTCCTCCTGCAGGTGTTTTGTGGGAGGAAGTGAGACTTGTGTGCTTTGGCCAATACGTTACGACTGCGCACATTTATTTATATATGAAGAATATCGTAATTTTTGGTGCACCTGGTGCTGGTAAGGGCACGCAGAGTGACAAACTGATTGAGAAGTACGGTCTGGGCCACATCTCCACGGGTGATGTGTTGCGTAGCGAGATCAAAAACGGAACGGAACTTGGCAAGACGGCCAAGGGCTATATCGACCAGGGTCAGTTGATTCCCGACGAACTGATGATCGATATCCTCGCCAGCGTCTATGACAGTTTTGGTGCCGACCACAAGGGTGTCATCTTTGATGGCTTCCCCCGCACCATCCCGCAGGCTGAGGCTTTGAAGAAGATGCTTGCCGAGCGCGGCCATGAGGTGGCAGCTATGATCGAGCTGTTCGTACCCGAGGATGAGCTGATGAAGCGTCTCTTGCTTCGCGGCCAACAGTCCGGACGCAGCGACGACAATGAGGAGACCATCAAGAAGCGTCTCAATGTCTATCATTCTCAGACAGCTCCCCTCATCGACTGGTATGAAAAGGAGGGCATCCACCGTCATGTGGAGGGTCTCGGCACTATCGACGAGATCTTTGGTCGCGTCTGCGAGGTGGTCGACAAACTGTAAACTCTCTTGTTAATATAAAGGAGTATGGGACCTTTGCCGAACGTGCGTGGGTCTCATACTCCTCCGTTTTCCACAACCCCTTTCCTCATTCCCTATTTTGAAAAGATAAGAAATGGAATCAAACTTCGTAGATTATGTGAAAATACGCTGTCGCTCGGGCAAGGGCGGCAAAGGATCCATGCACCTCAAGCATATCAAGTATAATCCCAATGGCGGCCCAGATGGTGGCGACGGTGGCAAGGGAGGCAGTATCTATCTCCGTGGCAACCACAACTATTGGACGTTGCTCCACTTGCGCTATCAGCGCCATATTTATGCGGAGCATGGAGGCAATGGAGGAAGGGATAAATGCCACGGCACCGATGGTAAGGACATTTACATCGACGTGCCCTGTGGTACGGTGGTCTATGATGCCGAGACTGGAAAGTATGTCTGTGATGTGACGCATGATGGTCAGACCGTGATGCTCCTGAAGGGAGGACGCGGTGGACTGGGCAACTTCCAGTTTCGCACCGCCACCAACCAGGCTCCGCGCTACGCACAGCCGGGTGAGCCTGCACAGGAGATGACGGTGATCATGGAGCTCAAGCTCCTTGCCGATGTGGGTTTGGTCGGCTTCCCCAATGCAGGCAAATCCACGCTTCTCTCGGCTTTGTCGAGTGCAAAGCCGAAGATTGCCAACTATCCCTTCACCACGATGGAACCATCGTTGGGCATTGTCAGCTATCACGACCACCAGAGCTTTGTGATGGCAGATATTCCGGGTATCATCGAGGGTGCCAGTGAGGGTAGGGGACTGGGTCTTCGCTTCCTGCGCCATATCGAGCGTAACTCCTTGTTGCTCTTCATGGTTCCTGGCGACACTGACGATATCAAGCGTGAGTATGAGATCCTGTTGAACGAACTGGCCAACTTCAACCCCGAGATGCTGCAAAAGCACCGCGTACTGGCTGTCACCAAGTGTGACCTGCTGGACGAGGAGTTGATGGAAATGCTGCGTGAGACGCTGCCGACCGATCTGCCTGTGGTGTTCATCTCTGCCGTGACGGGTTTCGGTATCAACGAACTGAAGGATGTGTTGTGGCGTGAGCTCAATGCCGAGAGCAACAAACTTCAGGAGATTACTGCTGAGGATACGCTCGTTCATCGCGACATCATCGCCTCGGAATACAAAGATGAGGAGTTTGATGCGGAGGAGGCTGCTGAGGCGGACGAGGACGACATCGAGCTCTTGGACGACTACGAGTATGTCGATTAGACCGTTTTACGAGGACACGGACATTGCCTTGGCCTGTTACGCCCTTGGCAAAGGTGTCCTTGCTTTCAGCACCATGCGTCCTGGCGGCGTGAGCCAGGGTTCCTATGCCTCGATGAATATCAATGCCTACTGTGGTGATACGGCGGAACATATCGCCGAGAACCGCCGTAGGCTGGCGAGAGCCTTGGGAGTGGAGGTGGATCAAATACTGGTCCCCCATCAGGTGCATGGTACGGAGACACGGGTTGTTGATGCGCAGTTGCTGCGTAGTTCTTCCTCCGAGCGTGCTGCCCTCCTTGAGGGTGTGGACGCTTTGACGACCAATCAGCCCGGGGTCTGTATCGGTGTCTCCACTGCCGATTGTGTCCCTGTGCTCCTCTATGATCCCATCCATCAGGCCACTGCCGCAGTTCATGCTGGCTGGCGGGGCACCCAGCAGCGCATCATTGGCCATGTGCTGCACACGATGGCCACCCAATATCATACACAGCCATCCGACTTGCGTGCCGTTATCGGGCCCGCCATTTCCCTTCATGCCTTCGAGGTGGGTGACGAGGTGTGGCAAGCCTTTGCTGAGGCTGGTTTTGATATGCGACTGATAGCGCGCAAAGAAGATAAGTGGCACATCAACTTGCCCTTATGCAACCGCTTGCAACTGCAGGACTTGGGGGTGCCGATGGAGCAAATCGCCGACTCCAACAGCTGCACTTACACGCAATGCGAGCAGTATTTCTCAGCCCGACGTCTGGGTATCCAGTCGGGGCGCGTCTATTCGGGAATTCTGCTGCGCCCTTGATTCTCACCAGTAGGGGCAGTCAAGGGCGACTTTCTGTCTGCGTTCTTCCATAGATAGCGTGTCTTGTGCTCGGGATTTTGCGCGTATCAAGATTTTTCGTACCTTTGCAGCATAATTGCAAAATGGTTGTAAAGGCAGAAACAATGACAGAACAAGACAAGAAGAAGCAACGCGAAATAGAGGAGGACGCGCGCATCGAGTATCATCATACGATGCCAATCCAGTTTCGCTTCACGGATGCTGACCGCTTTGGCCACGTCAACAACAGTGTTTATCTGCAGTATTATGACACCGCCAAGGTGGATTATTTCGAGAAGGTAGGAGCTGATATCTTCCACCGCGACCACGCCATGGTCATCGCCCACATCGAGTTCAACTTCCTTGGACAGGTCTATACGACGGATGACGTGGAGGTGCAGACGGCTATCACGCATATTGGTCGCCGCAGTATGAAACTCTCGCAACGACTCATCGACCGCAAGACGGGTGAGGTGAAGTGTGAGGGCTTCAGCATCATGGTGGCCTACGATTTGGAGAAAGGCGTCTCTACGGAGGTGTGGCCGGAGTGGATTGAAGCACTCAATCGCTATGAGGGACGCGAGTTGAGATCTGAGGAGGAGAAATCATGAAACGGATGATGATGACTGCCCTTGCTTGGGCAACGGTTTCCTTGGCGGCTTTGGCACAGACCACGGTCTTCGGTGGCAACTACCGCATTCCCTCTATCCTGCGATTGGCCGATGGCAAAGTGGTGGCCTTTAGTGACTATCGCCCAGAAGGAGGCGATGTGGGCCAGCGTGCCACCTTGCAAAACGATATTGTAGCCAAAGTTTTTGACAAGCGATGGGGAGAGGAGATGACCTTGCTGAAGGCAGGTAAGCACGACAACGGACGCTTGTTCAGTTTCGGCGATGCAGCGACGGCCTATGATGCACAGACGGGGCGGATTCTCCTGATGTGTGCCTATGGAGATGTGTGCTATTGGAATTCCACGCTCCGCGACCCCATTGGAGTTTATCGTGCCTATTTCCATTTGGATGGCAACACGATCGTCAAGGATAGTGCGCAGGAGGTGACGCGTGAGATCTATCCCCTGTTTCATGGCGCTGTGATGAAAACTTTCTTCACGAGTGGACGCATCTGTCAGAGCAGCCGCCCGCTGAGGCCGATGTGTCCTCAAAGGCTCTATGCTTCCTTGGCCTGCAATCTGGGAGCGATGGTGGTCTTCTCCGATGACTTCGGTCAGACCTGGGATATTCTCGGTGGCATGCAGGTGCAACCCGCACCCCAGGGCGACGAGGCGAAATTGGTGGAGTTGCCCAATGGCGATGTGTTGCTCAACTGTAGGGCGCGCGACGCAGACGGGCGCTACCTCAACATCTTCCACTACACCAATCCGTCAAGGGCTGAAGGAGCATGGGAGCAGCCCGTCTTGTCAGCCGATACGACCACGCTGGGTCTCTACGGAGCACGCTGCAATGGCGAGACGTTAGTTCTTCCTGTGCGTAGTGTGAGAACCGGAAAGCGCACCCACCTCATCCTACAGTCGCTTCCGTTTGGTACGGATCGTAGCAGGGTAGGCATCTATTACAAAGCGTGTGGCGAAGGCGTGCAGCAGGTCAGCGAACTGGCTACGGGATGGAGGCGCTTTGATGTGAGCAAGACCCATTCGGCCTATTCCACAATGGCCTTCAACGGACGCGACGGCATAGCGTTGCTCTACGAGGAAGACCTGACAGGCCCCAATCCCGACAATTACAACTACAATATCAAGTATGTTGACCTCCCGATAGCACAAATCACCTACGGCGAGTATCTCTACGACAACACACGAAAATAAACAATAAAAAAGCGACCGAAGACTCTTTCTCTTCGGTTGCTTTTTATAAAAAAATATCATTCTATTCCCAGTCTTTCGACCTTTGGAATGGAATGATACTCATCTCAAATGATGCGAAAGTCAGCTTCCGTGCGCTTTCGCGAAATGGAAAGCGCGCGGAATGCACTTTGATTACTTACGCAAGCCAAGAGCCTTGATGATAGCGCGGTAACGCTCGATGTCGCGCTCGTAGAGATAGTCGAGCAAAGCGCGACGCTTACCGACCAGCTGGGTCAGAGAGCGCGTGGTGACGAAGTCCTTGTGGTGCTTCTTCACATGCTCCGTGAGGTGCTTGATGCGGTAGGTGAAGAGGGCAATCTGGCTCTCAGCGGAACCCGTGTCCTCTGCTTTCTGGTCGTGACCGAACTGGGTAAAGATCTCTTGCTTCTTAGTTTTGTCTAAGTACATTTTGTTTTGATGATTAAATGAATGCACCATTACATCCTTCCCCCGCCTCGTAAGTCATCAATCTGTACGCAGCGGTGTCGAATGCATCGGACTTTCCGAAAGTGCGGGTGCAAAGTTACTACTTTTTTCCCATACAAGCACCTTTCTGGACGGAAAAATGCTCTAAGTCAGTTATATTTCGGATTATCTTCGTACCTTTGCACAGGATTTTCCATAACGACGATAGTTTTAAGGTAAAATGCAAGATATTCGTAACATTGCAGTCATTGCACATGTCGATCACGGCAAGACAACGCTGGTCGATAAGATGATGCTCGCGGGCAAACTCTTCCGCGATGGACAGGATAACAGCGGTGAAGTGCTCGACGCCAACGATCTGGAGCGAGAGCGCGGTATAACCATTCTGAGTAAGAACGTCAGTATCAACTGGAAAGGTGTGAAAATCAATATCCTCGACACGCCGGGTCACTCTGATTTCGGTGGAGAGGTGGAGCGCGTGCTCAATATGGCCGATGGTTGTCTGCTCCTCGTTGATGCCTTTGAGGGCCCGATGCCGCAGACCCGTTTCGTGCTTCAAAAGGCCCTGCAGATAGGTCTGAAGCCCATCGTGGTGGTCAACAAGGTGGACAAGCCCAACTGCCGCCCGGAGGAAGTCTATGAGATGGTCTTCGACCTGATGTGCGACCTCAATGCGACAGAGGACCAGTTGGACTTCCCCGTCGTCTATGGTTCGGCCAAGAATGGCTGGATGGGTCCAGATTTCAAAACCCCGACGGACAATATCGACTATTTGCTCGACAAGATTTTGGAAGTTATTCCGGCTCCGCGCGTCCTTGAGGGTACGCCGCAGATGCTCATCACGTCGCTGGATTACTCCAGCTACACAGGACGTATTGCTGTGGGACGTGTCCACAGGGGTACGATTCGCAATGGCATGAACATCACCATCTGCCACCGCGATGGCACGCAGGAGAAGACAAAAATCAAGGAGTTGCACACCTTCGAGGGTATGGGTCACAAGAAGACCGATGCCGTCAGCTCGGGTGATATCTGTGCCGTCATTGGCTTGGAGCGTTTTGAGATTGGCGATACGATTTCTGATTTCGAACACCCTGAGCCGCTTCCTCCCATTGCCGTCGATGAGCCGACCATGTCGATGCTCTTCACTATCAACGACTCACCCTTCTTTGGTCGCGAGGGCAAGTTCTGCACTTCCCGCCATATCAACGATCGCTTGCAAAAGGAGCTTGAGAAGAATCTTGCCCTGCGTGTCAAGCCTCTTGAGGGTTCTACAGACAAGTGGATTGTTAGTGGTCGTGGTGTTCTCCATCTCAGCGTGCTTGTTGAGACCATGCGTCGTGAGGGCTACGAGTTGCAGGTAGGCCAGCCGCAAGTGATTTATAAGGAGATCGATGGCCAGAAGTGCGAGCCTATTGAGGAATTGACTATCAATGTGCCCAACGACTTCTCGTCAAAGATGATTGATATGGTGACGCGCAGAAAGGGCGACCTCTTGGGAATGGATACTGAGGGCGACCGTGTCAATATCACCTTCGAAATACCATCGCGTGGCATTATTGGCCTGCGTACCAATGTGCTCACGGCCAGCCAGGGAGAGGCCATCATGGCCCATCGCTTCAAGGATTACCAGCCGTACAAGGGAGAGATAGTCAGAAGAACTAACGGTTCGATGCTCGCCTTGGAGACTGGAACAGCCTACGCCTATGCTATCGACAAACTGCAAGATCGTGGTAGTTTCTTCATTGATCCGGGTGACGAAGTCTATGGCGGCGAGGTGGTTGGCGAGCATATCCACGAGAACGACCTTGTCATCAATGTGACAAAGGCCAAGCAGCTTACCAATGTGCGTGCAAGCGGTAGCGACGACAAGGCCCGCGTCATTCCGAAGGTGGAGATGAGCCTCGAGGAGTGTCTTGAGTATATCAAGGCGGATGAGTATGTCGAAGTGACTCCGAAGAGCATCCGTATGCGCAAGATTATCCTTGACCACTTGGAGCGCAAGCGCGCTAACAAGGAATAAGCAGAGCCGTAGAAAACTGCGAAACGATGATGGGGAAACGGTGCTACAAGTGCGGTTTCCCCATTGTCATTTCTGTTCTTCTCCTTACAAAGCCATTCTGCTTTTTCTATCTTAGTATGATGGTTGCCAATGGACTTTCATGTCTGCTGCACTCCATTCCATACAGTGCTTACGATTCAAACAATACCTGATTCGTTTTGTGTTCGAAACCGCCATTTCGGAAATGTGTCTAATGAATGAATAAATAAAAAAGCTTAAAACAATCAATGAAAGTGTTGGTAGTCAGCACTTTTTTGTTATCTTTGCGTTCGTAACCACGGTTTCAGAAATACTGGTTACGAAAATAGAGATAAAAAAGAAACTCTAAAGTAGCAGGAATATGAAGTTTTTTGGAAGGCATAACGAAATAAAAGAATTGCAAGAGACAAGAAGACTATCTTTGCAAACGGCTCGTTTCACTATCGTGACTGGACGCCGACGCAGTGGAAAGACATCCTTGTTGATAAAGGCATACGAGGATGTTCAGGATATGCTGTATTTTTTTGTTGCAAGAAAAACAGAGGCAGAACTCTGCAAAGATTTTGTCGAAGAGATAACAAGTAAACTCCAGCTTCCTATTCTCGGTGAAGTAGTACGCTTTGCCGACATCTTTAAATATTTGCTCCAACTATCCAAAAATCGCCCTCTCACCCTCATTATAGATGAGTTTCAAGATTTCAAGAGAGTTAATCCGTCTGTCTTCTCTGACATGCAAAAAATCTGGGATCTTAACAAACAAGAGGCTCATATCAACCTCGTAGTTTGTGGTTCTGTCTATTCACTAATGAATGTCATTTTTAAAAACAACAAGCAGCCACTCTATGGTAGGCAGACTGGAGAAATCAAAGTCACTCCATTTCCTCCTTCTGTTGTCAAGGAGATACTCTCTTCATATAATTCTGCTTATACCAACGAAGATTTGCTGGCACTCTACAGTTATACTGGCGGAGTTGCGGAATATGTTGAAATGATGATGGATGCAGGAGCGATGACCAAAGAACAGATGACAGAGAAGTTTGTTGCAAAAAATTCTTATTTCATATACGAAGGAAAAAATATGCTGATAGAAGAATTTGGCAAAGACTATGCCCGCTATTTCGAGATATTACAACTTATCGCTTCTGGTTACACGACTCGAGGTGAAATTGAAAGCATCATGAAAATAGAAATTGCGGGCTATCTCGCCAAACTGGAGAATGACTATTGTTTGATTTCTCGTTATACCCCGATGTTTCAAAAGGCTAATCGCAACATTCACTATCAGATAGAAGATAACTTCCTTCGCGTTTGGTTTCGCTACATCTATAAATATGGATACATGATTGAGGTTGGTGCCAATAAAAAACTAAAGATGCTCATGGATAAGGACTACACCACATACACTGGCAAAGTGCTGGAAAGATACTTTTTGGCGAAGATGATAGAAAGTGAAGAATATACGCAGATAGCTTCCTGGTGGGACAGAAAAGGAGAGAACGAAATCGATCTGATCGCAGCCGACGAACTGAAACAAAAAGTCACCTTTTATGAGGTTAAACGCCAAGCCAAAGATATAAATCTCGGTATTTTGAAAGATAAAGCCGAACATTTCTTTCAGGCAACAGGAAAATTCAAAAAATACGATATCGGATATCAAGGCCTGTCGATGGAGGATATGTAAACCCCGATGTCTCATTTTGGTGGACTTGTTGTCTTTGGACGACAAATGGCTGTTAAAACGGTTTTTGCAAGAATAGTGCAAGGTATCTCAGAATTTTACTCATTAAATAAATAGTATAAATGCTTGAGTAATTCATTTTTTTCTTCGTAACTTAGTAGCGCAATATGCAAAGCGAGTAGAACATGGCAATAATAGTCAACAAATATCCCGTAGGAATACAGACTGTATTACCTCAAGTCGCTTTGTGGGGTAGGGGTTTTTGTGCCCGAGACGTTTCTGCTGCACAAGAACATGTGCCACAAAATGATCATTTCTCGCTTTGCAAGCAAAAAAAACTTAGTCCTATTAGTTGCGGATTTGAGGGTTATAGTCTTTGTTTTCCCCGATAGCCAGAAGGATGATGATCATCAATAAAGGCGTCGCGATGAGACTCAATAAAATCCAGATCACTACGTTTCGGTTCCGTTTCTGTGCCATCACGGCAACCATGACATACAAACCAATTGATATGCCTATGAGGAATAGTAGAATGCTGATAGCAATAATTAGGTAAAAACCATCTTTAGTGTTCCTTTCTCTAATTAGACTACTACTATTAAGTTCTTCGGCCTCTCCTTCTACATTATAATCCTTTAGCTGAAACTTGATTTTGAAGGCAACTTTCGGTTCCATTTCATTACCTGGTGACTTGTAATAGTGATAAAATCGTTCCTGTTCGTAGGCCGGAATGTCGATCTTTTTTGTCTTTCCAGGTGCTATGCTTACTGATTTGTTAAACTCCTCATAATCAAGTTCGTTGCCTGACATATCAAGGTAGGTGATCAAGAATACGACATTCTTGACCTCCACACCCGTATTATTCTTCAAGGACAATGCCCCATTTGTGTCCATCCATCCTTGTTCATAAGTCACCATAGTAATGTCCTTGTCCAGATTCTTTTGGGCTGCAAACGCCACTATCGAAAGGAGTAAGCTCAAAAGAGCAGTTGTTAGTCTTCTTCTTATCATGTCTTCAGTTTTTAATTGCAAGAAAATTATCTGTATAAATCTAAAAGCTCGCTTTGCTATTTTTCAGTGAAATAGGTTAAGCATCAGGCGTTTGCAGCCAATGTACGTTTCAATGCTTCGTCAAGGGCCGCGATGTCGGCCTCTGTTGTGGCCCAGCAGGTCACGAAGCGGCATAGCAAGTGGTCATCGGGGAGCGGTTCCCATATCTCGAAGGCTATCTCTTCCGCCAACCGTTGTTTCTGTTCTTTGGAGAGGATGACAAACTGCTGGTTGGTTGGTGAGTCGATGCCGAGGGACAAGCCATGCTTGGCGAAGACCCTTCGCAATGCTTGGGCCATGTCGATCGCATGGCGAGAGACGCGAAAGTAGAGGTCGTCCGTGAAGAGCGTGTCAAACTGCAAGCCCAAGACACGACCCTTGGCGAGCAATGCACCGTGTCGCTTGATGATGGTGAAGATATATTTGGGTGCGCGCGTGTTGGTATAGACCAAGGCTTCGCCCAGCAATGCTCCCACCTTCGTGCCTCCTATGTAGAAGGCGTCGCAATGGTGTGCAAGAAACGGCAGGTCGATGTCGTTGCTTTCCGCCATCAGCCCGTAGCCGAGCCGTGCCCCATCGACATAGAGTCGCAGTCCGTACTGTTGGCATACAGTATAGATGTCGGCCAATTCCTTGCGCGAATAGAGTGCGCCAAGTTCCGTTGGAAGTGTGATATAGACCATGCCAGGCTGTACCATGTGTGGGTAGGTCTCGTCGGCAAGAAACTTGCGCATGTAGTCGTCGATCTGCGAGGCAGCCATCTTGCCTCCAGCTATACCAGGAAGTACCAATACCTTGTGTCCGAAAGCCTCTACGGCCCCTGATTCATGGACGTTGATGTGCCCCGTATCGACCGAAAGCACACCCTCGCAGCCCTGCAGCAGCGAGTCGATGGCTGTAGCATTGGTCTGTGTGCCGCCCACAAGGAAATGGACTTCTGCCTCCGTCATGTCGCACGCCTTGCGGATCCGGTCCTTTGCCCTTTCGGTATAAGGGTCGAAACCATAGCCGCTCGACTTCTCATCGTTGGTCCCCGACAGGCAGCGGAGAATCTCCGGCAGGCAGCCGTTATTGTAGTCACTCTCAAAAGAAGCTCTTTTCATCCGTTTTCTCCTTATATATATTAATGAAGATCTTTTTTATGTGCCCCTATTCTTAGGCCTGCGTGTCATCCCCTGAGCTGGTCAACGCATGGTCGTCGAGGTCTTTGATACTCTTTTTGGGTGTTACGCCGAGCGACTTGAGTCCTTCGATGCGGCGCATCACGTTGCCCTTGCCATCATAGAGTTGCAGTCTTGCTTTCTCAAACGCCCCCGACAGGCGCGCTATCAGGTCGCCGAGCGAGGAGAAGGTGTCTCCAAATCCCGCCACCTTGTCGTACAAGTCTGCTGCAGCCTTGACAATCTTCTCCACGTTTTTGTTTTGTCGGTCGTACTGCCAGAGGTTATACGCCAGTTGCAAGGCCATCAGAAGATTGCTGGGAGAGATGATGATGATGTGTTTTTGATAGGCGTATCGACCCAGGTCTGGCTGCTGTCGCATGGCGGCGATGTATCCCGACTCGTTGGGAATGAACATCAGGACAAAACCGATAGCGTCATCCACCAACTTGCTGTAGTCCTTCTCTGCCAGTTCATCGACGTGGCGTCGTACGCTTTGCACATGCTCGCGCAGCAAGCGGTCGCGCTGTGCGTCGTCCTCGGTAGCCACGGCATTGGCATAGGCCGTCAAAGAGACCTTGGAGTCGATCACCACGCTCCGACCTTCTGGGAAGCGAACGATGATGTCGGGGCGGAAACTTCTGCCCTCGCTGTCTTTGGTCTGCTCTTGTACAAAGTACTCCTCGTCCTTGCGCAGTCCGCTATTCTCCAAAAGGGTAGCCAAGACCATCTCACCCCAGTCGCCCTGCTGCTTGCTGTCGCCCTTGAGCGCACGGGTGAGGTTGGCAGCGTCTGAACCGATGCGAGCTGTCTGCTCCTTCATTGAAGCTACTGCCTGCTGCTGTTGCTGCTGGAAGAGGCGCATCGTCGATTCGAATGTGTTCTGCAGATCCTTCTTGTTCAACTCGCTTTGCGCCCTGTTTTCCTCCACCGTCCGCTTGAAGTCGGCAAACTGTTCCTTGATCGGTTTGAGTAGCTCATCCATCTGCTGGCGGTTGTCCTCCTGTAGGGATCGTTGTTTGGCAGCCAACTGTTCGGCCGCATTCTTCCGCATCTCCTCGCGGAGCGTGTCTAGACGCTGCGCCCATTGGCGGTTGTTCTCCTCCCGTAGTTCTGTGGCATGTCTGCGCTCCTCCGCTATCTGTGATTCGAGCGACGCGATCTGCTTGGCGTGTGCGCTACGCACTGTTTCCATCTCCCGGTCATGCAGATTGCGCTCGTTCGCAAGCAGCGCCTCGTCACGATCAGTGAGTTGTCGCATTTGCCGCGAAGCGTCCTCCCGGATCTGCGTTACTTGCTTTGCTGCTGCAGACCGCTCTCCCTCCATCTGTCGGCGGAGTCCCGCTGCCTCACCTTCCAAGGCTTGCAGCCGGCCTACGAGTTTAGATTTCTGTAGAAGAATACCGATGGTCAACCCGATCGCCAGGCCGATGACCACGCCTATGAACCATTCAATCATCATTCTTTGTTTGTGCTTAGTTATAAGAAAGTCGTTGGGGACTGTCGTATGAACTTGATAGGTCGCCCCTCCTTTCCGCAATGCAAAAGTATGAAAAAAGCACGAGAATCCTCCTTCTATTCGCCTAAATCTTTGTTTTCGCTTCCTCCGATTTGGCCAACTCAATTCTTTTTAGTAGTTTTGCAGAAAGGAAGTTGAGTGATGTCGAGAAGCCATGCTCTTGAATCCAACTTATCAACCATTTCATACCCATCGCATATAATAACGATTAAGATGATAAAAAACATTGTTTTCGACTTCGGCGGCGTCCTCGTGCAGCATGATTTCATCGCCTATTTCTCGGATTATTTTCATAGCGAGGAGAAGGCACGTCAGTTTTTTGCCCAAGCGCTGCCGCATAGTTTTAGCGACGAGGTAGATCGCGCCCTTCATCCTTTCCATTACTATATAGAGCGTCAGCAACGTCAATGGCCCGAGTATGCCGATGCGATAGATCGTTTCGACAAGCATTTCGCTGATATGTTTACGGGAGAGACGGAGGGGATGTATGAATGGATGTGCCAGCTCAAAGCTGAGGGCTACCGTTTGTTGGGTCTGAGCAACTGGTCTGCGAAAGTACATGAGGTTATCGCCCGTTTCCCTCGGGTATTCTCTTCCCTGGAGGATAGCCTTATCTCTTACACCTGTCACTACTTGAAGCCCGAAAGAGAAATCTACGAGTTGTTTCTTTCGAAGTTTGGTGTGCGTCCCGAGGAGTGCGTCTTCATAGATGACCGCCCAGACAATATTGAGGGCGCGCGAAAGGAGGGAATGCATGGAGTCGTTTTCCATGATATGGATCAACTCAAACTTGCCATCCAACAGCTTATTGAGGAGCAGGGTGGAAGGTTGTAAAAAACATCAAGATGATTAATGTTGTATAGTGGATAATCTAAAAAGATATCTATATGCTAGAAGTCAGCAATAGTCTTCACTGACAGAATAGCAAATACAATGTTATTGAAATCAGCAGGCTTGCAATATGAACAAGATATAGAAACCGCTCTGTCGGACTTAATTGATATGGCTGTTCCTTATTAATAGTTTTATATCATTATGAATAAGCATAAACAACAATATCTTGATTTCGAAGCCTACGAGCGTGTGGCAGAGCCACATAAGCGCGAGAGGGCTTCGGTATGGCGTACGGCTATCGGTCTGCAGGATGTGGATGGTCTGAAGGTTTCCGACTATCTGAAGGAGACGGCCGTCAGGCATATTGAAGGTGACATTACCATTGATGATGTGCGTGAACAGTTGAAGTCGTACTATGTCAACAAAACAACACATGACGAAGACGATGCAGAAAAGGAAGAGGCTGATCGAGTAGCTGCCAATATTGCCAAGTTGCTGAATGAGCAGTCTTTCTCGTTCACCGCGTTGGAGTTTTTGAATATCCATAGGCACTTGTTCGAGGGTGTATTCAAACATGCAGGTAAACTGCGGCCCTATGACATCAGCAAAAAGGAATGGGTGTTACGTGGCGATAGTGTTGTGTATGGACGTGCTGCCGACATTATGATGGCGCTGCGATATGACATTCAACAAGAAAAGGACTTTAATTACAATGGATTGAACACGGATGAAATTATTGACCACATTGTAGATTTTGTAACGTTGCTATGGCAAAACCATCCGTTCCGTGAGGGCAACACACGAACCACTGCGGTGTTTGTCATTAAATATTTGCGTTCAATTGGATTCAAGGTCGATAACGATTTATTTGCCGACAACTCGTGGTATTTCCGCAATGCCCTTGTTCGTGCGAACTATCGTAATCCGTCAAAGGGTATAGAACCCAATAAGTCTTTCCTTATTAAGTTTTTCCGTAATTTGTTGATGGGTGAACATCATGAGCTGAAGAACCGCTATATGCTTGTAGGTTATAACGATGTAGATGCAACCAGTGCAAGCACCCATACAAGCACCCATACAAGTACCCATGCAAGTTCTGGTGATTCGCTATCAAACTTATCAGAAAATATAAAACGGTTGCTTGTTACAATTGGCACAGGTGAAAAGAGCGTAAAGGAAATGATGGAAGCTGTCGGCTTGAAGAACCGCCCCAATTTCCTTGAATATTCTCTTACGCCAGCCATTACAGAAGGATTGGTAAAAATGAAATACCCAAATTCGCCACGTCATCCTCGCCAGAAATATCTACTAACGGTGAAAGGACTGATGGTGTATGATGATAGCCTTAAATCTAAACGAAAAATCTAAACAATTCGTTTTTCATTTCAAAGGCAGTCTCTCATCAAATCCTGCTTCAAACGCCACATAGACTCGTTGTAGCGGGAAAAGAGTCTAAAATAGGCCAAAAGTATAGAAAAAGGGGTGAAAATATGCATTTAGCTTCGTTGGCTGATGAAGTTAACTTCGTGGGCTGATGAAGTTAACTTCGTAGCCCAACGAACCTAATATCGTTGACGAAGCATATTATCCCCCTTCTAAAGGGTATGATAACGACAAAGGTTTTTCTCACGAAAGAGAAAAACCTTTGTTGTTGATAGCAGGGCTTACCCCTGTTTTTCGGGTCTGATTTCTTGTAAAGGAATCATGACAAAATCGCGTTCCTCCATGTGGGGGTGCGGAATGACCAAATCGGGCTCGTTTACCTGTATGTCATCATAGAGGAGAATGTCGATGTCTATCGGGCGGTCAGCATATTGACCATTGGACGACTTCCGTGTCCTGCCCAGTTCACGCTCTATCTGTTTCGTAGCTTCCAGCACCTCGCGTGGGGTCATCCTGGTGTTGATGTAGACGCAGGCATTGAGAAACTGATGTTCGCTCTCGAAGCCCCATGGTGCCGTCTCTATAAAGGAAGATATGCGTTCCACCGAGCCGACACGCTCCCTCAGTAGGGCGATGGCTGACTGGAGCAGTTGCCTACGGTTGCCAAGATTGGAACCCAAGGAGAGATACAGACGATGTAGCAAGGCTGATTAGTCGTTGAGGATGAGCAGACTGTCTCCGTAGCATCCAAATTTGTAACCGTTGGCGACAGCCAGTTCGTATGCCTTCATCACCATGTCGTAGCCTCCAAATGCACACTGAGTCATCAGCAGCGTAGAGTAGGGGTGGTAGAAGTTGGCTACCATCGAGTCGGACAAGCCGAAGTTGTAGGGAGGGAAGATAAACTTGTTGGTCCATCCCTCAAACTCCTTCAGCAGGCCGTCTGTGCCCACAGCCGTCTCAGTGGCTTTGACCACACTTGCTCCAATGCTGCACACATGATGGCCCTTGCGCTTCGTGTCGTTGACGATCTCGCAGGCTTCAGACGTGATGAACATCTGCTCCGAGTCCATCTTGTGCTTCGTCAGGTCCTCCACCTCAATCTTGTGGAAATTGCCCAAACCGCAATGAAGGGTGACATAGGCAGGATTGATGCCTCGTATCTCCATCATCTTGAGCATCTCGCGCGAGAAGTGGATGCCCGTGCTGGGAGCCGTGACAGCACCCTCGTGTTTGGCGAACGGAGTCTGGAAGTACTCCATGTCCTCTTCGGTGGCATGGGCAAAGTCCTGTCCTTCCTCCTTCGGACGGTTGTCGATGATATATCGGGGCAGTGGTGCCTCGCCCAGGGCGAAGAGCTCTTTCTTGAACTCATCGTGCGGGCAGTCGTAGAGGAAACGCAGGGTGCGCCCTCTTGAGGTGGTGTTGTCGATCACTTCAGCCACCATGGTGCCCGACTCCTCAAAGAAGAGTTTGTTGCCAATACGAATCTTGCGTGCCGGTTCGACGAGTACGTCCCACAGGCGCATCTCGGGATTGAGTTCGCGGAGCAGGAACACCTCGATCTTGGCATCCGTCTTCTCCTTCGTGCCGTAGAGACGGGCGGGGAACACTTTGGTATCGTTGAAGACGAAGGTGTCTCCCTCTCCAAAATAGTTCACAAGATCCTTGAAGAGGATGTAGTCGCCCTCTATCGGGTTGCCCTCCTCGTCCTTATGATACAGGTCTATCGTCTCCGATTGCTTGTGGAGCACCATCAGCCGCGCCTCGTCGGGCCTTACCACGTCAAACTCGGCGGTTGTTCCGTTGGGCCGAGTGATGGTATGGGTGGAGGAATGGGGATAGAGTGCCACCAAGTCCTGTGGCAAATCGAATTTAAACTGCGATAGTTTCATATCTTACTTGTTTTCTTTTTCTATTGTTTGCTGTGCCAGCCACTCTTCAAAATGGTCGTAGGAAAGACAGTTCTCCACCCGCACGTCGCCCACTTGTGTGCGACGGAGGGAGGTGAGGTAAGCTCCCGAGGAGAGTGCGCGGCCCAAATCCCGGGCCAAGGCACGGATATAGGTGCCCTTGCCGCAGACTACGCGCAGGACGAGCTGCATCTTTTCGGCATCAAACGACACCACTTCTATCTCGTCGATGCGGACGTGCTTGGGTTTGAGCTCTATGTGCTCGCCATTGCGGCGCACGTCGTAGGCGCGGACGCCGTTGACCTTTACTGCACTGTAGGTAGGCGGTATCTGTTCTATCTCGCCAATAAACTGCTGCAGCGTCTCAAGAATCAGCTCTCGGGTGATATGCTCCGTGGGGAAGGTGGCGCTGACCGGGTGCTCCATGTCGTAGCTCACGGTTGTCGCCCCCAGCTGTATCGTGGCGACATACTCCTTCGTGTGTTGCTGCAGCGTCTCGATCTGCTTCGTCTTTTTTCCCGTGGCAAGCACCAAGACGCCAGTGGCGAGCGGATCGAGTGTGCCAGCGTGTCCCATCTTCACCTTGCCACCCAAGGCGTGGGAGCAGAGGTAGCGGATGTGGGCGAGGGCCTTGAAACTCGTCACGCCATAGGGCTTGTCGATGGGGATGAGTATCCCTTCTTTGAAATTGATCGTCATCCCGGCTTAGTCAACCATTTGGAGTGAGTGACCCGTGAGGAGCAGTCCCAGGATGAGCAGTCCGACGATGATGCGGTACCAGCCAAAGAGTTTGAAGCCATATTTGGCAATGAAACTGACAAACCATTTCATGGCAAGGATGGCTACCACAAACGAGACCAAACTGCCGATGAGTAGCGTGGAGATATTGCCCGACATGTCGTCGAACTCGCCAGCCAGGATCATCTTCAACACCTCCAGGCACGTAGCTGCCAACATGGTGGGCACGGCCAGGAAGAAGGAAAACTCTGCCGCGCGCTTACGCGTCAGTCCGTTGGCCATACCGCCGACGATGGTCGCCATACTGCGGCTGACACCAGGTATCATGGCCAGACACTGGCAGAGGCCGATGCGGAACGCACGCTTCTCGGTGACGGGGTTGGTCTCCTTGCCATGGCAGAACCACTTGTCGCAGAACAACATGAAGACACCACCAACAACCAGCATGATAGCAACGATCGTGACGCTGCCGAGCAGATGCTCTATCACGCCATTGAGGAGACCACCCAGCACGACGGCAGGGACGAAGGCGACAAAGATCTTCCAGTAGAAGTCCCACTTGTGAAGGAACTTCTGGAGCGACGTGCTGCCCTCTGGTGCTGGCGTATGGTTGAGCTGGAAGAAGCGCTTCCAGTAGAGCAGGACCACCGAGAGGATGGCGCCAAACTGGATGATGACCGTGAAGGCCTTGACAAACGGCGTGCTCGGCACTCCCAACAGGTTTTGTGCGATGATCATGTGGCCTGTGGAAGAAACGGGAAGAAACTCGGTCAATCCCTCTACGATGGCGATGATGATGGTTTCTATCAGGTCCATTATGCCTCCGTGACGTTGGTTTCAGACGATTGTGTTGCCATCTCGGCTCCTGCCTCTCCGCCCTTCGGACGAACGAGGATGGAGGCGATGATGGTAATATAACCCACCAGCGTGACGACAGGCGCCACCTTGATACGCGTCGGGCTGAACACCTCGGGATTGAACATCTCCTTGGTCGATGTGCCGCCGCTCATCAGGATGAAGCCAATGACGACGATCGCCACACCTACTACAAGCAGGATGTAGTTGATGCGGCCGAAAGCTAATTTACTTTTATCCATATTCTATGTTTGTATTATTTCCTTCTCGTGATAGTGAGGCCAACCCATTTCGGGCGGCGATTAAATCTTGTAGAGGTCTCCCGCCTTCATGCGCAGGAATTTGTTGACCGAGAGCCAGGAGCAGATTGTGGTGAGGATGATGCCTACGGCCAGGACTACCAGCGCTGTAAAGGCCATGACCTCGCCATTGATGATCGTCAGCATCTCCGGCTCATAGTTGTAGAGAGCGAGCATGCCGGCTCCCAGCACGATCAAGGCCATGACGGCAGAGAGCAAGCCTAGTCCCACGGCCATGCGCAGGAAAGGCAGTCGGATGAAGCCCCACGAGGCACCCACGAGTTTCATGGTGTGTATCGCGAAGCGACGCGCATAGATGCTGAGGCGGATGGTGTTGTTGATCAAGGAGAACGAGACGACCGTCAGGAGTGCTGCGATGATCAGCAGTACGAAACTGATCTTGCGCAACATTTGGTTCACACTGTTGACCAGGTCCTGTCGGTAGGTCACGTCAGAGACACCATTAAACTGCTTTAGGTCGGCGGCAATCTTCTTGATAGAGTCATTGTTGGCATAGTTGGCCTTCAGGCGCAACTCGATCTCTGCCGTAAAGGGGTTTTCGCCAGCAAACTCGGCTGGATTCGCACCCAGTTCCTTCGTGCCTTCTTTGAGGGCTTGCTCCTTGCTCGTGTATTCCACGTTGGTGATGTAGTCGAAGCGTTGCACCTTCTTGCACAAAGCCGCACACTCCGAGGGTGTGAGGTCGGGTTGCAACACCATCGTGACGGTGAGGTTCTCCTTCACATAGTTGGAGAGGTTGCGTCCTGTGAATACGGTTAATACGACTATACCTATCAGAACCAGCACCATGGCCGTGCTGATACATAGCGTGATAACCTGCAAACTGCGGTGATTGCGGGCTTGATTGCGTTTCTTTTTCATTGCTGAAACTAACTTCTACTTTCTTATTCTAAAAATCGCAATAAGGCCAATAAGCCAATGTTGCTGCAAAGGTAACGTAAAATTGCAAAATAGGCAAATATATTAAGTTTTATTTGGTTCTTCGTCCTTTTCAACCCCCTTTTTCTGTTTCTTGCTTATGCGATTGCTGACAACAAACTAAGTGAAAAGATTGGGTGTGTGAAAAGAATGTTGTACTTTTGCAAGAAATAAACATACGAACACGATTATGTCAACAATTCTATTTCCATCGCCCATCTATGGGCCCGTGCACAGTCGGCGGCTCGGAATATCCTTGGGCATCAATCTTATACCTGCCGACGGCAAACTCTGTAGTTTCGACTGTATCTACTGCGAGTGTGGCTACAACGCCGACCATCGCACGCATACTCCCTTCCCGACCACCGAGGTGGTCTCCCGCGCACTGGAGGCGAAACTCAAGGAGATGCATGACGAGGGAGTCCATCCCGACGTGATGACTTTTGCAGGCAATGGCGAACCGACCAGTAATCCTCACTTCCCCGAGATCATCGACGAAACCATCCGTCTGCGCGACGCCTACTGTCCTGAGGCCAAGATCTCTGTCTTGAGCAACTCGACTTTCATCCATCGCCCTGCGGTCCATGCTGCTTTGGCCAAGGTCGATAACAACATCCTCAAGCTCGATACGGTCAACCCCGATTACATAAAGCGCCTTGATCGTCCAGCGTTGCCTTCCTATGATGTGAAGAAGATCATAGAAGGCATGAAGTCCTTTGACGGGCAATGTATTGTCCAGACCATGTTCCTTCGTGGAAAGAACGATGAGGGCGAGGATGTGACCAATGTAGGAGAAGAGTATGTTGCCCCGTGGTTGGAGGCCGTGAAATATATCGCGCCTCGCGAAGTGATGATTTACACCATCGACCGCGAGACACCTGGACAGTTTTTGGAAAAGGCCACCCATGAGGAGCTCGACGCCATCCGCGATCGCGTGAAGGCGTTGGGCATCGAGTGTACCGCCTCCTATTGATGAGGCTCTGTATCGAGTCGGCTCATCATTTTTTTGCCATCCTATTGCAGGCCTAACGTCCTCTTTCGTCTGGGCCAGAATGATAAAGCAAAGAGGGGAGTGACCTCACGGCCATCCCCTCTTTCTTGTAAATTACGATAGGTATGAAACTATAATTTACTAATGATTCCTTCTTTTGTACTGCGAAGGAAATCGACGATAATGCGAATTTCCTCCGAGTCAGGCACCTGCTCGACGATCTGGTGGCAAACATCGAACACCGAGTTTTGACCATGGAAAAGCAGGCGGTAGGCGTTGGCGATATGCTTGATCACCTTCTCATCTATTCCTGCAGCCCGTGCCATCGTGGTGTTGACACCACCATAGCCTACCGGCGTTCCACCAGCTACGATATAGGGCGGGACGTCCTTTGAGAAGGTCGTTCCAGCCTGGATCATCGCGCCACGACCCACACGCGTCCTGGCATTCTCGATGACCGATGAGGAGAAGATCACTCCGTCCTCGATCTCGCAATCGCCAGCGATCTTTGTGCCATAGCCGATGACGCAAGAATTGCTTACGCGTGTGTCGTGAGAGATATGCACACCCTCCATGAGCACGTTGTTGGAGCCCAAGACCGTCTTGCCGCCCTCGTGCGTGCCGCGGTTGATGACCACATTCTCGTGGATGATGTTCATGTCGCCCATGACGACCTGCGAGTTGGCACCCTTGAAATTGAAATCCTGCGGCAAGGCAGCGATGACGGAGCCTTGGTGGATCTTGTTGCCGTTGCCCATGCGTGTGCCGTTGAGGATTGACACGAAGGGGAAGATGATACAGTTGTCACCAATCACCACGTCGTCCTCGATATAGACAAACGGGAATATTTTGCAACCTTCGCCGATACGTGCCTTGGGAGACACCTCGGCCTTCGGACTGATTATTGTGCTACTCATAATCTTACTGTCTTATTAGTTAATTGCTACCACCGCCAAGGGCATAGTAGAGGTTGACGATCGACTGCAATTTCGTGAACTGATCCTGCACCTGTGAGACCTGGGCGTTGAGCAGGTTCTGCTGTGCCGTGATGACCTCCAGGTAGGTACTTGAACTCTGCTTGTAGAGCAGTTCGATATCCTCGACGTTCTTCTTGAGCACGTCGATGCGCTTCTGCTCCAGTTCCTCGCTCTCCTTGGCTGCGTTGTAGGCCACGAGAGCGTTGCTCACCTCCGATCCTGCCGTGAGGATGGAGTTCTGCCAGGTGTTGTAAGCCTGCTTATACTGGTCCTCAGCCACACGAAGGCCCGCCTTCAGCTGACCCTTCATGAAGAGCGGCTGGGTGAGTGAACCTACGGCTTGCACCAAGAACTTGGCCGGATTGATCGTGCCCTGTCCGTTTGTCCAGCCTGCGTTGGCCGTGATGTTGATAGAGGGGTAGAAGCGGCTGCGTGCGTTCTGCACACCATAGAAGCAGCTGGCGAGCGCCATCTCGTTGGCGTGTACGTCGGGGCGGTTGCTCAGCAGTTGCACACCCACGCCACCAGCGTAGCTCTCAGGCAGCGACTGGCCGTCGAGTTTGCCACGAGCGATGGTCTGAGCAGGTTCTCCCAGCAGGAGGCTGAGGGAGTTTTCACTCTCGCGGATCTGTCGCTTGATGTTCACGCTCTGGTTTTTCACGTTATAGTAGGCAGCCTCTGCGCTCTGCACGCTCGTAGAGCGGGCGCGTCCAAACTCCATCTGCAGTTTCATCATGTCCCAGGTGTCCTTCGTGAGGTTCTCCATGTCCGTGACGATCTCCATCTGCTTGTCGAGCATGAGGAGCGTGTAGTAGAGGTTGGCGACATTGCTGATAAGGCGTGTCTGTACTGCCAGCTGGTAGTCCTTTGTCTGAAGGAGCGACATAGCGGCAGCCTTCTTCGAGGATCGGAGTGTACCGAAGAGGTCCACGTTCCAGCTTGCCGCGAGGGGCAGCGTGTAGCTCTTGTTGGCCTCTGCGCCCTCACCCATGTGGGTGATGGTGCCCGTCGGGGCGAGTACCAGCGAGGGAAGGTAGGCGAGCTTGGCGGCCTTGAGTTGCGACTCGGCAATGTCCACGTTGAGCATGGCGTTGAGAAGGTTCGGGTTGTTGGCCAATGCTTTCTCGATCAGCGATTGCAACTGCGGGTCGGTAAAGACGCTTCTCCACGGCAGGTTGCCGAAGTCGTTGCTGCCCTCCAGCGTCGCCTGGTCGTTTACGGGGTCGCGCACGATGCCGTCCGTCTTCACCTCGGGACGCTCGTAGTCGCCATAGAGGCTCTTGCATCCCGTCAGCGAGAGGGTGGCGAGACCCGCCAGGAGCAGCAGGCGACCACCCGTCATGCGCGTCATATTTTTGATTGTCATATTGTCTATTATTATATGTATCCTTATTATATTGTGTGGGAGCCTCCCGCTCCCTCGTCCTCAGTGGGGCAGGGGAGCGGAATGGCTACTCAGCTATTTTACATCGGGGCGTTCTCCACCTTGTAGTCGCCGGCAGGTCCCTGGGCGTACTGCTCCAGTTCGCGGACCACCTCCTCGTTCTCCTCATCGTGGAACTCGAGCGGCTTGATGCGCTCCTGCAGCCACTGGAAGATGGCGAAGAGCGACGGGACGACGAACACCTGGCAGATTGTACCGATCAACATACCACCGACGGCGGCAGCACCCAGCGTCTGGTTACCGTTGCGGCCCACACCCGAGGCAAACATCAGCGGCAGCAGACCGATGACCATGGCCAGTGAGGTCATGAGGATCGGGCGCAGACGAGCCACGGCACCAAGGATGGCAGCGTAGCGGATGGCCATACCTGTCTGACGGCGCTCCAGGGCGAACTGCACAATCAAGATGGCGTTCTTGGCCAACAGACCGATCAACATGATCAGCGAGATCTGCATGTAGATGTCGTTGCTATGGCCGAAGAGCTGGGTGAAGATGAAAGCACCCGCAAGACCGAACGGCACGGAGAGCAATACGGCCAGCGGTAGCAGGTAGCTCTCATACTGTGCGGAGAGGATCAGATAGACGAAGATGAAGCAGAGGATGAAGATCATACCCGTCGAACTGCTCGACTCCTGCTCCGATCGGGTCAGACCCGAATACTCGTAGGTGTAGCCGTCGGGCAGCGTCTGCTTGGCCACTTCTTCCACAGCCTTGATGGCCTGACCAGAGGAATAGCCGTCGGCAGCCGTGGCGTTGATGGTGATGGCGGTGAAGAGGTTGAAGCGGTTGATGCTGGAAGGACCGTAGGTTCTCTTCAGCGTGACAAACTCGTTGATGGGCGACATGCCGTTGTTGGTGCGTATATAGACATCGTTGAGCTTGTCGATTGTCATGCGGCTCTCGGGGCTACCCTGTATATAGACACGGTAGAGCTTACCGAAGGCGTTGAAGTTGCTGGCGTACTGACCACCGAAGTAGCCCGACATCGTGGAGAGGATGGCCTGGGGCGACGTACCGGCCTGCTTGGCTTTGGCTACGTCGATGTTGACCATATACTGCGGATAGTTCGGGTTGTAGGAGGTCATGGCTCGCTGGATCTCCTCGCGCTCACCCAGCGCCTTGAGGAACTTCTGCGTCACGTCGTAGAACTTGTTGAGGTCGCCACCCGTGCGGTCCTCCATAGAGAAGGTCAGACCGTTGGTAGCCGAGAATCCGGACACCATAGGCGGCGCGAAGGCCAGGATCTGTGCACCTTTGATGGTGGCTGTCTGCTTATAGATCATACCCAGCACGGAGTTGGACGAACTCGGATCGATGAACAATCCTGCGATACCCGCACCCGTGAACACGGACTTGACGCGGTCTATCATACCCCACTTACGCTCGTCAAACGGTTTCAGCTTGATGATGAAGGTGGCCTGGTCAGAACCGGCACCAGCGATGAAGTTGTAACCTGCAATCATCTCACGACGCTCGATCCACGGGTTGGTGGCCAGCATGGCGTCGATCTTCTCGCCAACCTCCAGCGTCTTGTCCTGGCCCGTTGACGGGGGGAGAGAGATGGTACAGAAGAGCGTACCCGTATCCTCGTCAGGGATCAAACCCGTCTTGGTCGTACCCATGAAGAAGACCAGCGCCACGATGCCCGCCACGACAGAGATACCCGTCACGATGCGGTTGTTGATGATGCGCTCCACACCCTTCTTATACTTGTTTGTAATCTTGTCGAACGACTGGTTGAAGCCTGCGTGGAAGCGATCGACGAAAGACATCTTCTTGCCACCGTTGGCCTCCTCCTCGTCCTTCGGCTTCAGGAAGATGGCGCAAAGGGCCGGAGAGAGCGTCAGGGCGTTGACGGCAGAGATCAAGATGGAGATAGCCATCGTGATACCAAACTCGCGGTAGAACGTACCACTCATACCACCGATGAACGACACAGGGACGAACACGGCCGACATCACCAGCGTGATGGAGATGATAGCACTCGAGATCTCGTTCATGGCGTCGATACTGGCCGTGAGCGCGCTCTTGTAGCCCATGTCGAGCTTGGCGTGAACGGCCTCGACAACCACGATGGCGTCATCGACCACAATGGCGATAGCCAGCAGCAGGGCCGACAGCGTCAGCAAGTTGATGGAGAATCCGAAGATCCACAGGAAGAAGAACGTACCTATCAAGGCGACCGGCACGGCGATCATCGGGATCAGCGTGGAGCGGAAGTCCTGGAGGAAGATATAGACGACGAAGAACACCAGCAGCAGGGTGATGAAGAGCGTGAAGATCACCTCCTCGATGGAGGCGTAAAGGAACTCCGTCACGTCTTGCTCGATGGTATATTTCAGTCCCGGTGGGAAGTTCTTTGCCTGGCGCTCCAGCTCGGCCTTCACATCTTTGGCGATCTGGGTGGCGTTGGATCCTGCAATCTGCTGCACCATACCCATCACGGCAGGATGGCCGTTGTTCTTCAGTTGCACGCCGTAGGACTGCTGACCCAGTTCTATTCTGGCCACATCCTTGAGGTGGAGCGTCTGACCATTGGTATTGCTCGTGAGGACGATGTTGCCATACTCCTCCGACGTCTTCATACGGCCCTTGTAGCGGAGCGTGTACTGGTAGGCCACGTCGCTCTGCTCGCCGATCGTACCCGGAGAAGCCTCCAGGTTCTGCTCGGCCAGAGCTGCCGTGATGTTGGACGGCATGAGGCCGTAGTTCTTCATCTTCACCGGGTCGAGCCAGATACGGATTGTGTAGTCGGCCGTGGACGGGCTCTGCACGTCACCCACACCGTTGACACGCTTCAGTGCCGGCGAGACGTTGATGTTGTTGTAGTTGTTGAGGAACTTCGTGTCGTAGCGTCCGTCGTCCGTGGTCAGCGAGTACATGATGACGTTGGAGCTCTGTCGCTTCGAAACCGTCACACCCGCTTTGGTCACCTCTGCTGGGAGCAGAGCCTGAGCCTGCTGCACACGGTTGTTGACGTTGACGGCAGCCATATCGGCGTTGGATCCCTGCTTGAAGAAGACCGTGATCTGTGCCAGGCCGCTATTGCTTGCCGACGAGGTGATGTAGGTCATGTTCTCCACACCGTTGATGCTCTCCTCCAGCGGTGTCACCACGGAGTTGAGCACCGTCTGTGCGTCAGCGCCCGGATAGTTGGCCATCACGCTAATGGTAGGTGGCGCAATGTTCGGGTACTGCTCGATAGGCAGCGACACCAGTCCGATCGTACCCAGGAGTACGAAGAAGATGGAGATCACCGTCGAGAGTACCGGTCGCTTGATAAAATTAGTAAATGTCATTGTTTTCTTCTTTTATGTGTTGACCATGATGGGAGGCGGACAGCGTCCTCCTCCCGATGGCACTCTCTTGGTTTACTTCTTGTCGCCCTTGCCCGTCATGGCGTCGAGGAAGCCTTCTGACGATCCCTGCTTGGCACCCAGCTCGGCGGCATTCTTCATAGCAGCATCATACTCCTGGAGCGTGAGGGCCTTGATCTCTTGTCCGTCGGTGAGGCCCGTCAGACCCTTGACCACAATGCGGTCGCCCATCTTCAGTCCGCTGGTGATGATATAGTTGTTGCCGTCGTTCTGCGGATCTACCGTCACCTCCGTGTAGTGCACCTTGCCGTTGCCGTCCACCTTATAGACGAAGTACTTGTCCTGCACCTGCGTCGTAGCTTCCATCGGCACGAGGATGGCGTGGTTATTGTTCTTGGCGATGATCACCTGGCCTGCGCCACCACTCTTGAGCAGACGCTCTGGGTTGGGGAAGCGGGCGATGATGGAGAGCGAACCCGTAGTCGGGTCGATGATGCCCGAGGTCTTGACCACCTTGCCCTCGTGGTTGTAGATCGAACCGTCGGTGAGCTGGAGGCTCAGGGCCGGGAAGCTGTTGATGGCTCCCGCCAGACCATTGTTGCTGCGCGTGAGGTTGAGGATGTCGCTCTCCGACATGGAGAAATAGACCTCGATGGTCGAGATGTCGCTGACCGTCGTCACGGGCTGTGCCGAGGACGGGCTGACGAGTGCGCCCACCTTGTAGGGCAGGTTGCCCACCACGCCATTGGCCGGGCTCTTCACATAGCAGAAGGAGAGGTTCTCCCTGGCCGTGGCGAGCTGTGCCTTGGCGGCAGCGACGGCAGCCTCTGCCTGCTTCAGGCCTGCATTGGCCGAGCTAACGCTGCTCTGAGCTTGGCGCACGCCAGCCTGAGCGGTCTGATAGCTGTTGCGAGCGGTCTGCAGCTCATATTCTCCGATCACCTTATTATTATAGAGGTTTTGGCTGTTGTTGTAGGTCAACTGGGCCGTGGCAGCCTGCGCCTGTGCCGAGTTGAGCGAGGCGTTTGCCGTCTGGATGCCTGCCTGAGCTGAACGTACGCTGGCCTCGGCCTGGTTGATCTGTGCCTGAGCAGCACGGACGGCTGCCTGATAGGTGGCGTTGTCGAGTTCGAAGAGCACCTGGCCTGCTCTTACCGCCTGGCCCTCATGGACATAGAGTTTGGTGATGAAACCCGAGATTTTCGGACGTACTTCCACGTCCTGTACGCCTTTGATAGTGGCAGGGTAAGTGGTCTTCAACTGGGCGTTGGCCGGACCAATTGTCACTACCGGATACTCGTTGCTCGTGGGCAGTCCTTTCTGGCCGCCTCCGCAACTCGTAAGTACTGCCATAGCGATGGCAGCAAACAGCAAAAACTTGTTTTTCTTCATACCTATAAATGATTCTTTATTTTTGTTTTCTGAAAACGATTTATTTATTCTCCCGCTGCGGTTAATCCTCTGATTGATAGCGGGATATTGGAAAACTAATGCGACGCAATCAGTTTTCAACTAAGCAAAAGTACCCATTTCCATTCAGAAAGGCGTACTTCGCAAGGTTTTTTTAACTATAATTATTCCGAGTTAGTAATGGTAAAGGCTACTCTTGGCCTTTACCGTTGCTCCTCGTACGTGATTTTTTCTACCTATCGGACTTGTGGGTTCATGCTTGTCCTCGTCCAGTTTCCTGGTCCACAGGTCATCCCACACCCAGCTCCTTGGCCTTCTCTCTGAGCAGCGCCAAGAGCGGCTCTCGCTCGTTGGGCACGATATTTTCCAGTACGGCCTCCTTGAGCGCCTTCTTCAGTTCGCCCACCTCGCGGGACGGTTTCAGATGGAAGAGCTCCATGATTTCGTTGCCGTCGATGACCGGCTGCAGCAGACGCTTGTAGTCGCGCTCCTTGAGGTCGGCTATCTTCTCCCTGACGATGCGGAAGTTCTCCAAAAACTGCTTCTTCCTCACCTGGTTCTTGCTCGTGATGTCGGCCTCGCAGAGCATCATGAGGTCGTCGATGTCGTCGCCCGCGTCGTTGATGAGTCTTCTCACGGCCGAGTCCGTCACCACGTCGTCGGCAATGGCGATCGGTCGCATGTGGAGCTCCACGAGCTTCTGCACATACTTCATCTTGCTGTCCAGCGGCAGTTTCATCCTCCTGAACATCTCCGGCACCATCCTGGCCCCGATGTCGTTGTGGTTGTGGAAAGTCCAGCCCAGCTGATTGTCCCAGCGCTTGCTCTTGGGTTTGCCGATGTCGTGGAAAAGGGCCGCCCAGCGCAGCCAGATATTGGCCTTGAAAGGAGGCTGCTCGGGATTCTCCTGTTTCTCCTGCTCGTAGCGTCGCTCCTCGGCCCGTGCCACGTTCTCCAGCACCTCCAGCGTGTGGTGGAAGTTGTTCTTATGTGCCCTGCCGTTGCGCGTCTCCACGAGGTCGAGGGCCGTCAGTTCGGGAATGATGAGGCCCAGCAGTCCGCAGCGCTGCAGCTCGAAGAATCCCTTGCTCGGATATTGCGAAGCCATGATTTTGCATAACTCCTCGGCTATGCGCTCCCCGCTGATGATGCGGATGCGCTCGGCGTTGCGTGAGAGCGCTTCGAAGGTCTCCTCCTCGATGAAAAAGTTGAGTTGGGTGGCAAACCTCACACAACGCAGCATTCGTAGCGGGTCGTCCGAGAAGGTGACGTCCGGGTCCAGGGGCGTGCGGATGATGCCCTCCCATAGATCGCCTATGCCGTCGAAGGGATCTACCAGTTCGCCGAAGCGCGCCTTGTTCAGACAGATGGCCATGGCGTTGATGGTGAAGTCGCGACGGTCCTGGTCGTCCTCCAGCGTTCCATCCTCCACGATAGGCTTCCGCGAGTCGTGGCTGTAGCTCTCCTTTCGTGCGCCGACAAACTCCACCTCCATACCGTGGAATTTCACCTGTGCCGTCCCGAAGTTGCGAAACACGCTCACGTGCGCTCGCCTTCCCAGGATCTTCCTCAGCTTCTCGGCTACGGCTATGCCGCTTCCTACCACCACCACGTCGATGTCGTTGGACGGGCGTTCCAAAAAGATGTCGCGTACATAGCCTCCCACGACGTAGCAATCTACGCCCAGACTGTCGGCGGCTTCTGAGATATGGTGAAAAATGTCTTTGTCGAGCAGTTGTGCCAGCTCCTCGTCGGTATATTCGCGCATTGACTTCCTTGTTGTTTTTTCAAGATGCAAAGGTACAATCTTTTTTTCTATTCTCCGCATTTTGGCGTGATAAGGTTGCGTAAGACGAGAAAACTGGTTTTCTCCAGCATGCAGAGGACGAATGTGGGATTAAATTTGAGGTAATCGTTGGCTTGTTATCCAAAAGTTTGTATCTTTGCAAAGATTAAAAGACAATCAGCTCATAAGCCAAGACAAAGTATGATAGACCGGGCTACGATAGACAGGATCATGGATGCGACCGACATCGTCGATGTCATCTCCGAGTTTGTGACGCTCCGCAAGCGCGGCACGAGCTATACGGGATTGTGTCCTTTCCACGACGACAAGACGCCGTCGTTCTCCGTCAGTCCGTCGAAGGGAGTCTATAAATGCTTCGCCTGTGGCGAGGCAGGCAATGCCGTCAACTTCATCATGAAGCACGAGCAGAAGACCTATCCCGAGGCCCTGCGCTGGTTGGCCAATCGCTACCATATCGAGATCCACGACCGCGAACTGACCGACGAGGAGCGTCGCCAGGCCACGGAGCGCGACTCCCTCTTCCTGGCCAACGAGTGGGCGGCCAAATACTTCGAGGACACCCTCCTCAACGACCCTGATGGTCAGGCCATCGGACTCCAATACTTCCGCCAGCGCGGTTTCCGCGACGACACCATCCGCAAGTTTCGCCTGGGCTTCTGCCTCGCCAGTGGCCACGCCATGACCGATGCTGCCCAGCGCGAGGGATTCCAGAAAGACGTCCTCCTCAAGTCGGGCCTCTGCTATGAGCGCTCCGACGGCTCGTTGACCGATCGCTTTGCCGGCCGCGTCATCTTCCCCTGGATCACCATGAGCGGCAAGGTAGTGGGCTTCACGGGCCGCGTCCTCGACACCCGCACCCATGGCGTGCGCATGAAGTATGTCAACTCGCCCGACTCCGAGATCTACCACAAGACCAACGAACTCTACGGCATCGACCTGGCGAAGCGCGCCATGAGCAAGCAGGGCGAGGCCCTGCTCGTGGAGGGCCAGGCCGACGTGATCAGTCTGAGCCAGCGCGGCGTGGAGAATGTCGTGGCGGGTTCGGGAACGGCCCTCACCATTCCCCAGATCAAGCTCATCCATCGCTTCACCCCCAACGTCACCCTCGTCTATGATGGCGACGAGGCAGGCCAGAAGGCCGCCCTGCGCGGTACGGACCTGCTGCTCTCCGAGGGCATGAATGTCAAGGTGCTCTTCCTCCCTGACGGCCAAGACCCCGACGACTTCGCCCGCAGCCGGTCCTCCGAGGAGCTCCAGGCCTATATCGAGCAAAACCGTACCGACTTCATCGTCTTCCAGACCCAGGCCCTCCTGCAGGGCGTCACCGACCCCGTGCGCCGCGCCGAGGCCGTCAATCAGATCGTTAGGAGCATTGCCGTCATCCGCGACCCCATTGTCCGCGCCAGTTACCTCCGCGAGTGTGCCCACAGGACCGACGTGCGCGAGGATACGCTCATCGCCCAGATGAACCGCTTCATCTACCAGGACAAGGAGGCGCGCCAGCGCGAGGAGGAGCGTGCGCAGGCCAGCCAGGCCAGTCAGCCGCAGCCCTTCGCCCCCGCCAGTCCCATGCAGCAGGCCTCGAAGGTGGAGAAGATGCTCATCGAAACTGTCATCCGCCATGGTGGCGAGGTGATCCTCCCTGATGTGGAGGATGAGACTTCCGGTCAGCATTTCGACCTCAACGTGGCACAGTATATCGCCTACGACCTGGCCCAGGACCAGCTCGCCTTCTCCGATCCCCTCTACAACCGCATCCTCGCCGAAGCCGTGGAGCAGTCGGAGAAGGGACCTTTTGATGCGGGCAAGTATTTCCGCCACCATCCCGATATCGAGATCCAGACCCTCGCGGCCAGCATGAGCACCGATGCCTACCAGCTCTCCGAGAGCCTTCAGATGAAGGAGAGCGTGGAGCGGCTTCGAGATACCGTGGTCCACCTCGTCATGGACTTCCGCCTCGACTACATCGAGCACCAGCTCAAGGTGCTTCAGAACCGGCTGAAGAAGGCCCTGGCGATCGGTATCAGCACCGAGGAGATGAAGCAGATGATGGAGGAGATCAAAAACTGGCAGACCGTGCGCAACGCCGTGGCACGCAAGTTGGGCAGCGATATCGTATAGCTTCGCCCCTCGACGCTATGCTGGAAGCCGCCCGATAGCCTTGGCACCACACGCTCTCTATTGCCACACGCTATATAATAATAAGGAAAGGAACAATCAAAATGATCATAGACAAATTGAAAGACCTATTGCAACCTGCTAATGCAGCAGAAAGCGAAAAAGCGAACGAAGCGCCCCGCCTCGACCAGAAAGCACTCTGCCAATTGCTCGAAACCACTCTTGCCAGCATCGGCTGCACGCCCACCTGGGAGGACGAGCGAGACCAAAGCCGTGTGGCCAGCTATGAGTACCAAGGAGGCAATTTCCTTGTGCGCATCGCCAAGGACGATACCTTCCTGCGCCTTTGCTACCCCATCTTCTTGAGTGTGGACAAAGAGCTTGTCGAACTGGTGCGCGAGATCTGCAACCAGGTCAACCTTGCGTCTATCGGTCTTCGTGCCGTTTATACCTTCGACGAAGACCATCTCCACGTCAATGTCCATTTCTTCGACAACCTCTACCTCGAACCCTCGCGGGCCAAGGGAATGTTGACGCAAAGCATGAAGGAGATGTTCTCCTGGCGCGACGCCTTTGTCCGCTGGATGGATACCGTCAAGGAGAAAAGGAAGAAATACGGCGCGAACAGCCCTGAGGAAATTGAGGAGCAGTACAAGCGCTTGATCCTGATGATCCGCGAGCACGAGTTGGATAAGAGCGAGGACACGATGTCTGTGCGCGAAAGCGCCGTTCATCACATCACGCTCTCCGAGTTGGTCCAAGATGCCGTGGGTATCAAATCCTTTGTGCCCTCGCTCCTGAGCGTTGCGGGCGACGGCCTCTCCCTCGTCATGGACGCCAGCCAGGACGCCCAGCTTCGCTCGAAGATGGCCGACTACGTCCTTTCCGACGCCCTCATCTCCGACGGCCAGTTTGCCCGCCGTTGTGCCACCCTCCAGCTCGTCTTCTTCCAGCCTGAGGATCCCGACGAGCGTCGCTACCTCACGGTCTCCCTGGTGGCCCGCGAAACCTCGCCAGAGGCCCTTTTCTTCCAGACCACGGTCGTCCTCACGCCCCGCCTCGCCACCCTCGAGAATCCTGCCGACTGTGTCAACGACCATCCCACGGCCTGCTCCCTGCTCATGGCCTACGATCTCAAGAACGAGAAGCAGCTCCGCGATGAGTTCCAGTATATGTGGACCGACGCCAAGGACAAGTTGGTCCACGGACAGATCGGCAAGATGACTGAGGAGCAGCGCGCCGTGGCCCGTGTGACGACCCGCTCGCTGGCCGGGGCGCTCTATCGCGGCACGCAGCTCTTCCAGAGCAAACGCTTCTTCGAGGCGATGCTCCTGCTCCGCAATGCCTTCGTCCTTTGGAGAGGATCCGTCGATCAACTCTCCTCCAAGGAGCGTGGCCAGTTCTATGAGGTCTGCTTCATGCTCGGCTACTGCTATGACGAGATGAGGCAGTACGACATCGGCCACTACTACCTCTCGCTGCTCGACGGCACGGACAACATAGCCCACGTGTGCGAGATGGTCAACAACCTCGCCAACAACAACGATCCGCGCGTGGTCAGCTATATCGAGTCGCTGCTGACTGAAATCCAGCGCCGCGTCGAGGAGGAGACGGGCAAGCATGTGGGCGTCTATGAGGCTGCCCAGGATAGCGAATACTGCGAGTTTGCTGGTTTCCTTCTGGCCACGCGCGTCTCGATCTACGCCATGCGCGCCTGCTACAAAGAGGCCGCCCTGGAGTTGCATGAGATCAGCAAATATCCCGATCTGTCTGATCACGTCAGGGAGGTCATGCGCCGTATAGACCGGAATCGGTCCAACCCGGACGAAGCGCCCTTCGCGCCTCCCGCTGACTGTTAGCCTCCTGCCCACCACCCCTCCACACCACGCGCTATGGACTACCTGCATTGGATATTTCTCGCCCTCTACATGACGCTTGCCGTCGCCGCCATGGTCACCATCCTGCTCGACAACCGCCAGCCGGCCAAGACCATGGCCTGGGTGCTCGTGCTGATGTTCCTGCCCGTGGTGGGCATCATCCTTTACTTCTTCTTCGGACAGAACGTGCGCAAGGAGCGTGCCATCTCCCAGCATAGCCTCGACCAGCTCTCGCGTCGGTCTATGCTGGAGTCTCACGCCCAGGCCAGCCTGAAGATCCCCCCGCTCTACCAGCGCCTCGTCCATCTCTTTGGCAGTCAGGATTTTGCCCCCGCTTTCCATCGCAACGAGACCGAGATCTACCTCAACGGCTACGAGTTTTTCCCCCAGTTGCTCCGCGACATCGCCTCGGCCCGCGACCATATCCATCTCGACTTCTTCCTCTTCGAGGACGACCCCTTGGGCCGCCTCGTGAGCGACGCCCTGATCGCCAAGGCTGCCGAGGGCGTCGAGGTGCGCGTCATCCACGACGACGTGGGATGCTGGAGCGTCCCCTCCCGCTTCTATGAGCGGATGCGCGAGGGTGGGGTGGAGGTCCATGCCTTCATGCCCGTCCGCTTTCCGGCCTTCACCAGCAAGGTCAACTACCGCAACCATCGCAAGATAGCCGTCTTCGACGGGCGGGTGGGCTATGTCGGCGGCATGAATATCGCGCTCCGCTACGTGAAGGGCCTCGGCGCGCAGGCCTGGCGCGACACGATGGTGCGCATCCATGGCAATGTCGTCTATGGACTCCAGCGCGCCTTCTTGGTTGATTGGTTCTTCGTCGATCGCACGCTCATCACGGACCGCCGCTACTACCCAGAGTTTCCCTTGCCCCAGACGGAGTGTCTCGCCCAGGTCGTCACGAGCAATCCCATCGACCCCTGGCCGAAGATCGAGCAAGGCTTCGTCCGCGTCATCCATAGCGCGCGGCAGTATGTCTATATCGAGACCCCTTACTTCCTGCCTACCGAGCCCGTCCTCTTCGCCCTCCGCACGGCCGCCCTCTCGGGGGTGGATGTGCGCCTGATGATTCCGCGCAAGGCCGACTCCAAGTTTGTGGCCTGGGCCAGCCGCTCCTTCGTCAAGGAGATAGCCGACGCGGGCGTCCGCGTCTTGTTCTACGACCGTGGCTTCAACCATAGCAAGCTCCTCGTGAGCGACGACCTCCTGGCGACCATCGGTTCCACCAATGTCGATTTCCGTAGTTTTGAGCACGATTTCGAATCCAATGTGTTTTTCTATGACCAGGCCATGGCCCTCCGTATCAAGCAGGTCTTCCTCGACGATGAGGCCGACAGCATTCCCCTCGACCAGCTACGCGAGGGCGCTTCCCGCGGCCTTCTACTCCGCCTCTGGGAGTCGTTGGTCCGCCTGATGAGTCCGCTCATGTAGCATGAATGGAACCTTCGCGGGGACAATCCCTGCTGAGTAGGGGAAAACAACAAATACAACATTTACAACAAGTTACAACGCTTTCGATAAGCCATGCGCAAAACCGAGCTCGCTCGAGCTTTGCCATGGCGAGAAAGGGTACCATGAAATGGAACTTTGCACGCTTCGCGTGTAGCAATCCTGCTGCAAGGTGAACAACAAAATACTACAAGGGTTCCATGAATGGAACCTTCGCGGAGACAATCCCTGCTGAGTAGGGAAAACAACAAATATAACATTTACAACAAGTTTCCCTGCTGAGTAGGGGAAAACAACATCCTTGCTGTCCTGGCGAAGCGTTGTTCATAGTTGTTTCCCTTGCAGCAATCCTTGGTCAGCATGGGCCTCGAAGAGGCGATGTCCCCGCGAAGCGTTGTTCAAAGTTGTAAAAGTTGTTCAAGTTGTTTTCCCAATTTAGCTGGCCGTGTTGTAAAAATACGACGTTTCCTGCTGCTCCAAATATAGGATGCAACCTTTATTCTTCCTTCTTCTCCTTCTCCGCCTCCCGCTCCATGGCCTTGGAGGAGGCGAGACTAAACTCGCAGCCGCAGTAGAGCTGGTTGTAGAACTGATACTCCTTGAGCAGTTGATTGCGCCGTTCCTGCAGTCCGTCCTTGCGCCAGTTTTGAGCCCAAAAGGTCGTGCCAGGGACGGCCTCGGCTGCTGCCAGACCGGCCGCGTTCATCTGCTCCAGGTCCTTCCATCGCGAGGAAGCGAGCGTCGTGGCAAAGAAGCTGATTCCGGTCTGCTGCGCCATGTGGGCCGTGACCAGCATGCGGTAGGCGAAGCACGCCTCGCAACGTCGTCCGCGCTCGGGCTCGCGCTCCAGCCCTTTCATGGCCTCCCGCCAACTGCCGTGATCGTAGTCGCCGTCTATCCAGCGTAGGCCCAGCGTCTCGGCGTGGCGCTTGCTCTCCTCCTTGCGTATCTCGTATTCGTGCGCCGGAAAGATGTTGGGATTGAAGTAGAAGATCGTGGGGCGCAGGTCGTGCGCCATCAACCATTCGACGATGGCCGACGAGCAGGGCGCGCAACAGGCGTGGAGCAACACTTCTCCCGCCATGCCCTCGGGTAGGATAATATGGCTGCGTTTCTTTTTCAAAGCGAGTTGTTTTGGTTGTTTTTCCTTATATGCAAGCCTTATGGTGAAGAAAAGGGCGCGCGGTTTCTTTCCTCTGCCGATAAATCGCTAATTTTGCACCCTATGGAGAAAGGAATGATGGCCTCAGGCCGCCCCCATATCGCCATTGTCGATCCCAACGTGTTGGCCACGATAGGATTGCGCCAGCTCTTGCAGACCGTGGTGCCGATGATGGCCGTGGATGTTTACCCCACCTTCGACGCCTTCCTTGCCGGGGGCGGTGAGGGCTGTTATCACTATTTTGTGGCCCAGTCCGTGGCCGTGGCCCACCACCTTTGGTTTATGGACCGCCGCCGCAAGACCCTCGTGCTGACCCTCTCCTCCGACCCCCACTCCCAGTTGGCTGGCTTCCGCCACCTCTGTGTGGGCGTGGCCGAGGAGGCGCTCGTCTGCGAGGTGCTGCGCCTTGTACAGCAAGGCCACTCGGGCGGTCGCAACCTGCCGACGGCCGAGACCGACGCGCCGCGTCCCACCCTCACCCCGCGCGAGGTGGAGGTGCTCTCGCTCGTGGTCCGCGGACTGATGAGCAAGGAGATTGCCGACCGCCTCCATATTAGCCTGCCGACCGTCAACACCCATCGCAAGAACATCTGCGAGAAACTGGGCGTGAAGAGCGTCCCCGCCCTCACCGTCTATGCCGTCATGCACGGCTATGTGGAGCTGCGTCAAATAGAAGGCAAGGGCTGACCTCTTCTCTTGCGTCTATACACGCGTGGATAGCGTCAATAGACGCGGGGACCGAAGATGGCTGTGCCCACGCGCACCTGGTTGCTCCGGCACGTGACGGCTATCTGGTAGTCGTGGCTCATGCCCCAGGAGCGGACGCAGAAGCGAGGGTCGTCGGCAAAATAGCGCGCCTTCACCTCGTCGAAGAAGTCGGCTGCCGTGAGCATCTCGCGGCGTATCTGGTCCTCGTCCTCCACGTTGGACGCCATCATCATCAGGCCGCTGATGTGTACGTTTTTCATCTCGCGCCATTCTCCCGCCTCCAGCAGCTCGCGGCAGGCCTCCAGGGTCAGCCCATACTTCGTCTCCTCCTCGGCGATATGGAGTTCGAGCAAGACGTCGATGACGCGGTCGTGCTTCGCCGCCTGCTTGTTGATCTCGCGGAGCAGCTTGGGCGTATCGACCGCCTCCACCATCGAGATATAGGGCGCGATATACTTCACCTTGTTCGTCTGCAGGTGGCCGATGAAGTGCCATTGGATGTCCTTTGGCAGCGTCTCCACCTTCTGGCGCAACTCCTGCTCATGGCTCTCGCCGAAGATGCGTTGTCCCGCCTCGTAGGCCGGCAGGATATACTCGTTGGGATGATACTTGCTGATGGCCACCAGCTCCACCCCCTCGGGCAGATGGCCGAGCACCTCTTTTAAGTTTTTTGCTACATCTACCATTGTGTGGTTTCTCCTATATGATTATGATGAAACAGTCCTCTGTCTTATTGGAAAACAGGAATACTGTCTTATTGGAAACTGGAATAACTGGAATACTGGAATAACTGGAATACTGGAACAATTGGAATGCTGGACCAATTGGAATACTGGAATATTGGAATATTGGAACAAGCCTACTGCTCCTCGTACTCCGGCTTCGCCTCCTCGTTCTGTCCCTCGGTCTTGGCGCGGTTGTCGTGCTCGAAGACGTCCATCACCTTGGTGTCGGCGATGGCGGTGATCTCGTAGTCGATCATGGTCGATCCCATCACCTCGTCCACATGCTTCACGGCGCCGCTCACCGAGGCCGCCTGTACGAGATAATAGACGCTCGTGCGCTTCTCCTTCTGCGTCTTGTCGTCGAGCGTGATAAAGGCCAGTTTGCACTTGAACCACTTGTCGTCGCCGTCGGCGTCGCTGAAGAAGATCTCGCCATAGGTGGCCGGCGTAATGGCCTTCACCTCAAACTCTCCGTTGATATACGCGCCCATCTCCTTGGTGATGGCCTCCTCGGCCTCGCCGAAGGTGTAGGCATCTACCACGTAGGTCTCCGTGGTTTTCTTGTTCTGTCCGTCCTCCATCATCTTGTCGTAGCGGACGCGGGTCTCAAACCAGTTGGCTGTTCTGCTTCTCATTATATATATATATGTTGTCTTTTTTACTCATTTACTCAACTTTCGCATGTAAGCTCCACACGCCCTGAAAGGGCAGTAGCTCCTAGCCCAGGGCATCGCCCTGGGTTATTACGGACGCAAACCTGTCGCCCTGTAAGGGCAAAAGCTTTAAAAATCCAGGCAATATATAAGGCTTTTGCCCTTACAGGGCGCCTTGCTGATTGCTATTATACCCAGGGCGATGCCCTGGGCTAGGAGCTTTTGGGCCTTCAGCCCGTTCTTGAACCACTTGCGTCTTGCGTGGGCCCGTCCCGCTTGCCGAGCCAGGCCCCGAAAAGTGGCGGCTACCCCTCGGGGAGACCGCTTTCGACCTGCAAAAGTAGCAAGAAAATCCCACAAATGACCCGCGGGGGCAAAGTTTTTCGCCTTTGCCTTTGCCGTTTGGCCGAATTGGTGTAACTTTGTGGCAAAATACAAGTTTCATACACAAGAGTCAATCCCCGTGCAATCGGGGCAACCGTATTAAATAACTAAAGAATTATGCCGGAAATCTCAGCACGTGGCCTTATTGTGCCCGAATCGCCTATCCGCAAGCTCGCACCCCTGGCCAATGCAGCCAAGGCGCGCGGCACGAAAGTTTATCACCTGAACATCGGCCAGCCCGACGTGCATACGCCGCAATGTGGTCTCGACGCTCTGAAGAAGGTCGATGCCAAAGTGTTGGCCTATTCGCCCAGCCAGGGCATTGAGAGCTATCGCAACAAGCTCGTGGGCTACTACGCCAAGCACAACATCAATCTGGTGCCCGACGACATCATCGTCACCACGGGTGGCTCCGAGGCCTTGCTCTTTGGCTTCATGTCCACCCTCAACCCTGGCGACGAGATCATCATCACCGAGCCCGCCTATGCCAACTACATGTCCTTTGCCCTGATGGTGGGCGCCAAGGTGCGCTCCATCCACACGAGCATCGACAATGGCTTCGCCCTGCCCGCCGTCGAGGAGTTTGAGAAACTCATCAACGCCAACACGCGTGCCATCCTCATCTGCAACCCCAACAACCCCACGGGCTATGTCTATACCCGCCAGGAGATGGAGCAGATCCGCGACATCGTGAAGAAGCACGACCTCTACCTCTTCGCCGACGAGGTCTATCGCGAGTATATCTATACTGACGAGCCCTACACCTCGGCCATGCACCTGGAGGGTATCGAGAACAACGTCATCCTCGTCGATTCCGTCTCCAAGCGCTACTCTGAGTGTGGCATCCGTATCGGCGCCATCATCACCAAGAATACCGAGGTGCGCAAGGCCGTGCTGAAGTTCTGCCAGGCCCGTCTCTCTCCCCCCTTGATGGGTCAGATCATCGCCGAGGCCTCGCTGGAGGCTCCCGACAGCTATATCGAGGGCGTCCAGAAGGAGTATGTGGAGCGTCGCAACTGCCTCGTCAATGGTCTCAACCAGATCCCGGGTGTGTTCTCTCCGATGCCGAAGGGCGCGTTCTATACGGTCGCCAAGTTGCCCGTGGACAATGCCGAGAAGTTCTGCCGCTGGCTCCTGGAGGAGTTCTCCTACGAGGGCGAAACCGTCATGATGGCCCCCGCGAGCGGCTTCTACAGCACCAAGGGTGCCGGCCTCGACGAGGTGCGCCTGGCCTATGTGCTCTGCTGCGACGAGCTGCGCAAGGCCCTCGTCTGCCTGGAGAAGGGCCTGGAGGCTTATCCCGGCCGCGTGAAGTAAGTCTATCACATTCCCCCTATAGGGAGCGGGGAGTCGCCCAAGGAGCGGCTCCCGGCTCCTTTCCCTTTATATGATGCCGGACGATTGTGGTCCGGTCTGCTACGCATTCATCTCAATAGAAACACTATGAATTTCCCCCTGTTTATCGCACGCCGTATCTACGGCAAGGGAGCTGGAAGTCAGAAGGTGGCCAAGCCTGCCATCCGCATCGCCACGGCAGGTGTGGCCATCGGTCTGGCCGTGATGATCGTCACGGTGAGCGTGATCCTTGGTTTCAAACATACGATCCGCGACAAGGTCGTGGGCTTCGGAAGCCATATTACCGTGGCCAACATCGCCAGCCTGATGTCCTCCGACCAGTATCCGATACAGATGGACGACTCCATGACGACCGTCCTCCGCGCCATACCGGGCGTGCGCCACGTAGAGCGCTACGCGATGACACAGGGCATCCTCAAGACCGACGACGACTTCCTGGGCGTGGCCCTCAAGGGCGTTGGTCCTGAATACGACACGACCTTTATCCACCAAAATATGGTGGAGGGGTCGATTCCCCATTTCTCCGACTCCTCCTCCACGCAGCGGCTGCTCATCTCGAAGACCATTGCCGACCAGTTGCGCGTGAAGTGTGGGGAGCGCATCTTCGCCTATTTCATCAACCACCAAGGGGTGCGCACGCGCCGCTTCACCATCACGGGCATCTACGAGACCAACCTCAAGCAGTATGACCAGCAGATGTGCTTCACCGACCTCTATACCGCCAACCGCCTCAACGGTTGGCAGGACGACCAGTATAGCGGGGCGGAGATGCTGGTGAGCGACTTTGGCCAGATTGACGAGGTGGAGCACCAGGTCGTGAAGCGCGTCAACCGCACCACCGACCACTACGGCGAGACCTATTCCTCCGCCACGGTCACGGAGATGAATCCGCAGATCTTCTCCTGGCTGGAACTGATGGACCTCAACGTCTGGCTCATCCTCGGACTGATGATCGCCGTGGCGATTGTCACGATGGTCTCGGGCCTGCTCATCATCATCCTGGAGCGCACGCAGATGATTGGCGTACTCAAGGCCCTGGGATCCAAAAACCAGCAGGTGCGCCACGTCTTCCTGTGGTTTGCCACCTTTGTGCTGGGCAAGGGCCTGCTTTGGGGCAACGCCTTGGGCCTGGGCCTCATCGCCCTCCAGCACCTCACGGGTTTCGTGCGCCTCGATCCCCAGACCTACTACGTCAGCACGGTCCCCGTCGAGATCTCCTGGCCTATCGTCCTGGCCCTCAACGTGGCCACGCTCCTGGTCTGCGTTGCCGCCCTCGTCGTGCCCTCCTTCCTCGTCTCCCGTATCCATCCCGCCAAGAGCATGCACTACGAGTAGGGCCTCTTGTCCTTAACGTTTGCGGGCCCTCCGCATGTTCGTCGGATGATCCAAAGAAAAGCCCCCGACAGACCATCGAAGAATGGCTTGTCGGGGGCTGGTGTTTTACCCTTGTTCTATCTGTGGGGAGATGGTGTCGGGACTACTCGGCCGTGTACCATCTCTGTCCATCGACATCTGTTGTCAATTCGGGCTCGTTGTCAAACTTGTCAACTCCGTTGAGTGAACCACCATACTTGATCGGGTTGTCGTATTGGCCACCCGATACGGCGGCGAGAAGGGGAGAGGTGCTCATGACGACGACCGTGATGGTCGGCTTGCTATATACTTTTTTGCTCATTTCTTGATTGATAGATAAGATTTGTTGTGGGATGAATATGATTACTTGATCACTACCTTGCGGGTCTTTCCGCCCGTGCGTCCAAGGTTGATGCCCTTCTGCGGACCATCGAGGCGACGTCCCTGGAGGTCGAAGTACTCGGCCTTGTCGCTCAGGAGATCATCCACTGTCGGAGTGAGGTCGATGCCGTTGGTCTCGTCAATGACCACGATGCCAGCGACTGGGCCTGTGTGCCCTTTGCCGTAATCGTAGCGCGGAAAGGCGGCACGTTGACGCCCTTGATGGTGTTGCCTTCGTTGTCATAGGTAGAAACCTGCCAAAACTTGTCCTTGGCGATGAAGTAGTTGCTTGTTCCCTCCAGCTTCTGTCCTGCAAATGTGCCTTCGAGGTGGTTGGTCTCCGTGCCATTGACGGGTGCCGTGACAATAGCCTGGTTGCGCTCGGGAGAGCAAACCTTCAAGTCTTTGCCCTGTGTTCCCTTCACGATCACGGGCGTGCCTGCGGCAATCTCGCCCTCCGCTACCTTCTCTATATAGAGGTTCTCGCCCTCTACTGCGTGGAACTTGTAGATCTCGCAGTTGGTCTCAGCATTCGTTACGTCGATAATGAAAGGTACGCAGACCGTACCCCAGTTGGAGGGCATGCTCTTGCGTGTGTAAGTACCCTTGTCGATATTGTACGCCGTAGTGACCACGAAGGGGTTGGCGTTGTAGAGATTGAGCACAATCTGGTTGTTCTCGTTCTTCTCGAAATAGGTCACCTTGCCATTTCCGTCTGTATAGCGGGGCATGAAATAGCCTGTCAGGCCGTTGGCCATGGTGGCGTCTATCTTGTTCACATCGTATGCAGCTGCGCCCACGAGTTTGTTGCATCCCCAAAACATATGGTCGCTCTGTGTGATGCTTCTGCTGGACCAGTCGCAGGCATAGATAGACTGTAGGTTTGTGCATGCGATAAACATACCCATGGTATTGGTCAGGCTCTTGGGGTTGAGGTTGCCAAGGTCCAGCGTAGTTAAATTCTGACACATGTAAAACATTCCTTCTGAGGTGGTCACACTTTCGGTTTCGAAGCGTGAAAGATCGAGCGAAGTGAGCGTTTCGCAACCATAGAACATATAGCTCATGTCCGTCACCTTGGGCGTATTGAAAGAAGTGAGATCAATTATTGGAAGTTTAGCGCACTCAGCGAACATGCGGTTCATGTCCGTCACGTCCTCTGTGTTGAGGTGTTCTATACCTTTGATTTCTGTTAGGTATGCGCAACCATCAAACCATTCTTTGCACGAAGTCGGTTTGAATTTCGCAAAACTCTCATCAAAAACGACAGTTTCGATTCGTTCGTTACCGACAGAGCCGCTTTCAGAATGTTTCTTGGTCCATTCGGGGGTGCACTTGGCGTCGATGGGCTCACCATCGAAGATTAGGTCGCCGTCAGCCGAACTAGCATCAACCACTTTGTTGTTATACAGTTTTTTGCCCTTCAGATTATTGCCTTCAGCATAGGTGAATGTTAGAGTGCCTCTTGCATTCCCCTTTACTGTTGGTTTGGTGAGTACCCAGCAAGCCTTTTCTGTTCCGTTGGTCTGTGCCGAAGCCTGGCTCATAGGGACGCAGATCCATGCGAGGAGCAGGGCTGCGAATAACTTCCAGAGGCTGACGTGTGCCTTGGAAGCTCGTAATGTTGAAGTTCTCATAAATTGATCCTGTGTATAAATTTGTTTGATATTGTTCCTCTTTCCGAAGGGCATGGCGCTGCAGAGTCGGCTCCTATGGTGATAGAAGCTACTCTGTTTGCTAAGTCCTTGTCGAATGGTAATAATGGGTGGTTGTGGTCAATCAAGCCACTGGCGTATCCTGAAGATATCCTTCCCTCCTTTGCGTCTCTATGGTGTGTGTGGCGCGAAGATCTGCCTAAAAACGACCGATCCGGGCCTTGTCTCCATTTTGACGGCGCAAAATTAGTGTAATTTCTCTAAACTGCCAACTTTTTATCCGTTAATTTGTATTGTTTTCATTCCAAAAGCCTGTCTTACCCCCCCCCCGTTCTTGATCTGTGTCAATCTCTAAGTCTTGTTTGTTCGCCAGTCTTGGAATGGTAATAACGCGCTTTTGGTGATGAAAGCTTCCTCCCTCCTGCCGTCTTCTCCTCGTGTCTTCTGCCTCTTTTGTCCTCTTCTGTCTTGTTCCCTTTCTTCGGTAAGCCTTCGGGATTTCTTCGGGGTAGCGCATCTTATTACTATTGCCGGACAGGCTACAAGCTCTTACAGGAACGTTCTCCTGCTATTCTTTCTCGTCATGGCAAAACTCGAGCGAGCTCAGTTTTACGCATGGCTTATCGAAAGCGTTGTTATACGTTGTACTTATTGTTCTTGTTGTTTTCCCTACTCAGCAGGCTGCATCGAAACAACGCAAACACCCCTGACACGCTATTTTTCGGATGAACCATTTTCCCCTTTTTCATGCGATCGTTTTTTGATGGTTTGCCCTTGGTTTTTCTTTTCAACATGCGTTTTTGTGAAAAAGATATCCTCAAATCGTGGTGAAACCTTGATTTTGATGTACCACTTTCGTAGTTAATTCTGCGGGCTAAAGACCGGAAAGTAAGCCTTGCGAGACCTATTTTACCCCATTTTCTTCGGCTTTTATCGGCTATCATATCGACTATGTTGTCGAATATAGAGGTGAAAGTAAAGTCGTAGAAAGGGATAATCTGTTGGTAATAAGCCTTTTAGAGAGAAGATGGTGTTTGGGGTTTTGTTCCAGTTCCAGTTGTTCCAGTTATTTTTTGAGGGTATGCAAAATCCTATTACCCCTATATATACTATATAACTAATTAGTTATTAAGTAGTTATAGGTAATATGAGAAAAATGGGGGTGTCTCGAAATTAATTGGAATACTGGAACAACTGGAACGCTCTTCTTTTCTCCGAGGCTTCTCAAGTGCTGTGATGCCTCTTTTTTCCAAGGCCCTTCCCTTCCAAGGATGTCCTCCTCTCTGAGGCCCTTTCTGTGATGGCCCTTCCCCTCGCTGGCCCCAGCCATTTGCTCGAAGCTTCGACAGCAGGGTATTTCCGTCTCCTTGCGTCTCCTTGCATCTCCTTGCGTCTCATTCCACCCTCATCACCCGTTATCTCACGTTATCTCACCCAATCGCATCCAATCGCATCGTATCGCACTATTGGGTTGGCAGAAAGACTTAACTTTGCAGCATGAACACGATTCTTGGGCAGGCCCGCCTCCCGATTGGCCACGGCAGACGCCCGCCTCCCCTGCAGAATCCAAGTCTCCACGGTCTTTGACATACTGACACACAAAGGGCGGGCCCAACCTGTGACAGGCCAGGCGCCCCCTCAGACCCAAAGCGAGGAGAGAAATCCACCTATGCCCCCTCGCGCAGGAAGTCGAGCGCCTGGCGAGCCTCCTCGTCGCCGACGGTCTGTTGCATCTTAGCGTGATAGGACGACGTGAAATCTGCATTTTAGCGTGATAGAAAGATCAAAAACCTGCATTTTAGCGTGATAGAAAGGTCAATAATCTGCATTTTAGCGAATTTTAGAGTCGCTAAATGGCTCGCTTTCAATATTTTAAGTATATTTGTACTTGAATAGACAAATATGCTTACGTTTATAGTGGAAGAAAGAGTCATGCTTCAAGTATTGACAGAGCAAAAAGGGAACGGCATTTATTGACTATATTACTGATGGCGGTTTTCCGAAAATGCGGTACTTGCGCGACAAACGCGGATATGTACAGAGGTCTCATGGAGGCCATCATCACAAAAGATATACAGCAACGTTTCAAAATCCGAAACACAGATGCCTTGCGGAAAAAAGCATCCATGTATGCTCCGCAATAGAGTGGCTTCTGAAAATGGAGTGATTGGGTTGTTTGTGTTATCTCCACATTCAACCGTTATACGCTATACTTGTTGTTTTGGTTGTGCTCCTTGTTCGGCAGGCCGTTTTGGAAACAACGCACACATCCCTGTCACTCCATTTTCTGTTTAAACCTAAAAATCCCCCTACGCCCCCTCGCGCAGGAAGTCGAGCGCCTGGCGAGCCTCCTCGTCGCCGACGGTCTGGTCGATGATGGGCCGGCCGAAACCACTCAGGAGCACGGAACGGATCTCTCCGTGGTGCGACTTCTTGTCGTGGTGCATGAGCGTGACGAGCTCGTCGTAGTCCTGGCAACTGATGGCCGGCGTGCCGTAGAACTCGCGTACGAAGCGCACGGTCTGCTGCATCTGCTCCGTGGGGAAGCCCGTACGGAGCGTAGAGAGATAGAGTTCGCAGACCAGTCCGAAGGCGACGGCATGGCCATGGGGCAGCGCCTGTCGGCTGAGCGACCACTCCTCGATGGCATGGCCGAAGGTATGGCCGAGGTTGAGCGACTTGCGGAAGTCCTTCTCCAGCGGGTCGCGCCTGACGTAGCGGAGCTTGATGTTGATGCTTGCCTCGATCATCTTGGCCAGCTCGTGCCAGTCGGGCTGCGAGAGGTCGAAGCCGACGAGTCGGGCCCATCGCTCCTGGCTGTCGAGGAGACCGTGCTTCAGCATCTCGGCATAGCCGCTGCGAAGGTCGTCCGTGTCGAGCGTCTTCAGCCAGTCGGTATTGATGATGACGCGGGAAGCATCCTGGAAGGTGCCGATCTCGTTCTTCATGCCCCCGAAGTTGATGCCCGTCTTGCCTCCCACGCTCGCATCGACCATGGCCAGCAGCGTGGTGGGGACGTTGATGAAGCTGAGGCCCCGCTTGAAGGTCGCTGCCGCGAATCCGCCGAGGTCCGTCACCATGCCGCCGCCGAGATTGATGACGAGCGAGTGGCGGTTGGCCCCGCCCTTCTGCAGTCGCTCCCAGACGCGCGTGAGCTGGCGCAGGTTCTTGTTGGCGTCGCCATCGACGATCGTGATCACCTCTGCCTGGCGCAGGGTGGGGAAGTGGGCCATCTCGCTCCAGCAGAAGCGATGAGAACTGGTGTCGCAGATGACGAAGATGCCATCGTGCTCACACTCGGAGATACACAGCGCGAGATCGCTCTCGAAACGATCTGATAGGATGATTCTCTGTTCCATATCTGTTTCCTTTCTTTGTCTGTTCTTATTCTACACAAAATTATCATTTTTCGTCGTAACGACGGTCAAAAGCTGGTTGTTTTAACAATAATACACATTTCGGCTTCCGTTCTTGCGCATTCACCCGACGTAGTGTGCAAGATTGTAAGGACAGACCGAGACGACACGAGCCATGCTTCGCCAGGGCATATAGACAACAACTGATACAATGCTTCGCCAGGACATGATAGAAAAACAACTTGAACAACTTTTACAACTATGAACAACGCTTCGCGGGGACATTGTCTCTTCGAGGCCCATGCTAACCAAGGCAGGATTGCAATACGCGCGAAGCTTGTAGGTTCCATTTCATGGTACCCTTTCTCGCCATGGCTAAACTCGAGCGAGCTCGGTTCTGCGCATGGCTTATCGAAGCGTTGTTACTTGTTGTAAAAGTTGTATTTGTTGTTTTCCCAAATTCAGCAGGAATTATGTCCCCGCAAGCCTTGTGTTTTGGTGTTTACCTGGCAGCAGGACGTATTGGCAACTTTAGTTGTTTTTCCCCATCAGCAGGTCGCGTTTTCTGCGAGCCCATTTTAAACCATTGGGCCGCTGGCGCATCCTAAGACAGGACAAAGCGATAGATAGAAAGCAAGAACAAGAGCAAAAGCAAGAACAAGAGCAAAAAGAAGTAACTACACAAGAACAAGATGGCTATAAGAAAGAGAATCAGTATAGTCCTGGTGGCGATCCTGGCCCTGGTGGGCGTCTCGGCCCGGGCACAAACCGTCTCGGGCATGCTCATCGACGGCCAGCACAAGCAGCCCCTCGGCTACGCCGTCGTCCAGCTGCTGGGATCGGACAGCACCTACGTCTCGGGCACGACGAGCGACGACACAGGCCGCTTTGCGCTCGCCGCCCCGCGCGACGGCCGCTACATCCTCAAGGTCTCCTTCGTCGGTATGCGCACGCTCTGCCACGACGTCGTGGTCGCTGGTGGCAAGGACAAGGAGGTCGGCGCCCTCACGCTCCAAGCCGACGAGCACGTGCTGCGCGAGGTGACGATTGCCGCCCAGGCCCCGAAGGTCGTGCTCAAGAACGACACCTTCCAGTATAACGCCTCCGCTTACCGCGTGGCAGAGGGATCGACCGTCGAGGCCCTGGTCAAGGTGCTGCCCGGCGCAGAGATAGGCGACGACGGGTCGATCAAGATCAACGGCAAGGAGGTGAAGAAGATCCTCGTCGATGGCAAGGAGTTTATGACCGGCGACACCAAGACGGCGCTGAAGAACCTCCCCGCCGCCATCATCGACAAGGTGAAGGCCTACGACCAGAAGAGCGACCTCGCCCGCGTCACGGGCATCGACGACGGCGAGGAGCAGACCGTGCTCGACTTCGGCATGAAGCCGGGCATGAACAAAGGATTCTTCTCCAACATCAACCTCTCCGTGGGCAACCACGGGCGCTATAGCGAGCGCGGCATGGCGGCCTACTTCAAGGACAACTTCCGCATGATGGGTTTCCTCTCGGCCAACAACGTCGGCGACATGATGTTTGGCGGAGGCCGACGGGGCGGATTCGGACAGACCCGCCAGGGACTCAACAACACCAAGATGGCGGGCATCAACATGAACTACGACAACGGCAAAACCTGGCAATGGGACGGATCCCTGCGCTGGAACCACAACAACGGCGACCTGCAGGCCAAGGTCTTCTCCGACAACTTCCTGGCCTCGCAGCACGCCTACACGCGCCGCATCAGCCAGCAGTACACGCGGTCCAACAGCTGGGACGGGCGCTTCCGCCTGGAGTGGACCCCCGACTCGATGTGGAACGTGATGTTCCGGCCAAGCCTGCAGCTCAGCAAGAGCGACGGCCTCGACGTGAGCACCTCGGCCACCTTCTCCGAAGATCCCTATGCCCAGGGCGACGACCCGCTCGCCGAAGACCTGCTCGCGGCCATGCAGGCCCAGGGCACCCTGGTCAACCGCCAGCGCAACACGACCGTGACCTATGGCGACAACACCTCGGCACAGGCATCGCTCCAGGTCAACCGCAAGCTCTCGGCCAACGGACGCAACGTCACGCTCCGACTGCAGGGCAGCTACAACGACGCCGACGCCAAGACCTTCTCCACCCAGGACCTGCAATACTACCAGCTGCTCGACGCCATGGGCCAGGACTCCATCTACCGCGCCTACCGCTACAACCTCATGCCCACCAAGAGCCACGGCATCGGCGTGGAGGCCACCTATAGCGAGCCCATCGCCCGCCGCACCTACCTGCAGCTGGCCTACCAGTACAACTACGCCCTGAGCAAGAGCGACCGATCCACCTACGACTTCTCCTCGCTCGGCGGCGGCTACTTCGACGGCGTAGAGCCCGCCTACCGCTCCTGGGGCAGCTACCTTGCCCTGCTGCAGCAGCCCCTCGGCAGCTACTTCGACCAGTCGCTGAGCCGCTACTCGGAGTACAAGACCCACACGCAGAACATCCAGCTCATGATCCGCATGAACCAGGAGAAGTGGCGATTCAACGCCGGCGGGCAGCTCCAGCCGCAGCACAGCATCTACCAGCAGGACTACCTCGGCGTCCACGTCGATACGGTCCGCAACTCCTTCGACTGGAGTCCGACCATCGACTTCCGCTATAAGTTCTCGCCGCAGAGCAACCTCCGCATCTTCTACCGCGGATCGGCCACGCAGCCCACGATGAGCCAGCTGCTCGACATCACGGACAATACCGACCCGCAGAACGTCAGCGTCGGCAACCCGGGCCTGCGACCCGCCTTCACCCATCGCATCCACGCGTTCTACAATGGCTACCGGCAGAGATACACGCAGTCGTGGATGACCTTCTTCCACTTCGCCTCCGTCCACAACGCCATCGGCAATAGCGTGACCTACGACGCCAGTTCGGGAGCTCGCGTGGTGAGGCCCGTCAACATCAATGGCAACTGGAACCTGAACGCGGGCGTGATGTTCAACACCAGCATCGACACCCTGGGCGTATGGAATGTCAATACCTTCACGACCGTCGATCTCAACCGCTACGCCTCGCTCCTGCAGCAGTCGCGGCAGAGCCTCGTGGAGCGCAACATCACCAATCAGACCAACCTCAGCGAGCGACTGACCTTCAGCTATCGCAACAGTTGGCTGGAGGTGGCCCTCGACGGGTCGGTGGAGTACAACCACACGAAGAACCAGCTGCAGTCGGCGCAGAACCTCAACACCTGGCGCTTCGCCTATGGTGGATCCATCAACCTCACGGCGCCCTGGGGCACGAGCCTCTCCACGGACCTCCACATGAACAGTCGCCGAGGCTACAACGACGCCTCGCTCAATAGCAACGAACTGCTTTGGAACGCCCAGGTGGCGCAGAGCTTCCTCCGTGGCAAGCCGCTCACGATCTCGCTCCAGCTCTACGACATCCTCCACCAGCAGAGCAACCTCTCGCGCGTGGTCAACGCCATGGGCCGCACGGACACGGAGTATAACAGCATCAACAGCTACGCGCTCCTGACGATCTCCTATCGCTTCAACCTCTTCGGAGGCAAGCCGCAGCATCCAGCAGGCGTGCGCCGTGGAGACGACGGCCCGATGATGGGACCTCCGGGTGGCCGTCCGCCTATGGGACCTCCGGGTGGACGCCCGCCCATGGGTCATCCCGGAGGACGCCCCTTCTGACGCCCGTTAGCAAAACAGCGTGATGGTTTTCGACCTGTATCGCTTGCTGATGAAGGAAAACAACTTGAACAACTTTTACAACTTTGAACAACGCTTCGCGGGGACATTGCCTCTTCGAGGCCCATGCAACTAAAGGTTGCTTGTAGTGAGACAACAATATACAACGCTTCGCCTTGGATATTTCCTGACATTTTGTCCTGGCGAAGCGTTCCATTTCATGGAACCCTTTGTTGTATTTTGTTGTTTACCTTGCAGCAAGATTGCTCAAGGCGAAGCGTTGTTCATGATTGTATTGGTTGTATGAGTTGTTTTCCCCTATAAGCAGGACGTTTGTCCACGTCTTGTTGCTTGTTCTTTCCCTTTATAGTCAAAAATAGAAAAATGAGCCCTGAATGTTTTGGCATTCAGGGTTTTTTCGTATTTTTGCATCGGGGATACGCTTTTCGCCTTTTGGCGGATGCGAATCTCGCTCCTTCCAAGAACCGAGAGGCCGAGGGAGACATCATTAAAAAAGTAGAAATAAAACAGAAAGAAAAGTATGTTGCTAAACGCTTTGTGGATCGTGGTGGGCGTGGTGCTCGTCCTTTGGGGCGCCGACCGACTCACCGAGGGGGCGGTGGCCGTGGCCGAGCGGCTTCGCGTGCCCCAGATAGTCATCGGACTGACCATTGTCGCCCTGGGCACCTCCATGCCCGAGCTCTGCGTCAGCGTCGTCTCCGCCCTCAAGGGCACTCCTGACCTGGCCGTGGGCAATGTCGTGGGAAGCAATATCTTCAACGCCCTGCTCATCGTCGGCGTGGCCGCCCTCGTGGCCCCTATGACGATCCTGCGATCCACGGTCTTCAAGGACGTGCCCTGCGCCCTCGTGGCCTCGGTCGTCCTACTCATGATGTGTCAGAACGACTGGGTCATCACACGCCTCGACGGCGCCATCCTCTTCGTCTTCTTCCTCGTCTTCATGCGCCTCACGATCAAGGGCGCCACCTCGGCCCAGCCTGTTGCGCAGCCTGTCCAAGGAGAGCCAACCCAAGGTCAGACAGCCCAGGAGGCCGCAGCCGACGAGGCTTCTGCCAAGCAACCCATGAAGGGCTGGCTGGCCGGCCTGTGGATGGTCGTGGGCCTGGCCGCCCTCATCGGCGGCAGCAACCTCTTTGTCGGAGGCGCTACCGAGGTGGCACGGGCGCTGAACGTGAGCGACGCCGTCATCGGACTGACCATCGTGGCGGGTGGCACCTCGCTGCCCGAACTCGCCACGAGCGTCGTGGCGGCCAAGAAGGGCAATAGCGGCATTGCCATCGGCAACGTCCTCGGCAGCAACGTCCTCAACATCCTCTTTATCCTGGGCCTCACGGGCATGATCTCGCCCATGCACATCGAGGGCATCACCAACGTGGATCTCTACATGATGCTCGTCTCGACCATCATGATCTGGTTTTTCTCCTTCACCAAATATACCATCGAGCGGTGGGAGGGAGCCGTCCTCGTGCTCACCTTTGGCGGGTATATGTGGTACCTCCTCGCCTAAAGCGGGGGAAGTCGTGGTCTCCGTTCGCCTAAGGGCGCTCCGCTCGCTACGCAGTATTCACCAATTTTTCAACTACTTACGATATGAACAAAATCAGACTATTACCATTGGTCGCTGCCTCCCTCCTCTCGCTGGGCATGGCGGCGCAAACGAGTTTTCCAGGCGCGGAGTCCATCCGCTACGAGGCGCCCGAGGGCACGGTCCATGCCCACCAGGTGAGGAGCGCCACCAGTTTCTATGACCCGGGAGAGGGCGTGGCCTACCTCGACAGCGTGGAGTATTATACGGCCGACTATGTGGAGGCCGAGGACGGCAGCGTCTATTTGTCCAATCCCTTCGTCTTCTTTCCCACCGACACGTGGCTCAAACTCGACCGTGCCGAGGGCGACACCCTCGTGGCGCGTCTGCCCCAGGCGATGTTTGAGGGCGACGATGGGACCGTATTCTATGCGCGTCGCATGGTGCTCAGCGACCGGGGCGATGGGGAGCTCGACTGTCTGCCCGACGAGACCGAGACCGACGTCCGCTTCACCCTGCGCGACGATACGCTCGCCCTGGTCGATGGAGGCCTCGACGAACAAGGAATGCCCCGCTACATCCTCGGATTGGCCACGGCCACGGGCGGCTGGAGCTGCTATGGCGAGGGACTGACCACGATCGTACCGCTCCGCTATGAGCCCACGCAGAAGCCAGAGGGAAAGCCCGAGCAGACCATCCATTTCGTCCATTATAACCCCTTCATAGAGGATGAACTGGACGAGGAGGTGCCTGCCGTCTGCGATGGCGACAAGATCTACTGGCAGTTGCCCTATAGCTCCAACAGGGACGAGACCTACTGGGTGGTGGGCGAATGGCGTGACAACCGCATTACCGTCCTTCCGCAGTATCTTGGCGTCGATACGTGGTCCTGTCTCCACCTCTTCGCCATGCCTGCAGACTATCTGCCCGAATCCTCCCAGCTCGACCCCTTCGACCTGAAGGAGATGCTGGTCCTCAACTACAATCCCTCCACGGAGACCTACGAGACCGAGTACAAGACCCAGACCCTGCTCGTCAACGTGGGGCCCGACCGCGTCTATTATGCCGACTCCTATGTCACGCCCCGCTTGCAGTCGTTGCCTTCCACCTCCATCCTCTCCCGCCCGCGCCTCGACACCCCCGCGCCCTCGGTCTGCTACAGTCCTGACGGACGCAGGCTCCGCCAGCCTACGCGCCACGGGATTGTCCTCCGCCGTCAGGCCGATGGCACGGTTGTCAAGCAGGTGGCCCAGTAGTATCAAAATGGTCTGCTGAGTAGAGAAAACAACCAATACAACATTTACAAGGAGATAAAACGCTTCGTGTCGGTTGAAGCGGGCTGAAAGCCCAAAAA
>ERZ827043.77-NODE-77-length-113663-cov-14.778898_pt1 | contig 113663 bp, 89 predicted proteins | sample MGYA00519923_ERZ827043 | MGnify/ENA primary metagenome ERZ827043 (study PRJEB31778, sample SAMEA3449251) | human gut metagenome | biome: human gut; feature: human-associated habitat; material: faeces | place: United Kingdom | collected 2010/2012 ... | reverse complement strand
TAGTATCCACGGTAACGAATTGGGTTTTGTTTTGCAATGTCGGTATCGGCGGTTAAAACCTTACCCCAAGCGTCGTACTCGTAGTTTCCGACTATGCTACCCTCGGTGTCCGTAATCGCAAGTACATCGCCCATTTGATTGGTGAAGTAGAAATATTGAGTGCCGTTGAGTACAAAACCTAATGGTGAACCATTAGTATCATACTGGAAATACCAAGTGTTTGTTCCGTCGGTTTGCGACAGAATAACGCCGTTGTCGGTATTGTAGTATGTTGTAACACCGTTTACGGTCTTGCTTGTGCGTATTCCGTTTTCATCGTAGGTGTATGAATATGTGTTATCACCGTCGGTTATACCTGCAAGTGTTCTGCCGTAAGTCCAAGTGAATTTTTTGTCACCGTAGGTGAGGACATTACCATTTGCGTCATAGGTTAAATCATCGTCATTAACCTTTACAAGCAAGTCTTTCCAACCACTGTTTGAATAGGTGAAAGTGGTAGTTGTGCCCGACTCCGTTTTGCTTGTAATATTGCCTCTGCTGTCATAAGCATAGGTATCATCATTTGCCGAAACAAGCTGACCATTGGAATCATAGGTGTAATTTGTTGTTTTACCGGCATATGTCGTTGATGTAATTCTGTCTTTGCTGTCATAGGTGTTGGCAAAATTCAGAATATCGCTGTACTTTTTAGTCAGCACATTTCCGTTATCATAATAAGTATATGACGAAGAAAGAATCGACTTGCCGTTGAACGAAATGTTTTCAGACTTCGCTTTTTCGTCATCATCGGAAATCGGTGTGACGGAATATGCAACAATGCCGCCATTGCCGGAATATGTTATTGAGTTATCCTGCGATGAGAGTGTGTAGGACAAGCCGAAATGTGTTTGCTCGACGGTTTCGCCCGAATCGGTTGAATCCGTTTCGTCACTTTCGTCGGTTTTGTCCTCAGTGTCATCGGTTGATTTTTTGTAGGACTGAACAACCGTGCCGTCGCTTATCCTTGTGACAGCGACATTATCGCCGTCATACGAATACTTCAAACCGGTATCGGTGTTTGTCTTTTGTGTCAAATCGCCGTCGGAATTGTATTCATAGGTCACATACGGCACGGATTCGCCGTTTTTCGTTTGTGATGTTAAATTACCCTCGCTGTTATATGAATAGACGATTTTGTCGCCGTTGGCGTAAGATTCGAGCACGAGTTTGCTATCGCTGTCGTACTCATACGAAACGGTGGTTTTGCCTGCGATTTTAACGCTTTCAAGCTCGCCGTGCGAGGTATAGGCAAAATCGTAAATATCAAACTTTTCGCGGATTTTAATGCCGACAGAGTTGTACTCATACTCGGTTTTTACTCCGAGTCGGTTTGTTTCGCTGACAAGGTTGCCGTTGTCGGCATAGGAATATGTATGACCGACGGTTGCGTCCGAATATGTATTGTTTTCGGGCAAGCCGTCCTTTGCGCTGTCATAATCCTCGGTTGTGATTTCCTGCACGGTTCTGCCGAGCGAATCATAAATTGTTCTTGTAATTTCGTCGTTTTCGTTTGCAAGGAGCGTTCTGCCTGCCTTGTCATAGACATAGGTTGATTTTGTGCCGCCCTGATTGACGCAAAGGGTATTGCCGGCGAGGTCATACTCACACTCTGTGGTTGAAACGGTTTCATTGCCGCCGTCATACTCGGTTGAGGTTGTGTTTATAACATTGCCGTAGGAATCATACACATAGAGCGTTGATTTTGAAGTTTTGCCTTCTTTTTTCTCGACCGATGAGGTGACAAGACCCGAATCGTTATACACATACTCTGTTGTATCAAACGATGTGCTTGTGCTGTCATAATCTGTTATTTCATCGGCAAGCGACATATCGTTGAGCGATGCGACGAGAGTATTAAGCCCATTTTGATATTGATAGAATGTGTATTCGTCATCGCTCTTTTGGCTTAGCAAATTGCCTGAGCTGTCATATTTATATTCAACGACCGATGAATCGCCGCCGTCCTCCGAAAGGTCGGTTGTCGTTTGTTTGACAACATTTCCGTTTGAATCATATTCGTATTCAACGGATTTATCCGACGATGTTTCGGTTTTAACTCTGTAGCGGCTGTCGTAAGTATATTTGGTTGTTTCGCCGTTTTCATCTGTTGACGAAACGGTCTGCATAGCATTATTGTACACTATTTCTGTTTTGTTATCAACAGAATTTACGGTAATTATTTTATTTTCTTCGTCATTGTATGAATATTGAACAAAAGCGCCGTTATCGCTTGTGGTTGATGCCACCCTGCCGTCGGCAGTATATTCGATATTTTCGTTTGAACTTTTTGTTACAACGCCGTTTGTGTAGCCGTAGCTTCCGATTACAACGCCTGCTTGGTCTGTCACCTTAACAAGTTTGCCGTCGCTGTAGGTATAAACGATGCTGTTGCCGCTCGGGTCTGTAATTTTTGTGACATTGCCGCTTTCGTCAAGCGAAACGGTGAAAGCTCTGTCCGTCGGGTCGCTCACGGTTACGGCGAAGTCTGAATATTCAAACGAAACGGAATTGTTATTGTTCAAAACAGCCGAGAGTTTGCCGTTTGACGAATAGACATAATTTGTATCGCCATAATTTATAATATATTTGCCCGACTCGGTTGTAAGGGTATAGCCGTAAATTTCGTCCTTGTATTTATCGGCGGCGGTTTTGACAAATGTCAGCTCCTCGCCGTCCGGCATAACTGCGCTTACAATACAATCGCTTTGTTTTTTAACACTGCTTTGAGTTGCGAAAAACCACTTTTTGTTGCCGCTGTTATATTTGCGCACAAAGTCAAACGACACGGTATTATATGCAAACGAGCAGTCGCTTGCCGACTCGGTATATTCACCGAGTGCTTTTGCGTTTGGTGAATATGTTTTTGAAAAGACAGCCTGCGATTTGTCGCTTTTAGCATAAACGACGGTGCTCTTGTTCAACTCGAGCGCAAGCGGTGCTTTGTATTCCTGCCAATCGCCGTTGTCAAGTTTATACATGATTTTTGCGTCCGTATTACTTGAGGCAATGCCGACAAGACCGTTGCAATCATAAAATTCGGGATAAATATCCGACTGATTTTGCTTTGTGATATTGCCGACCTTATCCTTGACGCAGACCGCCAAATCATCAGGAACAGAATCAAAATCCATATAAGCGGACGATGTCCAATCAACGCCGTTGTTAAAGCTGTATTCCGCGATACCCGACTGACTGTCGCTTGCATTAACGGTTACGCGGCTTGTGCTTTTGTCAACGCAAATGCTGTTGATTGTCGGAGCGGTTTTATCTATTTTAATCTCTACCTGCTTTGGTTGTGAGATATTGCCGGCGTGATCTCTTGCATAGAAATAATATGTTCCGCCGTCTGTTACCTCCATTTCAAGCGCGGAATTGCCGGCAGAATTGAGAGTCCAATTTGTAACGGAGCCTTTTGTTTTTGTAAAGCCGTAATATCTTACACCCGATGCGGCAAGTGTAGAAGTTGCTGCGGCGTCTGTTGCCTGAACGGTTACCTTTGCGTTTGAACCTGTCCATGTGCTCGGTACACCGCTGACAGTGGGCGTACCGGGAGCGTTTTTATCAAGCGTGTTTATCACAACGGTTGATGCAAGCGCGATGTTGTTTACAGCGTCACGGACATAAATATACACCGTGGTATTTACTGCAAAAGTTTTGGAATTGCTTGCCTGCCACGAATAGCTGCCCTTTGTGGTAGAGAACGAATACGGCGTTGACGGTGCGCCTGCGCCGCCCGAATTATCGGCATATCCGTTAACTGTCAGTGTAATGTTTTGGTTAGTCCATCTTATTGAATTACCTGTTACGCTCTTGATTGTCGGGGCTGTTGTGTCGTTTGTGTAGTTGATAACGGTGTATGGGCGCATTGCGGATGAGGAATATGTTCTTGATGTGAAGGCGCGCCAATTGTATGCGCCGCCTTTTTCCTCACTGCTGAGGAACACCATTCCGTTGTTTGCCGTGCCCGATGCCCATTTTTGCACAAGGTTTTTGATATTGAATTTATACCAATACGAATTGCTCGAATCGTCGGTTGATTTGGAGCTGATTGTTCTTGTGTTTGACGCTACCGACGAGTTATAGCCCGGCTTGTTGCTCCAAGTTATACCAGACTCTTTCCACGATGAGTTGGCAAGATAAGCGGTGAGTTTGGTGCTTGTTGTTCTGCCGGTTGTTTCTCTTTCCCACTGATAAGCGCTGTTGATAACCGCGCCCTTTTTGATTGCCGACGGCATTGTGAATTTGGAATAAACTCTGCCGTAGCCGTATTGCGAAGCCCTGCCGAAGCAACAGGTTTGCTCACTGCCGTAGTTGTTTGAGTTGTATTTTGAATAAACGCCTGCGTCGGCTGAATTGCTGATATTGCTTGTTGTCGGATCGATTACGATAGGATATTTTGTACTGCTTGCGCCGAGCCATTCTTCGTCAACGCAAACCGTCATTTTGTATGTATTTTCGTCTGCTTTTTCAAGAGTGTATTTGCAGTCGGAATAATGCTCGTTCTTTTCGCCCTCGACATACTCGCTGTCATACGCAAAGGGGGCAAAAAATGTTTGCACGCTCTTGCCATCCTTGTTTTTAAGCGAAACGGTGCCGTCATCGTTGAGAACCGCGGTGCAATTGTTTGTTTTCAGCGTAAACGAAAATGCGTTTTGACCTATGTTTTTGTCAAGCACGATTTCATCCTTAACGCCGTTGAGCTGTGGGTAAAATTTGAGACTTGTCGACTCGCCGTAAATCGACGGATACTCAAAAACCTCAAACTTTTCGTTCAAATATTCCGACTCGCTCTTTTTGCCTGCGGCGTCAAGAGTTGATTGCGGAATAATTGTGTATTCGCAGTCGTCGAAGTTGACGCGAACACCTTTGTTTTTATCCTCGGAGAAGTTTATTCTATAGTCGTTTTGACCGTTGGTATATTCATATCCGTCGCTTTTCAAATCGCTGTCCTTTTGCTTTTCAACGGATATGTCCTTTGTTTTCAAATCGCCGTTTTCATCAGTGAACGAAATCGGCTCCGAAAACAAATACACTGTGTTGGAGCCGTCACGGTTTTCCAAATCAATGATGTGATTGTCTGCAAGCATTGATTTTTCGTCAACTGCCACGGCGCCTTTTGTGTCAACGATTTCCGCCGCATATGCAGATAGCATAGACCTCATGCCGAGCCAATTTTGAAACCGCGTGTTGCCGAATGTTATTGTAACGAATGTACCGAAGGCAATGATTATTGACAGCAATACGCTTAATGCCTTTTTCCACGGCTTACACCCGGTAGTGTTAGTTTTGTTTAATTCTTCCATTTAATTCTCCTTTGTTCGATTTTATTTTATGATTATAAATATTTTTTTATGTTTTATTTATCAACTCCTTATAAAAAGACAAATAACATATAAAAACTAGCTATCATAATAACAAATAAGGAAAAACAGTAAATATTGAATGCAAAAAAATAGAAATTACAGACAAAAAAACAGAAGCGGATGCGTTTTTGCATCCACTTCTGTTCTGATACTTTAAGGAAAAATAATTATTACCTGAAATATTTTTTGCTCATCATTATATGTCCATTCAATTTCTCCGTTATATTTTTTTACTGTTTTTTCAATGTTTTTAGTTCCAATTCCATGATATCCTGAATCTTTTTTGGTTGATATTAATTTGTGGTTTTTTACTATTGGTTTTTGTATACAACTATTTTTAATATCAATTATACGACATCCATTATCATTCTTTTTTACTATAAAGTCAATTTCCTTTTTATCACAATTTTCAGCAGCTTCTATAGAATTATCAAAAAGGTTATTTAGAATAGTTGATAAATCCACATCGCTAATAAAGGAAAGATTTTCAGAAAATGTTTCTATATTGAACTGAATGTTTTCGTTTTTACATATTGTTGTATATTTGTTTAAGATTAAATCCAGCATTTTATTAGATGTCTTGCCAATATAATTATATTTATCTACTTTCCCATAAACCTCTTTTATATATGAACTTACAACTTCTGATTCAGCAATGCTGTTAATGTTTAACAAATGATTTTTTATATCATGAATTAATTCATCTGAAGAATTATTTTTTTCTTCTAATAATTGTAGATAAGATAAATCAAGGGAATTTTTTTGATTTGCTATTTGTAATTCTAATATTTTCTGATGATTTTTTTGCGTGCTTTCATATATCCAAAATACAATTATGTTAGCAATCAACAGAAAAATTGTTAGAAAGGAGGATACAATACCGACTAAATTAGAAACATTAATTTGTATAAGTAAATAGTGAATTAGTAATGTGCAACCCATACTGCATATTGGCATTACAGTAAGTATCCAGTATTTACCTGCATTTTCTTTATTTATTTCTTTTGTTGCAAACAAAGAAATTAATTTTGCAATCACAAAATAAAGCGTTTTACAAATAACAGCATCAACAATAAGTAAAAAGAAATCATTTTGATAATGTATAACAGATTTGTTGAATAATGTTGAAATTGTGAAAATAGTTACCATTTCCGTTATATACATTACTAATGATAAAATTAAACTATGAAATATTGCAGATTTTTGATTAGAATTAAATCCAAAGTAAACTGATAAATAATTTGCAATAGCAAATAATAATACATTTAGCCATTCAATATTAGAATTTATTAAATAAAATATAAATATCGCTATGTAATTCAAACTTACGATAGTTATAGATTGTTTGCAAGAATTCTTATAATCAAAAATTTTTTTGAAATAATTAAATGCAATTAAAAATTCTACTAAATAAAGTAAAATACTAAAAATTATTCGTGTCATTTTCAATCCCTACTTTGAAAGTTAAAATATGTTTTTCTGAATTCTGATTGATTTTTGGCTGCGATAGGTATAGTGTATTCATTTCCTTTATGCCTTAGTTTTAATTCAGTTCTTTTATATTCAGCAGAATAATTCATATTTACGATAAAACTTGAATGAGGAATTGCAAAATAAGAAGCTGAAAGAACATCTTTCCAATGCGATATTTTTTTATTAGAAAAATAAATGCCATTTTCTGTTGTGATTTTTGTTTTTCTATTTGAAATTTCCACAGAAATAATTTCTCTTACCGCAATTTTGATTCGGCTATTTGTTTGACATTCAATAAATGTTATAAAAGTATTATTCAACAGTTCAACAGCAGAATCTAATGCAGAATATAATCTTTGCGCTTGTATTGGCTTTGGCAAAAATCGAAATGCTCTTAAATCGAAAGCATCATCTAAATATCTGTTATATGCTGTTACCACAAAAATAATTAAGCGTTCATTCTTAAGTCGTAATTGTTTTCCAGCCTCAATACCATTTTCTTCTCCTAATTCAACATCCAAAAATGCTATATCAAAAATAATATCGCTTTTCAACAGCGTTTCAGTAGTGTCGAAAGTAAAAATGTTTAGTGGTATTTTATTATCATTAAAATAAAATTTAATGTGTTTTTTTATGTCTTCCTGACAATTCTTAATATCATCACATATTGCTATATTCATAATTACCTCAAAAAATAAAAAGTATATTAAAGCAGATTAGTACTGCTTTAATATACCATACTAAATAAAATGATGCAACTTTTATAATCCTGTTGAATTGTGATTAACAAAACTTTGAACTATGTCTTGAATAATAGGTAAGTCTTCATCTCGGCATAGCTTTAATAGTTCTATAATGTTTTTAGCATCTTTATCTCGAAAAATACCAAGTGTAAAATAGTCGCTTGTGACATTTAGTGCTGAACTAATTTTGAGTAAAGTTGATAAGTTTGGCTTTGAGCGTCCATTTTCAATTGCTGAAATATGTTTGGCTGTTTTGTTAACCTTAACTGCAAGTGCTTCTTGTGTTAGTCCGCATTCTCGCCTTTTTTCGCCTATTCTAAAACCTATCTTATAATAATCAATTACTTCGTCTTTTTCGTCTATCATGACATCACCGCCAATCAACTTAGTAACCATATTTTACCATTATACAGAGGACGTAAAAACTGGTTTCTGATAGAAAAATCTATTATTAGGTATATTTTTCTGTATAAAAGTAGATTTATAGTCGATACAATAGGAAATGCTATAATTATGCTGTAATTTGCTAGTTAAATGTAAATGCTCTTGAAAATCTTGCAGTAATAATATAATATCTTTGTATTAAACAAAGGAGACTAAATATTATGAAAAACTCAAAAAAATTTCAAATGGCTGCATCGTCAGTAGTAAAAAAGTTAGCTAATTCCGAATTAAAACGAAATGCTAATTCTACCACTTGTGGTGCTATTTATCAACCGAAAGCACCCGTAACTTTGAAAAAGTTCAGCAAGGTAGAGAATGATAAGTAAATTATCGACTCATCTTACTGAAAAATTGCTTTCAAATGGAACAATCAGCGATGAAGATAAAGACCTATATATTTATGGTTTGTTTATGCTGTTTTCGCACCTCATGTTTTTTATTATAGCCTGTATCTTTGGTTTGATTTTAGGGTGTATATTTGAAAGTATCATTTTCTATATTGCTTTTCAGTTTATAAGAAGATATGCCGGTGGTTACCATGCCAAGACTGAAACAAGATGCGAGATATTATCTACCTTATCAATTTTATGCTGTATAGTGCTTATCAAGTTATCTAAAATATGTGATATTAGAATTGCTTTGCTCAGTATATCTTTAGTATTTGCTGTTTTAGTATTCATTTTTTGTCCGCTTGATACCCCGGAAAAGCCTTTAACAGACAAGGAACACAAGTATTTTCGCAAAATATCTTTGATAATTTTATCGTTAATTATTGTTTCGATAATCATATCTTTTATTTTTAAATTTAACATTATTTTTGCACCATGTTGTGTAAGTGTTATTCTTGAAGGTGTATTGATTGGCACAGGTCAAATTAAAAAGGCATACAGTAAAAAAAGAGCAAACTCTCAAGTGTAAAGAGTTTGCTCTTCGCCGTTATACAGACCTGTTCTTGTTATTCAAAATGATGTCGGTAACAAATTCAGTCCAACTGTAATTGTTATTTCTATTACAAGCAGAGTCGGAATCAAAGCGAAATTGCCCACGCATTATTTCATAAACACAGAAGACGGACTTCAAGCTCCGTCTATTATTTTGCTTGAACAGATTAGAACGATTGATAAAAAACGACTTGATTCATATATAGGTTTTAAGTCAAAAGAATATTGACGGTGTTAATGAGGCTATATTGATTAGCTTAGAATTTAATGATAGAGATGTGTCATTATAATATAATGAAAATAATAAAAAGAAAAAATAATCTATGGAAAAGGTTTTAATGAGTATCGAAGAGGTTTGCAAGTATACAGGGTGGGGAATGACCAAAACTTGTGAAATTTTAAAGCGAAGTGATAGTGATTTTTCAATACGAGTAGGGAACAGACTGTATTCAACCATTTTTTTGATCTTGACGGGACTCTCACCGATTCATCGCAGGTTCAAATATTGATACTGCTCGCTCAAAAAAAGCGGAAGTAATTGAATATTCGCTTAGTGACTGTAACATCAAGGACAAATCCAAAGTTATATTTCTATATCTTTTATTCGGTGCATTTGTTTTCCATCGGCTTGATTAATTATTATGGTTAAAAAGCCTGAAAACACAGGTGAAGTATTAACAAATTGATTCATTTTAATTTAATGCAAAACACTCATTTGTTCCACACAGGTGAAACAAATGAGTGTTTTTTGAATTAATTGACTTTGAATTTATAGCCGCAGTTTTGACAAATGCCTACGGTTTGATTTTTAATTTTTGTTTTGCTTGTGCCTTTGTGCTTTCCGACAAGCAACCAAAGTCCGCAGGTGCAAATTATAAGAAGTGTTCTTCCCATTTTCCAAAGGCAACCATTGCCTTTGGAACTTGTTTTTGCGTTAACCTGTTCACTGACAACGTTTACATTATTGCTGCCGCATTTTGGACATACCATTATAATATTCTCCTTTCCTGATGATAATACAAGTATAGCATACTGTAATTACAAGCGCAAGACAAATGTAGTGCAGATAATCAATACTGTGATGTGTACAATTGTATTGGTGATTATTATGAAAAAGTTTGAAATACCGTCGATTCCGCCGACAACAAGCAAAAGCATTCGATTTCCAAACGATTTGATAGAGAAAGTCGAAAACACAATATCGGGCACAACATGCACTTTTACTGCTTTTGTTATTGAGGCTGTTAGGGTTGCGCTTGAAAACCTTGAAGAGGACGAAACGGACAGTAAATAACAGCCTCTTACCTTGAAATGCATTATTTACTGTGCTATACTGAACGCAGAGGTATTTATGCCTTGTGTTTGTATTAATTTTATTTGAAAAGGGGATATTTTTATGGCTAACAAATATTCGGGCACTCAAACCGAAAAGAATCTTATGGAGGCATTTTCGGGCGAGTCGCAGGCAAGAAACAAATATACATATTTTGCATCTAAGGCTAAAAAAGAAGGATTTGAGCAGATTTCGGCTCTTTTCCTTAAAACCGCAGATAATGAAAAGGAACATGCAAAAATGTGGTTCAAGGAGCTTTCGGGCATCGGAAACACTGCCGAAAACCTTGCCGTTGCCGCAGACGGCGAAAATTACGAGTGGACTGATATGTACGAGGGCTTTGCCAAAACCGCCGAGGCGGAGGGTTTCCCGGAGCTTGCCGCAAAATTCCGTATGGTCGGCGAAATCGAGAAAAAGCACGAGGAACGCTACCGTGCGTTACTTCATAATGTCGAGGCGCAGGAAGTTTTTGCAAAGAGCGAGGTCAAGGTTTGGGAGTGCCGCAACTGCGGTCACATTGTTGTAGGCACAAGCGCACCCGAGGTTTGCCCGGTTTGTGCACATCCGCAGTCGTATTTTGAGGTACACGCAGAAAATTATTAATTTAAAATCTTTTTGCACAGCGCAGGACAAATGCCGGCAATCGGCGTTGTTCCGCGCTGTGTGCTTTTCGGCACAGAGTGTTTGTCTGTGCCGTTTCCTTTTGTGTTTTGTATAATTATGTTGAGCGGCGGCTAAACTGTTAACAGTTTGTTCGGTTGACTTTGTTTTTTTGTTATGATACAATTTAATGAATGATTTATCCGAGTTAGGAGATGCAGAATGAAACTTTCTTTGGTTGTCCCTTGCTATAACGAAGAGGGGAATGTTGAAAGATTTTTCAGCGAAACAAACAGAGTTTTTGCAAATAATGTTGATGATTATGAATTCGTGTTCGTTGATGACGGCAGCACAGATTCAACATATTCAAAATTGGAATCAATCTATGTTTCAAATCCTCAAAGCGATATTCAAGTGCTTTCATTCAGCCGAAATTTCGGCAAGGAGGCGGCGCTTTTTGCAGGAATCAACAACGCAAAGGGCGATTGGGTTTGTCTTATCGACGCCGATTTGCAACAGCGCCCCGAGGTCGTTTTGCAAATGCTTGATGTCATCAGACTCAACCCTGCCGTTGACTGCGTAACCGCCTATCAGGAGGTCAGAAACGAGGGCAAAATGATGACCGCCTGCAAGTCGCTTTTTTATAAAACAATCAACAAATTATCCGATACAGAGTTTATAAACGGCGCGTCGGATTTTCGTCTGATGAACAGAAAAATGGTCGATGCGATTAAGCAAATCGGCGAGTATCATCGCTTTTCAAAGGGCATTTTCGGCTATGTCGGATTTAATACGGAATATATCCCTTATACTGTTGCCGAACGCGAAAGCGGCGAAACAAAATGGGGGCTTAAAAAGCTGATGAAATATGCGTTTGACGGTATTTTATCCTTTTCTGCGTTTCCGCTTAAAATCTCCACCTATGTCGGCAGTGTTGCGTCGATAATTTCGGTAATTTATATTATAATTGTGCTTATCGAAAAACTGTTTTTCGGCATACCGACCCCGGGCTATGCGACCATCGTCATATTGATTTTATTTCTCGGCGGAGTTCAGCTTTTTTGCCTCGGTATGATTGGCGAATATCTTTCAAAAATATATATTCAGGTTAAAAACAGACCTATTTATATCTTAAAAAAGCATCTCAAAAAGGACAAAAAAGATGATTAAAAAACTGCTTGCCAAATATAAGGAAATAATAACATATGTCCTTTTCGGCGTGCTTTCTACAATCGTCAATTTCGTCGCATTTTATATTTTTAATTTGATTTTAGGCTCGTCGTTTTATCTTGCAACAAATATAATTGCGTGGTTTTTTGCCGTTGCGTTTGCTTATGTCACAAATAAACTGTGGGTTTTCGAGTCAAAAAGCTGGGCGGCAAAAGTTGTTGTCAAGGAGGTTTTGGGCTTTGCCGCGGCAAGGCTTTTCAGCCTCGGAGTTGAGGAAGTCGGGCTGATTGTTTTTGTCGAACTTCTTAATTTCAAAAGCATTTCGTTCAGCGTTTTCGGCTTTGATTTGACAGGAACGCTGATTGCAAAGGTCATTTTGGCTGTGATTGTCGTTATTTTAAACTACTTTTTCAGCAAATTTGTCATTTTTAAAAAGAAAAATAAATAGCAAAAGTCTATAAATTATTGTTTATAGACTTTTTTGTTTTGGTAGTGTATAATAATTTATAGTGTATAGTCTATAACGAATGTATCGAGGTGATATTTTGGAAACTAAATTGCATTCACTCGACTCAATCGGCAAGGCGCTCGAGCATGAGCTTGATTTCAATTTCAGCGTCAGTGAAAACAAAATTAATACGCTTGAAGAGTTTGATTCAATGCTCAAAGAGCCGTTTTATAATTCAAAACGAAAAATTTTTTATCGAGGTGAGCGTATCAATTCTCCCGAACGCCGTCTTGTTCCGACCTTGCTCAGAAAGAACGACAACATCTTTCGTCAGGGCGAGTCGATAGTTAATATCGACTATGATTTTTTGTTGAATTATTACCGCGAAAAGGGAGCTTATCTTGATTTTTATCGCTACGTTTTCGGCAAAGCGTCAAAGTACAGAATGTTTGAAATTTGTTCATTTTCGCAACATTATCTTGATGAATCGCCGTTTATTGATTTTACGAAATCGTTGTTTGTTGCGCTTTCTTTTGCACTGAAGGACAGGTCTGTTTTTGATGATGATATTGTTATCTATTCCATTGAAATTGACGATGACGAGAATTATACCGACGATATTGTTACCGCTGAATGTTGGCTCCATGATTATAAGGTAACTGTCATCAATTCGCCTGAAAAAATTATGAAACAGGCGCTCGGCTCTATCAAACCGTTTAAATCAAAGGAATTTTTGGAGGCGGCAAACGAGCGTGCAAAAAGTACATCGCCTATTGCCAAGTTTATTGATATTCCGACAAACGATTTGATAAAATTTCAGCAGGGCGTGTTCCTTTTTCTGACCGATTTTACAATGTTTTACAATTCGTATCTTACAAAAAGTATCCGCGATAATTTCAAAATCGTAAAATATGTTATAAACCGCGATATTTGCCCTGATTTGCTCGATGTTATATCAAATGAGGCACCGTGGTACCAATACGATTCGATTTATGATATAAATAAGGCTATCACCAAAGTTTCTCAAACAGACAACCATTATTCTATTTTGAAGAAACGGCTTAAAGACAAAAAATATTGATTTTTACCGAGAAGAGGAGTATATATGGATAAAATCGCTGTGCTTGTGCCTTGCTACAACGAGGCGCAGACAATCAAAAAGGTTGTTGAGGACTTTAAAAGGGTTCTGCCACAGGCTGTCATTTATGTTTACAACAACAATTCAACCGACGATACGGCAAAAATCGCCGCCGAGGCAGGCGCAATTGTTCGCAACGAGTATAAGCAGGGCAAGGGCAATGTCATCCGCCGTATGTTCCGCGAGATTGACGCCGAGTGCTATATTATGACAGACGGTGACGATACTTATCCCGCAGAATTTGCGCCGCAAATGGCCGATATGGTGCTTAATAAAAATTGCGATATGGTTGTCGGAGACAGGCTTTCGTCTACATATTTTCAAGAGAATAAGCGCCCGTTTCACAATTTCGGCAACGATATTGTCAGAAAAAGCATCAACTTCCTTTTTAAAAGCAAAATCAAGGACATTATGACGGGCTTTCGTGCGTTTTCATATCAGTTTGTCAAAACATTCCCGGTGCTTTCAACCGGATTTGAGATTGAAACGGAAATGACAATCCACGCTGTTGACAAAAATATGGCTGTAGGCAATGTTGTTATCGACTATCGCGACAGGCAGGAGGGCAGTGAGTCAAAGCTCAACACCTTTTCCGACGGCTTTAAGGTCATCAAAACGATTATCCGTCTGTTTAAGGCGTATAAGCCGATTTGGTTTTACGGTTTGGTTGCGCTTATTCTTGCCATAATTTCAATAGGATTTTTCATTCCGATTCTTGTTATTTACGGCGAAACGGGTCTTGTACCAAAGTTTCCGACCCTCATTATGTGCTGTTTTGTAATGACCGTTGCGATTCTTTCGTTCTTCTCCGGCTCAATTCTCCAATCGCTCCGCCAAAAGGAAAAACAGGATTTTGAGTTGCATCTCAATCAGGTTTATTTCAATTTTATGCAGCTTAAAAATAAATAAAGCGAAATTTAAAAACCGCAGTGTTTTTTCACTGCGGTTTTGTTTGTGTTTGCTTGATTGATTCATTTTGTTAGAACAACCTTTGCGGTATAAATTCCGTTTTCGGCGGTTGCGTCATATGTTCCGTTGTATTTCTTTGCTATTTCGCTTATTATTCCGATTCCGTTGCCGTGTTCTTTTGATTTTCTGCGCTTTTTGCCGTATTCCTCGTTAGGAATTTCGTTTTTGGTTATAACCGCAAAATGTTCCTTGTCAATTTCAATTAATACGCGCGATTTTTTCGTGTTTGTTTCCGCCGCGGCACTGATTGAATTGTCGATAATGTTGCCGAGCAGTCGGCATAAATCATAATCGTCGATTTTAAGTGCAAATGTTTCGTCAACATCAATGTCAAGCGAAACGCCGCTGTTGAGTGCCTGCTTTCGTTTGAGATAAAGCACCGTGTTTATCGTGTCGTTTGAACACGGACTGTACTGCGATATTCCGCTTATGTCATAGCTTGCCTTTGACAGTATTTCCGCCGATTTTTCCGGCTTGCCTATTTCTATAAAACCTTTCGCTGTTGTGATAATGATTGCATAGTCATGCTTAAGTTTGCGAAATTCCTGTTTTTCGCTGTTATACATCATAATTTGCTCGTAATCAAGCTTTGCTTTGAGCAAACTCTTTTCACTTTCAATGTTCTTTTCTTCGCGCTTTTGGTTTTTGTCTATTATAAATATCAAAACAATGTCTGCAATCATGCAAAGCGCGGTGAATGTCAAAAGACTTGCGTCAAGCGGAATGCCTTTTTTGTCCATCGCCCTGTAAACGCTGTCGGGAATGTTTTGCAACAGCGACGCTATAAACATAAAGCAGAAAAGGTGCGTTATCGGATATATAAAATATAATGTGTATTTGAAATTGTAATTAAATCCGTTCGTTTTTTTGCCGATGAGTTTTATTATAAAAACAAATACAAACGAGCTGCAAAACATAAAACCGTTATATGTTAAATACAGTTCAAGAGGCATTGTAAGTGTTGTGGCGAATTGCAATGTGTTGTCGGTCAGTGCCGTCAGTATAGTAACAAATACCGTTGCCGACAGTTCCCATGCAATAAGCGGAAGTATTGACGCAAACAGCTTGTTGAAAAGCTTGCCTTCGGTCATAAATATTGAAAATACAAATACAATAACATAATATAAAACCATCAGCAAAAATTCGGATATATGCAGTTTTGAAAATGCTGATGTTACCGATATGTATGAATAAAAGACGGTAATTGCCAAAAACAGCATGCCGCTTAAAAAAGTGTTTTTCTTTTCCTTAACAATTGTGCGCAAAATGATGTAAGTGAAAAGCGCCCTTACAATGTGCGTTATCATTGTAAAAGGGAAAAATTGTGTCAAATCTACCTGATGCATTGATTTCTCCTTAAAACCAGAAAAGCCGTAATTCAATAATTGCATAAATCACGCAAAAACGGTTTTTTGCCACGCAGAAAATCAATAATCCTTATTTTATTGCTGTAACAGACCGTTTATGCACGATTTTGCACACTTAGAATATCAATATAACAGATATTTTTTGCGTTGTATTGTATTTAGTAAATAACTTTATTTATGTTTGAAATTTTTGCCTTAATTTGTTGCTCTTACCTTGTATTTGATAAAAAAATATGCTATATTTGTGATGTATAAAGAAAATTCTGCGATTTTATGTTCGCATTTTGGGTGATATTATGAAAAGAAAGGTTAAAACAAAAAATGTTACACTGAAACGCTTGCTGTCATTTTTCATGAGCCTTGTGCTTATGCTGACGGTGATTTTTTCAGTCGGAGTAAGCCCCGTTTCAGCCGCAACATCGGGCAAGTGGGGCGACGCTACATGGAAATATGACGCCGCAACATCAACGCTCACGCTCAGCGGAACAGGTGCCAGCAAGGACTGCGGTGCGTTGATTAACAAGGCTCCGTGGACAAGCTATAAGGACAAAATTACAACTCTTGTTGTTGAGGAGGGCATTACCTCGCTCGGCTATTATTCGTTTTATAATATGACAAAATTAACAAAGGTTTTGCTTCCGTCAACGCTTACAAAAATCGGCGGTTTGGGAACTGTTGTCAGTGATGAGGGTAGTTACGGCTGTTTTCAGAATTGCACCGCTCTTGAAGAAATCACACTGCCGAAAAATCTCACAACAATAAGCAGCTGTGCGTTCAGAGGATGCACTGCGCTCAAATCAATTACAATTCCGGACAGCGTAACCACAATCGGCAATGGTGTTTTTGCCGAATGCACAAGCCTTGCCGATGTCACATACGGCTCCGGACTCACAGAAACCGGCGACTATGCATTTTGGAATGCCGGTGTAAAGCGTGTTACTTGGGGCAAAAATATTGCAAATCTCACCCAATACACATTCTTCGGCTGTAAAATGACGGAGATTGAAATTCCCGAAAGTGTTACTTCAATCGGTTTTCGTTCGCTTGCAAACTGCGATTTCCTTAAAAAAATCACTGTATCAAACGCAAATGCAAAGTTTACCGGCGACCCGTGCGCAGACTCTTCTCAGACGGTTACCGTTTACGGTCACTCTGCATCAACAGCCGAAACATACGCAAAAAATAAAGGTTATCAATTTGTTTCAATCGATTCATGTCCGCATGAGTCCACACATGATGAAGTCACAAAGGCTGCCACCTGCACCGAAAAAGGCTCAAAAAATACCGTTTGCGACAAGTGCGGTGCCATAACCTCAACAACCGAAATTCCGGCTCTCGGTCACAATTTTGTTGTAAACGACACTGTCGACAATCATTTGATTGACGGTCATATTTATACAAGTTATAAATGCTCTCGTGAGGGCTGCGCTGAAACTAAGGAAAAAATCGAGCATTATCGCCTTACCAACGGTGAAACAAGATATCTTTGGTGTAATGGTTTTTACGAGCATACAAATACAGCAACTTGCCAAAAAACAGGAATTGAAACTTTCAAATGTACTGTCAAAGGCTGTAATGTTTCCGAAAGCCATATTTCTCAAAAAACAGGTCACAGCATTCAGGATTACGAGATTGTTACGCCTGCAACCTGTACGACCGACGGTAAGAAAAAGGGCCATTGCTCGGTTTGCGACCAGGATGTCGAGGAAACCATTCCTGCAACCGGTCATCAATACAGCAGTGCCGAAGGTTCTCCCGATCTTGTGAAAAAAATCGACAATACGGCAGAGGACGGCCATATCCACGAAATTTATGCCTGCCGTGCCTGCGGTGAGCAGATAGATGTCACCGACCATGTCGCTTGGGTTGACGGAGCATATACATCAAATACAATTACTGAGGTTACATGCCGTGTTGACGGCGTGCGTGTTGATACCTGTACGATTTGCAATAAAAAGCGCACGGTTACAATACCGTCAAACGGCGAGCATAAATATGTCGCAACAGGCAACACTACTGCAGCAACCTGCACAACACGCGGCTCTGTCGAGTATAAGTGTTCTGTTTGCGGCAGAACAAAAACAGAGTATTCCGATGCCCTCGGTCACGATTATGTAAAGTCCGACGCCGACAGCAAAGCTCCCACTTGCACAGAAGACGGCTATGATTATTATAAATGTTCCCGTTGTTCACAAACAAAGCAGGAAACTGTTGCGGCTCTCGGCCACAATGCTGACGAATCTCAGACAACAATTATTGATGAACCGAGTTGCGAGGAAGCCGGCAAGGCTGTTTCCGTCTGCACAAGATGCTCCAAAGAATTTGAACTTACTCTTGCCGCTCTCGGTCACGATTATCAGGACGTCGTAAAAGACCTTGCGAATGAAAATAAGCCCGGACATTCACTTGTCACACCGACATGCTCGCGCTGCGGTCGAACAAAGACGGCTTCCATTCGTCACGATGAATGGCTTGACGGCTATTACACAAATGTGGATACAATGGCGTCGACATGCACTGTTCAGGGATACACAACAGATACCTGCACAATTTGCAATACCACAAGAAAAAACCTCAAAAATGCGCTTGGTCACAATTTTAATATGACCGGAAACGTTACCTCGGAGGGAATTCAATACAGATGTACGCATTGCCTGCGCACAACATATATTGCCGGTGAACTTTTGATGAGCTATTGGTCAAATGATTTGCTCAATTCAAAGGATATTCACAGAACGGCTGTTGACGACACAAGTTATCTTGACACAAACGGTGACGGCGTTATCAACGGCAAGGATTTTGCGGCTATTCTTCATTCGTATGCGGTTTATAGGCAAAAAGTGAAGGAGGAACAAAGTTCGTCCGGCGGTGGTTCGGGAACTGATACCGGCACCGATTTGGGCAGTGATTCGGGTACAGACTCAAAAAATACCGAATCTTCTGATACAAATGCATAAGCAATTTTTACGGCGGCAGGCCCTTCGGGTTTGCCGCCTTTTTTGATTTTGCGGTGCAGTTGACAAGCGTTTTCGGCGAATATTTATAAAAGTCGACATTTTGTTTACTGTTTTGTAACAACTTTTTTTGCCGATAATACTTTACTTTGTTCATATTTTATATTATTATTAATAAAAGATTAGTTTACCATTCTCGGAGGTGTATTATGAGCATTGCTTATAAGAGAATTTTGTTAAAACTCAGCGGTGAGGTCCTTGCAGGTGAGGCAGGCAAGGGCATTGATAATGACACCGTGTTGAAAATATGCAAAAGCGTCAAAAAGGTTGCCGATATGGGCGTTGAAGTTGCCATTGTTGTCGGCGGCGGAAACTTTTGGCGCGGCAGAACATCGGAACATATGGACAGAACAAGAGCCGACCACATCGGCATGCTTGCAACTGCCATGAACTCGCTCGCTCTCTGCGACGCGCTCGAACAGCTCGGCGCAAACGTGCGCGTTCAAACCGCTATCGAAATGCGCCAAATCGCAGAACCGTATATCCGCAACAAGGCTATTCGCCATTTTGAAAAGGGCAGAATCGTTATTTTCGGTTGCGGCACAGGCTCACCGTTTTTCTCAACAGATACGGCGGCTGCTCTTCGCAGTGTCGAAATCAATGCCGACGCTTTGTTTAAGGCAACAAATGTTGACGGCGTTTATGATAAGGACCCGAATAAGTATCCCGACGCTGTTAAATTTGACACCGTTTCTTTCCAAGAGGTTATCACCCGCGATTTGAAGGTAATGGATTCAACCGCATTTTCACTTTGCAAGGATAACGATATGCCGATTATCGTATTCAATCTTAACGACCCGGAAAATATCGTTAAGGCTGTCAGCGGCGAAAAAATCGGTACAACGGTAACAAATTCGTAATCACAGAAATTAAAAGAGAGGTTTAATATATGGACAGAGTATTTGAAAAAACAACCGAAAGAATGGAAAAGGCTCTTGACGCACTTGAGAGAGATTTTTCAACAATCAGAGCAGGCAGAGCAAACCCGAATGTTCTCAACAATGTTGTAGTTGAGTATTACGGCACTCCGACACCGCTTAACCAAATGGCGGCTGTTTCGGTTCCCGAGCCGAGGATGCTTGTAATTCAGCCGTGGGACGCTTCAACACTCAAGGATATTGAAAAAGCAATTAATGTTGCCGAAATCGGTATCAACCCTCAAAACGACGGCAAGGTTATCCGCCTCACATTCCCACAGCTCACCGAGGAGCACAGAAAAACTCTTGTTAAGGATGTTTCAAAGCGCGGAGAAGAGGCAAAGGTTGCAATCAGAAATGTACGCCGTGATTCAATGGATGATTTGAAAAAGCTTAAAAAGGATAACGAAATCACCGAGGACGACCAAAAAGACGGTGAAAAGAAACTTCAAGACATTACCGATAAATATATTAAAAATGTTGAAGAAATGACAAAGAAAAAGGAAACCGAAATTCTTTCTATCTGACATTGATTTATTTCTGGGCGTTGCATTTATGCTGCGCCCTAAAACTCTTTTTAAGGAGTAACAAAAATGGCTATTTTTTCAAAGAAAAACACATCAAACGATACCGTCGCTCCCGACAGCTTTGAGGTTTTGCCAAAACACCTCGGCATTATTATGGACGGCAACGGCAGATGGGCAAAAAAGCGTGCGTTGCCTCGCTCGGCAGGGCACAAGGCAGGCGCAGAGGTCTTTCGTTCAATTTCAAAGGAATGTTCGCGCCTCGGTATAGAATATGTCACTTTTTATGCCTTTTCGACAGAGAATTGGAAACGCCCAAAAGAGGAAGTTGACGCCATTATGGCTCTTTTTAAAAGCTATCTTCTGGAGGCAAAGTCGGATATTGAGCAATCAGGCAATATGAGGCTTAAGTTTATCGGCGAGCGTGACGGAATCAGCAAGGATTTGCTCGACCTTATGGACGAGGCGGAGACTGATACCGCGTCACACACCGGCACAACGGTTTATCTTGCGATAAATTACGGCGGCAGGCTCGAAATCACACAGGCTGTCAACAAACTTATCGCAGAGGGCAAAACGAAAATCACCGAGGACGATATTTCAAAAAATATTTATACATATCCCGAGTGTGATTTGATTATTCGACCGTCGGGTGAGCAAAGGCTTTCAAATTTCCTTTTGTGGCAGGCGGCATACAGCGAGTTTTGGTACAGCGATGTTCTTTGGCCCGATTTTAAAAATGAGGATTTGTATCAGGCTCTCCGCGAGTTTGAAAAAAGAAACCGTCGCTTTGGCGGATAAGCAGTTTGGCTTTTTTTATTTTTAATTGAATTTTATTTGGCTGTTTGGACTAAATCAAAAATCCTGCAGCCCGAAAGATGAATGGTGGATTATATGAAACAACGAGTTATAACAGCCGTCGTACTGCTTGCGTTGCTTGCAGTCGTTGTATGGCAGATTTATACACCGCTTTTCGTTATCGTTATTGCCTTTTTCTCGGCGGTTGCGGCAAACGAAATTATGAAATGCGCAAAGGTCAGCAACAAATTTATTTTGTGCGCAGGCACTGCATTTGCCTTTTGCGTTCCGTTTTTTGCAAGCGCTCACATTCTCGAGCCGCTTGTTTCAACGCCACAGTGGGCGCTTGTGATTAATAAAGTGCCGAATATCGTGTTCGTCATTGTGTTGACTCTTGCTTTTTTCCTTGCAATGCTGAAAGAATATTCGCACACAAAGTTTGAAGATGTTGCCGTTTCGTTCATCGCAAGCGTTGTCGTTCCTTACGGTTTTTCGATTTTCGTAAGGCTCCGCGATATTGACGGTTACAAAACGCAAATCGGCGTTTATCTCATTTTCTTCGGTCTTATTTCCGCATTGGGAACAGATACCGGCGCACAGCTCGGAGGTATGGCGTTCGGAAAGCATAAAATGTCACCGAATATTTCGCCGAAAAAGACTGTTGAGGGTGCTGTTTGCGGTGTAATTACAGGCTTTGCACTTAATCTTATCGCAATGCTCCTTTACAATCGCTTTGCCGATTCACCGCTCACCCAAACGCAGGCAATCGTGCTTATGTGCGTTGAGCCGCTTATCGGAGTAATGAGTATGATGGGCGACTTGAGCGCCTCCGTTCTCAAAAGAAATTTCGGCGTTAAGGATTTCGGCAAGATTTTCCCCGGTCACGGCGGAGTTATGGACAGATTTGATTCTTCACTTTTCACATTGCCGCTTACATATTGCGTCGCAATGTTGGTTTTATAATTTTCGGAGCTGATAGATATGACAAAAAATATTTCTCTTCTCGGCTCAACCGGCTCAATCGGTACACAGTCGCTTGATGTCGCAAGAATGCAGGGCTACAATATCAAATGCCTTACGGCAAATTCAAATGTTGCCGTTATCGAAAACCAAGTCAGAGAATTTAAGCCCGATATGGTTTGTATGATGCAGGATAGCGCGGCAAAGGAACTTAAAGCAAAAATCGCCGACACACCCACAAAGGTTGTCAGCGGTATGGACGGACTCATTGAGTGCGCAACATATGACAGTGCAGATACAGTGCTCAATTCCGTTGTCGGTATGGTCGGACTTCAGCCGACGCTCGAGGCTATCAAGGCAAAAAAGACAATTGCCCTTGCGAACAAGGAAACACTTGTCGCAGGCGGTCACCTTGTCACAAACCTTGCAAAACAGGAAGGCGTTTCAATTCTCCCCGTAGACAGCGAGCATTCCGCAATATTCCAAGCAATGCAAGGCTCGCCGCGAAAAGAGGCAGTCAAAAAAATCATTTTAACTGCATCGGGCGGTCCTTTCTTCGGAAAAACGCTTGCCGAGCTTGAAAATGTCAAGCCTGCCGACGCATTAAAGCATCCAAATTGGAATATGGGTGCAAAAATTACCATTGATTCTGCTACAATGATGAACAAAGGTCTTGAATTTATCGAAGCAAAATGGCTTTTTGATATGCCGAATGACGATATTGAAATCGTCGTTCACAGGGAGTCGGTTGTTCACTCTGCAATTGTTTATCGCGACAATTCGGTTATCGCTCAACTCGGCGTGCCCGATATGAGAATACCTATTCAGTATGCGCTCACATATCCCGAAAGAGTGCCGAGTCCCGTTGACGAACTTTCTCTCACAGATTATGGCAAACTCACTTTCTTTGAGCCTGATTACGATACATTCAAATGCATCAATGTCTGCAAAGATGCAATCAATCTCGGCGGACTTCACCCGGCGGCTGCAAACGGCGCAAACGAGGAAAGCGTAAAATTATTTTTAAACGGTAAAATTAAATTTACCGACATTGCATATCTTAATAACAAGGCAATGAAAAATGCCCCTGAAATTTCGGATTTCACACTGCAGGATGTGCTCGATGCAGACCGTGCGGCTCGTGATTTTGTTTTGGAGACGGTTAATTGTTAGCAAATATTTGGAATACGGTTTATCCCATATTGATTGCGATTCTGTTTTTTGAACTTATCATCATAATTCACGAAGGCGGTCACTTTGTCGCCGCAAGGCTTATGAAAATCAAGGTCAACGAGTTTTCAATCGGTATGGGACCAAAGCTGATTCAGTTTAAAAAGGGCGACACAAAATACACTCTTCGCCTGATTCTTTTCGGCGGTTATTGCGCCATGGAGGGCGAGAGCGAAGACAGCGACGATGAAAATTCTTTTGCAAAGAAAAAAGTTTGGCAAAGATTTTTTGTTGTTGTCGCAGGCGCTCTTATGAATTTGATTTTGGGCTTTCTCGTCATCGTCATTATGCTTTCAAGCGGAAGCCTCATCGGCACAACCGAGATTGCAAAGTTTGACGATAAGGCGGTCAGCTCTGCAACCTTGAAACAGGGCGATATTATCAAGTCGATTGACGGAATGAGGGTTTATACCTCCACCGATGTTACAACGGGTCTTTCGCGCTCGGGTGACGATACTCTCGATATGACTGTTTTGCGCGACGGCAAAACTCTTGACCTCAAGGTCAAATTCAATATGGAAAAATACGAGGGCAGAAATTTCATTAATATGGATTTTTGGCTCGTTGGAAACAAAAAAACAGTCGGCGGCGTTATCAAAGAATCGTTTAAAGAATGGGTTTCTTTTACGCGAATGGTTTTCCTCTCCGTTCACGATATGATTGTCGGCAAATACGGTCTGTCCGACCTTGCCGGTCCTGTCGGAACGGTCAGCGTCGTTTCAACCGCCGTCAAAACAAGTGCATATTCGATGTTGCGTATTATGGCACTGCTTACTATAAATGTCGGGCTGTTCAATCTGTTCCCGATTCCCGCACTTGACGGCTGGCGACTTTTCCTCCTCATTTTTGAGGGTATATTTAAGAGAAAACTCCCAGATAAATGGGATTGGGCAATCAACGCCGTCGGTCTTGTTTTACTCCTCGGTTTGATGTGCGTCATCACATTTTCGGATATAACAAAATTATTATAGCGTATGCTCAGAGCGTATTTTACCGCCCTTTGAATTTACGCATCAAATGTCGCAATGCTCGGCTACACATTGCGGCTGGCTGATTATCGTAGCCGGAAAGAATATGTGGTTTTATGACTCGTAAATCTAAAAAAATCAAAATCGGAAATACCTTTATCGGCGGCGATTCGCCGATACTTGTTCAAAGTATGCTCAATGTCCCGGCAGAGGATATTGAAGGCTCTGTCAAGCAGGCTGTCGAGCTTGAAAAGGCAGGCTGTCAAATTATCAGATTCGCAATCCCGAATAAGGACGCGCTTGCACTTGTCGAGCCGATTAAAAACGCGGTCAGTGTGCCGCTTGTTGCCGATATTCATTTCGACTATAAGCTTGCTCTCGGTGCCGCCGAAAGGGGAATTGACAAAATCCGTATCAACCCCGGCAATATCGGCTCTGAGGACAGAGTTAAAGCCGTTGCCGATATTTGCAACCAAAAAGGCTTGCCTATAAGAATAGGCGTGAATTCAGGCTCGCTCGAAAAACATATTCTCGCAAAATACGGTGCGCCGACACCCGAGGCAATGGTCGAGTCGGCTATGTATCACGCATCGCTTCTTGAAAAATTCGATTTTGACAATATCGTTATTTCAATAAAATCTTCAAATGTCAACACTATGATTAAGGCGTATGAACTTGCCGCTCAAGAGTGCTCATATCCGTTGCACCTCGGCGTTACCGAGGCAGGCACGGAGCGTATGGGTATCATCAAGTCTGCGGTCGGCATCGGCTCGCTTTTGACTCACAATATCGGCGACACAATCCGTGTCAGTCTTACCGACAACCCCGTTAAAGAGGTTTACGCCGCATTTGATATTTTAAAGGCAATCGGGTTAAAAACGGATTGCCCTTATCTCATTTCCTGCCCAACCTGCGGCAGAACAAAGATTGACCTTGTCGGTCTTGCAAAACAGGTTGAGGAGAGACTTCGCGACTGCAAAAAGCCGATTAAGGTTGCCGTTATGGGCTGTATAGTCAACGGACCCGGCGAAGCAAAAGAGGCGGATATAGGCATTGCAGGCGGTGACGGTTGCGGCCTCATTTTCAAAAAAGGCGAAATTTTAAGAAAAGTTCCCGAAGATGAGCTTTTAAACGAATTGATGAAAGAGATAGATAAATTATAATGTCACAGGTTTACCAATATTTCACAGGCTACATAGATGAGGAGGATTTGGCGTTTGTCGGTTATGCCGAAATATCGTCAATCGCTATCTCGCGCAAAATGCGCTCTATGGAGCTTGGCATCGTGTGCGACAGCGTTCTTGATTATCGCGTTATCGAAAGCGCACAAAACTCACTTAAGGAAAAGCTTATGCTCAAAAAGGCAACCCTTCGTCCGCATTATAACAAGGGACTTTTTGAGCTTGATAATATAGAAAAAATTATTTCCCCCATTCGCTTACATAACACCGTTGTCAACGGATTTTTCGATGGCGTTGAGGCGGAGCTTGAGGACGATACCTTGACACTTTGCCTTAAAAACGGCGGCAAAGATATGCTCGAGGCTCAAAAAATCGACAGCGAAATATCAAAGCTCATTTATGACGAGTTTGACATCGACCTTGTTGTTTCGTTTATGGAGGTTCAGGCGTTTGATATTGATAAGGCTGTAGCCGAGGCCGTTAAGGTTAAGCAGGAGGAAAAGCAAAAGCAAATCGAAGAGGCGGAGAAAAACACCGTCCACGAAATGCTCGGCGATACACCGCTTTATGCCGATACAAGAAAGATTATCTATGGCAGAGCAATCCGCGAACAGCCAAAGCCCATTAAAGATGTCGAAACCGATGACGGCTTTATAACCGTTTGGGGCAAACCGTTCGGTATGGATTGCAGAGATACAAAGAGGGGAGATAAAAAAATATTCTCCTTCAATGTTACCGATTATACCTCGTCTGTCAGCATCAAACTTTTTGAGCCGGCACAGGTTGTCGAGCCGATTATAAAAGCTATTAACGAGGGTGCGCCGCTTATTTTAAACGGCAGCTACGATCGCGATAAATATACAAACGAGTTTGTTCTTTTTCCGCGCAATATCGAGCGCACGAAAATGAAAGAAAAAACAGACGACGCCGAGGAAAAGCGCGTCGAACTTCATATGCATACCTCGATGTCCGAAATGGACGCAATGACCCCTGCCAAGGAGCTTGTTAAGCGCGCCGCAAAATGGGGCCACAGAGCTGTTGCAATCACCGACCACGGCGTTGTTCAGGCACTGCCGGAGGCTTATGCCGCCGCAAAGGCAAACGGCATCAAGCTTATTCTCGGAATGGAAGGCTATTTGGTTGACGACAGCCTTTATCCCGATTTTATGAATATGAAATTAAAGGAATTTCGCCGCCACCACATTATTCTCCTTGTTAAAGAGGACACCTCGCTTGACGAGAGCATTCCGAAAGATGAGCGCAAGTACGGCAGAAAAAATCTTTACGAAATGATTTCGCATTCAAATGTTAAAACATTCAAATCCCGTCCGCTTATTCCGAAATCGTTGCTTGCCGAAAAAAGAGCCGGTATTCTTGTCGGCTCGGCGTGTGAGCAGGGAGAAATTATTCAGGCTATTCTCCGTGGTGAGCCGCAGGAGGAAATCGAGCGCCTTGCAGAATTTTACGATTATCTCGAAATTCAGCCTAACGGAAACAATGCGTTTATGATTCGCTCCGAAAAAGAACTTCACCAAAATATCAATTCCGAGCAGGATCTTATAAATATCAACCGCCGTGTTATCGACATTGCGGACAAACAGGGCAAACTTGTCGTTGCCACCGGTGATGTCCATTTCTTGGATAAAAAGGACGCTCAAATCAGAGCGATTATTATGGCGTCAAAAGGCTTTGACGATGCCGATATGCAACCTCCGCTTTATTTCAAAACAACTGCGGAAATGATGGAGGACTTCGCTTGGGCAGGTGACAGAGCAAAGGAATTTGTTGTTGACAATCCAAACAAAATCGCCGATATGATTCAGGATAACATTCCGCCGATTCCGCCCGGAACTTTCCAGCCGTATATCGAGGGCGCCGATGATGAGCTTACAAACAAATGCTGGACAATGGCAAAAGAGCTTTACGGCGACCCTGTTCCCGAGTATGTGGCAAACCGACTCGAAAGGGAACTTGATTCAATCATTTCAAACGGCTACGGCGTGCTTTATGTTATCGCAAAGCGACTTGTTGAGGAAAGTGAACGCCGTGGTTATCTTGTAGGCTCGCGTGGTTCGGTCGGCTCATCGCTTGCCGCTCATTTCGGCGGTATTTCCGAGGTTAATCCGCTTGCGCCGCACTACTATTGCAAAAAATGCAAGCACAGCGAGTTTATTCTCGACGGCTCGGTAGGTTCGGGCTTTGACCTTCCCTCAAAAGATTGCCCGAATTGTCATATTCCTATGAAGCGTGACGGTCACGAAATTCCGTTTGAAACTTTCCTCGGTTTTGAGGGAGACAAAGAGCCTGATATTGACCTTAACTTCTCGGGCGAAGTACAGGGTCAAATCCACAAATTCACCGAAACATTGTTCGGTAAGGAATATGTGTTCAAGGCAGGAACAATGGCAACCGTTGCCGAAAAAACGGCTTACGGCTATGTTGCAAAATATCTTGACGAACGCGGACTTTTTTCAACAACCCCGAGGGCAGAAATCGACCGCCTGACCGAAGAGATATTCAAATCAAAAATCAAGCGCACAACAGGTCAGCACCCCGGCGGTATGGTTGTTGTGCCCGATAAATATACGGTCGAGGATTTCACACCTATTCAATATCCGTCAAACGATGAAAAGAAAGGTACATACACAACTCACTTCGACTTCAAAAATTCACTTCACGATACATTGCTTAAACTTGACGAGCTCGGACACGATAATCCGACCTTGTATAAATATCTTGAGGATTCAACCGGCATTCCGGTAATGGATGTCGATTTGAGCGACCCGAAACTTTATGAATTGATTACCTCAACTGCGCCGCTCGGCGTTTCTCCCGAGGATATTGATAACCCGACAGGTACGCTTGCAATCCCCGAAATGGGCACACCATTTGTTGTCGGTATGCTTATGGACGCAAAGCCTAAAACATTTGCCGACCTGCTCCAAATTTCCGGTTTGTCGCACGGTACCGATGTTTGGCTCGGCAATGCGCAAGAGCTTATCGAAAACGGAATATGCACAATTTCCGATGTTATCGGCTGTCGTGACGATATTATGACTCACCTTATCCATGTCGCCGAAAATTACGAAAAGCGCACAGGCAAAAAATCGCCGCTTTCAAAAAAGGATTGCTTCAAAATTATGGAATATACCCGTAAGGGTAAGGCTCCTAAAGAGTTGCCGCCGTATGAGGACGCAATGAAAACCATCGGCGTTGAGCAGTGGTATATCGACTCCTGCTATAAAATCAAATACATGTTCCCTAAAGCGCACGCCGCGGCTTATGTTATCGCCGCACTTCGTATCGCTTGGTACAAAATATATTATCCGCTTCAGTTTTACAGTGCGTTCTTCACCGTTCGCGGCGGCGCAATTGATGCCGTTGCCGCTGTTCAAGGCAAAGCCGCCGTAAAAAAGAAAATGAACGAAATCAAACTTAAGGGCAATGATGCCACCGCAAAAGAGGATTCGCAGTACACCGTTTTGCAGATTGTTATTGAAATGCTTGCGCGCGGCTACGAATTTTTGCCCGTCGATTTGATTAAATCCGATTGGCGTATTTATAAAATCGAGGACGGAAAAATCAGACTTCCGTTTTCCGCTATCGACGGTATCGGCGAAACCGCTGCAATCGCAATTGCCGACGCTGTTAAGCGCAATCCGGAGGGCTTCACCGCTGCCGATGATTTGGCAAACGAGCCGGGTGTCGGCAAAAGCGTTGTTGACGCGCTCCGCGAGGCAGGCGCTTTGGGTGATTTGCCCGAAACACGCCAAATTTCACTTTTCGGTTTTTAACATTATATATAATATGCAACACTTGATATTGACAAGATTACTTTATTGTGGTAGCATATTAGCGCACTAAAGTGAACAAACTACAGAAAAGGATTTTTCGCGTATATGAAAAGATATTCAAAAATAACCCCCGAAGGCTCAAGAGATTTTCTGTTTGAGGAGTGCGACGACAGACGCAAGGTCGAGCACATACTCGCAGATTTGTTTAAGGAAAACAGTTATCGTAAGGTTATAACACCGGCAATCGAGTTTTTCGATGTTTTCGACAGCGATAATATGGGTATCGAGCCGGAGGAGATGTATAAGCTCAGCGACTCAAAGGGCAGAACAACCGTTCTTCGTCCCGATAACACAATGCCGATTGCGCGTATGGTTGCAACAAGGTTGAGCGAAGAGGATTTTCCCGTTCGCCTTTATTACAGCCAAAATGTTTATGTCCGCTCAAAGGATTTAAACGGCAGAAGTAACGAAATTGCGCAAAGCGGCGTTGAGTTTATAGGCGACGGCTCGACAAAAGCCGATTTGGAGGTTATCTCCATGGCGATTGAGAGCCTTAAGCGATGCGAGCTTAATTCGTTTAAAATAGAAATCGGAAATGCCGCATTCTTTAATTCAATACTCGATAAAATGCAAATTACATCAACCCAAAAGGCTGATATTTGCAAGCTTATCGAGGGCAAAAACTATGCCGCACTCGGCGATTTGCTCGAGCGTATCGGCGACACAAAGGAAACAAGAGTTATAAGAAAACTTCCGCGCCTTTTCGGCGATGTTGAGGTTATTGACGAGGCAAAGGCTCTTTATGACGAGCCGAAAGCGCTCGAGGCTCTCGATTATCTTAAAAGCGTTTATTGCGCTCTTTGCGACGCAGGGCTTAAAAAGTATATTATGCTTGATTTGGGCCTTGTCAACAGGAGCAATTATTATACAGGCGTTATCTTCCACGGCTATGCGGAAGGTTCGGGCTTGACCGTCCTTTCAGGCGGCAGATACGATAATCTCCTCGGCGAGTTCGGAATGCCTGCTCCGGCTATCGGCTTCGGCGTTGAGGTCACAGCCGTTTGTGAAGCAATGCGCGAGGTTATTAATGTTGAGCGACCGCTCAGAATTGCTCTTACAAAGGGCAGACTTGAAAAATCGTCGGTTTCTCTTTTCCAAAAAATGGGGCTTGATACAACTCAACTTGAAAATAAAGGCAGACGCCTGATTTTGCCGGTCGATAAATATGAGGCTGTGCTTTCAAAGGCTCCGGATGTTATTACATATGTCGAACACGGCGTTTGTGATATAGGCATCGTCGGCAAGGACACGATTGTTGAGCACGGCTCGTCATTCTACGAGGTGCTCGACCTTAATATCGGCAAATGTAAATTTGCTCTTGCCTGTCCGAAGAATACGGATTCCTTCTCGGGATATAAGCGAAAAACCGTTGCATCAAAATACCCGAAAGTAGCAAAGGAATTTTTTGAATCAAAGGGTATGGATGTCGCTGTGATTAAAATTGAGGGCAGTGTAGAGCTTGCTCCGCTCCTCGGTTTGGCAGACGGTATCGTCGATATTGTCGAAACAGGCTCAACCCTTAAGGAAAACGGACTTGAGGTTGTTGAAGAGATATTCCCGATTTCGGCAAGGGTCATTGTCAATATGGCGTCAATGAAATTGAGAAAAGATGAAATAGAGGGCTTCCTTTCCTGTTTGGAAAAGGCTTGCTCGGAATAGGGTGAGAAAAGATGAAAATTACAAAAGCAAACGGCAAGGCTGAATATGCGCTTATTGAAAATCTTAAAAAGCGCGCAGGCGAAACCGATGAAAAGATTGTTGAAATAGTTACCACAATTCTTAACGAGGTTAAGAAAAACGGAGACGATGCCGTAAGAGAATATACAGTTCGCTTTGACGGCGGTCTGCCGAAAAAATCGGTTATCGAAAAGGACGAGCTTCAGTCTTATCTCGATAAGGTCGATGATGATTTTAAAAACGCAATCGTCAATGCAAAAAACAATATTTATGATTTCCACCTCCGTCAGGCACAACAGTCGTGGATGACTACTAAGGACAGCGGAGTTATTATGGGTCAGCGCATCAGAGGACTCCATAGGGTAGGCATTTATGTTCCGGGCGGAACAGCCGCTTATCCGTCATCTGTTTTGATGAACGCAATCCCGGCAAAAATCGCAGGCGTTAAGGAAATTATTATGGTTACCCCTCCGGGAAAAGACGGAAACCCAAATCCCAATATTATGGCTGCCGCCGCTGTTGCAGGCGTTGACAAGGTGTTCCTTGTAGGCGGCGCACAGGCTGTTGCCGCTCTTGCATACGGCACTGAAAAAATCCCAAAGGTTGATAAAATCGTAGGCCCCGGCAATATTTTTGTCGCAACTGCAAAAAAGCTTCTTTACGGCATTGTCGATATTGATATGGTTGCAGGTCCGTCCGAAATCCTTATCGTTGCCGACAAAACGGCAGACCCGGCATTCCTTGCCGCAGACCTTATGAGCCAGGCAGAACATGATAAAATGGCTTCCGCAATTTTGCTCACAACTTCGCTTGAACTTGCAAAAGCAACTCTTCACGAAATTGATAAACAGCTAAAATACCTTGAAAGACAGGTTATTATCGAAGAATCGCTCGAAAACTACGGTGAAATTATCGTTTGTGAGGATTTGACTCAGGCAATCGACTTTGCAAACGAGCTTGCACCGGAGCATCTCGAGTTATGTGTTGCCGAGCCGCTTAAATATATCGGCAAGGTTGACAACGCAGGCTCTGTTTTCCTCGGAAATTGGTCACCCGAGCCGCTCGGCGATTATTATGCAGGACCAAACCATGTTTTGCCGACATCGGGCACGGCGAAATTTTTCTCACCTCTTTCGGTTGACAGCTTTATAAAAAAATCATCGTTCATTTATTACACACCCGACGAATTGCGCAAGGCAAAGGACGATATTATCAAACTTGCCGACACAGAGGGTCTTACCGCTCACGCAAATTCAATCAAGGTTCGTTTTGAATAAAGGATATTTATATGAGAACATCTATTGTTGAAAGAAATACAAAGGAAACACAAATTAAGGTCGAACTTTGCCTTGACGGCGGCGCTGTCGAGGTTTCGACGGGCATCGGCTTTTTTGACCATATGCTCACAGCGTTCGGCGTTCACGGCGGCTTCGGTCTTAAGGTCACCGTTAAGGGCGATTTGGAGGTCGATACTCACCACACCGTTGAGGATACGGGTATCGCGCTCGGTATGGCGTTTAAGCAGGCGCTCGGCGATATGAGCGGTATCGAGAGATACGGCACATTTTTCATTCCTATGGACGAAAGCCTTGTTCAAGCCTCGCTTGACATTTCAAACAGACCGTTTCTTGTTTTCAAGGCTGATTTTAAGCAGGAGAAGTGCGGCGATTACGAAAATTGTTGCACCGAGGAGTTTTGGCGTGCCTTTGCAATGAATGCAGGCATTACGCTCCACATCATTGTCCTTTACGGCGCAAATGCTCACCACGAAATCGAGGGCATTTTCAAATCTGTTGCCCATGCGCTTAAAATCGCAGTCAAAAGAAATGCCGACGGCACCGTTCTTTCCACAAAGGGTGTATTATAATAAAGGATATTAAAATATATGATTATTTTTCCCGCAATTGATATTATAGGCGGCAAACCCGTCAGATTGTTTAAGGGCGATTTTTCAACCGCCGAGCAGGTGGCAGACGATGCGCTTGAAACGGCTGAAAACTTTGTCAAAGCAGGCGCACAATGGATTCATATGGTCGACCTTGACGGTTCGCTCAAAAAGGAGCGTGTCAACAGCGAAACATTTGTTTCCGTCGCAAATCAAACACCGCTTAAAGTCGAAATCGGCGGCGGCATACGCACCATGCAGGATATTGATTATTATGCAAATCACAACATCAGCCGCGTAATTCTCGGCTCAGTTGCTTTGAAAAATCCCGAGCTTGTCCGTCAGGCTGTTAAGGAGTTCGGCTCGCTTATCGCCGTCGGAATAGACGCAAAGCACGGCTTTGTCGCAACAGAGGGCTGGACAGAGGGCAGTGATACCCATTTTATCGACCTTGCAAAACAGATGGAGCAAATGGGCGTTGAAACTGTTATTTATACAGATATTTCAAAAGACGGCACGCTCAGCGGTCCGAATGTTGAACAACTTGTCGAGCTTAACAATGCCGTTTCGTGCAATATAACTGCCTCCGGCGGAGTTACGAATATCGACGATATCACAACACTTCGCGACAAAGAACTTTACGGCGCAATCTGCGGCAAATCAATATATCAGGGCACATTGAGTCTTAAAGATGCAATTGATGTTTGCAAATAATTTGAAGGAATATTATAATGGATTTAGATAAATATTTTAAAAAAGGCGATTTAATCCCGGCAATCGTTCAGGAGGACTCAACGGGCGAGGTTTTGATGCTTGCTTATATGAACAGAGACTCTATGCAAAAAACGCTTGAAACGGGATACACCTGGTTTTGGTCGCGTTCTCGCCAGAAGCTCTGGAACAAGGGCGCAACTTCGGGTCATCTCCAAAAAATAGTTGATATTAAAGGCGATTGCGACGATGATACATTGCTTATCAGAGTTATTCAAACGGGTGCGGCTTGTCACACAGGCAACCATTCGTGCTTTTTCAATAATATAGATTTTAGCAAAGCTAAATAATTTCGGAGAATATTTATGGATTATATCAGAAACGATTATGAAACTATCCTTGCGCGTAAGGACGCTAAGGAGGAAGGCTCATACACTTGCTACCTTTTTGAGCAGGGAATTGACAAAATTTTGAAAAAAGTCGGCGAGGAATCGACCGAAATGGTTATCGCCGCAAAAAACGGAGTTAAGGAAGAAACGGTCGGCGAAATTTGCGACCTTCTTTATCATACGCTTGTTATGATGGTCGACCAGGGAATTTCAATTGAGGATGTCGAGGCAGTGCTCCAAAAGCGCGCCGAAAAGGCAGGCAATTTAAAGAAATTTCATAAGGTAGACAAAAACTCATAATGGCGCACAAAAAATGGATAATCAGGCAGGCTGATAAGGAACGGGCATCTGCCGTGAGCGAAAAATTTAATATTGACGCTTTCGTGGCATTCTTGCTTGTCAGCCGCGGAATAACTGACGATGCGGATATTGCCGCCTTTTTGTCCGACAGCTATATGCTTGCCTCACCGTTTGATTTTGTCGATATGGAGGAGGCGTCGTTCGTTATCGGCGATGCAATTGACAACGGCGACAAAATCTGCATTTACGGCGACTATGATTGCGACGGCGTAACCTCAACAGCACTTTTGTATTCTTATTTAAGAAATGAGGGTGCTGATGTTTGCTATTACATACCAAGCAGGGAATCCGAGGGCTACGGACTTAATAACAGCGCCATAGATAAAATTGCCGCAGACGGTGTAAATCTTATCATCACTGTTGATAACGGCATAAGCGCAATTGAGCAGGCAAATTATATATATGATTTGGGTATGCAACTTGTTATAACGGACCACCACCAAATCGGCAGCGAGTTGCCGCGTGCGGAGGCGATAGTCAATCCGCACCGCCCCGAAAATAATCTTAAATTCAGAGAATACTGCGGTGTCGGTGTTGTATTTAAACTCGTTTGCGCAATGTATGACGGCGACGCTGAGGACATTTTAAACGAATATGCCGATTTTGCGGCGATAGGCACAATTGCCGATATTATGCCGCTTACAGATGAAAACCGTTCGCTTGTCCGTGCAGGACTTGAAAAAATAAATAACAATCCGCGTCCGTCAATAAAAGCGTTTGCCGAGTCAAATTCAAAGAAAAGCTATACAGCAAACGATATTGCGTTTCAGCTTTGCCCTCGCATCAACGCCATGGGCAGAATGGGCGACGCGTCGAGAGCGGTTGAGTTTTTAATCAGCGAAAATCTTGACGATTGCCGCGAAAAATGCAATCGGCTTAATCTTGAAAATACAAACCGTCAGGAAACAGAAAAAAATATTCTCGACGATATTGAGCTAAAAATCGAGGCAAATCCGTCGCTTGTCAAGGGCAGAGTTATCGTTATCGACGGCGAGGGATACCACCATGGTGTTATCGGTATTGTCGCAAGCCATCTTGTCGATAAATACGGCAAACCGTCATTTGTTATCGGCGTTGATGAAAACGGCATTGCGCGCGGCTCGGCTCGCTCAATAGACGGTTTCAATATTTATGACGCAATCAGTGCTTGCGGCGACGATTTGATTCAGTTCGGCGGCCATCCGCTTGCCGCAGGAATTACTCTCAATCAGGATAAAATAAACGATTTCAGGGAGCATATCAACGCATACGCCAAGGAAAAATATCCCACAATGCCCCCGCTTTCGCTTACTCTCGATTATAAAATTTCACCCTTTTATTTAACACTTGACCTTGCAAATGCGCTCCAATCGCTCGAGCCGTACGGCGCAGGAAATCCGCAGGCTGTTTTCGGTGTGTTTAATATGAATTTGCGCGCTGTTACTCCGCTTAAAGAGGGCAAGCATCTCAAACTCGAACTTGAGAAAAAAGGTAAAAAAATATGGGCAATTAAATTCGGTCAGAATGCGGAGAGTTTTCCCTACAAACCGGGCGATGTAATTGACCTTGCCGTTAAAATTTCGCTTAATCATTACAACGGCAAACTTTATCTTTCAACGCATATTGTCGATGTCAGGCTTTCGACAACCGATGACGATGCCTATTTTAAAGAACTTAACGATTACAATTTGTTTTTGCTCAACGGCAAGGGTGACCCCTCGCTTTATCCCGACAGGCAGGTGTGCAAAATCGTCTATTCTTATTTAAAGCAAAACGGCGGATGGAATTACTCGCTCGACGATTTGTATTTCAGATTGCAGGGCAGGGTAAACTATTCTCAGCTAATGTTTTCACTCAAAGCGTTTATGCAGTCGGGATTGATTACATTTGATTCAAAAATATCATTAAACAATGTTCAAAATAAAGTGAATTTAGAGGATACAAAAATACTAAAAACCATTAAGGAGCGACTTATCAGTGGATAACGGCACAACCGAAAAATATAACGACCATTTTTATGAGTTTTTCGAGCAAATAAAGGCAAATCCCCAATATGACAGTGCAAAAATCGAAAAAGCATATCTCCTCGCACGCGATGCGCATAAAAACCAATTCAGGCGTTCCGGCGAGCCGTATATTATGCACCCGGTTGCCGTAGCGAAAATCCTTTTTGAACTCGGTATGGATAACGAAAGCATCATCGGCGCACTGCTTCACGATGTTGTCGAGGACACGGAATACAATTTGGACTATATCCGCAAGGAATTCGGCGACGATGTTGCCCTTCTTGTCGACGGCGTCACAAAACTCGGTCAAATTCCGCTTTCAACAAGGGAAGAGGTGCAGGCAGAGAACATAAGAAAAATGTTTATTGCGATGAATCAGGATGTCAGGGTTATCATCATCAAACTTGCCGACAGACTTCATAATATGCGCACTCTCGAACATATGCCGCCGTATAAGCAACGCGAAAAATCGCTTGAAACGCTCGAAATTTATGCCCCGATTGCTCACCGTTTAGGTATCCGTGCCTTTAAGGAGGAGCTTGAGGACCTCGCAATCCGCTATCTCGACCCGATTGCCTATAAGGAGATTGAAAACAATCTTTCTATGAAAAAGGAGGAGGGCGAAAAGTTCCTCGAGGATATAAAGTCACAGATAAATGCAAAAATCACGCCGATTATGGCACATTCTCAAATCACCTCGCGTGTAAAATCCGTTCACGGCATTTTCCGCAAGGTTTATATCAAGGGCAAAAATTTTGAGGAAATTTACGATATTTATGCCGTTCGTATAATCGTTGACACACTTATTGACTGCTACAATGCGCTCGGCATAGTTCACGATATGTTTACTCCGCTCCCCGGCAGATTTAAGGATTATATTTCAACACCGAAGCCCAATATGTATCAGTCGCTTCACACAACACTGCTTTATCACGGTGTTCCGTTTGAGGTGCAAATCCGCACATGGGATATGCATAAAACGGCTGAATTCGGTATCGCCGCACACTGGAAATACAAACTCGGCACGGGCGGCAAAGACAATTTTGATTCCTCATTGCAATGGATTCATCAGGTGCTTGAAAGCGGCGAAAGTGCCGACAACCCGGAGGAAATGGTTTCTTCAATCAAGGGCGACCTTTCCATTGACGAAATATTTGTTTTCACTCCAAAGGGTGAGGTTAAATCACTGCCAAAAGGCTCAACCGTTATCGACTTTGCCTATGCGATTCACTCCGCAGTCGGCAACCGTATGGTCGGTGCGAAACTCGACGGCAGAATTGTTCCGCTCGACACCGTAATCAAAACAGGTCAAATTTGCGAAATTATCACATCAAACGCACAGGGCAAGGGTCCGTCGAGGGATTGGCTCAAAATCGTGCGCACGGGTGAGGCAAGAGCAAAAATTCGCGCTTGGTTTAAAAAAGAACGCCGCGACGAAAATATCATTGAAGGTAAAAATCAGCTTGAACACGAATTTAAGCGAAACTACCTCCGTTTCGACGGCGACAAGCTCTCCGAGTTTGTCAAAAAAATTGCCGAGCGTCAGCGTTTTTCAAGCGTGGAGGATTTTTATGCCGCTATCGGTTACGGCGGTGTCCAAATCAGTCGCCTAATGCCCGGTATTAAGGACGAATATAACAGAAATTGGAAAATCAAAGAGGAAACTGCCGCTCCTGTTGTCAATAAGGTTGAGCAGGTTAACCGCGAACCGAAATCCTCGGGCGGTGTTGTCGTCGAGGGTATCGACAATTGCCTTATCAATATGGCGCGCTGCTGCAATCCTCTTCCCGGCGAAAATATCATCGGATTCATCACTCGCGGCCACGGTTTGACAATTCACCGTCGCGACTGCAAAAATGTTCCGGTTGATATTGCCTCATCACCCGAGCCGGAGCGTTGGATTAAAGCCCATTGGGACAGCAGCATTAAGGTCGAGGCTCGCTCAACACTCAATGTTTACGCTATCGACCGTGACGGCGTTGTTCTTGATATTACAACGACTATGGCAGGTGCTCATGTCAAAATCCACTCAATCAATGCCCGCCCGATTAATGACGGCAATTGCCTCACAACAATGACAATCAGCGTAAACGGCAAGGAGCATCTTGAGTCTATTATAAAAATACTCAACAAAATCGACGGCGTTTATTTGATTGAGCGAACAGAACTTTAATTTTCGGAGATGTTATGAAAGCAGTTATTCAAAGAGTTAAATATTCAAATGTTAAAATAGACGACGAAATTGTCGGCAAATGTGAAAACGGATTTATGATTTTGCTCGGCGTTTGGCAGGGCGATACAAAAGCGGATGCCGACAAACTCGTCAAAAAAATTCCGAATTTGAGAATTTTCGAGGATGAAAACGGCAAAATGAATTTGTCCTGCCTTGATATTGACGGCGAAATTCTCGTTATATCACAGTTCACACTCTGTGCCGATTGCTCGCACGGCAGGCGACCGTCTTTTACAAATTCCGCACCGCCCGACGAGGCAAACTCGCTTTATGAATACTTCGTTTCCGAGCTTAAAAACTCGGGTGTCAAAAGCGTTCAAACGGGCAGATTCGGCGCAGATATGCAGGTCGAGCTTGTCAATGACGGACCTGTTACAATAATTCTCGATTCCAAGGAGCTTCACTGATGATTGTTAAAAATGCCACATTCGGCAATATTCAAAACAACTGCTATTTGGTTGTTGACGAAAAAACAAACTGCTCCGCGCTTGTTGATTGCACGGAGTGCTCACAAAAAATGCTCGATTTTATAGGCGAGACCGATTTAAAATACATTTTCCTCACCCACGGTCACTTCGACCATATCACCGGTGTAAAAGGCATCAAGGAAAAATACGGCGCACGCGTTGTAATTTCGCACGAGGACGCACCTATGCTTTCGTCTGCAAAACTGTCGCTTGCGGCATTCTGCGGCGGCGAGCAAAATATTGTTGAACCGGATATTCTTGTGGCCGACGGTGATGTTGTCAAACTCAACGATATTGAGTTCAAGGTTATTTCGACACCCGGTCACACAAAGGGTGGCGTTTGCTATCTTGTCGGCGATTATATTTTTACGGGCGACACGCTGTTTTTCTGCTCCTGCGGAAGAACTGATTTCCCGGGCGGCTCGTCACAGGAAATTATTGCGTCACTCAAAAAAATTGCCGCTCTCGACGGCGATTTAAAGGTTATGCCCGGACATGACAGACTTTCAAATCTCAATTTTGAAAGAGAAAACAATCCTTATATGAAAATGTAGCTTATGATTTTAAAAAATATCAACCACGATTACGGCTATCACACTCAAAAAATCGCCACAATGTTTTTCGCACTCGAGAAAATCAAAGTCGATTGCGACGGCGATGATGATATAGTTGTAGAAACAATAAAAAACGGCGATGAGATAACAGTAAACGCAAGGGTTTATTCCAAATACATATCAAAATCTTCAAATATCGGTGACGACGACGGTGCACACGCGTTGTCACTTTTGCTTTATGATACTCTTTGTGAGGTAACTTGTTTCAATGTTCCGTGGGGAATACTCTACGGCGTTCGCCCTGCAAGGCTTATGCACGCCACAGCCGAAAAAATAGGTGACAGCGCGGCTTATCAAAAATTCATTTCCGACAGGGTGGAGCCGTCAAAAGCACAGCTTGCGCTCAATGTTATGCACAGCGAAAACAAAATCATTGCGCTTTCGACGGCGCGTTCTTTTTCGCTTTATGTTTCAATTCCGTTTTGCCCGACAAGGTGCTCGTATTGCTCGTTTGTTTCGCACAGCATAGCAAATGCGGCGGACCTTATTTCGCCTTATGTCGATTTGCTTTGTCGCGAGATTGCGGAAAACGGCAAAATCGCCGCTAAACTCGGTTTGCGGCTTGAAACAATCTATTTCGGCGGCGGCACACCGACAACGCTTTCTGCCGAGCAACTCGATAAAATCCTTACTGCTGTTGAAAATGCATTTGATTTGTCAACACTGCGTGAGTACACTGTTGAGGCGGGCAGACCAGATACCGTGACCGAGCAAAAACTCAACACTCTTTTTGCCCACAATGTCGGCAGAATAAGCATCAATCCCCAAACATTTAATGATGCGGTGCGTGCCAATGTCGGCAGGCACCATACTACGGAGCAGACAATCGCCGCCTATAATCTTGCGCGCAAGGTCGGCTTTGAAAATATCAATATGGATTTTATAGCAGGGCTCAACGGCGATACGCTCGATTCGTTTAAAAACAGCATCGACACTGCCGTTGATATGGGTGCCGATTCCGTCACTGTTCACAATCTCGCCCTCAAAAGCGGTGCATATCTCGTAACCGAGAAAGAATATTTCGACCTCTCACAGCGCAACACCGCCTACAATATGATTGATTATTCCGCACAAAAACTTTCCAACAGCGGTTATTATCCTTACTATATGTACCGTCAAAGCAAATCGCTCGGCAACCTTGAAAATGTCGGCTGGTGCAAGAGTAACAAGGACTGCTTATATAATGTTTTTATGATGGATGAAACGCATACGGTTCTTGCGGCAGGTGCAGGAGCGGTCACAAAACTGAAAAATCCCCAAACATCGCATATCGAAAGAATATACAATTTTAAATATCCGTATGAATATATCAACGATTTTCAAGTGTTAATAGACAGAAAATCCCAAATAGTCGATTTTTATAATAAATAATCACTTTTAGTATTGCAAAACTGTACTTATTGTAATATAATGAAAGTATAAAAGAGGTGTTAATTATGGGCATTTTTGATGATGTTTTAAACAGTGCAAAAACAGGTAATTTTGAAGAGGTTTTAACTAAAACCAAAACCTATGCCGAGGACGCTGCAAAAAAGAGCGCAGAAAGGCTTGAGATTTCAAAAAAGAAGATTGAATTGCTCGATTCAAAAACAAAACTTGTCAAGGCTTACGAAAATTACGGCAGATTGCAGTATGCTCTTGTCGAAGGCGATGAGGTTTCACCCGAGGAGCTAAAGTCGGTAGAGGAGGAAATTCAACTTCAGAAGAACAGAACTGAATATCTTGATGCCGAGGTTGAAGAACTTCGCCAAAAATTCCTTGACAGCCTTTCAAGAAAAAACCAAAAAATATACGAGCGTGAAACTCGCCGCAGTGAAAAAGAGGCTGTTCGTCAAGCTCGCCGCGACGCAAGGCATCCGTCACCCGACATCAGTATTGATGCCGAGGAGAATGACGAATAATTTGCTGGTGTAATATTTTTAAAAACCGAATAATATAAATTTAAAGCAATGCATATGCGTTGCTTTATTTTTTTATTTGGTGATTTTGTGAACAATAGGTCAAAATATATTTCCTCCGCATTGCTTCTTGTTATAACCTCGATTTGCATTAAGGTTATCGGCGCAATCTATAAAATTCCTCTCACTGCATATATAGGTGCGGTCGGCAGGGGATATTTTGCCGCGGCTTACACAGTTTGTTTGCCTGTTCATGCGCTCACTATGGGATGTCTGCCTGTTGCGCTCTCGCGCCTTGTCAGCAAATATAATGCAAATTCAAATAAAACCGCTATCGTTGGTCTTAAATTCGCATCGTCAAAACTGTTTTGCGTTGTCGGTTTTGTCGGTATGTGTGTTGTGCTCATCGTTGCATATCCTTATTCCGTTTTTATCGCCGACGCGCCGAAAAGTGTTTATACAATTGTCGCCCTTGCACCGAGCGTGTTTTTTTCATGTCTCGCCGCCTCCTACCGCGGATATTATGAGGGCTTTCAAAATATGGTGCCAACCTCCGTATCACAGTTTATCGAAGCGGTGTCAAAAATGATTTTGGGCATTGCGTTTGCAAAGCTTTCCGTGCTTTATATGTTTTCGCAGTACAGCCAAACCGGCAAAATCTTTTCCAACGCCGTTTTAAGCGACAGGCAAGCCTTTTCTGTTATCTATCCGTATGCCGCCGTTGCCGCTATGCTCGGCGTAACCATTGGCGCAATTTTAAGCTGGCTTTATACCGCAGTTTATTATGCAATAAACGATAAAACAAAAATCAAGCCGCAAAAGGCGCAGGTAAAGTATGCAAAAAGCGAGCTAATCTCTTTTGCAATGCCGATTATGATAAGTTGTGCCGTTCAAAGCGTTTTTCAGTTTTTGGATACCGCAACAATCCAAAAGGCTCTCTCCCTGATTGATAAAGATGCGCTTCGTTTTGCTTATTCCGACACTCTTTCCGTTGCCGATATTCAAGACTCCGAGCTTTCGACATTTCTTTACGGTGTTTATAATGCCGCTCTCGATTTTAAAAATCTTGTTCCCGGCATAACAATGGCGCTCGGTGTTGCCTCCGTTCCGGCAATAAGTGCTGCGTGCGAAAAGGAGGATAACGCCCACCTTTCATATCTCGTCAATTCGATTTATAAATACTCGTCGCTTGCCTCAATGCTCGGCGGTCTTTTGCTCATTATTTGCGGCGATGACGCGCTGTCCGTTTTCTACTCATCGTCCTCGCCCGAGCTTGTCACGGCGTGCTCTCCGCTTGTCAAATTGTTTGGCTTGGTTGTGCCCGTTTTCTCACTCGTCGGCACTGTTGTGTTCTCCGTGCAGGCTATCGGTTGCCCGGAAAAATCAATTAAATCGTATGTTGTCTCAGGTGTTATTCGCGTTGCGCTCAATATAATTCTTGTTATGAACCGCCATCTTGTTCTTGCCGGTGCAATTCTGTCAGATACGGCAGGTTATACAGTTATGCTGATAATGAACTGCGTCGTTATGAAAAAACAAAGGAATATAAAATTTGATTTCGTAATCGTGATTTTAAAGCCGCTTTTGGCATTCGGCGTTTCGTATTATCTTTCAATTTATATTATTTCACATATCAAATATGTGTTTTCTCCGCTGCCCGGTATGATTGTCAAGGCGATAATTCCCACCGCTGTGTTCTGTATATTGTGTTTTTCGTTAAAATTACTAAATTTTGACAATAAAATTTTAACTCGAAAACCTAAAAAAACGGCTTAAATACTTGCATTCTTGGGCAAAATATAGTAACATTATGTTAATCGCGCAAGCGACATTTTATTAAAGGGTATAGGTTATGTCAGCAGAATTTGAAATTAAAGACAAATATACTATTGATGATTTGGTTTCTATCGTTAAAGTTCTGCGTGCCCCCGGCGGTTGCCCGTGGGACCGTGCCCAAACTCATGACTCAATTAAAAAGAATTTCATTGAGGAAACCTATGAGGTTGTAGAGGCGATAAATAAGCAGGATACAGGCGGTTTAAAAGAAGAACTCGGCGATATTTTGCTTCAGGTTGCCCTCCATTCCGAGATGGAAAGCGAAAAGGGAAACTTCGATTTTAACGATGTTGCAAATGATATTGTTAAAAAGCTCGTTTTCAGACACCCACATGTTTTCGGCTCTGTTCAGGCGGACGATGTCGATTCGGCTCTCAACAGCTGGGACAGCGCAAAACAGGTCGAAAAAAGCATCAAATCCCAGACGGACTCAATGCTCCGTGTGCCGAGAGAGCTACCTGCGCTTATGCGTGCGCAGAAAGTTCAGCACAAGGCGGCAAAAGTCGGCTTCGATTGGGATGATGTCAGCGGTGCAGTGGACAAGCTTTACGAAGAAATTAATGAGTTAAAAACAGCCGTGTCCGATAATGTCAAATCGGAAATTGAGGACGAATTCGGCGATGTTTTGTTCTCCTGTGTTAATATTGCACGCTTTTTGGATGTTGACAGTGAGGAGGCGCTCACCGGCGCCACCGACAAATTTGTTTCAAGATTTTCAACTGTCGAGCAGCTTGCACGGGAGCGCGGAATTGATATGAATTCAGCCGGTATTGACGAACTTGACAAGTTATGGGACGAGGCTAAGAAAATAAAAAAAGCCGAATAATCGGCAAACGGAGGAATTTTTTATGAATAAAACAGAACTCGTAGCAGCAGTTGCTGCAAAGGCAGAACTTTCAAAGAAAGATGCAGACGCAGCAGTATCAGCAGTAGTTGACGCTATTACAGAAGCACTTGCAGAGGGCGACAAAGTATCTCTCGTAGGTTTCGGTACATTCGCAGTTAAAGAGCGCGCAGCTCGTACAGGCATCAATCCGCGTACAGGCGAAAGCGTAGAAATCGCTGCATCAAAGGCTCCTGCATTTAAGGCAGGCAAGGCTCTCAAGGACGCTGTAAATAAGTAATCTTTGACCTTTTACCGGAGCTGTCGCAAGATGGCTCCGATTTTTTATTCTCGCTCGGGTGATGAAATATATCGAACAGCATCACTTGTATGCAAACGGCTGTTAACCGACAGATAACATTCAATCGAAAGGCAGTTTTTATGCGACTTGACAAATATTTAAAGGTTTCGCGCATCATCAAGCGTCGCACTGTTGCCAATGAGGCATGCGACGCCGGCAGGGTAGAGGTCAACGGCAAAGCCGCCAGAGCATCATATGATGTTAAGGTCGGCGATGTTATCAAACTCACTCTCGGCGACAACGAACGCTCGTTTCGCGTTGAAGAAATCAGCGAGCATGCGCTCAAAGAAGATGCGTCAAAAATGTATAAAATTTTATAATTTCAAACCGTAAAAAAAGCCTTGCACATTTGATTTGTGCAAGGCTTTTTAATCGTCTTTATTGATGTATTATGTTGTCAAAATCCTGCCTTGCGACAGTCTCAAGATCTTTCGGCGTTTTGATTACCGTCTTGTCATATACGTATGACATTGCCTGAACCAAGCCGATAACAATCATCATCATTATTATCTGCTTTGGCGAGTTGAAAATATAGTCGCTCAAGCCGAATACGAAAAATCCCACAAAACTTGTCGCAACCGCAAATGTCAGCGTTATTTTGAGCTTGTTGTTTGAGTTGATTTCGAGAAGTTTGCCGATTGTGATTGCAATTACAATAAACAACAAAATCAAGCCCACAATGCCAAGCTCCATCCAAATTTCAAGCACAAAATTGTGTGCGTGCGGTTTGTTGAGCCCGTATTCACTGAACAAAATCTTGCCCGTTTCTTCCATTCCGAAACCGTTACCGACAATCAGCGTATTTATATGGTTTGAAATGTAGTCGATAATGTTTCTCCAAATGTTGAAATGTGCTTCTGACGATTGAAGTGCCTCAACTCCGTTGAGCATTTGATAGTTCTGCCAATACTGCATATTTGCACTCGTCAAAACGGTAATTTTGCCGTATCTCGTGAGCAGTGCAAGTACCGTGCATATTCCGGTCGGAATTGCGGACAAAGCAAGTTTTTTGCCGTTCTTTTTGATATGAATAACGAACAAAATTGCCCACTCAATCAGCATTATTATACTGCCCGCTCTTGTAAGCGTCGATGCCATACCGGCCGCAATGCAAGTGATAGCCGAGAAATAAATAACACTTGTTCTTTTTGTGCTTGCGTTTAAAAACAGATATATTGCAAGAGGAAATGCAACAACCATCATCGTTGCCAGCAAATTCGGGTTTGAGAAAAATCCGCTCGCCCTTGAACTCCACATGTTTGTTGAAATTTCAAACGGAAGAAGGTCATAAATAAATGCGTCGAGATTGCGATAATACGGTGTTGTGAGCACAGCCGATTGACTGAGCTTGCCGTTTATCCAAAGTGCATACGAGCCAATTTGAATTGCCCCTACAAAGCCGTTCAAAGCTGCCGATGCTACAAACGCCGTGATAACTTTTTTGATTCTTTCCTTCGTTCTTGCAAGGTTGTAAATCATGATTTGCATCAGTATCACTGCCCACCAAAGCCCTGCACAGCCCAGTGTGTCAAGCTTGTTCGGCGACCATAAAACGCTTATCAGCATATACGCCATAAATATCATTTCAACTTTGCCGACTGTTCCGACTTTGGCAAGTCTGCCCTCGCGTGTCCACTGCCTTTTAAAGATAATGTACGCCGCAAAAAGGATAAACGGGCTTATGTATTCCGGCAAAAGGAAAAATAAAAATACCGTTCCCAAAAGACAATACCAAGCCGGGTTGTCAAAATATTTAAGCCGTGCTTTGCCGAGCAGATAATCTGCGCGGTTAACATACCATTTGAGTCTTTCTTTCATATAAAAATCCCCATAAATATAATTTATATAACATATCTACTCTATACTACAATAATTTGCATCGTTTTGCAAGTAGTATATTTATCCTTTTTGATATTTTATTGCCGATTTGTTTAAAAAAATTTAATTGATTTTTTACCGTTTATAAACAATAACCGCCTTTTGCGGTGTTGCAATATTTTGTTTTATATTGTATAATGGTTGCTATATTATTAATTTAAAATTATGGAAGTGCTTCTTATGAAAGAAAACAACGCAAACGAATTTGAAAATAATCAAGATGAAATCAAAGCAGCCGATACTGCCGACACGGGCGGCTCGGCGGATACTGTCAATAATGCCGCAAGCGACTCGAACTACGAGCAAAATGACAATTGGGAGTTTGAGGCAGAGGCTCCGACCGTCAGCGGCAGTGTGATTGACGGCGGCGATTTTGAAATCGAACTCCCCGCAGAGAAACCGAAAAAGGTTGAAAAATCGGCAGACAAAAAATCAGCCGAGCCGAAAAAGAAAAAAGACCGTGACAGCGCAAATACAACAAAATTCCTTTTAATTGCAATTTTTCTTGTTATTGTTGCTACTGTTTGCGGCTTCTTCGGCAATCAATATTATAATCAGCCCAATATTTCCGAAAAGAAAAATCCCGGCAATGTTGTAATGAAAATCGGCGACGAGGAAGTCACCGTCGGCATGTATAATTTCTATTATACTCAAATCGTTAATCAGTACACAACTTATGCCTCATCATTCGGTCTTGACACCACAAAGGATTATTCAAAGCAAACCGTAACCGATGATGACGGCAAGCAAACCACTTGGGACAAGGTGTTTGTTGACCAAACAGTCAGCCAGCTTCAAAGAACGCTCTCACTTTATCAGGATGCTGTAAAAGCAAATATGACACTCACCTCCGACCAAAAGGATGAGATTAAAACCGAGCTTAAGAATTATTCCGACTCGGCAAAAAAGAGTAACCTCAGCGTTGACGATTATATCAGCCAAACTTGCGGCGATTACTGCGGCTATGAAACACTCAAAGCCGTTTACGAGCAAAGCTATCTTGCCGAGAATTATTATTACAAAACATATGTAAACACAACCGCAACCGATGATGAAATCAATGCTTATTTCAAGAAAAGCGGTAAGAATAATTGCTACAATACCGGCTTTTCATATGTTTCGGTTTCTTACACTAACGACGATAAAAGCAACTACTCGTCCGGTGAGGTAAGAACAAAGGACGAGGCTCAAAAGCTTGCCAAGGAGTGCCAGCACAAAATTGCTTCGGAAAAGAATTTGAAGGCAAAAACAAACCGTGTTCACTCACTCGTAAAAGAGGTTATGAAGGCAGAGGCAAAGAGCTATTTCACCTCCGGCTATTTTGACAGTATAGCTGACGCAACCGATTATCTCGTAAATGCAAGCGACAGAACAGCCACAAGAAGCGACACAACACTTATCAACGATGCAAAGAATTGGCTTTTCAGCGAGGATACAAAGATTGGCGACAGCAAGGTGTTCGTTGACACGGAAAATTCATTTGCATATGTTCTCCTCAAAACTTCAAACGAAAAACTGATGGAGGACGAGGTTTTCAGCGTAAGACATATTCTCATTCAGGCTCAAAACGGTAATTCGTCAACAGGCAAAATCTCAGATGCTGATATTAAAACCGCTAAACAAACCGCAGATAAGGTGCTTAAAATGTATAATTCGGGCGACAAGTCCGAGGTTTCGTTTGCCCTCCTTGCTGAGGATTATTCAAGCGACACTTCTACAACATCGAGCGGTAAAAACGGCCTTTTCGGCGGAATTTACGAGGGCTTCAAGGCAGGTTCGTCAACAGGTCCTTTTGATAAATGGGTAACCGATAAATCAAGAAAAGCAGGCGATGTCGGCGAGGTTTATGTAAACGATTATTACACCGGTTATCACCTCATTTACTACAAGGGTAAAATGCCGGAGTGGAAATATATTTGCCAAAACGCGATCGTTCAGGATAAGCAAAAAACAATTATCGACGATTCTATGAAGAGCAAAACACTTGTTAAATATGACCGTATTATGAAAAAGACAAAGGTTGCAAAGCCTGAAAAGTCGTCATCAAACGATTCATCAAGCTCTACCGAGTCCACAACGGCAAAACAAAACACATCCGAATCAAAATCAGAAAGCACAACCAAATAACTTCCCGAAAGGATGGTTATATGCAGGAAAACAACAACAACTCACCCAATCTCGAAATACAACAGGTGAGCGTTGATGACGGCGATGATATTGTAGCACAGGATATAGTTGGCGAAAAAGCTGATATTCAGCCTAAACCATTTTATAAAATGCCGAAATTTATTATCGGCGTTGTCATTGTCGTTGCCGTGCTTGCGGCGATAATCGCCTTTGCCGTTTCAAGTTCAAATTCCGACAACGGCAAAAAAGCAACCGCAAATTCGGGCACTGCCGATGTTATCACGAACGATGACGGCAAAAATGCCCTAAAAATCGGCAACACGGAAATTTCCGTCGGAATGTATAATTGTTATTACAGTCAGGTTGTCAGCCAATATCTCTATTATGCCGACAAGGGCTATTATACAATAGATAAGACAAAGGATTATTCACAGCAAAAAACAACCGATTCAAAGGGCAACGAAACTACTTGGGCTGATTTGTTCGTGCAGGACACAATCACTCAGCTAAAACGCACCGTCGCGCTCTACGAGGCGGCTCAAAAAGTGGGGCTGGCAATAACAGATTCACAGCAAAAACTCATTGACCGGACGCTTGCCGATATTAAATCCGCGGCAGAGAAGGAGGGCGTTGACCTCTCAACATATATTCAAAACAATTACGGCGAGGGTTGCACCTATTCCGTTTTGAATGAGGTTTATAAGCAAAATTATTTAGCCGAGGCTTATTACGAACGCCTTGTTATAGGCACTTTGTCAACCGATGACGAGATTGAAAAATATTTTTCAAGCCACAAGGACGAATGTACCGGCGTTGATTTAAGTTATATTCAAATTGGTTTTGAAAGCGATTCGACCGATGCAGAAAATTCGGCTCGAAAGTGTGTTGAAAAAATCAATTCTCAAAAATCACTCGATGAAAAAAAGTCAAAGCTTAAATCTCTTATCCCCGATGTGTGCTCCAAAAGCATTAAAAACTATGTTTCGTCGGGCTATTTTGAAACAGAAAAGGACGCCGAGCGGTATATCGTCAATTCTGCCGATACCTCACTTAAAAAGACAGATACAACACTCGTGTCTGACGGTATAAATTGGCTGTTTTCAAGCGATACCGAAGTCGGCTCGTGCAAGTATTTTGTCGATAAAGATAATTCTGTCGTGTTCGTTATTTTGAAAACAGGCAAGGCTGAAGTTTTGAACGATACGGTCTATTCCGTTCGCCATATGCTCTTCAAAGCAGAGAGCAAAAGCGACTCGAATACCGTCACAAAAAAAGCGATTAACGCTGCAGAAAAGCGTGCCGATTCCGTTCTCTCTCAATTTGAGTCAACCGATAAAACCGAGCTTTCGTTCGCAATTTTGGCAGACGAAAATTCCGACGATGAAAAAACGATTTCGTCCGGCTCATACGGTGTTTTCGGCGGACTTTTGGGCGGTATCAAAAAGGGTGAATATCCTACCGAGTTTGACGAATGGGTGACAGATTCATCACGCAAAAAAGGCGATGTCGCAAAAGTTTATGTTAAAAATTCCTATACCGGATATCACCTGATTTATTTTATCGGCTCGCAAAAGGAATATCAATTCATTTGTGCGGACGCCTTGAATAACGAAAAAGTCACCTCAAAAATGAACACTCTCGTTGACGGCGCAAAAACGATTAAGTATCAAAACGGTATGAATAATACACAAACCGCTAAGCCGGAATCAACAACTGCCGCAACGCAGTCAACTACAAATAATAAGGCAAATTAAACAAAATGACACGCCTTGTTTTGTTCAATATTAACACTATTAAAATAATACTTGTAATATTTACAAAAGTAGTGTAAAATATTAAACAGTTTAAAAACCATTAAAAAGGATGAATAAGATGGCTAAAGATAACGAAAAAGAAATTCTTGAAGAAAAACTTGAGGATAAGGATACCGAAGTATCCCCCAAGGAGGCAAAAAAGCTTGCCAAGTTAGAGGCAAAGCAAAAAAAGGCCGATGACAAAATCGACGAGCTTTCAGACCAAATTGACAAGCTCAGAGATGATATTAAAAATCAGCCCGACCAAAAGGCTAAAAACAAGCTTCGTAAACAGCGCGACGAATTGATTGCTCAGCGCGAGGGCATTTACACAAGCAAGGACGGAATGACAATCCCGATGTCAAAGAAAAACAAAAATATCATCAAATCGGTTATTGCAATCGTTCTTATTGCTGTTCTTCTCTGCGTTTACATAGTAACAGGCGCCGCTCGTCACGGCTTGCTCAGCTATTTCGGAGTGCCGCAGGATACTCTCACCGCTTATACCATCACAGACGGCGACGGCAATTCACACAATATCAAAGTCAGCACATACAACTATTATTTTGCTGTTGAATACAATAACCTTCGCCAAAAGAAATCAACATATTCACAGTATAGTTCACAGTACGGTCTTGACCTTTCGTCAATGAATCTTGATGTTGATTTTGAAAAAAAGCTTTCAAAGCAAACAACCACTAACGACGACGGCAAAACCGTTACTTGGGCACAGTATATCGACGACGAGGTTAAGGATAATATCAAATCAACCTACTCATATTACTACGAGGCTGTTAAAGCAAACAACGGTAAAGAGCCTTCAATCACAGATGACCAAAAGAAAGAGCTTCAAGAAACCCTTGATAAATACGAGTCATCGGCTAAAGAGGCAGGTTATGCTCTTGACGGCTATCTAAAGGCTGCAATGGGTAAGGGCGTTGATTCCGCTCTCGTTAAAAGAGAAATGACAATCGCTTACATTTCAGATAACTACAAAAACGGCTTGACCGACGAGTATGCCGAAAAGGGATATTCCGAGGATGTGTATAATACATATAAGAAAGAACATAAGTCCGATCTTTTGGCTGCCGATGTAAAATATTTTGAGTGCTCATCTGCCGACGATGCTAAAAAATTCAAAAAGGCATTAAAAGCTGACGGTTCAAACTTTGCAGAGCTTGCATCAAAATATTCATCATCCGATTGGGATAAAACAGCAAACAAGGATGCTGTTGAAACAACATATTACGATATGACACGCTCTACACTCAAGGGCTTGAGCGCTGCTATCGCTTCTGCCGATTCAGAAAAGGATAAGGATGGAAACGAAACTTATTCAAACCTTGATTGGCTCTATTCAAGCGACAGAAAAGCAGGCGATGTAAACACAAATCAGGATATTACATCTGTTGTTTATATCATCAAGCCGGCTCACTATCCTACAACAAACACAGTAAATATTCGTCACATTCTCGTAACTCCTTATTATACCGAAAAGGACAGTGACGATTCTTCATCGTCAAAAAAGGATGCAACCGAGGCTACAGACGATCAGTGGAAAGCTGCATACAAGCAGGCACAAACTATCCTTAAGGAATATCAAAAAGGCAAAAAGACTGCCGCTTCTTTCGGCGAACTTGCTAAAAAATACAGCGAGGACAACAATGCAAGCAAGGGTGGCGTTTACGAAAATGTCACTCCAAACCAAATGGTTTCAACATTTGACGCATGGTGCTTCGATTCTGCAAGAAAAGCAGGCGATGTCGAAATTGTTAAAACAAAATTCGGCTACCATGTAATGTATTTTGAAAAGAAAAACGATATGCCTACTTGGAAGTATAATGCACAACAGGCTATGGCAGGGGAGGACAGTAAGTCCGCTTCCGACAAGATTGATTCAAAATACACCTCAAAAACAAACTCATTCGGTAAATATTTCTTCGAGATTGATACCGATATCGATTCATAATTGTTCTAAATTTCACAGAGGCTGCATTATTGCAGCCTCGCGGTTTTTCTAAATGTAAAGGTGAATATATGCCGATTATTCAAAAAAACAACGAAATTCAGCAAGAGATTGAAAAACTCAAAAAAGAAAATGCACGCCTCAAAGCCGCACTCTCCGAGTCGGAATTTGAGTGTCAGCGCCTTGTTATCATCAATTCAAACCTTGAAACACAGCTTAACGAGGCAAATCGCGAGCTTGGCAAAAACATTCAGGTTTTGCAAAGCCTTAAGGGCGAGATTGAAGAGCTTGTAGACAATCTCAAAAATACAAAACAATAAAGTTATAAATCCCTCTGTTCGGTCATAACCTATACAGAGGGATTTTATTATGAATGATACTGTTTCAAAAAAACAACACACTTTGTCGCTCCAAAACAGAGAAAAACTCGATATAACCGGCGTCAGCGATGTCCCTGCCTTTAATTCGGACGAAATCACAGCGCGTTGCGATTGGGGTACGCTGATTATCAAAGGCTCGAATCTTCATATGGAAACGCTTGAGCTTGAAAGCGGTGTTTTAAAGGTTTCCGGCCGCATTGTCGCCTTGATTTATAACGAAAATTCACCGCAAAAGGGATTTTTTAAGAGGGTGTTTTCATAGCCTCGGGATTAGTTGCCTTTGCACTTCTCGGCTTTGCATTCGGTGCGTTGTTCGATTTGACGGAGTTTTTAAATGCGCTTTTCGGCATAAAATTTGTTTTGGATTTCTTGATGATGTGCGTCTTCGGCGTTGTTTTTTTCGTTTTTCTGCTTGCCTATAATAACGGCGAAATTCGCTGGTATTATTTTGCCGTCAATCTTGCCGCATTTTTGACTTATTATTACACCTTGCATAAGTTTTTTGGCAATAGATTGTGCGCTCTTGCCAAAAATATCAACAATTCGGTTAAAAACAGTGCAAAAAAATTAAAAATCGGTAAAAAAAGTTTCAAAAAACTATTGCATTTATATAAATAACTATATTATAATGTATATATCTTGCAGAAAGGCAGTGCATTATGAAAAAGTTATTTAAAAAGCAGCTTGATAAAAAAACTATCATAAAAGCAGTCGGCACATTTGCGTTTGTCGCTTTAATTGTTTATTGCTCAATCGCATTTCTTAACAACACAGCCGATATAAGCCGCCTTAATGCAAAAGCCGCCGAGTGCGACGCTCAATATCAACAACAGATTAAGGAGAATGACGAAATTAAGGCAATCGTCAACTCCGATAATAAGGATGATTATATTGAGCAAAAGGCACGCGAAAAAGGCTATGCTAAAGAGGGAGAAACCGTTTATTACGATATTTCCTCAAGCAAATAAATTTTGAGTGTTATGAGTTGCCGCACGGCAACTCTTATTTTTTGAAAAGGATTTTTAGTTTATGAATATGCAAATGGTTGCAACCTGCCTGCTCGGCGTTGAGGGTCTTGTTGCGGACGAGCTTCGCAATATGAATGCCGAAAATGTCAGCGCCCAAAACGGCAGAGTGTTTTTTGAGGGCGACGAGACAATACTTGCCCGTGCAAATATCTGGTCACGCTTCAGCGAAAGAATTTTGATTGTTGTCGATACTTTCAGGGCTTATACTTTTGACGACCTTTTTGAGCGTGTCAAAACTCTTCCTTGGGCAGAGTTTATCGGCAGTACCGACACTTTCCCGGTCAAGGGCTATTCAATTGCGTCTGTTTTGCACTCCGTTCCCGATTGCCAAAGCATCATCAAAAAGGCGATTGTCGAAAGCCTTAAGGAGGATTACAATATCTCTTGGTTTGAGGAGAGCGGACCCGTTCATCAAGTGCAGTTTTCCATTATGAAAGACGAGGTCACAATTATGCTCGACACCTCGGGCAAAGGCTTGCACAAAAGGGGATACCGCCCGGTCGGCAACGATGCTCCGATTCGCGAAACGCTTGCCGCCGCTATGTGCAGTCTCTCAAGGCTTCGCCACTACCACACTATGTATGACCCCTGTTGCGGAAGCGGTACGGTGTTGATTGAGGGCGCGTTGCTTGCAAACAATATCGCCCCGGGAATCAATCGAAATTTTGATGTCGACAGATGGGGCTTCATTCCCGAAAGCGTTTGGATGAGCGAGCGCGAGAGATGCCGCGACCTTATCAAAACCGATACAGACTTTGTGGCGTTCGGCACCGATATTGACCCCAAAGCAATTGAACTTACGCTTAAAAATGCCAAAAATATCGGAGTCGACAAGTTTATCCGTGCTTCGGTTGCAGATATTAAAAATTTCGACCCGACTACCGAGCGAGGCACGCTTATCACAAATCCGCCGTACGGCGAGCGTATGCTCGATGTCCGCGAGGCAGAAAAGATTTATCGCATTATGGGCGACAAATTCGTTGCAAAGCACGGCTGGAGCTACGGCATCATTTCTCCCGACGAGGAGTTTGAAAAATGCTTCGGCAGAAAGGCTGACAAGCGTCGCAAACTTTACAACGGCATGATAAAATGCCAATATTATATGTATTTTAAATAATTTCAAATGTCATTGCATATAAAATGTATGTAATGGCATTTTTTATCTATATTTTGTGAAATATTTGTAAACGCTATTGACAAATGAAAAAAAGATGCTAAAATATAATTAGCACTCGAGATGATAGAGTGCTAACAAACAGAAAATTAATTCAGAGGTGACATACAATGACAATCAAACCACTTGCAGACAGAGTTTTATTAAAATCTGTCGAGGCAGAGGAAACAACACAATCAGGAATCATCCTTGCGGCTTCCGCACAGGAAAAACCCGAAATGTCAGAAGTAGTAGCAGTAGGACCCGGCACAGACGAGCATCCTATGACTGTTTCTGTCGGTGATAAGGTTATTATCAGCAAATACTCGGGCACTCAGGTTAAACTTGACGGCACCGAATACACAATCAGCGAGGTTAAGGATATTCTCGCAGTAGTAGAATAATTTTGAGGTGATTTATAATGGCTAAGGATATTATTTACGGCGAAGACGCAAGAAAAGCGCTTCAGGCAGGTATTGATAAGCTTGCAAACACAGTTAAAATTACATTAGGCCCAAAGGGCAGAAATGTTGTTCTTGACAAAAAATACGGCTCACCGCTCATCACTAACGACGGCGTAACAATCGCAAAGGAAATTGAGCTTGAGGATTCTTTCGAGAATATGGGCGCTCAGCTTGTTAAAGAAGTTTCGTCAAAGACAAACGATGATGCAGGCGACGGCACAACAACAGCAACTCTTCTTGCACAGGCACTCGTTCGCGAGGGTATGAAGAATGTTGCCGCAGGCGCAAACCCGATGACGGTTAAAAACGGTATCAAGAGCGCAGTTGATGTTGCAGTTAAGTCTGTTAAGGCAAATTCCGTTGCAGTTAAGGACAATGACGATATTGCCCGTGTAGCAACTGTTTCTGCGGCAGATGAGTATGTCGGCAAACTTATTGCCGAGGCTATGGAAAAAGTTTCTGCCGACGGCGTTATCACAATCGAGGAGTCAAAAACAGCCGACACAACTTGCGAGGTTGTAGAGGGCATGCAGTTTGACCGCGGCTATATCTCACCTTATATGGTAACCGATACAGACAAAATGGAAGCTGTTATCGACGATGCAATGCTCCTTATCACAGATAAGAAAATCAGCACCGTTCAGGATATTCTTCCTCTTCTTGAGTCTGTTCTCAAAGCAGGCAAAAAGCTTGTTATCGTTGCAGAGGATGTTGAGGGCGAGGCTCTTCAAACAATCCTCCTCAATAAACTTCGCGGCACATTCACATGCGTTTGCGTGAAAGCTCCGGGCTTCGGCGACAGAAGAAAAGATATGCTTCAGGACATCGCAACACTTACCGGCGGTCAGGTTATCACTTCCGACCTCGGACTCGAGCTTAAAGACACAACAATGGATATGCTCGGCCAGGCTCGCCAGGTTAAGGTTACAAAAGAAAATACAATCATCGTTGATGGCGCAGGCGACAGCGACGCAATCAAGGCTCGTGTAGGTCAAATCAAGTCTGCTATTGAGGCTTCAACATCAGATTTCGACAGAGAAAAGCTCCACGAAAGACTTGCCAAAATGGCAGGCGGCGTAGCAGTTGTTAAAGTCGGTGCCGCAACCGAAACAGAAATGAAAGAAAAGAAACTCCGCATCGAGGATGCTCTCGCAGCCACAAAGGCAGCAGTAGAGGAGGGCATTGTTGCAGGCGGCGGCGTTGCTCTTATCAACGCTATTCCCGAGGTTGAAAAGCTCCTTGACACAGAGGATGCCGATTTCAAGACCGGTGTTAAAATCGTTCTTAAAGCACTTGAGGAGCCTGTTCGCCAAATCGCAGCAAATGCAGGTCTCGAAGGTTCTGTTATCGTTGACAAAATCAAGAACAGCGAGGACGGCTATGGTCTTAACTTCGCTACAAACGAGTATGTCGATATGATTAAGGCAGGCATCGTTGACCCGGCAAAGGTTACTCGTTCGGCTCTTCAAAATGCCGCATCTGTTGCAGCAATGGTTCTCACAACCGAATCACTTGTAACAGATATTAAAGACCCACAGGCAGATGCCGCACAAGCAGCCGCAATGGCAGCCGCATCACAAGGCGGAATGTATTAATTTAATGCACTAATACAAATATACAAATCTAAAGCCGCACGCTTTTGCGTGCGGCTTTTTTCTGTCTGTCTTTATTTGTTCGGATCCATCTTGTCGCTTATTCCCAAAATATAATCGGTGCTCACATCATAATGTTTTGCAAGTTTAATCAATATCTCTGTCGGAATATCAAGGTCGCCACGCTCGTAATTGCTGTAAACGCGCTGTGAGCAGTTCAGGATTTTTGCAATCTCGCGTTGCTTTAAATCATTGTCCTCTCTCAATTCATAAATCCTTTTATACATTTGTACCACCCCGATTTGTTCAGTATGGTATTAGTATATTATAGCGGATATTCCGCTATACTTTTTCTGTAATTTGTAATAAAGGGGTTTATTTATGAAAAGAGTTATTAGTTTTATTTTGTCTATTCTAATGTTTACAAGTACTGTTGTAAATCTCGATTTGTCAGCTATTGCAAAAGACTATCAAAGTGGACAAATAATAGAATTTGGTTTATATCCACAAACTAAAGTAACCGATGATACTTTAATAGAACGACTTAATTCGTTATCATTAAATTGGACAAGTTTTAGATATTATGATGGTACTGATACTATTGGTTCAATGGTTCCAAGTGATTATATGGTATATGCAGATGTTACATATAAAGAGAATAAATATAGGGCAGTAGCATTTTCGAAGTATCGTCCCTATACAACATATTTGTCTTCAACATCAGCACACACAATTCAGGATCGTAGAGGGTATGCTATAAATAGAATATATTGGTTTAGATATGAACCAATAAAATGGCGCATACTGGATGTGACCACTGGGTTGGTAATGAGCGAAAATATTCTTGATGCTCAAGCATATTCAAATACAGCTTATAGTGCAGGTTCAGATTTTTATAATGACTTATCAAATAAAAATTATGCCAATGATTATAAAACCAGTTCCATTAGACAATGGTTGAATAATGATTTCTATAATACTGCGTTTTCTTCTTCGGAAAATGAAAATATAGAGTTAACTAAACTTGATAATTCTGCATTTGAAGATTATAGTAAATATGATAGTGAAACCACATATGATAATATATTCCTTTTATCACATTATGATATTAGAAATAAAAACTATGGCTTTTTAAAAGATTACTTCTATTCTGATAATTCGCGTGTTGCGCAAGAAAGCGATTATTCGCAATGTCAAGGCGGAGGTGCTTATAATTATTGGTATCTGCGTTCGGCTGGTTGCGACTCTCAATATGTAGTTGGAGTGGTTGATACTGGAATTGCAAACAATCTTGGTTGGGATGTTTATAATATATATGGTATTCGACCCGCTATGAGACTAAAGGATATTACTTATAGTAGTAATGGTACTGGCGGTGGCAATAGCAACTATACTGATAATGAAATAATTAAAAGTCAAATTCAAAATATCAATTTAGGACCGTATGCATTAAATGGTGCAACCATTGATATTGCAGGTCATAAAATACCGCTCGTCAAATTGGAAGCCGGTATCAAAATGAGCATCGGCGATTTCAAAATTATTGACGATCAAAAAAATAATACTGTTCAAGTCCTTTTGGGATATGACCAAAAGGCATCCGCAAATATAGACGGGTCGATGAACAGCGGTTATTGGTCGGACTCGTATCGCGAAGTAAAAAGCATGTATCAAGAGCTGACCGGCAAAAAGGTTGACACAACGCGATTGTGGAACAAATATTCCGCCATGCGAGGAAAACTCAAAAAGGTCGGGTGCAATCTTGTTGTCGGAGTCGATGCCACATTTACAGGCTTTCTCGAGTTTAAAAAAGTAAACGGCAGTCTTGAATATTCCGACGGCGGCATGATGGCAGAGTTCAATGCCTCCGGCTCGTTTCGTCATTATACCGGACCTGCTTATGCAACACTCGGCATAGGTCTCGGAGCAAAGGGCAAGCTTTATTTTAAAAACGAAAACAACAAAATCAATCCTGCAATAAGCGTTGACCCGTCAATTTCATTGAGTGTGGGCGGCGGCATCGGCACACGAAATACATATGCCGAAATTGTCGGTTACGGCACGCTCGGCGCAAATATTTCCACTGCCGCAGAAACTCCGTTCAAGGCTTATCTCGACCTCGGCGTTAAATGGGGCGGCTATGTTTTGGGCAAAAAGATTGAAAAAATTTCAGGTGAGCGCTCCTTTGCCAAGGTGGAACTTTATCCGAATTTTGGCGCAGATGCATCTGCTCGTGCCAAATCTTTTGCCCTTACCAAAGGTGTCACGGTGCTCAACAAAAGCGGATATGACAGCCTGATTGATTCGGCTGAATATATCAACAGAGATTATCTTAAAAAATCCGATTCGTCAGCCAGAAAATCAAGGTCGAAAATCGCCGCTCAATCGGCTGATAACGGCTCACTGTCTAAATTTGAAAAAACAAATGCCTATCCGCTGAGTCAGCCCTCACTTGTCAGCTTTAATGATGATACGGCTCTTTTGGTTTGGATAGATGACAACGGCAAAAAGAGCGATGCCAATAAAGCCTCGCTGTATTATTCATATTACAACGGCGCATCATGGTCGACACCCCAAACACTTTTTGAGGACGGAACAAACAACGATATGCCGAGTGTTTATTCAGACGGCGAAAGAGCGTATATAGTTTGGCAAAGGGCGTCAAAGGTGTTTGATGACGCTGCCGATATGTCGGAAATGATAAAATACTATAATTTGTACGAAACAACATTCACCGCCTCAAGCGGCGAGTTCAGCGACCCGATTTGCATTAATTCAAGCGACAATACTGCCTTTGAGTTTAATCCTGTTGTTTACGGCAGTGACGGCGCATTTTCAGTTTCGTGGATGGAAAATTCGGACAACAATGTTTATCAGGAAAGTGGAAATAACACTTTATATTTGGCAAAATATGATTCTGCCGGTGCACAAACCAAGCTTAACTCTGTTGTTTCAACTACCGACATTATCACAAAATTTGATGTGGCAGGCACATGCTTGTACTATTCCGTCCAAAGTGATGAAGCAAATTCATTGTATTATTATTCTTCTGGAAGTTCAACAAAGCTCGTTGATTCCGTAATTGATTTTTCCGGTTTTGACAATAGGGTTTATTACATAGACAATGACAGTGTGTTGAAAGATAAACATAAGCTTCAATATCCTTCAACATGGTGTTCTACAACATACTCCGAAATCTCCGGTTTACAAGATATTAAAATTGCTTATGACAGTCAAAAAAGTAATATTTATCTTTTTACAACCGCTGTAAATGAGGATTATACAAAGGATTTGTATTACTGCAAGATCGAATCGGAAACGTGCACTCCTCTTGAAAAATATTCTCAAAGTCATGCATTTATCAGGAATTATTCGCCTGTAGTATTATCTGACGGCACACCGTATGTTGCGTATAACAATATTGATTTGTCATCATCAACAGATTATGAGCAGTCAACACTCCTTGTCGACGGAAAAACCGAGTCCGTAGACACGCAGTTAAACTATGTCGATTTTGACAATTCGCAGTTAAATTCCGAGTCGATTGATTTAAAATGCGAAATTCAAAATAACAGCTCCGTAAATGTCAATAAATTCAACTTCACTGTGTCCAATAGTAAGGGCGATATTTTATCGTCGGGCGAACTTAATTGCTTGGTCAACGCTTTTGCCTCATCGGTTGCGACAATCAATATTCCAACACCGCAGGACAAAAAGGATAAAATCACAGTTACGGTTTTACCCTCCGGTTATGATGATCATAACAAAGAAAACAACACGGTCGCAACAACGCTTGAATGTGCTCACTCCTATGACGAAACGGTTGTTTTGCCTACCTGCGACGCCCCGGGCAAAATAACACATGTCTGCAAATATTGCTCCGATGAATACGAAACCGCTTTGGCACAACTTGACGGTTCTGCACTTCAATCGGCACTTGTAAAAGCAAAAAATATGATTGACTCCAAGGCTCAATATTCTTCAATGATTGAGGATGTCGAAACGCTTTACAACACATATTCCTCCGCTTATCACGATTATCATTATCAAGATGATATTGACAATGCTGCTACGAAGCTTCTTTCGGCTATCTCACTGACAGAAAATTTTGTGATTAAAACCGTTTCCATTTCGCTTCAAAGCAGTATAACGATGAATTTCAAGGTTTTGAAATCCGCTGTGTCGGAATTTGGAAATCCTTATGTTTCGTTTACATGCGGCGGCAAAACAACAATTGCAAATACTTATACCGAACAGGGCGATTATTATATTTATTCATACACGGGAATTTCGCCGCAGCTTATGAATGACAATGTATCCGCTGTTCTTCACGGCGAATATTACGGCAAGGAATACACAAGCCCTGCAAAGACTATGAGTGTTTCGGAATATGCCTACACAATGCTTGAAAGATACAATTCCGACAGCAATGCAAAACTGCGCACGCTGCTTGTAAATTTGCTTGATTACGGTGCGGCTGCACAAAATTATATCGGCTATCAAACCGACAATCTCGCAAATGCAAAAATCACCGACGAACAGAGAAAATGGGCAACGAGTGAATCAAGTTTCAATAATGTCAGAGATTATAATTACAAAACGATAGATTCGCCGACCGCAAGCTGGATGACCTGTGGCTTACAGTTGAATAATTCCGTTACCGTCAAGGCTAAGTTCTCCGCAACCGATATTAAAAACAAAACAGTTGTTATCACTTGCGGAAATGCTAAATTCAAGTATTCGCAGAATGACTTTGTCAAGGATTCGGATAATACCTACTATGTCTATTGCGACGAAATTTTTGCAAACGAAATGAGCGAAAATTTGTACTTTACAATATACGATAACGGCGTTCAGTGCAGTAACACAATGCTTTTTACCATTGAATCATATGCCAAACTTGTTCATGATAATTATGCCGATACAAATCTCGACAAACTTACTACGGCTATGATGCGCTACGGCAATGCCGCAAAAGCATACGGCTCATAAGCAATAATAACGCGAGCGAATTTTATCACTGATTTCGTTTGCTTATTCAAAACGGAATAAATAATGAAAGGAGATTACGCTGTGAAAGAAAAATATATCAAGCCACAGTCAAATGTCGAAATTTTCAACTCACAAGATGTTGTAACAACTTCGGGATATGATGAAGGTAAGAGAGACCCGATTGAATTGCCGGATCTTTAAATCTCACCTATAATAAAAATCGTGCAAGTTATGCTTGCACGATTTTTTATGTTGCTTATAAATATTTTACTTAAAGCTCGCTCACAATCTCAAAAAACTCATTTTTACTCATCATATTGTTGATGCAGGAGAGGAGGGAGGAGGTTGAGAGAAATTCCGGCAGGTCAAGCTTTTTGAGCAGTGCTTTTTTTCTTTCTTTTGCATTCGGCGTGCCGGATAAGCCTGCCTCGTACAAATCAAAATTAGTCAACGGGTCGGGATTTGCCGTTGCCTCACAGGCAATGCCTGCTTTTTCAAAAGCGGCGAGCAAAACCTCCTTACTCATACCTTCAACGCCGAGCTTGCCCTCTTTTGAGGCATGCTCCTTGCGGCGTTCCTTGCCAAAAATGTCGGGGATATAAACATTCGTTATTCTGTCTTTCTGCACTCCCGACGAAATGTAATTTCTTATCATAAAGCCTGCGTGGTCGGAGTCGGTCAAAACGATGATTCCACGCTCTTTTGCAAGCTTTTTGATGAATTTCAGTTTTTCCTTGTCCTTGAACACGCCAAAGCCGTTCGTTTCGATTATAAACGCGTCAACAATGTTTGAAAGCTTGATTTTGTCATACTTTCCCTCAACAATTATTGCCTGCGTGATTTTCAGCCTTTCGTTCATCATCCGTTCCTCAGCATAAACAACTTTGCGACAGTCTCTTCAAGCAAAATTTTGCCGTCAACCGATGTCGACTTGAGCATTTCGTCAGTTTTTGAAAGTGCGTCAATCGACTCCCTCAAACTCTCGGTGCTTATGTTTCTGCAATTTCGCGCCGCATTTGAAATCAAAAATTCGCGACCTTTGTAGTTGAAATATTTTGCAATGTCGCTCTCGCTCTCTCCTGCCGATTTTGCGCACTTTGCACGGTACATATCAATATAGCATGACGAAAGCACCGCGAGTATTCCGACAGGCTCTTCCTTGTTGGCAAAAAGCGCGTTTAAAACGCCGTATGCGCCGTCGCTGTTGCCGGCAAGGATAAACTTCGATAAATCGTAAACGCGCGCCTGCAGGCTTTTTACCGCAATTTCGTCAATGTGCTCTTTTTTTATTTCGCCCTCGCCGATATAAAAGCAAAGTTTTTCCGTTTCGTTGAAAACTGTTTTTAAATCACTGCCTACAACGGAAATCAAATACCTTGCGTTTTTAGAGTCAATTGTGCATCCGCGCTTTTTTGCCGATGCCACAATCAGCCTTGCAATGTCGCCCTCGGTGCGCTTGTTCAGCTCTGCAACACTGCCTGCCTTTGCAAACGCCGTTATAAGCGACTTGAATTTGTCGTTCTTTTTTGTGTCGACCGTGAGTGAGTCGTACCAAAATACAAGCACGCAGGTGTCGGGCACATCTTTCAAAAATTCTTTTATTTCCTTGCAGTCGTTTACCGATTTGTCAAACGGATAATCGCGAACAAGAATAAAAGAATATTCCGCCATCATCGGCACGGTTTCTGCGTCCTGTAAAATGTCTGAAATCGAAATGTCCTTGCCGTCATATCTGTGATAATTAAAATCGGCAAACGCAGGGTCAACTACCGCGCTTGTGAGCTTGTTTACATAATGCTCTTTAAGATAAGACTCCTCGCCGTAAATAAAATAGACATTTGAAAACTGCCTGTTTTTAATTTGCGCCTTAAGCTCCGCTTCGTCTATTTTTGCCATGTGCCGATCCCCCTTGCCTTGTAGCTTTCGCCGTAAAATGTGTATATCACTCTTGTGTCGGAGTTTATTTCACCGTTGGCGTCGGTTATTTTGCCGTCGGTGATTTTTATATCGCAGTCCCTGTCATTTCGACCGCTGTAAATCTTAATGCCGTTGATTTGAATTTCAAACTCGGCTGAATTTCCTTCATCAAGATTATACTTTATATTGACACCGCTGGCAAGAGTGTTTTTGTATTCACTGCAAACGGTTATATCCTTGATTTGCCCATCTTCAAGCAGACTCGCGTCAAATGACGGCGTAATGTATGTGTTACAGCCGTATGCGTCTGCGATTTTCTTTGCATATTTGCAACTGTCGGAGTCAATCAAAATGTCAATATCGCCGTGGCTCATATTCAAAAACCCGTATGCCGCAGAATATGCACTCTTGCTGTCAACGCCGAAAAGCACCGTCGTGTCCTCGCATCTCAAAACAATCGCACCGCTTCCGATATACATTTTCGGCAACTTTTGATTATAAAATGTGTTTACGCATCCGCAAACTATCAGCAACGCTGTGTTGATAACTGCAGCAATTTTGATTAGTCCTTTTCTGCAGAGAATAAACGGAATTGCAAAAATTATTAGAATTGCGGCAATAATCATCCCGAAATATTCGCCGAAATTGAGCATTGCCGTGTCAAACGATGCAAACCACGCCGTTATTTTCAAAATGACAAAATTGAGCCAGCGGATTATGAATACCGCCGCACCCGAGAAAATGTTTATCTTTATTAAAAAATACCCTGCGAGCGACAGAATTACCGATAAGCTTCCGAGCGGAACAAGCACAATATTGCACAAAATTCCCGAAAGGCTTGCATAGCCGAAAAATGCGTAGCATACCGGCAGGGAATAAACCATTACGCTTGCGCCCACAAGTGTCGATGAGATTATTTTTGCAAATGGCGTTGCAACAACGGTTACAACAAGTCCGTCACACTCGCTTGTTGCATCTTTGTCAATCAGCTTTATCAAATACGGATACAGCGTAATCAGTGAAAGCACTGCAAGAACGCTCAACATTGCGCTTAAATCATACACAGCAAACGGATTTAGGCATATCAAGAATACCGCAAATCCAAGCGAGTTGAGCGCGTCGGAACGCCTCTTTATAATCCTGCCGCCGAGCATTACAAGAAGCATTATTCCTGCACGGATTACAGATTTGGAAAATCCTGCCACGCCTATATAGACGAGTACACAAATTGCCAAAATGAGTGCGCTTGCCTTGTCTTTTACTCTTATTCTTTTTAAAATCCATGCGAAAGCCGCTGTTATTACAGTAAGATGCAAGCCGCTGACAGCCATTAGGTGCGTTGCGCCGGCAAATACAAAGTCGGTGTATGCCTTGTCAGACAGCAGGCTGTTTTCACCGGTTAAAAATGCGGCAGAAAGAGCACCCTCATCGCCGCCGATTTGTGCGGACAGTGTGTTGATTATGTCTTCGCGCAGTAAAAGTGTGTATTTCCACGGCGAATTTATTTTGTTTCCCGTGGCAGTAAATTTTGAGCCTTTAGCGCTCAAAAATATCTTTTCTCCCCAATATCCGTATGATGATGACGCATTGTTGGCAATAGAATAAAATTTCAACTTGCCTTTGACTGTTTCGTAATAATCGGCATTGATTTTGTGTGTGGATTTTACACGGAGCTTTATGTTTTGCGGTGCTCCGTCACAATCTATTTTTGTCGTTTTGACGGTATAAACATAATTTCCGTCGTCGTCGATTTTCGCAATGTCGGTTATATAAAATTCGGTGTCCGCCTCGGCGGAATCAAGTGAAAGTTGCGGCGCAACCGTTGCGTTGTATGTGCAAAGAAACACTCCGCAGGCAAAAACGCCGGACATAAGACATACAAATACCGCTTTTTCCTTGCCTTTAAAAATTACAAGGCTTGCCGCTGACAAAACGGCAAGCCCTAACATAATTAGGCTGATTGATTTTACGGGGAGTAGGTTTATCACAAGCAGAGTAACCGCTGTGCTGAAACCTATGTGCGTAAAAATTCGCTTCATTGATTATTCAATCGGCTCAACAAGAAATGACACACTGAGCTTTTCGCCCGATTTGAGCTTGTATTGCTCTCTTACATATGCTTGACCCGGCATATCGCCGCCGATGCCTTGCTGTGTTGCGTCAACTGTTACGCAAATATTTCCGCTCCTGTCGACTTCATTCATGTGCTGGAATGAGTCAAGCTGTTGCGGCGTGTACGGAAGTGCCGAGAACATAATCGGCTTGTCGTAATATGCCGTAACTTTTATTCCGCAGTCCTTTTTGTTTGTAAGTGCAAATTCTCTTACATCGGCTCTCGTACTGCTTTCCTGTGGCCTCATATATGTGTATTCAAATTCGGATAACGGCATTTTGTATTTTCCGATTTTATAGCCTTTTTTTCTGTCGGTGTATGACGGGGCAGGACCTCTGCCGTACCATGACACATTGTTAAATTCGTTGCTCACGCCGAACATACAGCCAAATCTGATAGGCGTTGCCGTCGGAATGCCGCTGTGATATACGGCGATTTTTCCGTCGCCGTAAACCGTGTATGAAATGTATGCGCTTTTCATCATCGGGATGCTGAGCGCACATTTGATTTTAACCGCACCGTTTTCGGTTGAAACGGTTGTTTTAAGTGCCTTTGCTTTTGTTGCCGCATTCTTCCATCTGTAGTAGGGATGGAGCTTGATAACCGGCGGAACAAAGTTGAACGCGTCAATATCGTTATCGGTCAGCGCTCTGAAATAGTTTGGAGCGATTTTGTCGGTCAAAAGCTCCTTGCCGTTTGCAACAAAGCTTTCGATTGCGCCGTTGTTCACAACAACGCTGAAACCGTCGCCGTTTACGATTACACAGTTGCCCTTTTGGTCAAATTCAATGTGCTTTTCGCTCGGCTTGATGGTCGGCTTTGCTTCCTCAACAAGTACAAATTGGTCCCACGCAATCTCTGCGTTTGATTTGATATATCCGTTTTTGCGCTTTGTCACAAATGAAACTGTGAGTATGCATTCCTTGTCCTGCGGCAGTGCGCTGTAATCGTAAGGAATGTCGATGTATTCCTCCTGCATCGGTGCAACGCTGAATTTCTCAAGCTCGCCGCTTTCGATTTCCTCACCGCGGCATTCGATTTTCCACTTGCACTTGTATTTGTTTACATCTGTAAAGCGAAGTCTTGAACGGACATTAAATCTGCCCTTTGTTATGTCAAACGCCGTTGTCACAATCGGTCTGTATCCGTGTTGAACCTCGAAATATTGCGGATGCGGATTTCTGTCTGCCGAGATAAGTCCGTTTGCGCAAAAATATGTGTTACTGCCGGTCATTGCGGTTGTGTTAATCGGGCTGTACCAATGCCTCGGTTCGTCCTTTTCAAAGTCGGTTCCGTAAAGCAGGTTGAAACCGTCGTAATCCTTGTTTACTCTCTTTTCGTCAATCGCTTGGTCAACCCAATCCCAAATAAAGCCGCCGCACATATTGTCATATTTCTCAAAATCGGCAATGTATTCCTCAAAGTTGCCGAGCGAGTTTTCCATGCTGTGCGCATATTCGCAAAGCAAAACCGGCTTTGTATACATTTCTGCAGCAATCGGCTTGCTGTCTGCGGCAAGCTGATTTGCAATGTTGTCATAAAGCGAAATCGTTATAGGTTCTTTTTCACCGAGTTTTCTCATCGTTTCCGCATCAGGGTACATTCTCGATATAACATCGCTCTTTGTCAAATCAAAGTCGCCCTCGTAGTGGAACGGCCTTGTATCGTCAAGTTTAAGCGCCGCCTTTTTCATTTCGGCAAAGTTTGAGCCGTCGCCTGCTTCGTTTCCGAGTGACCACATAAATATGCTCGGTCTGTTCCTGTCACGGAGCACCATTCGCTCCATTTTGTCAACAGCCGCACCGGTCCAAAGCGGATTGTTGCCCGGCACGCCTTTGCGCCTTACACCGTGGCTCTCAAGGTCGCATTCGTCCATTACATAAAATCCGAGTTTGTCGGTGTAATCATAAAAAATTTCGTCATCGGGGTAGTGCGATGTCCTGATTGCATTGATGTTTGCGTTTTGAAGAAGCTCGAAATCTCTTTCATAGCTTTCCTTCGGCACAGCCCAGCCGTAGCGATAGTCAAAATCGTGTCTGTTGACGCCGAAAAGCATCAAATCCATTCCGTTGAGCAAAAGTTTTTCACCTTTGATTTCAACCTTCTTAAAACCTATATCGTATGTCTTTGCCGCAATAATCTCGTGATTCGAGCTGATAGCCATAACAAGTTTGTAAAGATTCGGCTGTTCTGCCGACCATTTCTTTGGATTTTTGATAAATTGCGAAAGCTTGATTGTTGCCGTTTCGCCCGGTGCAATCTCCGTTTCACCCTCGCCGATAGGCGTTTCTTTGCCTGTGTCGGAAAGAATAGATGCTTGAAATCTTACGGTCTTCTTCTCACTGTTATAGTTTTTTATGTATCCGTCAAGCGAAAGTTCGCTGTCCTTGTATTCTTCGTCCAAATCGGTTTTTACATAAAAATCGCGAAGACAGGTTTTCGGCTCGGCATAGAGAAAAACTTCTCTGTAAATGCCGCAAAGCCACCACATATCCTGATCCTCGAGATAGCTTGTTGCCGCAAAGCGGTAAACCTTTGCACAAACAAGGTTTTCGCCCGATTTGAGATATTTTGTAACATCAAATTCGTGCGGAGTCATCGAGCCGGTTGAAAAGCCGACATATTCGCCGTTTACCCAAACTTCAAGTGCGGCTTTGCACGCAGAAAAGGTCAGAAAAATTTCTCTGCCGTCCCATTCTTCCGGCAGAGTGAAACTCCTGCGATAAAATCCGATTTCCTGCATCGTCGAGTCGATTTTCGGAATTTGCGATTTAACTCTGCTGAGTGCTCTCGGAAATGTGCTTGCATAATAGTAAGGCACGCTGTATCCCTCCGTCTGCCAAACAGACGGAACTTTGATTTCGCCCCACTTCGAATCGTCGAAGTTTGGACTTTGAAAATCGCTCGGCTGATTTTCCATACCGCGTTGCCAATAAAATTTCCATTGACCGTTTAGGCTTTGCTTATATTGCGATTCTTCGCCGCTCATTGCCTGCTCAATGCTGTCAAACGGCATTGAAAAGGTGTGCCCGTCCTCTTTGTTTATCTTGAAAGTACGCGGGTCCTCCCAAATGTATTTGTAAGCCATAATTTTACCCCTTTGCTTTACATAAATTTACAGTTTAATAATATAGTAAAATTGCCCAAAAGTCAACCGATATTGCGTTTATTTAATACTTTCTCGTTTTAATATTGCGGCAGTAAATAAATTGTGATATAATACCAACAATAATATGGAATTGCCGAAATTCCGAGCTTTAGGAGATATTGTAATGATTGAAAGAGTTAACGAAAGCAATCTTCAAGAATATGAAAACTTTATAAAATCACATCCAAAGGGACTTTTTCAGCATTCTTCCAAGTGGGCAAAAGTTAAGTCCGCCTGGAAATGGGAGGCTGTAATGCTTAAAGAGGACGGTGAAATCAAGGGCGCAGCGGCTGCTCTTATCCGTTCAATCCCTGTTATAAAAAATTCGCTTATGTATGTTTGCCGCGGCTTTACCGCAGACGAAAACGATTTCGACACATTCGACAAACTTTTTGATGCATTAAAGCAAATCGGCAAGGAGTACAAGGCTTATTGCATCAAAATCGACCCCGAAATACTCATTTCAAATACTGCATACAAACAGCATTTGCTCGACAAGGGTTTTGTTGAGCTTAATCCCGGCTGCATGGATTTTGAAAATGTTCAGCCGCGCTTCGTTTATTGCTTTGATTACAACGGTATGAACGAGGACGAGCTTATGCTCACCTTTAAAAGCGATTACAGAAACAGAATTCGCAAATCATACCGCAAGGGTGTAGAAGTTAAAATCTGCGGCAAAGAGGCTCTTGACGATTTCGTTAGGATTATGGGCGAAACAGGGGAGAGAGATAATTTTTCAACAAGACCCAAATGGTATTTTGAAAAAATCCTCGACTGTATGACAGATGATGCAAGGCTCTATATGGCTTATTACGAGGGCAAGGCTATTGCCGGCACAATCGCCATTAAATGGGGTCGAAATGTTATGAAATATCAATACGGCGCATCGTCAAACGCCCACCGCAATGTTTACCCAAACTATGCTCTCCAGTGGGAGATGATTAAGTGGGGGCTTGAATGCGGCTCAAAAACATACGACTTCGGCGGAATCAGCGGCGACTGCCAAAATCCCGAAAATTCACACTACGGCTTGTGGAGATTTAAGCACGGCTTCGGCGGCGAAATGAGAGAGTTTGTCGGCGAGTTTGACTATGTAATCAATAAACCGGTTTATAATTTGTATAATTTTGCGTTAAAGGTATTGAAAAAAATCAGATAATGAGCAGATATGTTATAAATAGAAAAGACCTCGATGAAAATATCGAGATAATCAAGAAAAAAGCAGGCGTGCCGCTCATCGGCGTTGTCAAGGGCAACGGCTACGGATTCGGAATAAAAGAGCTTACTTCCGTTCTTCTTCAGCACGGTATTAAAACCTTTGCCGTTACCGAGGTTACGGATATTCCGGAGCTTAAGGAAATTTTGCTCGATGAGGATATTCTCGTTATGCGCTCTACCTGCCTTGAAAACGAGGCTGAAATTATTGCCGAAAACGGTGCGATTGCCACAATTGGCTCACTGCGCGCCGCACAGGTGATGAATGCCGTTTCCGAAGAGCTCGGAGTTGTCACAAAATGCCATCTCAAAATTGATACCGGTATGGGCAGATATGGTTTTATGCCGTCACAGGTTGCTGACGCCGTTAAATGTTATTTGCTCCCGAATTTGAAATTTATCGGCGCGTATACTCATTTTTCGTCGGCGTTTCGCAATAAGGAACTTACAAAGGCACAGCTTGTAATGTTTAAGGATACTATGGCTCAAATTCAAAAAGAGGTCGGCGATGTCGGCATTCTTCACTGTGCAAATTCACCGGCACTTTTGAATGTCGACAATGTTTCGCTCGATACTGTCAGAATCGGCTCGGCTTTCACCGGAAGGGTTATCACGCGCAGTAAAAGCGGTCTGCACCGCCTCGGCTCGCTTCAGGCAGAGGTTGTCGAAACAAAAACCGTTCCCAAGGGATATTCAATCGGATATAACGGATTGTATAAAACTAAGCACGAAACAGAGGTTGCCATCGTCCCAATCGGTCACTATGACGGTTTCGGACTTACAAAAGAAAAGGAATTTTACGATTTCCGTTATGTATTAAGTGTGTTTAAACGCTTTTTAAAAAAACAGCAAATGTATGTCAAAATCAACGGCAGAATGTATCATGTCATCGGCGAAATCGGCTTGAGCCACTGCGCTGTCGATGTCACCGGCGGCGGAGTTAAGGTCGGCGATACTGCAAGTGTCGATATTTCGCCCCTTATGGTCAATCCCCGCCTTGAACGAGTATTTGAATAATCGCCGTGTAAATTCTAAAATCAGATAATAATTAAAAGCCTCCCGTTGGTGCACACTGAACAAAATCAGTTTGCCCGATGGGAGGCTTTTTTGCCGTTGCATCTTGCTTTGTTACAATTTTTTTGTTGCGATATATTGTCCTGTTTATTTAATTTTCAGCCACATTGCAAGCACGCCGAAAACTTCTCTTGCGTAAAACGGCGGTTTGGTGTAGTCTACCGTTTTTGACGGCACTGCCTTTGCGCTCAGTCCGTGGCGTTTGCATATCATCAGCGCACGCCTTATATGATATTCCGATGTTGCAATTGCGATACTGTTTGAAAGTCCGTTTTTTTCAATTATTTTTTTGCAAAATTCAATATTTTCGTCGGTCGAGGTCGATTCGTTTTCGATAAAAAGCCTATTTTTATCAACACCGAATGATTGCATCAAATCATACATACATTCCGCCTCGCTTATATTTTCATCTGCGCCCTGACCGCCGGAGAGAATCGCAACGGCGCTCTCGTTTTTCTTCATATATTTCGCTGCGGCACGGCATCTTTCAACAAGTGCAAGGCTCGGTTTATCCCATTTCACTCTGCACCCCAAAACAATCAGCGTCGATTCGCTTTTTGCCGTCATTTTTGCGCCGCCGACAACATAAATCATCACCGCCGTAAATAAAATAATTCCGACTAAAAATATTCCGTTAATAATGATTGCCGCCATGTGATTTACCTTGTTGTAAAGCGCTCCGTCAAGTATTACGAAAATGCCGACCGCCGCACCGAACGCATTGCCGATATTCGGCTTTGTTTCCCTAAGCGGCAGTGTATATTCAATTATTGTTAAAGCACCGATTATTGCGGATAATATTGTTATTTCCATAGAATTCTCCTTTGTGTTGATAATATTTTACCATAAATCATAAAATAATAAAACATCAAAGCTAAAATATTGAACAATTTTACTATCGACTCGAACTCACTTTTATGATATAATAAATTTCGATTTTTAAAATCAAAAATCGAAAAAGAGAGGAAAAAAGTTATGTCTTATGTTGACGAAGTATTAGAGTATGTAAACAAAAAAGACTACAACGAAAAAGAATTTTTGCAGGCAGTCGGTGAGGTTTTGAACTCACTCAGACCGGTAATCGACGCTAACGAGGAAAAATTCCGTAAGGTTGCTCTTCTTGAAAGATTGATTGAGCCGGAAAGAATTCTTCGCTTCCGTGTTCCGTGGATTGACGATAAGGGTCAGGTTCATGTAAACAGAGGCTACCGTGTTCAGTTCAACTCGGCAATCGGTCCTTACAAGGGCGGATTGAGACTTCACCCAAGCGTAAACCTTGGTATTGTTAAATTCCTCGGTTTTGAGCAAATTTTCAAAAACTCACTTACAGGACTTCCTATCGGCGGCGGTAAAGGCGGTTCGGATTTCGATCCCAAGGGCAAAAGCGACAGAGAAATTATGATGTTCTGTCAAAGCTTTATGACCGAGCTTTGCAAGGTAATCGGTGCCGACACCGATGTTCCGGCAGGTGATATTGGTACAGGTGCAAGAGAAATCGGCTATATGTTCGGTCAATACAAGAGAATCCGTGGCACATACGAAGGTGTTCTTACCGGTAAGGGCCTTTCGTTCGGCGGTTCACTTGCAAGAACAGAAGCAACCGGCTACGGTCTCCTTTATTTCACAGAGGAAATGCTTAAATGCAACGGCATCGATATTAAGGGCAAAACAGTTTGTGTTTCAGGCTCAGGTAATGTTGCTATCTATGCTGTTGAAAAGGCAGAAATGCTCGGCGCAAAGGTTGTAACCGTTTCCGATTCAACAGGTTGGATTTATGATAAAGACGGCATCGATGTTGCTCTCCTTAAGGAAATCAAAGAGGTTAAGAGAGCGAGACTTACAGAGTATGCAGCTGCCCGTCCGTCTGCCGAATATCATGAGGGCAGAGGAGTATGGCAGATCAAGTGCGACATTGCTCTTCCTTGCGCAACTCAAAACGAGCTTCTTCTTGATGATGCAAAAATGCTCGTTGAAAACGGCTGCATTGCTGTTGCAGAGGGTGCAAATATGCCTACAACACTTGAGGCTACAAAGTATCTTCAGCAGAATGGTGTTATGTTCGCTCCCGGTAAGGCTGCAAACGCAGGCGGTGTTGCTACATCGGCACTCGAAATGAGCCAAAACAGCGAAAGAATTTCTTGGACATTTGAAAAGGTTGACAAAAAGCTTAAAGATATTATGGTTAATATTTATCATAATGTTGACGATGCCGCAAAGAAATACAGCCTTGACGGTGACTATGTATCAGGTGCAAACATTGCCGGCTTTGAAAAGGTTGCAGATGCTATGATGGCACAGGGCATTGTTTGATTTGAGTCTTTAATCAAATTCGCAAAAATTAAACGCATCGCGGTATTAACCGTGATGCGTTTTTTTGTGTTTATGCGATTATGCGTTTGGGTGTTTGTATTATTGCTCAATATCACATTGTTATTATCTTACTGCGCTGTTCCTCGCCGCATTTTCTCGGCGGTGCAAAACCAAGACTGTAAATGTCCGTCATTTCACATTCCTTTTCAAATGCGCGCTTAACTTCGTCGCTTTTGTCTGCAATATCGCCGTATTTGACTATAATGGGCAAATTTGCGGCTTTTTTTATTTGCGGCAATAATAACTTGCCTCGCTCGCTAAAACCCAAAATATGCAAATATTGCGGCTCTTTGCCGTCGCTCTTGCTTATTCGGAGATATGCACGCAATATAACTCGCCTTATTCTTGACATTGTGTAGCGCTTCGTTTTGACTTTTTCGTATATTTCATCAAGCGTTGTCGAACTTCTGACTGCCTCAACGATTCTGTTTTCAAGTCCCTCCGACACATCGTCGATTTGCGCAAAATCAGCCGCCGTCATTGTCCGCAGTTTGTAAAGCACTGCACTTTCGCAGTTCTTCAGTGTGCAGATTTCACTTTGCGGCAAGCGCTTGCGTATCTCACTTGCGCTGTATTCCTCATCGTCGCTGTCATGTCCCTTGCCGATTCGTTTTATCACCGTCGGCTTAAGGCTCGTGTATGTCAAATATTCGATTGCCAAAATGTTGTTCGGTTTGTCGAGAATAGGGGAGCCTACGGCGTTTCTGCGTGCCGTCGGGTACGATACTCCTTTTGCAAGCTCCGCCTTGATTTGGGCGTCTTTTTCCTTGATTTTGTCGGCAACAGCTCTCAACTCGTCAACATTTTCGCATTCTGCGCCGAAAGCAATTGAATCGCAAATGCCCGTGCCCTCAAGAATTTTCACTCCTGCCTTGGCGTATCCCTGAGCCGACAGCGTGGAGCATACACCCGGTATCTCAATAACAATATCCGCACCGTTTTCAACAGCCGTTTTTGCGCGAGTGTATTTGTCATACACCGCAAACTCACCGCGCTGAACAAAATTTCCGCTCATGGCGCATATTATAAAATCGTCTTTCTTTTTTACCGATTCTATCAAATACCGGTGTCCCTTGTGAAAAGGGTTGAATTCGCAAATTATACCGAAAATCATAAAAATATCCTTAATTTGAAGTTTTTCTCTTGACATTTGTATATTATATACTATATTATATATTTTATAAAGTTATATTTCAAGTGTGGAGGGAATATTTTGAAAATTTTAGTTATAAACTGCGGCAGTTCATCGCTTAAATATCAGCTTATGGATATGTCCGACGAATCTGTTCTTTGCAAAGGCGCTATAGAAAGAATCGGCTTGCCGATTTCGGGCGGCGAGGAAAATGTAATCATCAAAGTAAACGGTGAAAAATATACATACGATAAAGAGCTTCCGACTCATGTCGACGCTTTCAACGAAGTTAAATACATTCTTTCTGAGGGCGAACATAAGGTTGTTGACAGCTTTGATGAAATTGACGCCATAGGTCACAGAGTTGTGCAGGGCGGCTCAATTTTCCATAAATCTGTTCTTGTTGATGAGCAGGCTGCTGCCGGTGTTAAAAAGCTCGGTCCTTTGGCTCCGCTTCACAACCCCGCAAACCTTCAGGGCTATGAGGCTTGCCTTGCGGTTGTAGGTCCCGATGTTCCGCAGGTTTTCGTTTTCGACACCGCGTTTCATTCAACAATGCCGCCAAAGGCTTATATGTATGCTCTTCCTTATGAGTATTACGAAAAATATGCCGTTCGTCGTTACGGCTTCCACGGCACATCTCACAAGTTTGTTTCTCAAAGAGTTGCGGACAAAATGGGCAGAGATATTAAAGATTTGAAAATCATCACATGCCACCTCGGCAACGGCTCATCAATCGCCGCTATCGAATACGGCAAAGTTGTTGATACATCAATGGGCTTCACTCCTCTTGACGGCTTTATGATGGGTACACGCTCCGGCGGAGTTGACCCTTCGGCTGTAACATACATCATGAAACAGGAAAATCTCACTCCGGACGAGATGGATACAATCCTCAACAAAAAATCGGGTGTAAACGCTATTTCCGGTGTTTCGTCGGATGACAGAGATATTTGCGCTGCACAAAATGCCGGCAACGAAAGAGCAACACTTGCTCACGAAATGCAGGCTTACGAAATCGCAAAGTTCATCGGCTCATATGTTGCCGCAATGAACGGCGTTGACGCAATCGTTTTCACCGGAGGTATCGGCGAAAACGGCTTCTGGCTCAGGTCGAAGGTTTGCTCATATCTCGGATACCTCGGCGTTCATATCAATGAGTCGCTCAATCAGCAAACCGTTAAAGGCGCAGAGGCAGAGCTTACCGATCCGGAAGACAGAGTAAGAGTATTTATCCTTGCAACAGATGAGGAACTTATGATTGCCAAGGATACCGAAAAAATCGTTAAGTCTTTAAATAAGTAATTATTTTAAATAAAATCTACAAAGGAGGATAAAACAATGCCGGAAATTAAGTATGAAATCACAGAACATTTGGGAGTTATTTCCGAAACAGCAAGAGGCTGGACACGCGAAGTAAATATGATTTCATGGAATGGCCGTGAGCCAAAGGTTGACATCAGAGATTGGTCACCGGAGCACGACAAAATGAGCAAGGGCTTGACTTTCACTAAGGATGAATTGGTTGAGCTCACCAAAATTGTTGAAAAGCTATAATTCTTTATACTATTCATAAGGGCAGCTTATCAAGTTGCCCTTGCAATTTTGTATAGCATTAATTAAATTGATTACATTTTGCGCATAATATGTGCAGAATTGAGGTATATAAAATGGAATGGACATCATTAAACGATTTGAGAGAAAAATATCTTTCATTCTTTGAAAGCAAAGGGCACCTTCGCTTGCCTTCATTCTCTCTTGTGCCTAACGGAGATAAAAGTTTGCTTCTTATCAACTCCGGTATGGCACCGATGAAAAAATATTTTACCGGCGAGGTTACTCCGCCGCGTACAAGGGTTACAACATGCCAAAAGTGTATTCGTACACCCGATATTGAGCAGGTCGGCAAAACCGACCGCCACGGCACATTTTTTGAAATGCTCGGCAACTTCTCGTTCGGCGATTATTTCAAAAAAGAGGCAACAGCTTGGGCATGGGAGTTTTGCACAAAAACTCTCGAACTTCCTGTAGACAAGCTCTATGTCACAATTTATGAAAACGATGACGAGGCTTTTGATATTTGGACAAAGCAAAACGGCGTTGACCCGTCGCACATTGTCCGCCTCGGCAAAGAGGATAACTTCTGGGAGCACGGCTCGGGTCCTTGCGGTCCCTGCTCGGAGATTTATTTTGACCGCGGCGAAAAATACGGCTGCGGCTCTCCCGATTGCGGCCCCGGTTGCGAGTGCGACAGATATGTTGAGTTTTGGAATAATGTTTTCAGCCAATTCAATAATGACGGCAACGGCAATTATACCGAACTTGCTCAAAAGAATATCGACACAGGTATGGGCCTTGAAAGACTTGCTTGCATTATGCAGGGTGTAGATAATATTTTCGAGGTCGATACCGTTCAAAATATTATGAAAAAAGTCAGCGAGATTTCGGGTGCAAAATATCACGAAAACGATAAGCACGATGTTTCGCTCCGCGTTATTACAGACCATGTTCGTTCCGCAACATTTATGATCGGCGACGGTGTTATTCCGTCAAACAACGGCAGAGGCTATGTTCTTCGCCGCCTTATCAGACGCGCTTGCCGTCACGGCAGACTTTTAGGCGTCAATGAGCCGTTCCTTTACAAGGTTTGCGACACCGTTATTCACGAAAATCATATTGCTTATCCCGAACTTGCCGATAAGGCAGAACTTATTAAAAAGGTTATCCACTCCGAGGAGGAGTCTTTCGGAAAAACAATCGACGCAGGTCTTGCTCTTCTTGACGAATATATCGCCAACACAAATGGCTCTGTTTTCTCGGGTGAGGATGCGTTTAAGCTCAACGATACTTACGGCTTTCCGCTTGATTTGACAAAAGATGTCCTTGATGAAAAGGGTATGACCGTTGACGAAGAGGAATTCAATAAACTCCTTGCAAATCAAAAGGCAACCGCACGCGCAGCCCGCAAAGATGCCGGTGCAGATGCTTGGAAGGGCAATTCAGTAAAAATCAAGACCGATTCAACAGAGTTCCTCGGCTACACCGATTTCACATGTAACGCTGTTGTAAAGGCAATTGTTAATAATGACGGCGAGCTTGTTGATATGCTCGGCGCAGGCGAGCAGGGAACAATCGTTCTCGACAAAACAGTCTTTTATGCAATGTCGGGCGGTCAGGTAGGCGATACCGGCGTCATCACCTCGGGCGATGATAATTCATTCGCAGTTGCCGATACTGCTAAAAATGACGATAAAATTTATCTCCACAGAGGCTCCGTTTCAAATGGTGTAATTTCGGTAGGGGATAAGGTTGTCGCAAAAATTGATGCCGACAGGCGTAAATCAATTATGCGCAACCATACGGGTGCTCACCTTCTTCAAGCCGCATTGCGCGATGTTCTCGGCACTCATGTCGAGCAGGCAGGCCAACTTGTCAATGAAAGCGAAATTCGTTTCGACTTCACTCATTTTAACGCTCTCACCGATGAAGAAATCGCAAAGGTTGAATCACTCGTCAACGATTTCATCATGAGCGCGTCACCTGTTACAATGCAGGAAATGCCGATTGAAGAGGCTAAAAAAATGGGCGCAATGATGCTTTTCGGCGAAAAATACGGCGATATTGTCCGCGTTGTTAAAGCAGGCGACTTTTCGACCGAATTTTGCGGCGGTACTCATGTTTCAAACAGCGGTCAGCTCGGCTTGTTTAAAATCACAAGCGAGGCTTCCGTTGCTTCGGGTGTAAGAAGAATTACAGCCGTAACGGGCAACAACCTTATTGCTCTTGCCAATGATAACGAAAAACTTATCAAGGGTCTTGCCGCAACACTCAAAACAGGCGAGAATGAACTTGAATCAAAGGTTGACGCTCTCGTTGCAAAAGATAAGTCAAACGAAAAAGAAATTGTTGCGCTTAATGCAGAAATCACAAAGCTTAAGAGCGTAGATATGTTCAAAACACCCGAAAAAATCGGCGATATTGAGGTGTTCACCGCAAGGGTTGACGGCTCTACTCCCGATGCTTTGCGCTCAATGGGCGATGATTTGAAGGCATCAAACGATAATGCGGTTGCAGTTATCGCCGGTGCAAACGGCGCAAAGGCTACAATCGTTGCAATCTGCGGTAAAAATGCAATTGCCGCCGGTGTCAAAGCGGGTGATGTTGTCCGCGAAGTTGCAAAACTTGCAGGCGGTGGCGGCGGCGGTCGTCCCGATTCCGCTATGGCAGGTGCAAAGGATGTTTCTAAGCTTGACGATGCTCTCTCTGCAGTGAGCGGCATTGTTAAAAATATTATCGGCTGATATTCAGAGAAAGGATAAAACAATGTGCGTTTTTTGTGAAATCATAAACGGCAACATCCCCTCAACAAAGGTTTACGAGGATGATATGATGGTTGCTTTTAAGGACTTGAATCCCGTTGCTCCCGTTCACATTCTCTGTGTTCCCAAGGAGCATATTGAGTCTGCAAACGCAATCACCGCAGAAAACAGTAAATATGTTGCTCATATTTTTGAAAAAATTCCCGAAATTGCAAAATCTCAAAATGTTGAGTCATACAGAATTATCAACAATTGCGGTGAGGATGCGGGTCAAACCGTAAAGCATCTTCACTTCCATCTTATCGGTGGCGTAAATATGGGAGAAAAATTATTATGAGCGAAAAAGAATATTACGAATTGCACATTGCGGGCTTAACCCGTAAACTTCAAAAATTCTCGGTAAGCGACAGCCTCGATATTGCCGCATTCATCCTTTTCGGTGATGTTGAACTGACAGAGCATTGCGCAAGCGAGCTTTTGAAAAAAGTGCCGGAGTTTGATTATATCGTCACTCCCGAGGCTAAATCAATTCCGCTTGCATATGAAATGAGCAGACTTTCGGGCAAAAAATATGTCGTTGCGCGCAAGGGCGTAAAGGTTTATATGGACAATCCTGTTAAGGTTACAGAAACTTCAATCACAACACAAAAGGAGCAAACGCTTTATCTCGGTCATGAAGACGGCGATTTGCTCGACGGCAAAAGAGTTCTTATTGTCGATGATGTTATTTCAACGGGTGAAAGCCTCAAGGCTGTTCAAAAGCTTGTTAAAGCGTTCAACGGCAACATTGTCGCATCGTGCGCACCTCTTGCTGAGGGCGACAGTGCAGAGCGTGACGATATTGTTTTCCTTGAAAAATTGCCACTGTTTTTCAAGTAATACATAAATTTTCAATAACTGCATAATATAAGCAAGTGAGAATAATTCAATTTGCTTGTGTTTATAAATTCAAAGTATTTTTATTTAACGAAAGGTTGTGAACTCTATGAAAAAATACGATCAGCGTAAGGTAGTTCTTGTCGGTTGCGGTATGGTCGGTATGAGCTATGCTTATTCCGTACTTAACCAAAATATCTGCGATGAGCTTGTATTGATTGATGTCAATAAAAAGCGCGCAAGAGGTGAAGCTAACGACTTGGCTCAAGGCTTGCCGTTTGCACCGTCGTCAATGAAAATCAGCTCGGGCGAATATTCCGATTGTTCTGATGCCGATTTGGTTGTTATCTGTGCAGGTGCGGCTCAGCACCCCGGCGAAAGCAGAAGAGATTTGCTCCAAAAGAATTACAAGGTTTTCAAATCAATAGTAAATCCTGTTGTTGAAAGCGGATTTAACGGTGTTTTCCTTGTTGCGTCAAACCCGGTCGATGTTATGACTCAAATTGTTTATGAGCTTTCCGGTTTCCCTGCCGGCAGGGTAGTAGGCTCCGGCACATCACTCGACTCTGCAAGGCTTCGCCATATGATGAGTGATTATTTCAATCTTAATCCGCGTAATGTTCACGCCTATGTTATCGGCGAGCATGGCGACAGCGAGTTTGTTCCGTGGTCACAGTCAAGCGTTTCCGTAATGCCTCTTAACGAAATGAAGGAGTATTACCCGGACCTTGATGAAAATATGGCTACAATCGAGGAAAAAGTTCGCAACAGCGCGTATGAAATCATCAATGATAAAGGCGCAACCTATTATGCAATCGGTATGGTCCTTGCAAGGCTTACACGCGCTATTTTGTTTGATGAAAACAGCATTTTCACCGTTTCTTCACTCCTTAAGGGCGAATACGGCGAAAAGGGTATCTATATCGGTGTTCCGAGCGTTGTCAACAGAAACGGCGTGCGTCAGATTGTTGAAATCGAGATGACAGACGAGGAGAAAGAAAAATTCAATCGCTCCTGCACAGTAATCCGTCAGATGCTCAAGGAAATTGATTTATAAAATTTAATTGCAATAACGCAAAACAAAAGGGATACTGCTTGGGCAGTATCCCTATTTTTTATTCAGTTTGACTGTTTCGGCAAAATTTTCTCAATAAATTCGCCGACCTTTTCCTTGTCCTCGCTGTTAAGCTGGCGGTATTTCATTATAATTAACTTTTCATTGTTTTGGAGTTCGCTCAAATATCGGTCGCCGTAAACATCTTCATTATATTTGATGCCGCTTGCTACGGAAAAACGGTTGCCGCCTGACCTTGCAGTGTTGCCCATTAATGTGTCAAGGCTGATATTATACATTTGCGCAATTTTTACGAGCATATCCGGTTTTGGACTGCTCCTGCCGGTTTCCCACGAGCGATATGTGCTCGAATCATACAGACCGAGCGCCTTCGCAACATCCTGTTGGCGCAAATCGTTTTTCTTTCTATATGCAATAAGCATATCTTTGACTGTGTCTTTGACACTTGTTTTGTAATCCATATAAATCCCTCTCTTAATCGGTGAAAATTGTTAACACCCTTATGTGACAATTATACACTTATTTCACCAAAATTTCAAGCAATATTTTCTTTTTTGACAACATAAATTATTACAATTTATACCGTTAAATTGACAAAAGTATTAAAAAATGGTATCATTGCTTAGTAGATTTAAGACACTTTAGGTAACAAACGGTGATTAACTTATGAAAAACAGATTATATAAAAAAATACTTTGTGTGCTGCTTTCAATTGCACTCATTGTCTGCTCCGGCGCGGCATTTTCAATGTCAATCGAGGCGGCAAATTATACCGAACAGTTAAAGGCAAAGGGCTTTCCCGACAGCTATGTCGGTTATCTTGTCAAGCTTCACGATAAATATCCTAATTGGGATTTTGAGCCATTCAAAACAAATCTCAATTGGTCCGACGCTGTGGCAGGTGAACGAAAGCCTCATTCAAAACAACTTATTCAAAAACAGTCGAGCCTTTCAAATGCCTATTATTGCACGTGTTCTTCATGTCATAAAAACGGCAAATTCGTTGTTCAGGAGGGTTCAAGCTGGTATTCGGCATCCGAAAAGGCGGTTAAATACTATATGGACCCGCGCAATTGGCTGACAGAAAAATATATTTTCCAGTTTGAGTCAACCGATTATGACAGTTCTCAAACTCAGTCTGGTGTTGAGTCGATAATTTCGCCGACATGGATGCACAATTCAAATATTAAATATGTTGACGGCAACGGAACAAGCCATACACTTAACAAAAAATATTCTGCCGCTATTCTCGAAGCCGCTAAGTCAAGCGGAATGAGCGCATATTATCTTGCATCAAAAATTGTGCAGGAGGTCGGCAGTACAACAAATACATATGCCTCCGGCTCAAACGGTAAAAAATCGCCGTTCTTGGGCATTTATAACTATTATAATATCGGTGCATATTCAGGCGGTATGGAAGGACTTGAATGGGCGTCAGGCTATCTCAAGGCTAATGAAAAAACTACACTTTATTCATCCTATAACAGCAGTAAAGGCACTGTCGGCGGTACAAAAACTACTGTTTCAAAAGGGCAGTATATGACCTATATCGGCACATACGGCAAATATTATAAGGTCAAGCTTTACTCCGGCAGCGGCAACAGCTTTTCAACAAACGGTAAGGTTGGCTATGTTATAAATTCAAACGATGCTTTGAGAAAAAAATATTTCAACTATGATAGACCGTGGACAAACCCTTACAAATCAATTATCGGTGGCGCGCCGTATATTGCAAAGGGCTTTTCAAAGTATCAAAATACAGGCTATTTGCAAAAATTCAATGTCAATAAAAACTCAGGCAATCTTTATAACCACGAGTATATGGCAAATGTTCAGGCGGCATCGGCAGAGTCCGTAACAACATATAAGGCATATCAAAACGCAGGTATTTTGAAATCATCAAAGGTATTTTATATCCCCGTTTACAACAAAATGCCGTCATCGCCGTGCACAATGAGCAGTTCAAACACAAATAATAACACCACAACAACAACTAAATCAACAACTGTTAAAAATCTTAAGCTTACAGGCACAGCTGCAACCTCGCTTTCGGTTAAGTGGGACGCCGTAAGCAAGGCTTCAAAGTATTATATCAAAATTACTAACAATACTAAGGGGACTTCGTTCTCAAAAACAGTCACTACAAATTACGCAAAACTCAACAATCTCACTTTGGGCAATCAGTATTCCGTCAAGGTGTGTGCATATGTTTCGGGTAAGTGGGGAGCTTATTCTAATAAAATCACTGCCAAAACGGCAAAGCCGAAACCGCCTGCAACATCATCTTCGGCTCTCAAAGCACCAAGCGGATTGAAAACAACCGTTGTCTACACCGCTACCGCAAAACTTGCTTGGAATAAAGTTTCGGGCGCTTCGGGATATTATGTTTACAAGTATTCCGGCGGCAAATACAAAAAGGCTTATACGATAAAGGGAAAATCAACAACGAATTGCACCGTTAAGGGGCTTTCACCCGGCACAAAATATTATTATTGCGTTGCCGCGTATAATTCGTCAAAGACCGGCTCGAGAAGTTCAGATCTTTCATTTGTGACTAAACCGAATGGCACAAAAATTACTTCATCGTCAAGCCCGTCAAAAACAAAAATTAAGATTAATTGGCAAAAGCCGTCGCGTGCATACAACGGCTATCAAATCGTTTATTCGCGAAAGAGCAATTTCTCTAAGCTTGTTGCAACAAAGAATATCAGCAGTAAAAATACAACAACCTACACGGGCAAAAACTTCACTAAGGGTGTAACATATTATATCCGTGTCCGTTCGTACAGAACGGTTGACAGCAAAAAGTATTACAGCGTATGGAGCAATACCGTTAAGGTAAAAAGTAAGTAAACAAATATAATAAAGGCGCAATCCATATCAAATGGGTTGCGCCTTTTTGCGTGTGTTGATAATTATTTTCCGTTGTCCATATATGCGCCTGATGCGGTGCAAAGTATTGAAGTGTTGCCGAATTTGTAGTATCTTTTCAGCCCCGGAACAACAGAGCCGACATCACTTACAACAAAATTGCTTTTGTCGATTCGTCTTACATTGCTTGAATTACAGCAAACATATATGTATTCATCATCTTGCGAAACAAACTCGGGATTGACAAAGGTTTCCGCATTTGCAGAGCCTATGCGTATGTCAATCTTTGCGTTTTCCGCCGTGTATCTGATAACGCAGTTTTGCTCCTTACAGCACGCCCAAAAATATTCGCCGTCGGCTGCAAGACCGTTTACAATGCTGTCGTTGTATTTCAGCGTGCCGTTCCACTTTATTTCGCCGTCGGAGTCAAACACGCCTGCCTGACCGTTGGGGAAAACAACAAGCACGTTTTTGCTCGGCAAAATCATACTCTCGCACTCGGCATAGTTGTTTACCGCCGCAATAATGCTTTCGTATGACGAGCCGAATTTTATCATTAAATAAGCATTTTTTGTGATAACCTCTTTATCACCGCTGTTTAAATCAATGACAAAATAGTTTGGCTTGTATGATGAAAAATCACCAAGCAACACCTTTTCAACAATAATTACCTTATCATCGGAATATTTAACAACATCAATTATTTCTTTGTTGCTTATTCTCAGCAAAGCTAATCATTCCTTTGTTAAATTATTTTTTTTCTCTTGCGTTTGTAAGAAAACTCAGAGTCATCAGACTGTCGGTCAAATGAACGTTTTCAACCAAAGCCTCAGGGTGAGCCATTGCAATATCATAGTTGGAAAAATTCCAAAAGCTTTTGATACCGAGTCTGCAAAGCAAATCGGTCAGCTCTTTCATATCGTTTGCGGGTATGCAGATTACGGCACATACAGGCTCGTTATCTCTGCAAAAATTCTCAAGATAATCAATATGTCTTACCGGAATACCGTGAATTATTTTGCCTGAAACAGCCTCGTTTTTGTCAAAAATGCCGACAAGTTTAAAACCGCTTTGTCTTGTGAAAATTTTTGACGCAACAGCCTTGCCGAGATTTCCCGCACCGATAAGTATTGCCTTAACATCGTTGTTTACGCATAAAATTTCGCCGATTTTGTTGTATAATTCGGGAACATTATATCCGTATCCCTGCTGACCGAAACCGCCGAAACAGTTAAAATCGTGGCGGATTTGTGAGGCTGTAAGCCCCATTCTCTCAGCAAGTTCCTTTGAACTGATTCTCACAATTCCGTTTTCTTTCAGATTTTCAAGAAATCTGTAGTATCGCGGAAGTCTTTTGATAACAGATATTGAAATGTCGTTTTTCTCCATTTGGAATCACCACCGTATTATTGTTCGGGGCAAAGCCCCGATGCAATTATTCTGCCATTTTAGTAATTGTGTCCATTACATAGTCACCGAATTCGTCACAGGTGCAGCCTGTGTCTCTGCCGGTGATAACATATTTCTTTTCGTCAAACATACACTTGTCGAGTGCAGCCTCGAGTGCGTCGGCTTGATTTTGATAGCCGATGTGAGAAAGAAGCATAACGGTTGCTCTGAGCATTGAACACGGGTCAGCATACTTGCCTCTGCCCTCGTTTATCATACGCGGTGCGGAGCCGTGAATAGCCTCAAACATAGCATATTTCTTGCCAATGTTAGCCGAGCCTGCTGTTCCTACGCCGCCTTGGAATTCTGCCGCCTCATCGGTGATAATGTCGCCGTAAAGGTTAGGAAGAACAAATACCTTGAAGTCCTTGCGTCTTGCAGGGTCGATAAGCTTCGCGGTTGTAATGTCGATATACCAGTCATCTGTTACAATGTCCGGATATTCCTTGCCGATTCTTTGTGCGGTTTTAAGGAATTTGCCGTCCGTTGTCTTAATGATGTTTGCTTTTGTGATGATTGAAACCTTGCCTTTGTGATTTTTCTCAGCATAATCATAAGCAAGCTTTGCGATTCTCTCACAGCCCTCTTGTGTTGCAACGGTAAAGTCAACAGCAAGGTCGTCTGTGATGTTTACACCGTGAGAGCCTACTGCGTAGCCGCCTTCTGTATTTTCACGGAAAAATGTCCAGTCGATGCCCTCCTCGGGAACCTTAACGGGGCGCATGTTTGCAAAAAGGTCAAGCTCTTTTCTCATTGCAACATTTGCGGATTCAACATTCGGCCACGGGTCGCCCTGGCGCGGAGTTGTAGTCGGGCCTTTAAGGATAACATTGCAAGCTTTAAGCTCAGCAAGTACATCATCAGGGATTGCCTTGTGGCATGCCGCACGGTTTTCGATTGTAAGGCCATCGATTACCTTAAATTCAACCTTGCCCGATTCAACCTCGTCCTTCAAAAGGAATTCGATTACTCTCTGACTTTCTTTTGTGATGATAGGACCTATGCCGTCGCCGCCGCAAATACCGATAACGATTTTGTCAAGCGACTGATAGTCTGTAAAATCCTTGTCTGCTTTGATTTTTTTAGCGCGGTCAAGCTGTGATTCCATAAGCTCACGGAATTTTGCAACTGCCTCGTCTATTGCTTTCTTTTCTTCGATTTCTGACATTTTGTCTGCCTCCTCGTTTTTATTTGTTCATTTCTCTTGTGTAATCAAGAAGTCCGCCGCAAAGGAGCATTGCTCTCTGACGGTCCGAAAGGTGAGAGGAGTCAAGCTTGTATTCCTCACCCTTTGTGATATTTTTAAGTACAACCTCTTTGTGATTTTCAATGCAATCACGGATGTCTGCAAGCTCAAGTTCGTCCATTTGGTCTATTTTGTCATAGTCGCTCTCATCAGTGAAGGTGAACGGAAGAATGCCTGCATTTACAAGGTTCGCAACATGGATTCTTGCAAAGCTCTTTGTGATAACAGCTTTAACGCCGAGATAAAGCGGAACGAGTGCGGCGTGCTCTCTTGATGAGCCTTGACCGTAGTTTGCACCGCCGATGATAAAGCCCTTGCCCTCCGCCTTGATTCTCTCAGGGAATGTTTCGTCACAAACGCCGAAACAGTATTGTGAAAGGTGAGGGATGTTTGAACGATAAGGAAGAATTTTTGCACCTGCCGGCATAATATGGTCGGTTGTGATGTTGTCGCCGACTTTAAGAACAGCCTTTGCTTTGATTTCTTCCGGAAGCGGTTCCGTTTTCGGGAATGGCTTGATGTTCGGTCCTCTGAGGACTTCAACATTCTTTGCCTCCTCGGGTGAAGCCGGAGGCTCAATCATATTGTCGTTGATAATAAACTTTTCGGGCATCTTGAATTCCGGCTCGTCGCCAAGCTCTCTCGGGTCGGTGAGATAGCCTGTGAGTGCCGATGCGGCAGCAACTTCTGGTGATACAAGATAAATCTTGCCGTCCTTTGTGCCGGAGCGACCCTCAAAGTTTCTGTTGAATGTACGGAGTGAAACACCGCCGCTGTTCGGGCTTTGTCCCATACCGATGCAAGGTCCGCAAGCCGATTCAAGGATTCTTGCGCCTGCGTCAATCATGTCGGAAAGTGCACCGTTGAGTGCAAGCATATTGAGTACCTGCTTTGAGCCGGGAGCAATGCAAAGAGATACCGACGGACAAACCGTTTTGCCTTTAAGAATTGCAGCAACCTTCATCATATCAACATACGATGAGTTTGTGCAAGAGCCGATTGCAACCTGGTCAACCTTAAGTTTGCCGATTTCGTCTGTTGTTTTAACATTGTCGGGCATATGAGGGCATGCAGCCATCGGAGTGAGCGAACAAAGGTCAATGTCGATTACTTCGTCATACTCTGCGTCGGAATCCGGCAAAATCTCTGTCCAATCTTTTTCTCTGCCCTGTGCCTTAAGAAACGCAAGTGTGATTTCGTCAGAAGGGAAGATAGAGGTTGTTGCGCCAAGCTCTGCGCCCATATTTGTGATTGTTGCTCGCTCGGGAACGGAAAGTGTTTTAACACCCTCGCCGCCGTATTCGATTATTTTGCCAACGCCGCCCTTAACGCTCATTCTTCTGAGCACTTCAAGGATGACATCTTTTGCCGAAACCCAAGGCTTCAAATAGCCTGTGAGGTTGATTCTCGTCATCTTAGGCATCGGGATATAATATGTGCCGCCGCCCATTGCAACAGCAACATCAAGTCCGCCTGCACCCATTGCAAGCATGCCGATACCGCCGCCTGTCGGTGTGTGGCTGTCCGAGCCGATTAATGTCTTGCCCGGGATACCGAATCTTTCAAGGTGAACTTGGTGGCAAATGCCGTTGCCCGGTCTTGAAAAATAGATGCCGTGTTTCTTTGTTACCGTTTGAATAAATCTATGGTCGTCCGCATTTTCAAATCCTGTTTGAAGCGTGTTGTGGTCGATGTAGGCAACAGAGCGCTCTGTTTTAACTCTGTCTACCCCCATTGCCTCAAATTCAAGATAAGCCATAGTTCCTGTCGCATCCTGTGTGAGGGTTTGGTCAATGCGGAGTCCGATTTCGGTGCCGACCTTCATCTCGCCCTCAACAAGGTGGGATTTAATGAGTTTTTGTGCCAATGTAAGACCCATTAGTTTTACCTCCTGTGTGTTTCCTACTATTTTTGCAAGCAAATAACTTGTTTATAAAAATAACAAAGTTATTGTAAATCATATCAATTAATTTGTCAATTAAATATAATTATTGTAACAGTTTTTTAATATTAATTTATTTACATAAGCACCGATACAATGCCGCCGTATTTCCTCGGCAATAATAACAGTCAAACAAAAACCGACATCAAATGATGTCGGTCAATGTGAATTTCATTTATTCTATTTCTAATATACTGCTTGCCTCGGTTGATTCAAGCGACTCAACGGTGCGCAGTCTTTTTTGAATAATATCATTTCTGTGGTCCGCTTCGTCAAGCACCTTGCCTGCCTCGTCAACCTTGCGTTTAGCCTTTTGCAACAAATCGCCGAATTTTTCATACTGCGTTTTTGCCGCGCCCAAAACTTTCCAAACCTCGTTTGCCTTTTCGTTAATTGCGATTGAGCGAAATCCCATTGCAAGCGAATTCAAAAGCGCCGTTATCGTGCTCGGTCCGGCAACCATAATGCCCTCGGTCTGGAGCCTTTCGGCAATTCCGTTTTTGCTCGACATAATTTCGGCATAAAGTCCCTCGGTCGCAAGATACATAATCGCAAACGGTGTTGTTTCGGGGCTTGATATGTATTGCTTTATCGTTTTACCCTCGCTCAAAACTCTTTGTTCAAGCGCTTTCTTTGCCTTTTCAAGTGCGTCGACATCTCCGCTTTCAGACGCTGCGGAGAGCCTTGCATAGTCTTCCATCGGGAATTTTGAATCAACCGGAAGCCAAGTTATGCTGTCGTCCTCACTGCTTGGAATTTTAACGGCAAATTCAACCTGACCGTTGTATTTCGGGTTGGTTTTTACATTCGTTTCATACATTCCCGGGATTGTTTGGTCAAGAATGTTTCCGAGTTGAACTTCTGCCCATGTTCCTCTTGATTTAACATTTGTCAAAACACGGTTAAGTCCTTTTACATTATCAGTCACTCCGGCGGAAAGCTCCTTCATTTCACCGAGCGATTTATATACATTTTGCAATTGCTCCGACACCGTTTTAAACGATGCGTTTAGCCTTGTGTTGAGTGTTTCCTCAAGTTTTTCGTCAACTGTTTTTCTCATTTGGTCAAGCTTTTTCTCGTTGCTTTCCTGCATCGACGAAATTGCCTTTGCGATTGCCTCGGTCTGTTTGTCCGCATTTTCGTTAAGCGTTTCCATCAACTTGATTTGCTGTTCGTAGTTTTTGCTTGTCAAATCGTGCATCTGTTTTGAAACGGACGAAAAATTTTCAACCATTTGGTGAGAAATAAGCTGCACACTCTCGCTGTTTTGCTTTGCCGCAAATTCAATCTTTTGCTCAAGCAGTTTTGTGTCATCTTTGCTTTGCGATTGTTCGTCAATGCTTTTTTTGATTTTAATTATTGTCACAAGCGAAATTATCACCGCGATAAGCGATATAATGCTCACCGCAATATCAATATATTCCATATTCGTTACCTCCGAATTATTTTCTATTTAATTTTATCATAAATTTTGATTGTTGCAACAAATTTTTTCGCAAAGTCCCGTTTTTGGAGTGTTGAGCGTAGATGATTTCTAATTTATATATTATTATATTGAAATTTGACCCGATTGATGTTAAAATATAATGTGAAGTTTTGGGCATAATTAAAATGAGGTGTTTTAATGTCCGAAACTAATGAAGAAAACAAAGAAAAAAACAATGACTGCGGCGATGGCTCGTCTGCGTTTGAAACAGGCTCTATCACTGTTGAAAAAAGCGGTCATTTTATCCATTGTTTGACTATTATCGGTCAAATCGAGGGGCATTTTATTTTGCCCAGTCAAAACAAAACAACTAAATATGAGCATGTTATTCCGCAACTTGTCGCTATTGAGGAAAGTAAGGAGATTGACGGCCTTTTAATTATCCTTAATACAGTCGGCGGTGATGTCGAGGCAGGGCTTGCTATTGCCGAACTGCTTTCCACAATGCAAACACCCACTGCGTCGCTCGTTCTCGGCGGCGGTCATTCAATCGGCGTTCCGCTTGCCGTAAGCTGCAAAAAAAGCTTTATCGTTCCGAGCGCAACAATGACGGTTCACCCGGTGCGAATGAACGGCACCGTTCTCGGCGTTCCGCAAACGCTGTCGTATTTTGAAAAAATGCAGGACAGAATAGTTAATTTCGTCGAAAATAATTCAAAAATCAGTGCAGAGGATTTCAGACGGCTTATGATGAAAACAGGCGAGCTGATTATGGATGTCGGCACGGTGCTTGACGGTGAAGGTGCTGTCGAATGCGGCTTGATTGATGAATTGGGCGGCTTGAAGGATGCACTCGGCTTTCTTGAATCCTGTATCACGGAGGATAAATAATGCTCTATACAATTGTTTCTATTGACGATGTTTTAAATCAAAATCTGTGTGTTAAATGTGATGGGCGCGAGCGCTCGAGTAATCCATTCGACTATATAAGGACAGGTTATTTTATCGACAATGCAGCACTTTTCGGAGGGAGTAACAATGTCAGTTTTAAATGCAATATTCCAGGCAATAGCGCGTGCTCTCGCGTGGATTTTGCCGATAAGTGAATACGGTCACGCATCATTGCTCAATGCGTTTGCGGGCAAAACAGACGGCTCGGTGTCCACCGCCGCGGGTGCGGTACATATCGGCTTGGCTATCGGAATCGCCTTTGCTATATACGGCCTCATTTCAAGAATGTTTAAGGAGTTTTTTGCCGCAGGTCGCGAGCTTGTGACAAAACAGCTTGATTTAAAAAATCCGTCGCCGGCGCGCAGTTTTATGTATATGACTCTTCTTTCCTTTGTGCCGCTCATTTTGTGGTGCATTCCGCTCGGAAAGGGCAGGGTGCTGTTTTCCGTTTTGCATAAAACAGGTTTTAACGGTGTTATTGTCGATGACGCGATTATGTTCTTGATTACGGGCGCCATGGTTTTGCTGACCTCAATGCAAATGCGCTCTGCCAAAAGGAAAAAGGTCGATTTCAAACTTGCGCTTATAATCGGATTTGCAGCGCTGTTTTTAGTTCCTGTTTCGGGTCTGTCGCTTGTTGCGGGCGTTTTTCTCATTTTGACTCTTTCGGGCATTTCGCGCAAAACGGCGTTCAATTATTCAATGATTTTAAGTGTGCCGATTTTGTTTGTCACCGGTGTTGTCGAACTTTGCACCGCCGATGTTTCATCGGGCGTTTTCGCAGCTTTCGTCGGCACATTGCTTGCCGTTGTCACAGGGTTTATCGTTGCGCGTGTTTTCAAATTCACTGTCAAAAAAATGCTTTATAAGTACTATGCTTACTATGATTTTGCAATAGGCGCGGTCGCTTTGATTGTCGGTATTGTATTTTTAATAAAAAGATAATCGGAAGGTTAATTGATGGCTACAAAAAAAACTTCTAAAAAATCAACTCAAACGAATCAGAAAAAAACAAAAAATGTTCCGAGAAAGCAAACGGCAAGGGACAGAGAGCTTGAGGCGCAGGTCCGTGAGGACGAACTTCGAGAAAAAGAACAAAAACTGCGCATTTTCTCGGTATTTGTCTTTGCGTTTTCCGTCATATTGTTTTTTGTTGCAATTATCGACGGCGCAGGTATTTGGAATATAGTACATAATTTTTATATCGGCCTTTTCGGCAGATTTGCCGCAATTGCTTTGCCGATTCTCTGCCTTGTCTTTTCATTCCTTTTAACCGTTGTTAAGGGCAAAAATAATATTATTCCCGAAACAGTTTCGGTTTTGATTCTCATATTGCTTGTTTCGGCGTTTATTCATATTGTTTCGCCGTCAAATCAAACGGGCGATGATTTCGTCAATGCGGTCATCTCGGCTTATAAAAATGCGGTTAAAACCTTTAACGGCGGTCTTTTCGGCGCAGTTATCGGATGGCTTTTGCTAACAATGGGCAAGGCTCCGGCTATAATTGTCGATTTGGTGCTTGTTGTTTCAATTATCATTCTTTTGTCAAAGACAACCGTTAATCAGTTTTTCTCAAAACCGGTCAAAAAGGTTGTTGAAAAAGCGGCTCCGTATATCGAGGAGCAGCGTGAAAAAAGGCGCAACAGAAATATTGATGTCTACCTTGACGATGAGCCGCCGAAATCCGACGGCGAGGATGAAAAGCTGGATGAAAATAAGCAGGATAAGTCCAAAAAGAAAACCAAAGCAAAGAAAAAAGACGATAATTTGGGCGACGATGCAATGGCTGACATTATCCGCGATATTAACGCAACGACCGCTAAAAATAAAGCAAGCCGTTCCGGCGAAAATGCCGATAAGGCTGAAAAGTCGATTGATGAAATCGTTAAGGATGCAAGCGAAACAGAACAGGCAAAGGCTGAAAATAAGAATAAATCCGATTCGGGCGCAGAGGAATTTGTTGTTTCAGACGATGATATGAACACAACCGTTGATGAATATAAAATGCCGTCAGTCGATATTCTCAAGGTCGCAAAACAAAAGTCCACAAGCGATATAAGCAACGAACTTAAAGAAAATGCAACGCTCCTTGTCGATACTCTTTCATCGTTCGGCGTCAGCGCAACCGTTACCGATATTTCACGCGGACCGACTGTTACACGCTATGAGCTTAAGCCGGCGGCAGGTGTTCGTATTTCAAAAATCACCAATTTGTCCGACGATATTGCGCTTAATCTTGCCGCAACAAATGTCCGTATCGAAGCACCGATTCCGGGTAAAGCAGCAGTCGGTATTGAAATACCAAACACGGTTTCAAACATTGTTTCAATGCGTGAACTTATCGACACACCCGATTTCTCGGCTCAAAAATCCATTCTTTCGGCAGGACTCGGCAAGGATATTGCAGGCAACAATGTTTATTGCGACCTTGCAAAAATGCCGCACCTTCTCATCGCAGGTACTACCGGCTCGGGTAAATCGGTTTGTATGAACTCGATTATCGTTTCAATTCTTTACCGTGCCACACCGGAGCAGGTCAAGCTCCTTATGATTGACCCGAAAAAGGTTGAATTTTCAAAATATGAAAATATTCCGCATCTTCTCGTTCCCGTAGTAACCGACCCGCGTAAGGCTTCGGGTGCGCTCGGTTGGGCTGTTTCCGAAATGCTCAAACGCTATCAGGCGTTCAGTGACTACGGCGTTCGTGATATTGAGGGATACAACAAATATGTAGCAAAGCACGAGGATATGCAGCCTATGCCGAAAGTCGTTATCTGTATCGACGAGCTTGCCGATTTGATGATGGCTGCCCCCAAGGAGGTCGAGGACTCAATCTGCCGTCTTGCACAAATGGCACGTGCGGCAGGTATGCACCTTGTCATCGCTACACAAAGACCGTCCGTTGATGTCATCACAGGTCTTATCAAAGCAAACATTTCTTCGCGTATCGCGCTCACCGTTTCGTCACAAATCGACTCGCGCACAATTCTCGATTCGGGCGGTGCGGAAAAACTTCTCGGTCACGGCGATATGCTTTATTCACCGATCGGTGCAAGCAAGCCGCTGCGTGTTCAGGGCTGTTTTATCAGCGATGAAGAAGTTGAAGAACTTTGCGATTTTATTAAGAATCAGGGCGAAAGCCAATACAGCGACGAAATTCAAAAAGAAATTGAGGATAAAGCCGCACAGGATAAAAATGCTTCGCCGTTTCTTGATTCCGGCGAGCAGGGCGAGGAGCTTGACGCGCTGTTTGACAAAGCTGTTGATGTCGTTCTCGACAGCGGCAGGGCTTCAACCTCGTTTCTTCAAAGAAAGCTCGGCGTAGGCTATTCGAGAGGCTCAAAGATTATGGACCAACTCGAGGAAAAGGGCATTATCGGCGCGCAGGACGGCTCAAAACCGCGTGAAATCAAGATTAATCGACAGCAGTGGATTCAAATGCAGGCAAATGCACCCGTTCCCGAGTTTACGGCAGAAAATACGGAGCAAATGTCCATTGACGATAATGTTATCGACAATCAGTATTTTTCACCTGCCGATGATGTTGACGAAAGTTAAATTTTAGGATAACTTATGAAAAATACTTTTTTACCTGTTAATAAAAAGGATATGTTTGCTCTCGGATGGGACAGACCCGATATTGTCTATATAACCGGTGATGCGTATGTCGACCACCCCTCTTTCGGTGCAAGTATAATTACAAGAGTGCTTCAGGCAAAGGGCTTCAAGGTTGCAGTTTTGAGTCAGCCCGATTGGAAATCGACTGCCGATTTTGAGCAGTTCGGAAAGCCGCGCCTTGCATATTTCATCACAAGCGGAAATATTGACTCTATGGTTGCGCACTATACGGTCGCAAAGCGTCCGCGCTCGCAGGATGCCTACACGGCAGGCGGCGCAATGGGAAAACGCCCGGACCGCGCCGTTATAGTTTATTCAAATATTGTAAAACGCCTTTTTCCCGATGTCCCCGTTGTTATCGGTGGGCTTGAGGCGTCGCTTCGTCGGTTTGCTCATTATGATTATTGGGACGATTCGGTCCGACCGAGCATTTTGCTCGATTCAAAGGCAGACCTTTTGATTTACGGCATGGGCGAAAATCAGTCAATCCAAATCGCCGAGAGGCTCGCCTCGGGCGAAAAAATCGACACCATGCACGATATTAAGGGCACTGTTTATTCGGTCGATGTCCGCGAAACACCGTATGTCGGCGTTGAGTGCCCGAGTTTTGAAAATGTTTCCTCGTCAAAAAAGGAATATGCCAAGGCGGCTCGTGTTCAGCAGGACGAGCAGGACCATATCCGCGGCAAAGTCATCAAGCAAAAGCATGGCAAAAAAATGGTTGTTCAAAATCAGCCTATGCCGCCGCTTACCACTCCCGAGCTTGATTGGGTGTATTCTTTGCCGTATGCGCGCACATATCACCCTATGTACGAAAGTATGGGCGGCGTTCCGGGTATTCAGGAGGTTGAGTTTTCAATCACGCATAACCGCGGATGCTTCGGCGCGTGCAATTTCTGCTCAATTCAGTTTCATCAGGGCAGATATATTACAACGCGCAGTAAAAAAAGCATTATGGCAGAGGCTGAAAAACTTACGCATTTGCCTAATTTCAAGGGCTATATCCACGATATAGGCGGTCCTACTGCGAATTTTCGCCGCACCTCGTGCGATTTTCAGCTTGAACACGGCCTTTGCAAGGGCAAAAAGTGCCTTGCTCCAAAGCCTTGCCCGAATTTAGCGGTTGACCACAGCGAATATCTCGATATTCTCCGCTCCGTCAGAGAGTTACCGGGCGTTAAAAAGGTGTTTATCCGTTCGGGTATCAGATACGATTATCTCCTTGAGGATAAGGACGATTCGTTTTTCAGAGAGCTTGTTGAGCATCATGTCAGCGGTCAGCTTAAGGTTGCGCCCGAGCATTGCTCAGCAGCCGTTCTCGACAAAATGGGCAAGCCGCATATTGAGGCATATATAGAGTTTTCAAAACGCTATTTTCAATATACCGGCGAGGTTAATAAGGAGCAGTATCTTGTCCCCTACCTGATGTCGTCACATCCGGGCTCAACACTCGACGATGCAATCGAGCTTGCAGAGTTTTTAAAGAAAAATCACATTCGCCCCGAGCAAGTGCAGGATTTTTATCCCACCCCGGGTACGATTTCAACAACAATGTATTATACGGGGCTTGACCCTTATACTATGCAGGAGGTCTATTGTGCAAAAAATCCGCACGATAAGGCGCTCCAAAGGGCGTTGCTCCAATATTTCAATCCGAAAAATGCTGCGCTCGTCGAGGAGGCACTGCGCCGTGCGCACCGCTACGATTTAATCGGCACGGGCGAAAAATGCCTTGTCCGCGGTCAAACGCAAAGCAATAAAAAGCAGCGTTCAACTGCAAACGGCAAAAAATATCCGCACGGCAATTCCGGCGGATTGAACAATAAAAACAGAAACAAAAATCATAAAAAAGGTTCTTCAAACAGGGGGAGAAAACGATGAAATCAAGCCGTCAGTCTTTGTTGATGCTCGGCGTCGCATTGCTTGTTATAGCAGGCATAATGCTTTATATCGGGCTGTCACAGCCGCGTGTTTACAACGCGACAAATAAAACTTTATCAACAACCGAGGCATATAGTCAGCCAACATCTCCTAAGGCAGGCAATGCGTATTATACAAAGTCGGCGCAGAGTTCAACTGCCGCACAAACAACGGGTGCAACTGCGCAATATACAAAACAAAACGCATTCCCGATTAATTTGAATACAGCTACTGCGGATGAACTTACGAGAATCAGCGGAATAGGCGAAAAGCGTGCCGCTTCAATAATTGCATACAGAGAAAGTATCGGCGGTTATACTTCGGTTGACCAAATCAAAAATATAAGGGGAATCGGGGATGCAACCTATGCAAAAATCGCCCCTTATCTTACCGTTTGATGAAAAACGCAATTAAGCAACTTTCGTATGTCCTTTTTCCGCGCCGCTGTGAGCTTTGCGGAGAGGTTGTTCGTCCCGACGAAAAATATTGCCGTGATTGCAGACGTGCCGAGCGTATAAACGGCGAAATTTGCCTTAAATGTGCTCATTCAAAAATCGATTGTGCCTGCTCCAAAAAGGATAAAAAACCTGCGTTCAACGGCGTTGTCGCTCCGTTTTATTTTCGTGACAGCGTTTCAAGGGCGGTTCATCGTTTCAAGTTTTACGGTTATACAGAGCTTGCCGATAATATGGCGCGCGAAATGACGAATAAAATAAATGAGAGTTTTTGTGACATAGGTTTTGACTTCGTTACATTTGTTCCGCTCAGCAAAAGACGATACAGAAAAAGAGGGTATAATCAGGCGGAACTTTTGGCTCAAAAAATCGCCGACCGTCTCGGTGTCCCTTGCCTTAAATCGCTCAATAAAATCCGCGAAACCGAAACTCAACGCGGCGCGTCGGCAAAGGAAAGACGCGTCAATCTTTTCGGCGCATTTGATTTGGTTGACGGTTTCGATATTGACGGCAAAACGGTTTTGCTCGTCGATGATGTCAAAACAACCGGCAGTACACTCAACGAGTGCTCCGAGATACTGAAAGCGTACGGCGCAAAGGCTGTTTATTGCTCCGTTTTCGCCGTTACAAAGCGAAAAAAGAAAAATGATAAAAAATAGTCTTGCAATTTTCATCATTTAATGTTACAATACATACCGTTATGCACCTGTGGCGGAACTGGCAGACGCGTTAGATTTAGGATCTAATTTCGAGAGGAGTGCAGGTTCGATTCCTGTCAGGTGCACCATTAACGCAGTTTGATATTTCGGGGTGTAGCGCAGGTGGTAGCGCACCAGACTGGGGGTCTGGGGGTCGCAAGTTCAAGTCTTGTCACTCCGACCAAAAAATGAGGTCTTTCAAAGAAATTTGAAAGACCTCTAAATTTATCCAAACTGTTTATTTAAGCCAAAAATCGAAGCCGTTGAGAATTTTCAACGGCTTTTAATTATTGCGAAACTGCCTTGCTATTGCAGTCATTATTGCAGTCATTTCCAAAAAGCAATTTGGAATTAAATGCATCAATGATTTGATATTGTTGCTCTTTAAACAGACCGATAAAATGCAATATATATTCTCTTACCGCATTCGATGAACACCGTTGAGAAATACTCTGTTTTTAAATCCGCCGTTCTTTTTGCTTTTTTTAGAACGCATTTCTTCAAATTCTTTATAATCAATGTTCTTGTAATCCAAAACAGCGCTTATTACCTCAACAAGGTCGCATAACTCCAAAACATCATCGGATTCATTAAATTCGTTTAATTCTTCTGCAAGTTTTTTCTTTAATTCATTATAGTAATCGGCGGACTCAAGAATCACGAAATCCGGTTTATCTCCCGTTTTTTCAATTATATCGGGTATATTATCTCTTACGAGCTTGTTCATCTTTTCATACATAATAAATAAATCTCCGTTATCAAAATATTTCCTGTTCTACGCTTACTTAACTGAATATCCTCAAAATATATTATCATTTTAAAATGGCAATTGCAATGTTTTTCTCGAATAACCGTCGCGTATTTTTTATTGTAAGCAAGGGGAGGGGCAGTATAAAGAACAGTATAATTTTTTTAAAATTTCCCGATAATTTCAGCGTGAAGCGTGTCACAATTGCTGTTTGATTATTTTTGGTCAATTTATTGACTTTTTTATCGGCTGTATGATATATTGATAATGAAAGAACAATCGGTAATGATTATATATTGCTGTATATTTCATCCGATGAATAAACAATAATAAATAAAAGGAGAAGGTTATGACACATAAGCACTTTAGTACGAACTCAAAAATTACGGCACTTGTCTTGTCCTTATTATTGATTATAGGGATGATTCCGCTTCAGGTTTCCGCCGCAGAGCCTACAAAAAATACGATTTTGATGGAGGGTATAAACCCCACAGCCGAAGTTAAGGTTGCACAGTTTCCGAATTCGTCAACACAGTTGATGCTGTTAACCTGCGACAGCGGTGAAACTCCGACATTTGCGAGAGAACTTTACTACAGTATTTCTCGCGACGGCTTGTCATATTCGCGTCCTACGCAAGTGAAAAGTGACTTAACCAACGATTTATATCCGTTTATATATACACCTACCGGCAGTTCATCCCAAAACGACCTGATTTTCACTTGGACCGATGCCGACAAGGTGTTTGATACCGATATAACCCCCGAGGGTGCGGCAAACTCTATGAGAATCAGCATTGCCGTTATGAACAGCGAATCACTGTCGTTTTCCGTCGAGCCATATACTTTCAGCGTGCATGAGTCAAACGATGTTTGTCATTACAAATCACGTATTACAAATATTGACGGCAAAATATTGGTCACTTGGGTAGTTTGCAGTGACATCAAACAAAATGAAGGCTGCTTTTCCATAGTAGGAATGTACTATAATCCCGCCACAAATACTTTTTCAACCGATGATAACCAAAAGGACGTAAACGGCAATCTGATTCCGATGACATTTGTTGACGGGCGCAATTATATTTCCGAGTATTCCGTTGCAAAACTCGCCGGCGGCATTGCTGTCCTTTTTGAGGAGGATACCGACGGTAAACGCATTACTGACGAAATCTACAGTTGCACCACCGATAATCGCTACAATTATCCGTATGATTTTAAAGAAACCAACAAAAACACAGAGCTTAATTTGGCAGTGTCAGGTAAAGTTACAAACCTTGCACCGTCGGGCGGATATGGCTCTGTTGTTGAGTCCACTATGCCGTATCTCAGCTATTATTACGATAACAGTCTTTACATCATTTCAGACAATACCGCATCGCTCGAGCGTTGGACAACATTTCCTATTCTCGATGTTTCCGAAACAGGGAATACAAGATATTCGTTTATTACAAAAAACTCTACTGTGGAATATATTGCCGCAAGAGAGGACACTCCGATAAAAACCGATAAAACAGAAATCAATTTTAGAGGAAAAAAATATACAAAATCAGCCGAAGGAAAATGGCTCGATGATGACGGTAATTCCTGCTATATTTATCAGGAAAACATTCGCCTTTATTACCGAGAGCCGACGGAAAACAAACCGGTGCTTCTGCCGCTCGGTCTGATTGATAAGGACGAATTTGTTTTCACTTCTTCACCAATGCCGTCGTTTTTTATTGACGATTCCGACAGACTCAACTCCGTGTGGATAACAGGATACAAAAACTTTGAACGCGCCGGTGCCACATTATCAAGCGTAATTTATTCCCGCGAAAATTTGCTCAAGGCAAACTACAAAGCGGTTAAAGAGGCAATCGCAAGGGCAAATGCTCTCAATCAAAGCGATTATACAAATTATTCCGACGTGACCGACGCAATCAACGCAGTTGTTTATGACAAAGGTTATAAGGAACAGTCAACAGTCAACGCCTATGCCACGGCTATTGAAAACGCAATCGATTCTCTGACACTGCGCGGCGCGGATTATACCGAGGTTGATGCCGCAATCGCAAAAGCCAATGCAATCAACGCTGATTTGTATAAGAATTATGCCGATGTCACCGCCGCCGTAAATGCCGTTGACAGAAGCAAAAATTTCAAGCAGCAGGCTGATGTTGACCTTATGGCAAATGCAATCAACGATGCAATTGCCGCACTTGAATACAAGGACGCCGATTATACCGCGGTTGACGAGGCAATTGCTCTCGCAAATTCGCTTAACAGTGACGATTATAAAAATTTCACATATGTTGAAACAGCAATAAACAATGTTGCTCGCGGCAAAAATATTACAGAGCAATCAAGCGTCGATTTGATGGCAAAGGCTATTAACGAGGCAATTTCGGGCTTGGTCTATAAGGACGCTGATTACAGCAAAGTCAATGCCGCAATTGCAAAAGCAAATGCTCTCGATAAAACAATATATAAAAACTATTCCTTGGTAGAAACTGCTTTGAATTCGGTTGTGTTCGGCAAAAATATTACCGAACAGTCGGAGGTGGATACAATGGCACTCACTCTCGATAATGCTATCGCCGCACTTGAATATAAGGATGCCGATTACAGCAGGGTAGACGCCGCAATCGCAAAAGCCAACTCGCTTGACAGAAACGATTACAAAGATTTCACCGCAGTCCATGCGGCAGTCGCCGCAGTTGTCCGCGACAAAAATATTACCGAGCAGTCCGAGGTTGACGCTATGGCAACCGCAATTTTCAATGCCGTTTCCGACCTTGAATATAAGGACACAAATAATAATACTGAAAATAAGGATAACGATAATAAAAAACCAGCTCCCGCTCCGTCAACCGACTACAAAAAGAGTCCCCAAACCGGCACCGCCGATACAATGCTTTGGGCAGCTTTCCTTTTCATAAGCGGCGGCATAATAACAACCGCTACATCTTTCACCAAAAGAAAAAAGAGATTGAAAGTTAATAAATAACAAAATGAGTAAATGACCGTAATTGACAGTCAAAAAAGCAAAGGCTCGATTCATAGATTGAATCGAGCCTTTTATTTCATACTTGCAAGTTAAAGCTTGCTTACCTTTACTTTGATTTTTTCGATAACGCTTTCGTTTTTGTCCTTGATTTTTTCTTTTACTATTGATGTGAATTCTTTGAATTCCTCTTTGGTGAACGGCTCCTCGTTAAAGCGTTTGCGATATTCAACAATAAGGTGCGGTCTGAATTTCGGGTGCGAAATCCTAATGAGAGCTTTTGCTCTCTCTTTAAGTGTTTTGCCCTTGAGTTGAGCAATGCCGTATTCCGTCACAACATAGTTAACATCGTTTCGAGGTGTTGTTACGGCACTTCCCTCAGCAATAAGCGGCACAATTCGGCTGACGGTGCCTTTGCGCGCCGTTGACGGCATTGCAATAATCGACCTGCCGCCTTTCGACATTGTTGCACCTCTTACAAAGTCAACCTGACCTCCTACAGCGGAAAACTGGCTCAAACCGATTGTGTCCGATACAACCTGACCGAGCAGGTCAACCTGTATGCACGAGTTTATCGAAACCATATTGTCGTTCTTTGCAATTTCAATGGGATTGTTTACATAGTCAATCGGGTGCAATTCAACTGAAGGATTGTTGTTTATGTAGTCATTGAGCTTTTTTGAGCCGAGAGCCGCGCCCAAAACCGTTCTGCCGTTGTTGCTTGTTTTCAGCTTGTTGTTGATTACGCCCTCTTCAAGCAAATCTACAACACCGTCGCCGACAAGTTCGCTGTGCAGTCCCAAGTTCTTTTTGTCGAAAAGCTGTTTGCATACTGCGTTCGGAATACCGCCGATGCCAAGCTGCAAGCAGTCGCCGTCTTTGATAAGCGACGCACAGTATTTGCCGATTTCCATTTCAACCGCAGATGCTTCTCCGGTTTTAACCTCCGGCAACGGCTCGTCAATTTCGACAAATGCCGTAAAATCGCGCACATGCTTAATGCTGTTACCGAATGTCCGGGGCATATATTTGTTGACCTGTGCAATTACAACTTCGCAATGGTCAGCTGTGCCCTTCGAATAGTCAACCGTCGTACCGAACGAAACATATCCGTGTTCGTCTGGAGGGGATACCATTACTATCGAAACACGCGGACAAAGATAATTTTTGATGATTTCGGGTATTTCATAAAAGTGGGAGGTGGTGAATTCACTTGTGCCGTTTGAAATTGATGCTCTGTTGGATTGAGAAGCAAAAAGACAGTTTAACTTAAAATGTCCCTTCATCTGCGGTTCGCACCACGGTGAATTTCCGAGGGTCAGCATATTAATTATTTCAATATCTTTAAAATCTTCGTAGTGCGCTATAAGCGCTCTTTCAATTCCGAATGGCTCGCCGCATCCAAAGCCCACAACAACGCCGTCACCGTTATTAATCAACTTTATTGCCTCTTCGGCTGTCATAAGCTTTTCGTTATATATTTCTTGCCATGTCATTTCGCCAATTCCCCTTGTTTGTATAGAATTATTGCTACACAAATAATACTATAAATAAGCACTTTCAGTCAAGAATACTTGAATTACTGTAATAAATTTGTTATCATATTTAAAATAATGTAAAGGGGCAGGCTATGGAACTTTTTATCGACAAACTCGTTTCCGACTCGGTCAATGCCGACCACGCAGAGGTTCGGCATATCATTGAAAATGCAAAATCGGGAGATACTTTCGTTTTTTCAAAAAAAGAATATCATTTTTACAAGGAGTGCTCGCCCTCCCGCATTGTCCATATGACAAATACCGACTCGTTCAAATTCCCCGAAAAATATTTCGGTATGCTTTTTGAAAATCTTGACGATATAGAAATTCAAGGCAACGGCGCAACCTTTGTTATCCACGGCGATATTTGCGCTATGGCATTTTTGAATTGTCACAATGTAAAAATGAGCGGCTTTACGGTTAAATACGCAAACCCGAATAATATCGAAATGCGCGTTCAAAGCATAAACGGCAGAAAGGTCACTTTTGAATTTCCCGATTCGACCGAATGGCGCCTTGACGGAAAAGATTTTGTTTTCAGCGAGTCAAGTCCGTTTAACGGTGAAAAATATTGGCAGTTTAAAAATGACGAGAACAGCGACTGCGGCGTTTGCCACAGCGGCGATTCCGTTTACAGGACATCGCATGCTAAAGGCGTTTTTCATCTCATTAAAAAAGCGGAGCCGTGTGACAATCCTAATCGGGTATTGGTTACATATCGCTTTAAACGCAATTTCAAAGTCGGCGATTGTTGCACAATCAGCCAAAATCATAACCGCAATACATGCGGCGTGTTTGTCAATTACTGTTCAAATGTATCAGCCGAAAACATCACTGTCAATTATCTTGCCGGCTTTGGCTGGCTCAGTCAAATGTGCCGTGATATTTCGTTTAAAAATGTCAAATTTTTGCCCGAAAGCGGTCGCACCGTGTCGGGTTTTGCCGATTTGATTCATGTCTGCGGTTGTCGCGGTGATGTCAAAATCAACAATTGCTCCTTTGCCCATCCTCATGACGATGCAATCAATATACACGCTTCATTTTTGCGCTTTAAAAATAAGGTCGATGATTGCACGGCTGTTTTTGAGTTTGTTCACCGTCAGCAAGGCGGCTACAGAGCGTTTAATAATGGCGATAAGGTTGTATTTTATTATCGCACAAGTCTTCAATCACTCGGCGGCGAATATACCGTTGACAGCGCCGTTGACGATATAGTTAATAAAACAGTTACAGTTAAATTTACGGAAAAATTGCCGTCTGAGATTGAAAATCGCTATAAAAATCAAAGCAATGTTGTTGCCGAAAATATTACATATTCTCCGAGCGTCGAGATTTCAAATTGCCGATTTAATGCGATTCCGACGCGAGGCATTCTTGTTACGGCGCGCGGCAAAATCCGTATTCACGATAACGAGTTTACAAATGTTGCAATGGCAAATGTCTTTATCAGCAACGATGCAAACGATTGGTACGAAAGCGGTCCCGTTCGCGATGTCGAGATTTATAACAATAAATTCATCGTTACCGAAAATAATTTGCCAAAATCCATTGATTGCTCGGCAATTCTTGTTCAACCCATCACATTGGGCGGTAAGGTCACCGCTCCCGTTCATAAAAACATTTACGTCCATTCAAATTATTTCGATGTACGCCGCGACAGAGTTATTACCGCTCACGGTGTTGAAAATTTGCGGACAGAGAATAACGAATACAAAAACATTTCAACAGTTAAAATCAATTAGGAGGTATTTTGATGAATTTTGATTCTGTTTTAGAGGGCAGACGAAGTGTCCGCGCCTATGACGAAAACAAAAAGGTCACTTCTGAGCAGGTTGAGCAGCTCATTCAATCGGCAATTTATGCGCCGTCATGGAAAAATTCTCAAACCGCAAGATATTATTGCGCAGTGTCGGAGCAGGGGATTGAAAAAGTAAAATCCTGTCTGCCGGAGTTTAATGTCAAAAACTCGCAGAATGCCGCGCTGATTGTCACAACATTTGTTTCAAACCGTTCGGGATTCAACCGTGACGGCTCACCCGACAACGAATGTGCAAACGGATGGGGATACTATGATTTGGGACTTCATAACGAAAATCTTGTGCTCAAAGCATACGAAATGGGTCTTGGCACATTGATTATGGGCATCCGTGACGGTGATGCGCTCCGCTCAGTACTCAATATCCCAGATACCGAAACGGTTGTTTCAGTCATCGCAGTCGGCTATCCTGCCGCATCACCCGAAATGCCGAAACGCAAATCACCGTCCGACATTATCAGCTGGGTTGATTAACATACAATTATACAGAATAAACGTTGACGCTTTGCAAAACAAAAAAGCAACCAAATCAAATTTGGTTGCTTTTATCTTTATCTTTTTGTCTGTATCAGCCGTTAAGAATTTCAAAATTCTTTTTGTTGCATTTGTAAAGATTTTGGAAAACGCGGAAGTTTTTGTCATAAACCTCTTTATTTGCCGGATTTGGATGATATGTAGTCTTAACCGGGATGAGTTTTTTAACATCCTCGATTGAAGGAATGAGACCCATACCTACCGCGATACAAGCCGCTGCACCTACTGCGCCGATATTTTGCGGTGATTCAACAACAACAACATCTCTCTGTAAAATATCTGCAAGGATTTGGCAAGTCGTTTCGCCGAGTGCGCCGCCGCCGCAGAAACGAACATTGTCGGAAGTTTTGTACTTGCTGATTTTTTGTTCCTGTCTTTCAAGCATCCATCTCATATGGAAACAAATGCCTTCAACTACCGAGCGAATAAGCTCTGTCTTGCCTGTGTCAAGGCGAATGTTGAAGAACATACCTGCGGCATTCGGGTCCTCAAACGGACATCTGTTGCCGTGCAACCACGGTGTGAAAATTACGCCGTTGCTGCCTGCCGGAATTGTGTCGATAACCTCTTCAAGATAATCGTACATATTAAATTCGACCTGCTCAAAGCTATCTGCCGCATTGCCGTATTTCTTGAGAAATACGCCGATTTCATCAAGTGCAAGGTGGTCTTTAACCCATCCTACGCATTTGTTGCTTGTTTCAAGCTCGCCGAAATAGTTAAATGTTTTCGGGTTAACGCCTACAATAGCCGCCATCATTGCGCCTGCGTCAACTACCTGCTCCGGAACAACCGTTCCTACCCAGCCCGATGTGCCCGAATAAATGTGAGTGTCGCCGACCTCAACTGCGCCTGCGCCTACGCCGATAAGAGATGCGTCACCGCCGCCGCCGTAAACAGCCGTGCCTGGAGCCAAACCAAGTTCTTTTGCGGCTTTTTCCGTAACTTCGCCGACTTTTTCGGTGCTCTTCTTAATCGGAGCAAGGTGTTCCATTTTAACTCCGACCATGTCGCATACAGGCTTGCACCATCCCTCGTGACCCTTTCTTGTGTCGTAAAGGAGTGTGCCGAAAGCAGAGTCCTGAGTCATAACAAATTCGCCGCTTGCACGGAGAATGAGATATTCTTTAATGTCGAGCCATTTGTAAATCTTTTTGAAGTTCTCCGGCTCGTGAGCCTCAACCCATCTGTATTTCCAAATCGGGTCTTTAACCGATGAAGAAACGGCACCTGTGTATTTGAGGTATTTGAGGAGCTTTGTTACCTCTGCGCCTGCAATCTGGACACCGTGCGCCATGCCTTTTTTGAGTTCTTCTCTCGCACGCTGGTCCATATATGTCATAGGACGGCGAATGCAATTGCCCTCCTTGTCAACAAGAACAAGTCCCTGCATTGCAGAGCAAAAGCTGATACCTTCGATTTGCTCTTTTTTAACATTCGGCACCTTGTCAAAAACAGTCTTTGTAGTGATGCACATTGCCTCCCACCATTCGTCGGCGTCTTGCTCTGCGCCGCCTTTAACGCCGCCTGCTTCTTCGTCAACATAAAGACCGTATCCTGCTGTTGCGGAGCCGAGAATTTTCATCTCGTCGTCAATTTCAATCAAGCAGGTCTTGATTCCGGTTGTTCCGATGTCATAGGTTATTACATATTTGCTCATATCATATCCTCCAAATGCCGCAAATTATTTTTCAAATGTAAATGCCGATTCAATGAATTTGAGAAGTTGTGTCACAACCTGCTCGTCATCAAGTTCGTCAACATTAATACCTGTGTATATCTCAAATCGCTCCCTGTAATAATCACAAGTGTATGAAAATTGAAGCGTTGTCAGCAAATTATCAAGGAAAAAAGCAAACATTCTCGGGTCAAGGTCCTGCCTTACATCGCCCTTTGCAAATGCTTGCGCAATGCAGGTGATGTATTTTTGACTTGTCGAGCCTTCAATCTCTCTTGCAAGCATCTTGACCATCTCTGTGCCTTTTTCACTTGATATTTCATTATATAATTTAATGTAATTTGCGTTTTTCTTCGAGTGCATACAGGTTGTGCGAATCAGTTTTTCGGCTTTGACAAGAATTTTGTCGTTGCTTCTCAAAATTTCGTCAACTGCATTGTCGAGTATTTGCATGCCCCTTTGAACGCAGGTAACAAACAAATCTTCTTTCGTGCTGAAATATTTATACATCAGTCCGATGCTTATTCCTGAATTTTTCGCAATTACATTAATATTTGCGTTTTCGTATCCCTTTGACGAGAATTCTTCGATTCCTACCTCAAGGATTTTCTCTTTTCTTTCATCCGAAGCCCTCTCAAAAGCTTCCTTGTATCTCTTTTCAATCATAGCCTATCTTTTGTCAAATTTGCACAATGCCGCAATTCCTGTATTGTGTAATGTCAACAAAACTCCTTCGGTGAGTAAAAATTCACGCTATTATATTAACATTAATTTAATCAATTTGCAATAAAAATTATACAAAAATGCCTAAATTTACACAACATTTTCATTGACAAATCGTGAAAAAGTGATATACTTAAAGTGTAAGTTAAGTGAGCGGTCGCTCACCAAACAGCGAGTGAGTCACCGCTCACCTCGACAACGATTATTTTTAAGGAGGATTATTATGGATACAAGATTCGCTATCACAGAGTATCCTAATGCTGCTGCTCTTACCGCACAGCTTGATGCACTCATCAAAAAACCTATCTATTCAATCAACAGAGCCGCTCTTAAGGAGTATGAAGAAGAATACTTCGAGAAGAAGTGCGCTAAATCTAAAGAAATGATTACCGAAGCTAAGGAAGTTATCCCCGGCGGTGTTCAGCACAACCTCGCTTTCAACTATCCTTTCCCAATCGTAATGGTTAAAGCAAAGGGCAACAGACTTTGGGATATCGACGGCAACGAATACTTCGATTTCCTTCAGGCAGGCGGTCCTACAATCATCGGTTCAAACGACGATGTTGTTAAAGAAGAAGTCAAGAAACTTCTTGACGATTGCGGTCCTTCAACAGGTCTTTTCCACCCATATGAGTACAAGCTTGCTAAAAAAATCAGCGAGTGCGTTCCTTCAGTAGAAATGTTCCGTATGCTCGGTTCAGGTACTGAGGCTTGTATGTGTGCTGTTCGTGTTGCTCGTCTTGCAACAGGTCATAAGAATATAATTAAAATGGGCGGCGCTTACCACGGCTGGTCAGATCAGCTTGCTTGGGGTATGCGTGTTCCTGGTACACTTAACCTTCAGTCACACGGTGTTCCTATGTTTGTATTCAAGCACACACAGGAATTCTTCCCGAACGATCTTAAAGACCTCGAGAAGAAACTTAAAATCAACAAACTCCGCGGCGGCACAGCTGCTGTATTCATCGAGCCGTGCGGCCCTGAATCAGCTACCCGTCCGGTTGATAAGGACTTCCCGAAGGGCGTTCAGGCTCTTTGCCGTAAGTATGGCTCTCTCCTTGTATGCGATGAGGTTGTTACCGGCTTCCGTATCGGCCTTTCAGGTGCTCAAGGCTATTATGGTATTGACCCTGATATTACAATCTTCGGTAAGATTATCGCAGGCGGCTATCCGGGTGCAGGCGGCATCGGCGGCCATAGAGAAGTTATGAAATATCTCGGTGCAGGTCTTGATAAGGCTGAAGGCAAGAAGATTCATAAGGCAATGTGTGGCGGTACAATGGCTGCTACTCCGATTTCTTGCTGCGCAGGTTATACAGTAATTAACGAAATCGAAAAGAGAAATGCTTGCCAGGTTGCAGGTCAAATGGCTGACAGACTTGTTAAGGGTCTTAACGATTCTATCAAAAAGTATGATCTTCCTTTCGTTTGCTACAATGTCGGCTCAATTTGTCAGCTTCACACTGTTGCTACAATGCACTTCAGAATTAACTGGAGAAAGCCTTGGACAATTCCGTCGGTACTTAAAGAAACAGGCATCCGTCAAACAGAGATGCAGTACATGGGCGCTGCTTACATGGCAGAAGGTCTTGTTACACTTGCAGGCTCTCGTCTTTACACCTCAAGCGCTTATACCGAAGAGGATATTGATGAATGTATCAGAAGATTCGACAAGGTTCTTTCCAAGTGCGAAAAGATTGATTACTAATCAAATATAATTTAAGGGAGCGGGGCAACTCGCTCTCTTTAATGGCTTATATAGGAGAAAAATATGGCTTACGAAATTCAAGAAGCTAAAGAATTAGTTGTAAAAGCAGGAAAGGAACTTATCGAAAAGGGACTTATCGCTCGCACATGGGGCAACGTTTCGGCTCGTATTTCCGATACACAGTTTGTTATCACTCCGTCAGGCAGAGCATATGAAGACTTAACTCCCGATGAAATCGTTGTTGTTAATATCGACGATTGTTCATACGATGGCGACATTAAACCGTCATCGGAAAAGGGCGTTCACGCTGCCGCTTATCGTCATCATCCAACAGTTGATTTCGTTATTCATACTCACCAAAAGGCTGCAACAATCGTCAGCATCACAGGTATGACAGTAACAAATGTTTATGACGAGTTCAAGGGCGTTCTCGGCGACACTGTTCCTTGCGCAAAATATGCAATGTCAACAACAGAGCCTCTTCGCAAAAATGTTGAAGAGTGCATTATAGAAAATCCAAGCGCTCGCGCAATTATGCTTATGCACCACGGCGCACTTGTTATGGGCGACGATTATGACCACGCTTTCGCTCTTGCCGAAAATCTTGAGGCTTGTTGCGATAAGGTTATTAAGGATAACTATCTCCGTCATTCTTGGGAAAAGACTTATTCCGACGACGCTAAGAGAGCATATTTCCTTGACAAAAAAGACGCAGGCAAAATGCCTGAGTCAATTTGTGACCTCGGCTCATCTGTAAGATGCGGGAACACTTTCACTCTTACAGTCGGCGACAAAACACTTGATGTCAGCACAGACAACGGCGTCGGTGTAAACGGTATCGCTCCTAAGGTTGAAAAAATTCACCGCGCTATTTATAACGCAACCGGTTGCACAATGATTAAGCATGTTACAACTCCCGATGTTGTCGCTGTTTCTTGCACCGGCGAAAATATGCGCCCGATGATTGATGATTTCGCTCAAATCGTTGGCCTTGATGTTAAAAACGAACCTTGGATTAACGGCGATACAGACGAATGTGCTAAGGCAATTGCTAAAGCCGCAAAGGGAAGAAACGCTGTTCTTATCGAGGGCAACGGCGCTCTTGTATTCGGTAATACAGAGGGCGACATTCAAGCCCTTGAGATTATTATGGATAAGGGCTGTGCCGCAGTTGTTGATTGCGACATCTTCAATCGTCCGCACTATGTTCCAAAGGCAGAATGCTTCCTTATGAGAACAGTTTATTTAGCAAAATATTCAAAGCAAATTGATGAATAATTGAATGGATATAAATATAAAAAGGAGGTCAATCGACCTCCTTTTTCTTATGCCTGTATAAAAAGCACGCATTGTTTTCAATGCGTGCTTTGCTTTTTATTCGTCTAAAAGATTGTTTTCTTTCAGCATTGTAATGAATTTTTTTAAATCTTCCTCTGCGCGTGATTTATCAACATCGTATTCGCTTGTGATTCTTTCAATCGCATCGTCAAATGTTGTGTCATTTTGCAAACAGTCCCAAAAGAACGAGCCGCTCTCGTTTAGAGTAATCATTCCGTTGAACTCGCTTGCCTCTTTGCCGACAGGTACAACAATGTATGAGCCGGCAATTTCACGCTTTGCAAATCCGTTTTTAATCTTCATTATTTAACAAAATCCTCTGCTGTTTTAACAATGTTTTCTGCGCTTAAGCCAAATTGCTTTAAAAGCTCCTTTGCCGGTCCCGAATGACCGAATTCATCGTTTACGCCGATTCTCTTAACCGGAGTAGGGCAGTTCTCGCTGAGCGCCGCGCAAACAGCCTCGCCTAATCCGCCGATAATGTTGTGCTCCTCAACAGTGATAACCTTGCCGGTTTTCTTTGCCGATTTAACAATAAGTTCTGTGTCAAGCGGCTTGATTGTCGCAATGTTGATTACCTCTGCGTCAATGTTCTTTGCCTCAAGCTCCTTTGCGGCTTTGATAGCCTCGGCTACCATAAGACCGTTTGCAATGATAGAAACATCGTTACCCTCTTTGATAACCTCGCCCTTGCCGATTTCAAACTTGTAGCTGTCATCGTGGAATACAGGCACTGCAAGTCTGCCGAATCTGAGATAAACGGGCCCCTCATATTTATATGCGGCTTTTACTGCCTGCTTTGCTTCAATATCGTCAGCAGGGCAGATAACAACCATTCCCGGGATAGAGCGCATCAAAGCGAAATCCTCACAGCATTGGTGGCTTGCGCCGTCTTCGCCTACGGAAATACCTGCGTGTGTTGCACCGATTTTCACATTGAGGTGAGGGTATCCGATTGAGTTTCTTACCTGCTCAAAAGCTCTGCCTGCCGCAAACATGGCAAAACTTGATGCAAACGGAATAAGACCCATTGTCGAAAGTCCTGCCGCAACGCATACCATGTCTGCCTCTGCAATGCCGCAGTTGAAATGCTTTTCGGGATATTCCTTTTTGAAAATTCCTGTTTTTGTTGCCGCCGAAAGGTCTGCGTCAAGAACAACAAGCTTGTCGGCGCCCTCTGCTGCAAGTTCTTTTAACGCGTTACCGTAGCTGTCACGCGTTGCAATGTTTTTTACTTCAGCCATTTTTACGCCTCCAATTCTGCCATCTTGGCATTCAATTCTTTCATAGCAATGTTGTATTCTTCCTCGTTAGGAGCTTTTCCGTGCCATCCTACTTGGTTTTCCATGTAAGATACGCCAAGGCCCTTAACAGTCTTCATAATGATGCCGAAAGGCTTGCCGCTGCCGCGATTAGCGTGGAATGCGTCAAATGCCTTGTCGATTTCGTCAAAATCGTTTCCGTTGATTGTCACATAATTAAGACCGAATGCCTTGAGCTTTTCGTCAATCGGCTCTGCGCTCATAACATCCTTGCAGGCGCCGTCAATCTGAAGTCCGTTAACATCAATGATTACGCAAAGATTGTCAAGTTTGTATTGGCTTGCAAACATCATTGCTTCCCAAACCTGACCCTCTTCGATTTCGCCGTCGCCCAAAAGGGTATAAACTCTGATTTCGTCTTTGCCGAGATATTTTGCACCTTTAGCCATGCCTGCCGCAACGCTGATGCCTTGACCGAGTGAGCCTGTGCTCATGTCAATGCCCGGCACGGTGTTCATATTCGGGTGACCCTGAAGGTATGAGCCGATATGACGGAGTGTTTTCAAATCCTCAACAGGGAAAAATCCCTTGTATGCAAGTGCGCTGTAAAGACCCGGTGCACAGTGACCCTTTGAAAGCACAAATCTGTCCCTGTCGTCCCATTTCGGGTCCTTTGCGTTGTATCTCATCTCTTTGCCATAGAGGTATGCAAAAAGGTCTGCCGATGAAAGCGAACCGCCCGGATGACCGGCTTTTGCGTTATATGTGCCCTCGATAATGCCCATTCTTATTTGAGTGGCAAATATCTCAAGCTCCTTTTTAGTTTGATTGTCCATAGCCCAATCTCCTTTGTTTTTTATCACTATTATTGTAACAAATTAAACAGCTTTGTGCAATATCAATTTTGTAAATATAATATGTATTCTCCTTATATATTATATACAATCTCAATAATATTCATAAAAAACAGCATAAATAAAAGCTCCGCGCGGTTGCCCGAACGGAGCCTTTTGTTTATAGGTAAGATGTTAATTATTTGCTTGCTTCTTCAACTGCAACTGCGCATGCAACTGTTGCACCAACCATCGGGTTGTTACCCATACCGATAAGTCCCATCATCTCAACGTGAGCCGGAACTGAAGATGAGCCTGCAAACTGCGCATCGCTGTGCATTCTGCCCATAGTATCTGTCATACCGTAAGAAGCAGGACCTGCAGCCATGTTATCAGGGTGAAGTGTACGGCCTGTGCCGCCGCCTGATGCTACTGAGAAATATTTCTTGCCCTTTTCAACACATTCCTTCTTGTATGTGCCTGCAACAGGGTGTTGGAAACGAGTCGGGTTTGTTGAGTTACCTGTGATAGAAACATCAACACCCTCTTTCCACATGATAGCAACGCCTTCTGTTACATCGTTAGCGCCGTAGCAGTTAACCTT